>Ga0209023_10004824_pt1 | contig 15111 bp, 15 predicted proteins | sample LakOneMetagenome_FD_187468 | JGI IMG/M metagenome (GOLD analysis project Ga0209023, IMG submission 187468) | Freshwater and sediment microbial communities from Lake Erie, Canada (SPAdes) (version 2) | ecosystem: Environmental > Aquatic > Freshwater > Lentic | place: Lake Erie, Canada... | reverse complement strand
GGCCGAGGACGTCCCGGTGGCCACCCCCGCCGACTGAGCGATCAGTCGGTGGGCGACTGCTCGCCGAGGTTGGCGAGGGCCATGAGCAGCCAGCCGGTGGGGAGCTGGCCGCGGATGGCGTTGCCGGTGGCTGCGGCCGCAGGGGCCGGTAACGACGTGGTGGTGCTGGTCGACGGGGTGGCGGCGATGGCCTGCGGGGCGGCGTCGGCGCACCGGGTGCCATCGCTGAAGACGGTGATGGTGCCCCACGCCATGTGGTCCCAGGTCGGCTGGTCGCGGATCTGCGGGTAGGCCACCACGTGGGCGAGGACGCAGGCCTTGGCCGAACTGGGCCCGGACGACCTGAACGAGGGCTGGTTCGTGCCCGACGACCCCGGATTCGGCTACCCCGACGACCAGGTCACCACGGCTGTGGACGCTGCCGACGGGTTGGCCGCCAAGGCGCAGGCCCTGCGATGTCACGCCACCCAGGTGGTCGTCGGACCGACCGGACGGGCGTGCGCACTGTCGAACGCGCTGGCGCTGCCGATCAGCGGGGTCGAGCACTACCGGTGGGTGTCCGGGTCGGTGGCGCCGGCGGCCGGGGCGGGCTGGGAGAGCTGTCTGCTGGCGGGCCTGGAACTCTGAGCCCGCATTCGTGCGGGTACCTGCCGTGTGAGGTGGGGCGGCGGAGTAATGTCAAGGGGGCGAGACGCGGACGGAAGGACTTCCGATGGACCCTGACCTGGATCCCAACCTGCAGCATTGGCAGGACCGCGCTGACAACTTCCAGTGGGTAGTCGGTTCGCTGGTCGCCATGCTCGACAGCATTCCGACCTGACCGCCCCCGATCCCGGCACGTCGAGCCGGTTCCGCATTCTCGTCCTGGTGCTGCTCGCGCTCGACGGTGTCATCGTCGCGTTCACCAGCGCCCTGTTCCTGCCCGAGTTCCTGGGCAAGGTGCCTTTTCCCATCTCTGCGCTGATCGCCGGTGGCATGAACCTGGCGCTGGTCTGGGCCGCCGGACAATGGGCCCCCGGCCGGCTCGCCGCGCTGCCGCTGGGCGCCTTCCTGATCACCATCGCCGCGCTGAGCCTCGGCGGACCCGGTGGCGACGTGCTCTTCGGCGGCGAGGGGTTCCTGGGCGCCGAAGCGCTGCTGCTGGTGGTGCTGGGCACCGGCCCTGGGCTGTGGTGGCTGCTGCGCCGCGGCGCTAGTGGAACTGATCCTGCCTCGTGAGGGTGACCGGGTAGGTTCCGCTCGCTCCGCAGGCCGGCGTCACCGTCTGGGTGAGGGTGCCGCGCAGTGTCGTTGCGTCCCAGGTGAAGTCCTCGGTGCCACAGTTGTTCGGCAGGGGAGCGCGCGTGATGGTCCAGCGACCGTCGGCCAACTGCGCGTCGGGGATCGGCGGCGGTCCCAGGTGGGGGTCGACGCGCAGGGAGACGTGCGCGGCGCACTGCGAATCGGTGGTGCAGATGGAGTCGAAGGACCAGTATCGGGTGCCGTACGAGACCGCCGCCGGATCGTTGACCGTCACCGTGTATCGGCCGTTCATGCCGGGCTTCATCTTCTCGACCGTCACCCCGTAGACCCGGTCTGTCTTGCCGTCCGGGGCGCACGCGGGCGTCAGTGTGCGATCGGCGCGGCCGACGAAGTCGGTGGTCTCGGCGATGAGGTCCCACGACAGTGTCTGTGTGCCACAGTCATTGGGCACCGGAGCACCCGTCATCCGCCAATTCGCGCCGTTCATCTCGGCGTCGGGCAGCCGGCGATCCGGATGGTCAGCGTCTTCCACGTGCGCCGTGCAGGAGTCGGTGGTGCGGCACTGACTGGTGAACGTCCACGTCCTCTGGTCGATCGTCGCGTGGGTGGTGGGGTCGTAGACGGTGAGCTGGTAGGGGCCGTCCATGGCCGCCGGGGGAGGAGCGACGGCTTGGGAGACCTCCTGCGGCCGGGTGAAATGCAGGACGGCAGCCAGGGATCCGCAGGCTGTGCCCACCGCGATGAGCACCAGTACCTTCTGGCGTTTGGACATAGCGATCAAGCCGATCACGCTCCTTTACCGAGGGGCTCGTCGCCGTCGTCGGTAGAGGCCCCGTGAGGCAACTCTGACAACTTCACGACCGGTACGCGAATAGCGGTTCCGGCCAGTGGAACTCGTCGATTACTTCGGGATCCAGATGCGGCACAGTCCTGAACATGGCCGCCGGTACGAGCGGGCGCGCCAGCACCGGATTCGTCAGGAGTCGACCATGAACAGGACAGTGCTCACCCTTGCCGCAGTGGCATCGATCGGGGTGTCGGTCGTCGGGGCCGGCGCCGCCGCGGGGGATTCCCATCCCGTCGCGAACATCTCGGTCAACGGTCTCAAGATCGTCGCCGACCTCACCGGAGTGCAGGGACTGCAGTGCCAGTTCAACGCATTCACGGAGCCGGCCGGAACCGAATACAAGCTGCCCACCTGGGGCACCTTCATCAACGACCCCAACAAGCCGACCGCACATTTCGAAACCGTGGACGTGACGCCGGGGCAGTATCAGGTCACGGTCTACTGCTGGAAGCTCGACCACACCTTCGTTACGGTCGAGCAGCACCCCGCCAACCAGTACGGCGCGTCGGACGTCGTGGTGAAATCACCGATCAGGCAGGGGCCGGCCATCATCGGTACCGTCCCCAGCACGGTCAAGCTGCCGAAGATCGAGAACAAGATCGACCCGACACCGCCGGTCATCGGTCCGCCCACACCGGTCGAACTGCCCAACGTCGACCTTCCGGCGCTCAATGTGCCGGCGACGCACTGACCGCATTGTCGGTGGACCGTGTCGTCAGTGCCCCCTGCTGTGCGAGCGGATCCGCTTGGGTGCCGGGGTGTCGTTGTTGGACTCGCCACCCGCGCGGGCGAAAGCGCGCTTGGGGTGCTGCGGTTGGGTCTGATCCGCGTCGGGGGTGGCTTGCGTGCCGCCGGTGATCTGGGACGGCTTGCCGACGACGTCCTTGGGCTTCCCGCCGAAGATGCCCTTGGCACCCGCAACGAATCCGGTGGCGGCCGGCACGCCAGCGGGGGTGCTGGGCAAAGTGACGCTCGGTTCGCCGATGATCTGCGGATCCGCGTCCTTGGTCTCCTTGGCCTTCTTCCAGGCGCCGTTGCCCTTCAGCGTCGGGAGCTTCAGGTCGCGCAGTGACTGCAGCGACCCGGAGCCCCGCACCGACGGGCGCGCATTCTCGATTTCGACGACCGGCGGCGGGGTGGTGGCGTCCGCCTCTTCGATCTCGGCGGCCTCGATGGCGACGGTCGGTTTGACCTCGACCTTGGCCACCTTCTCCGGGGTACCGGTCAGGGACAGCGGGTTGCCGGAGGTGAGGTTCTTCAGCGCCGTCCGGTCCACCAGGTCGTGGATCCCTTCGGTGATCTTCTTGCCGAAGTCGGCCAGGTTGCTGCCGTTGGGGAGCGTGAGGGTGCGGCCGGCGAGGGCGGTCGTGGCCGCGGCCAGGTCGGAGTTCAGCCCGGCGGCCGTCGGCGCGAGGGCGGCCCGGCCGATCGGCGGCAACGGAGGCAGGAACCAGCCGATCCAGTTGAGCTGGCCCTGAACGAAGTTGTGGGCGGCGGTGGCTATGCCGTTCACCAGCTCCGCCGGGATGTTGGACAGATTTAGCTTGACCAGGTCTTGTGCACTCTGGAACAAGCTCCGCACGATCGGCTCGCCGGTGTTGTAAAGGATCATGATCTGGCCGCTAAGTAGTCCCACCCACGGCACCCAACCGACCGCCCAGGTCGCTACCCGGAAGCCGTACCGCACCCAGGGTTCGATGATGTTGTAGGCGTCCATGATCAGCCCGCTGCTGGGGTTGGTTGCTAAGGCCAGCAGTTGGGCGGATGTTGCTGCGAGGCCGGGCGCAAGGGGCTGATCCTCGATAATGCCCAATTCGTCAGTCGAACGACCATCCCACGGCGTGAACTTGGTGGCCGCCGCGGTGTTGTGCACCGGGATGGACACGGTGACGGGCTGCGCAGCCGCGGGGGTGGGGTTGATCGCCGGGGCGGCGACGACGGCCGTCGCGGTTACCGCGGCCATTCCGGCCGTCAATGCCGAACGCAGTGCATGCATGCTCATTCCCTCCATTGGGCGTGCTTTCCGAGCAAACTACCGGTCAATGGGGCGCGGAGGCCAGTCCGACACCGGTTGGCAGTCGGAGGACCGCTGAACGGACAGCTGTCCAGGTGGGCCCCACGGCGAATGTCGGCCCGGACTAAACTTGACCCGGTCAAACCGCACGTGTTTCAGATAGTGGGATGGGTGGATGAATCTCAACCGTCGAGGGGTTCTACGGGCGTGGAGCTGAACCCCCAGCCGGTGGCGCTGCCGGTCCCCGGCATGCCCCCGTCGTCCCAGCACCCGCTCGTGACACCCGCCGCGATGCGCCGGGTGCTGCGCCGCGCTCGCGACGGTGTCGCCCTCAACGTCGACGAGGCCGCCATCGCGCTGACCGCCCGCGGCGACGATCTGGCCGACCTGTGCGCCAGCGCCGCCCGGGTGCGCGACGCCGGCCTGGAAGCCGCCGGCCGGCGCGGCCCGAACGGCCGGCTGCCGGTCAGCTACTCGCCCAAGGTGTTCATCCCGGTCACCCACCTGTGCCGCGACACCTGCCACTACTGCACCTTCGTCACCGTCCCCGGGAAGCTGCGCAGCGAGGGCCGCGGCATGTACCTGGAGCCCGACGAGATCCTCGACATCGCCGCCCGCGGCGCCGAACTCGGTTGCAAGGAAGCACTGTTCACTCTGGGGGATCGCCCCGAGGCGCGCTGGCCTGAGGCCCGCCAGTGGCTCGACGAACGCGGCTACGACTCCACCCTGGCCTACGTGCGGGCCATGTCCATCCGGGTTCTGGAAGAAACCGGCCTGCTGCCGCACCTGAATCCGGGCGTCATGAGCTGGACCGAGCTGTCGCGGCTCAAGCCCGTCGCGCCGTCGATGGGCATGATGCTGGAGACCACGTCGCGGCGACTGTTCGAGATCAAGGGCCAGGCGCACTACGGCAGCCCCGACAAGGACCCCGAGATCCGGCTGCGCACGCTGACCGATGCCGGCCGGCTGTCCATCCCGTTCACCACCGGGCTGCTGGTCGGCATCGGCGAGACGCTGACCGAGCGCGCCGAGACGATCCACGCAATCCGCAAGGTGCACAAGGAGTTCGGGCACATCCAGGAAGTGATCGTACAGAACTTTCGGGCCAAGCCCGACACCGCGATGCGCGCCGTGCCCGACGCCGGCATCGACGACTTCCTGGCCACGATCGCCGTCACCCGCCTAGTGCTCGGCCCGGCGATGCGGGTGCAGGCGCCGCCGAACCTGGTGTCCGCCGACGAATGCCTGGCACTGATCGGGGCCGGCGTCGACGACTGGGGCGGCGTATCCCCGGTGACCCCGGATCACGTCAACCCCGAACGGCCCTGGCCCGCGCTCGACGCGCTGGCCGAGGTGACCGCCGAGGCGGGCTACGACCTGGTGGCGCGACTGACCGCGCACCCCAAATACGTTCGCGGCGGCGCCGCCTGGATCGACCCGCGGGTCCGCGCGCACGTCGATGCCCTCGCCGACCGGGACACCGGCTGGGCGCGCGACGTCCGGCCCGTCGGGCAGCCGTGGCAGGAGCCCGACGAGGCCGCCGAATCGCTGGGCCGCACCGACCTGCACTCGGCCATCGACGACGAGGGACGGCTCACCGAAACCCGCAGCGACATTCAGAGTGCCTTCGGGGACTGGGAATCCATCCGCGAGAAGGTCTCCGAGCTCGCCGCCCGCGCCCCCGAGCGCATCGACACCGACGTACTTGCCGCGCTGCGCACCGCCGAACGAAACCCCGGCGGTTGCTCCGACGCCGAGTATCTGGCGCTGGCCACCGCAGACGGACCGGCACTGGATGCGATTGCCGCACTGGCAGATACGCTGCGCCGCGATGTCGTCGGCGACGACGTCACCTACGTGATCAACCGCAACATCAACTTCACCAACATCTGCTACACCGGCTGTCGGTTCTGCGCGTTCGCCCAACGCAAGGGCGACGCTGACGCCTACTCGCTGTCAACCGGCGACGTCGCCGACCGGGCGTGGGAGGCGCACGTCGCCGGCGCCACCGAGGTGTGCATGCAGGGCGGTATCGACCCCGAGCTGCCGGTCACCGGCTACGCCGACCTGGTGCGTGCGGTCAAGGCGCGCGTACCGAGCATGCACGTGCACGCGTTCTCGCCGATGGAGATCGCCAACGGGGTGACGCGCGCCGGGGTTTCGGTGCGGGAGTGGCTGACCGACCTGCGCGACGCGGGCCTGGGCAGCATTCCCGGCACCGCCGCGGAGATCCTCGACGACGAGATCCGCTGGGTGCTCACCAAGGGCAAGCTACCGGCCTCGGAGTGGATCGAGATCGTCACCACCGCGCACGAGGTGGGACTGCGGTCGAGCTCGACGATGATGTACGGGCACGTGGATTCGCCGCGGCACTGGGTCGGGCATCTCAACGTGTTGCGCGGAATCCAGGACCGTACCGGCGGATTCACCGAGTTCGTGCCGTTGCCCTTCGTGCACCAATCCTCGCCGCTGTATCTGGCGGGGGCATCGCGACCCGGCCCGACGCATCGGGATAACCGGGCCGTGCACGCGCTGGCGCGAATCATGTTGCACGGTAGGATCTCCAACATTCAGACCAGCTGGGTCAAGCTCGGCGTCGAGCGCACCCGGGTGATGCTGCGCGGCGGAGCCAACGATCTAGGCGGCACGCTGATGGAGGAGACCATCTCCCGGATGGCCGGCTCGGAAAACGGTTCGGCCAAGACCGTCGAGGAGCTGGTGGACATCGCCGCCGGCATCGGCCGCCCCGCCCGTCAGCGCACCACGACCTACTCCGAACAGGTGCTCTCGGTCTGCGAGGCGCACGCCTAGGGAAGACGTTCGGCATTGCCCCGGAGTGCCGCCAGTAAGGGGAGGGCGGTTGCCGAGTGCTTGGATTCAAGTGATCGCTGCAACATCTGATCTTGAAAGGTGTTGCGTGATGACGTTTAAGCCGTTGCCGGAGTCGGTGCGGGAGAAGTTCCTCGCGGTCTTGTATTCCGATCCGAGGATGTCCCCGACGCTGGCCGCTCCGATCGTGGGGATCTCGGTCACCGCGGCCCGGCGGCTGGCCGTGCAGGCTGGCTACCAGAGCAATCCGAAGCACCGTGGGCATCGGTATCCGGCCGAGGCCGAGGAGATCTTCTGGACGGCGATGCGCTCGGGGGCCACTGCACTCGAAGCTGCCGCGGCTGCGGGCATGTCGGGGGCCGCCGCGCGACGGCGGGTGATCAAAGCTGGTTTCGTGCCCAGAACTGCCATCCCAGATCAGCCCGAGCATCCCGAGACGCTACGTGAGCGGGCGCCGTTGACCTTCGTGCAGCGATGCCATCTGGAAGACCTACTCGAAGACGGCTACTCCCCAAATGACGCGGCACGGCTGCTGGGACGCCACCGCGACACCATCCGCCGCGAGATGCGCCGCGGGCACACTGGTGTGGGTTACCGGGCGCGGATCGGCCAGGACTACGCAGACACCAAGCGCAAACGCGCCAAGGCCCGCAAGCTGCAGGAGAATCCCGCCTTGCTGGCCGAGGTCGTGTCACGCTTGGAGAAACGCGACAGTCCTGTGCAGGTCGCCGGCCGGCTGCGATTGGACTATCCCAACGATCCGGAGATGTGGGTGTCCCACGAGACGATCTACCAGGCGCTCTACGTCCAGCCCCGCGGGGAGCTGGCCAGGATCGTCAAGAACGCGCTGCGCACCGGGCGGATCAAACGCAAACCCCAAGGCCGCGCGTCCACCGATGGCCGCGGCCGGATCAAGGACATGGTCAGCATCAGCGAACGCCCCGCCGAAGCCGAAGACCGAGCCATCCCCGGGCACTGGGAAGGCGACCTCATCCTGGGCAGCACCGAGTCAGGTTCGGCGATCGGCACCCTGGTGGAACGCACCACCGGGTTTGTCGTCTTGCTGCACCTGCCCGAAGACCGCACCGCCGAGACTTTGGCCGCAGCGATGAGGGCCAAGATCCCCGAGATCCCGGAAATCCTGCGCCGCTCGCTGACCTGGGACCAAGGCAAAGAAATGGCGCTGCACACCAAGATCACCGAGGCCACCGGCCTGCCGATCTACTTCGCCGACCCACACAGCCCCTGGCAACGCGGCACCAACGAAAACACCAACGGCCTACTGCGCCAATACTTCCCCAAAGGCACCGACCTGTCCTTCTACGGCCCCGGCTGGCTCGACCAAGTCGCCGCCGAACTCAACGCCCGACCCCGCAAACGACACGGCTTCCGCACCCCCGCAGAAGAACTCGACCGACTACTATCCGACCCGAACACATTCGTTGCAGCCACCGCTTGAATCCGCCCGGTTTTTTCCGCCCTGCGGTTACTGGCGGTGATGCTCAGGGGCGCGCGTCACGGTGCTGAAGGTGTCGGTCGCAGTGGGTGGCCGAGCTAGCCGGCGTGGACGCCCCGGTGTTAAATGCGGTTCTGGTCATGTCCCCCCTATATCGCTGTGGCAGCGAAATATCCCCTTATCTGGTGGATTTTAGTGCTGGAGACCGTTTGCCGGGCAGCTATGGAAGCTCTCCGGAGTGCAACCGGGGGCGCAGCCGATCCGGGGCCGGCGTGGGGTCCACGCTGAGGCCGGTGGCCAACGCCTCGGCATAGTGGGCCAGTTCGGTCGCATCGATCCCATAGGGTGCGCCACTGACGGCGCGCAGGCGCGCGGCGCTGCGGCGCAGCAGCGAGGTGGCGCCGGTGGGGTTGCCGCGCTGAATGTGGGTGATCCCGACGGCGAGCTGCGCCAGGCCCTGCCACAGCTCGCGTTCCTGGTCGGGGCAGTTCTTCCAACGCGCCTCGAACACCTCGTGCGCGTAGAACGCCAGGCCGTCGTCGAGCAGCTCCTGGGCCTTGGTCAGGGTTTCCTGCGGTGTCAGCCGCAGGTCGTCGGGCAGCTGTGGGACTCCGGGCGCGCCCGGGGACAGCGGTCGACCGAGGGCATCACGGGACCGGACCGGGCGACGTGGGGCGTCGTCGGCGCCGGCGGTGCGGTCGGTCATCGCTCCATCGTCGTGCATGGGCCATCCCGGAAGAAAATAGGCCGCGTAAATGTGGAATATCGCGGTGGCGGACTATGGGAGAAGCTACGAACGGAGGCTCTCATGAACTGGTCCGCAGTTGCCGTCGGTGCGGTCTTCACCTGGCTGGGCATGGTCCTGGCCATCTCGTTCATCGAGGCGCCGCTGAAATTCCGGGCACCCGGAATCACCATCCCGTTGGGCCTGGGTATCGGGCGGCTGGTGTTCCGGGCGCTGAACACCGTCGAGGCGATCCTGGCCGTCGTCATCGTCATCTCGGTCAAACTGGGCGGTGTGTCGTGCACCGCCGGCGTCGCCATCGGCGTCGCGATCCTGGCGCTGGTGCTGCAGGTCGGGGCGGTGCGCCCGTTCCTCAAGAAACGCTCCGACGCCGTGCTGGCCGACACCGACGGGACCGGCGCCACCGGGAAACGGTCCCGCGCGCACTTCGGCTACACCGGGCTGGAGATCGTGAAGGTGATCGCCCTGCTCACCGGGGGAGTGGCGCTGCTCGGTGGTATAACCGGGTCGTGATGTCCACCCCGGACGACGGTCCCGAAACCGCAGCCCCTGCCGGCGCGGAGGCCAAACGTGACATCGCCGACCGCGACGACATCTACCTGCTGGTCTCGGAGTTCTACAAGACCGCGATGGTCGACGACCTGCTGTATGAGCCGTTCACCGTGTTGCGCGAGCGCGGCCTGGAATCGCACCTGTCGGTGATGTGCGACTTCTGGGGCACCATGCTGCTGCGGGAGAAGTCCTACCGCGGCCGGGCGCTGAACGTCCACCGCCCGATCCACGCCCGCACCACCCTCGGTGACCAGGAGTTCATCCGCTGGCTGACCCTGTGGAAGGCCACCGTCGACGAGCACTTCGCCGGGCCGGTGGCCGAACAGGCCAAGATCATGGGCCGGCGCACCGCCTGGGCGATGCACCGCACCCTCAACGGTCACGACTCCGAGGAACTCGACCGGTTCGTCGACCGCGAGGCCCTCATCATCCGCTGAGGGGCGAGTCCTACTTCTCCCGGCCGTTGACCACCGTCGAGATCGTCTCGCGCACGGCGGGGTTGCGCAGGAACGGGGTGATGATGTCCACCGGGAGCGGGAAGACGACCGTCGAGTTCTGGTCGGCGCCCAGCTCCAGCAGCGTCTGCAGATAGCGCAGCTGCAGCGACGCCGGCTCACGCGACAGGGTTTCGGCGGCCTGGCGCAACTCGTCGGAGGCCTGCAGCTCGCCGCGGGCGTTGATCACCTTCGCGCGGCGCTCCCGCTCGGCCTCGGCCTCACGCGCCATCGCGCGCTGCATCGACTCCGGGATCTCGACGTCCTTGATCTCGACCACCCGCACCTGCACGCCCCAGGTCTCGGTCTGGTTCTCGATGATGCCGCGCAGGTCGACGTTGAGGTCTTCGCGATGGGCCAGCAGGGTGTCCAGATCGGCGCGGCCCAGCAGCGAGCGCAGCGTCGTCTGGGCGATCTGCGAGGTGGCCACGGCGTAGTTCTCCACGCCCAGAATGGCTTTCACCGGATCGGTGACCTGGAACATCACCACCGCGTTCACCCGCGCCGGCACGTTGTCGCGGGTGATGACCTCCTGCGGCGGGATGGTCAGCGTGACCACCCGCTCGTCGACCCGGATCATCCGGTCGACGAACGGGAACAGAACGACGAGGCCGGGCCCGTACAGCGGACGGGCCCGGCCCATGCGGAATACCACCCCTCGTTCGTATTCCCGCAAAACCTTCAATGACAGCACCAGCACCGCGATCACCAGGATCACGACGACGGCCCCGACGAACAGCCACAGGGCGGTCACGGATTGTCCTCTCGTTCGCTGTAGTCGCCGCCCCAGCGGGTCGCGAAGCGGTCGGCGGTCAAAGCCGCCATCGCCTCGGCGCCACTGTGGTGCGGCAGATGGTTCGGCGCGTGCGCGGGGTTGCGCCACAGATGGCGCGCCAGGGGGATGCTCGCGGCGGCGATCAATACGCCCGTCGTCGCCAGGACCAGTACGTCGGCGGTGCTGTGTTCGGCGATCAGCATCGCCACCACCATCACCAGCGCCAAACCGGCCACCGCGCAGGCGATCCCGCGGTGGAACTGGCCGGCCTCCGAATACGGCCAGGGATCCACCTCACGGGTGATCTCGCGCCCGTGATCCGACGTCGTGCAGTCGGCCTTCACCGGGCAACTGTTGCACACCGACGGTTTCCCGCGGTAGCGCATCACCCGGCTGTCCGGATCGAACGACGTCGGCCACAGCAGCTGGTCCTGCGGGCACTGCCACGCGTCGTGATCGGGATGGTAGGTGAAATTGCCGGTGCGCCACTGCGCGGCGCGCAGCGAGACCTTCTTGGCCATCAGATCGAAACCCCAGGCCACCGCCAACAGCCCGAGGCTGTAGGCGACGACCAGCCAGACCGCGGTCGACGGCGGGGTCACGACCCGTCCGTCGCGTCGGCCCCCGCCGCCACTGTCGTCGAGGTGCCCGCGGCCCCGGGTGCGATCTCGTCATAGAGCGGGTGCTCGGGCAGCTCGTCGACCGTCTCACCGTCGCGGAAGTGCCGCAGCGCCAAGAGCGCAATCCAGATGAACGGCAGGATGCCGCCGACGATGAAGATGATGTCCCCGGGCATGCGCAGCCACTCCAGGACGGCGTTGCCCGGTTGGGCGATGTAGCCCAGCGAACGCGCCTCCCAGTAGCCCTCGTTGACCGAGTGGTACAGCTGCAGGATGCCCAGCGGCAGCAGGCTGGCGAACACCATCCAGGCGAGCCCGATGTTGAGGCACCAGAACGAGATTCGCGCCCACTTCTCCGGCCACTTCGCGGCCGGGATGACGTAGCGGAAGGCGAACATCGCCAGGCCCAGCGCCAGCATGCCGTACACGCCCATCATCGCGGCGTGACCGTGGTTGGCCGTCAGCGCCGTGCCGATCTGGTAGTAGGACACGATCGGCAGGTTGATCAGGAAGCCGAAGATGCCGGCGCCCACGAAGTTCCAGAAGCCGACGGCGACCAGGAACATGACCGCCCACCGGTGCGGGAACGGCTGCTTGTTCCCGCTGGTCTGGCGCGATCCCAGTTGCAGGAACGCCCACGCCTCCACGGTCAGGAAAGTCAGCGGGATCACCTCGGCCGCCGAGAAGAACGCACCGAGGGCCATGTGCTCGACCGGGGTTCCGGAGAAGTACAGGTGGTGCATGGTGCCGATGACGCCGCCGGCCGAATACAGGATGACGTCGAGGAAGATCACGCCCAGTGCGATGCGCCGGCTGACCACCCCCAGCATCACGAAGATGTAGGCGACCATCACCGTGGTGAACAGCTCCAGGAAGTCCTCGACCCACAGGTGCACCACCCAGAAGCGCCAGAAGTCGGCGACGGTGAGGTGGGTGTCGGTGCCGGCCAGCAGGCCGACGGCGTAGAACGCCGGGATGGCCAGGCCGGAGAAGAAGAACACCCACGGCATGCTGGTTTTCGCCGAGGTCTTCAGCTTCGACCGGGTACCGCGGTAGATGATCGCGATCCACAGGAACATGCCGATCACCAGCAGTATCTGCCACAGTCGGGGCAGATCCAGGTACTCCCACTGCTGGGACAACCAGTTGCCGGAGCCGACGACGCCGTAGATGGACAGCGCCTCGGTGATCAGCGAGCCGACCACCACCACGACGACCGCACCGAGCAACCCGTAGACGAGCAGGTGCTGCTTCTTGGGTTCCTTGCGGTTGATGAAGGGCGCCAGGAAGATACCGCCGGCCAGGAACGCCGCCGCGGTCCACAGCAGGGCCAGCTGCAGGTGCCAGGTCCGGGCCAGGTTGTAGGGCAGGATCTCGGCCAGGTCGATGCCGAAGAAGCTGGTCAGCTCGGCGCGGTAGTGCTGCACCGCGGCGCCGAGCAGGGCCTGGGCCAAAAACAGCAGCGAGACGATCGCGAAGTACCAGATGGTGGCCCGCTGCGATTTGGTCAGCGGCACCTCGCCGGGCTGCTTGAACGCCAGGGTGGGCGCCTCGTCGGCGTGCCAGCCGACCTTCTGGCTCCACCGGCCGTAGACGGCGAACATGATGCCGGTGCCGCCGAGCAGCATGATCAGCGACAGTGCCGACCACACCACCAGCTGGGCGGTGGGGCCGTTGTCGACGCGGGGCTCACTGGGCCAGTTGTTGGTGTAGCTGTAGTTGTGCCCCGGCCGCTCGGCCGCCGATGCCCAGGCAGTCCAGGCGAAGAACGCGGTCAGGTCGCGGATCTCTGCGGGGTCGGTGATCAGGTTGGCCCGCAGGCCGTACTTGGTGGTGGGCTCGCCGAAGAAGTCCGCGTAGTGCTTCTGGATGTTGTCGAACGCGATGGCCTGACGGTCGGTGAACTCCAGGGTGCCGGTCTCGGAGTGATAGCGATTCTTGCGGAACTCCTGAACGACGGCATTGCGGGCGTCGAGCACGCCGTCCCGCATGAATTGCGATTGGACGTCCTCGGTGGCCAGCCGCAGATAGTCGGCGGTGTAGTCCGGGCCGAGGTAGGCGCCGTGGCCGACGACCGAGCCGTACTCGTGCAGGCCGCGGGCGGTGAAGATCTCCTGGCCCTTGGTGATGTCGGCGTCGGTGAACAGCACCTCGCCTGTCGTCTCGTTGACCACCTGCTTGGGCATCGGCATCGAGGCGGTGTAGGTGCGGTAGGCCAACAGGCCCATTACGAAGAACCCGAAGATCATCACCAGCGCGACGCCCTGGACCCAGCCCTTGCCGATCAGGGTCTCCTGATCGTCGCCGGCCTTGGGCGCCTTCCTGTGGTCCGAGCCGTAGCGGCTGGTGGCTGTATCGGCCATCGGATTCCTCCCGTTGGCGCGCGGCACCCGCCCGTCGGCTCGGCGGCTGGTCAATGTGCGGGGCTGCGCGATTGACGACTAGGGGGCTCAAGTTACCCAACGGGGCTGTCGAATATGGCGATATTGCCAAACGCCGCGCGAGTATTGGGCCGTTCTCATTCGGGAGTTCACGCTAGCGTTGAAAAGTGTTGTCCGGCAAGGTGTGCCGAAACACGTGGGTTTTTTCGCAATATGGAAAATATCTAATTAATCGAGGTATTTTCCGAGCGCGGAAAGCGTTTCCGGCGCATAACCGGTGGCCGGTGAACTTCTACAGCCGGGCCGCCAACTCGGTGCCCTGACGGATGGCGCGCTGGGCGTCGAGTTCGGCCGCCAGCTCCGCGCCGCCGATCACGTGCGGCACCAGGCCCCGCGCGGTGAGCGCATCGGCGAGGTCGCGCACCGACTCCTGGCCGGCGCAGATCACCACGTTGTCGACGGCCAGCAGCTGCGGGCGGGAATGCTTGGCGCCGAAGCTGATATGCAGGCCGTCGTCGTCGATGCGCTCGTAGTTCACCCCGGAGAGGTGGTGAACGCCCTTGGCCTTCAGCGACGCCCGGTGCACCCAACCGGTGGTCTTGCCCAGCTTCTTGCCCTGCGGTCCGGCGGTGCGCTGCAGTAGGTACACCTCGCGGGCCGCCGGTGCGGGATCGGGCGTGCCGAGCGCGCCGCGGGCCTCGGCGGGGTCGACGACACCCCATTCGGCCTTCCACTCCTTGAGGTTGAGCGTCGGCGACTCGGTGGTGGTCAGCAGTTCGCACACGTCGAATCCGATTCCGCCGGCACCGATTACCGCGACGCGCGGCCCGATCGGCTTGGCGCCGTGAATGGCCTCCGGGTAGGACAGCACCATCGGATGGTCGATGCCGGGAATCGCGGGGTGGCGCGGCGTCACGCCGGTGGCCAGCACCACCTCGTCGAACCCGGTCAGCTCGTCGGCCCCGGCCCGGGTGCCCAGCCGCACATCGACCCGGTACTTGTCCAGCATGGTGGTGAAATACCGGATGGTCTGGGCGAATTCCTCCTTGCCGGGAATGCGCCGCGCCAGATCGAACTGGCCGCCGATGAATTCGTTGCCGTCGAACAGCGTGACGCGGTGGCCGCGCTGGGCGGCGCCGACGGCCGTCGCCAACCA
>Ga0209023_10004823_pt1 | contig 15111 bp, 15 predicted proteins | sample LakOneMetagenome_FD_187468 | JGI IMG/M metagenome (GOLD analysis project Ga0209023, IMG submission 187468) | Freshwater and sediment microbial communities from Lake Erie, Canada (SPAdes) (version 2) | ecosystem: Environmental > Aquatic > Freshwater > Lentic | place: Lake Erie, Canada... | reverse complement strand
GGCACAGCCAGCGCCGATGCCATCGGCTGCACCGTGGTGCGCATCGACTACGACGACGCTGCGGGCCCGCTGCTGCAGACCAGCGTGAGCGGCACCCTGCACCCCATCACCGACAAGACGCTGCGCCGGGCCCTGTGGGGCTACCCCGCCATGACGCTGGCCGTGATCGCGCGCATCCACTGGCAGGCCCTGCAGCTGTGGCTCAAGCGGGTGCGCTTTCACAGCAAGCCCGCAGCGCCTGCCTCCACCGTGACCCGCTGAACCGTTGAACTGCTGAAACGTTGACCACCGAACCATCGAATCGCCGGACCTTGGAACGCTCCCACCGCAAACCGCACGAGATGAACGCCATGAACACCTCCAGCACCACCGCCCGCCGCCCGGCCATCGACCTGCCCCAGGGCACGCCCGCTGCCGCCCGCACGGCCCTGAAGCTCTTGCAGCGCCTGCAGCACGGCAGCCTGACGGTGCAGCTGCCCGACGGCACGCTGCAGCACTTCGGCCACGGGGGCGGGCCCACCGCCGCCATCACGCTCAAGAACTGGAACGTGTGCAGCGCCGCGCTCAAGTCGGGCGACATCGGCTTCGCCGAGAGCTACATCGCCGGCGACTGGACTACGCCGCACCTCACCGACCTGCTCAAGGTCTTCATCGCCAACCGCCAGCAGGTCGAAGGCGTGATCTACGGCACCTGGGCCGGGCGCTTGCTGTACCGCATGAAGCACCTGCTCAACCGCAACACGCGCGCCAACAGCCAGAAGAACATCCACGCCCACTACGACCTGGGCAATGCGTTCTACCAGCTGTGGCTGGACGACACGATGAACTACTCGTCCGCCTGGTTCGAGGGGCAGGCCGGCGGCGACATGCGCACCGCCCAGCAGGCCAAGGTGCGCCGCGCGCTGCGCATGGCCGGTGTGCAGCCCGGCCACCGGGTGCTGGAGATCGGCTGCGGCTGGGGGGCGCTGGCCGAGATGGCGGTGACCGAGTTCGATGCGTCGGTCACCGGCGTCACGCTGTCGACCGAACAGCTGGCATTCGCCCAGGACCGCATGGCGCAATGCGACCGCGCGCAGCAGGCCGACCTGCGCCTGCAGGACTACCGCGACATCACGGACGGCCCGTACGACGCCGTGTGCTCCATCGAAATGATCGAGGCCGTGGGCCGCGAATACTGGCCCACGTACTTCCAGGCCGTGCAGCGCCTGCTCAAGCCAGGCGGCCGCGCCTGCGTGCAGAGCATCGTCATCGACGACAGCCTGTTTGCGCGCTACATCAGCTCCACCGACTTCATCCAGCAGTACATCTTCCCCGGCGGCTGCCTGCCCTGCCCGAGCGAATTCCGCCGCGAGGCCGAGGCCGCCGGCCTGCGCGTGGTGGACGAATTCGCGTTCGGGCAGGACTACGCCGAGACGCTCAAGCGCTGGCGCGAACGCTTCCTGGCCCAGCGCACGCAGATCCTGCAACTGGGGTTCGACCAACGCTTCATGCACATCTGGGAGTTCTACCTGGCCTACTGCGAAGCTGCTTTCGCCATGGGCAACATCGACCTGGTGCAGTACACGTTGGTCAAAGGGTGAAGCGCCGCCGCACCGAGGGTACTACCGATGAATGCTATTAAAAATATAGCTGCTGCCGCTTTATTGGCAAGCGGTACTGCCATTTTTATTCCACAAACCGGCTGGGCGCAGGAGCCTGAAGCCGCCAGGGCTCTGGTTGGGTCTCGCCTGGTGGGCGAGGGCACGCTGCGCTTTCTGGGCTTCGACATTTACCGCGCCCGCCTGTGGGTGGCACCCGGGTTCGATGCCAACGACTACGCCGCGCATCCGCTGGCGCTGGAGCTCACCTACCACCGCGGCTTCTCCGGCGAGGCGATTGCCAAGCGCTCGCTCGAAGAGATGCGCCGCGTGGGCAGCTTCACGCCCGAGCAGGCCGCGCGCTGGCAGCAAGCACTGCAGGCCGCGCTGCCGGACGTGAAGTCCGGCGACCGCCTGCTGGGCGTGTACCAGCCCGGCACCGGCGCGGTGTTCCGCATGGGCGGCCGGGTGGTGGGCGAGGTGGCGGACGCAGAATTTGCGCGGCTGTTCTTCGGCATCTGGCTGTCGCCCCAGACGTCCGAGCCGGCGCTGCGCCAGGCGCTCATTGCATCGGCACGAAACGCAGGCTCGCCACCGTGATCACTCCGCAAGCCGCACCGCCGCTGCGCGCCAGCCAGGGCCTGGCCTATGGTCTGCTGGGGCTGCCGCTCGCGTTCGTGGCGCTGCCGCTGTACGTGCTGCTGCCCAACCACTACGCGCGGGAGTTCGGCATGCCGCTGGCCACGCTGGGCGCGCTGCTGCTGGCCGCGCGGCTGCTCGACGCCGTGTCCGACCCGCTGCTGGGCCGGCTCTCCGACCAACTGTTCGGCCGTTCCACGCGGGCCGTGCTGGCGGTGGGTGCGGTGTCGGCCGGCGTCATGGCGTTGGGGCTCACGGGCCTGTTCTTTCCGCCGGTGCAGGCGGCGGGTTCGCTCACCGTCTGGGCCTTTGCGGCGTTGGTGGTGACCTACCTAGCCTACAGCCAGCTGGGCATCGCGCACCAGTCTTGGGGCGCGCGCCTGGGCGGGGACGAGCTGCAGCGCAGCCGCATCGTGGCCTGGCGCGAAGGCGCGGCCCTGGTGGGCGTGGTGCTGGCCTCGCTGCTGCCCGCGCTGGCGGGGCTGCCAGCCATGCTGGGTGTTTTTGCGCTGGCGCTGGGCCTGGGCTGGTGGGCCTGGAGCCGGGCGCCACGGCCTGCCATGCATGCCGCCGCGGCCGGGCAGACCGCGTTGCAGGCACCACCCGCCGCCCTGTGGCGCCCGCTGCAGCGCCCGGCGTTCCGGCGGCTGCTGGCGGTGTTCGTGCTCAACGGCATTGCCAGCGCCATACCGGCCACGCTGGTGCTTTTCTTCGTTCAGGACTTGTTGCAGGCCCCGCCCGCGCAGGAGCCGCTGTTCCTGGGCATGTATTTCGTGTGTGCCGCGCTGTCGATCCCGCTGTGGCTGCGCGCCGTGGCGCGCTTCGGGCTGGCACGCACGTGGCTCGTGGGCATGCTGCTGGCCATTGCGGCGTTCAGCGGCACGGCGCTGCTGGGCGCGGGCGATGTGTGGCCGTTTGCGCTGGTGTGCGCGCTCTCGGGCGTGGCGCTGGGCACCGACCTGGCCCTGCCCAGCGCGCTGCTGGCCGGCGTGATCGCGGCCGAGGGCGACAGCGGCCGGCACGAAGGCGCGTACTTCGGCTGGTGGAACCTGGCCACCAAACTCAACCTGGCGCTGGCGGCCGGCCTGGCGCTGCCCCTGCTCGGGGGCCTGGGCTATACGCCCGGCACCCGCAGCGACGCCGGCCTGCAGACCCTGAGCCTGGCCTACGCGGTGCTGCCCTGCGCGCTCAAGCTGATGGCCGCCATCGCCCTGTATGCCCTGATCCTGCGACGCCCCCCGGCGGGCGCAGCCCTTCCCCTGCGAGGTACCCCATGACAATCAACCGACGCCACATCCTCGCCGCAGCCGCCACCAGCCCCGTGCTGCTGGCGGGCTGCGCCAGCCAGAACCTCGAGGGTTACGCCAGCGAAAAGCCGGTGCTCGACCTGGCCCGGTACTTCAACGGCACCATCGATGCGCACGGCATCTTCCAGGACCGCAGCGGGCAGATCGTCAAGCGCTTTACCGTGGTCATGGTCTGCACCTGGACGGGCGACCAGGGCGTGCTGGACGAGGCCTTCACCTATTCGGACGGCACCACGCAGCGGCGCGTCTGGCGCCTCACGCGGCTTGCCGACGGGCGCTACACCGGCACGGCGGACGACGTGATCGGCGAGGCCCGGGGCCAGACGCGGGGCAACGCCTTTCAGTGGAACTACACGCTTGCGCTGCCGGTGGGCGGCTCGATCTACCACGTGGACATGGACGACTGGATGTACCTCATGGACGACCGCGTCATGCTCAACCGCGCCACCATGCGCAAGCTGGGCGTGCGGCTGGGCGAGGTCACGCTGTCCTTCACCCGGCGCGCGCCATGAGCCTGAACCCGCCCCAGCGCGACTGGCACGGCCGCCGCGCCTGGCTCATCGGCGCCTCCACCGGCATCGGCCGGGCCACGGCCTCGGCGCTGCATGCGCGGGGTGCGCGCGTGGTGGTGTCGGCCCGTGACGACAAGGCGCTGCAGGAGTTCGTGCGCGAGCACCCCGGCAGCGAGGCCTGGCCCCTGGACGTGGCCGCGCCCGAGCAGGTGCAGGACGTGGCCGCGCAGGTGTTGGCTGGCGGCGCAGTGGACCTGGTGTGCTACTGCGCAGGCACCTACCGCGAAATGCGCGCCACCGAGTTCGACCTGGCCGACATGCTGCGCCACCAGCAGACCAACTACACCGGTGTGCTGCACGTGCTGGGCGCCGTGCTGCCCGCCATGCTGGCCGCCGCCGCACGCGGCCAGCCCGGGCACCTGAGCGTGATCAGCAGCGTGGCGGGCTTTCGGGGCCTGCCCAAGAGCCTGGCCTATGGGCCCACCAAGGCGGCGCTTATCAATCTGGCGGAGACGCTGTACCTGGACCTGCACGACCTGGGCATGGGGGTGAGTGTGATCAACCCCGGGTTCGTGTCAACGCCGCTCACCGCGGGCAACGACTTTCGCATGCCCGCACTCATCACGCCCGACGCAGCGGCGGCAGCGATCCTGCAGGGGTGGGGCGAGGGCCAGTTCGACATCCACTTCCCCAAGCGCTTCACGCGCGTGATGAAGGCGCTGCGGCTGCTGCCGTATGGGTGCTACTTTCCGGCGGTCCGCCGCTTCACCGGACTATGACTACCCCCTTGTCGTCCCATCTGTCGTCTGACGCAGCCGCCGGCTCGCCCAGCGCCACACCTGAGGCCGTGGCCCGCGTCGTCGCATTCTTCGAGCAGCTGTCCCCCGCCGATGTCGCGCACATCGGCCGCCTGTACGGCCCCGCCGCGCGGTTCAAGGACCCGTTCAACGATGTGCAGGGCGTGCCTGCTATCCAGGGCATCTTCGAGCACATGTTCACGTCGCTGCAGGCCCCGCGCTTCGTCGTCACCGGCCAGGTGGTGCAGTGCGACCAGTGCTTCCTCACGTGGGACTTCGTGTTCGCGTTCCGCAATTTCCACAAGGGCGTGCAGCAGACGGTGCGGGGTGCGTCGCACCTGGTGTTCGACAGCCAGGGGCTGGTCACGCTGCACCGCGACTACTGGGATGCGGCCGAAGAGCTGTACGAGAAGCTGCCTGTGGTGGGTGGGCTGATGCGCTGGCTCAAGCGGAGGGCGAACAGCTGATAGCTGCCGCTTGCAACAACACCCCATCGTTCACCGTTCGCGCAGTGCCAGCCCGCACGCAGCGCAGGGCTTCGACAGGCTCAGCCCGAACGGTCGGGGGTGAACGGCCTAACGCAGACCCCCTTGCACAGCGCGGGGCTGATAGCGGTCAGCCCCGCGCCCGCAGCCGCGAGTGGCCCGGCAGCGGCACCGCGCGCTGCAGCACGCCTTCGGCCAGCCACACCGCGCTGTCCCATGCACGCTGCGCCACGAAGGGCAGCGGCAGCTGCTGGTAATCGTCGTTGAAGACCTCGAAGCTGTAGTCGCCCTGGTAACCCATGCCGTCGAGCGTGCGCACCAGCTCGGCCAGCGCCTGGCTGTGCACGCCTTCACCCGGAAACACCCGAAAGTGCCGCGCGGTGTCGATGCGCTCCTGCACCGTGCGCGTCTCTTGCCACATGAAGTCCGACAGCTGCACCAGGTAGATCTTGGCCGGGTCCACGTCGCTCAGCGCTGACAGCGGCGTGCTGGTGGCGAACTGGTGGTACGAGTCGATGGCCAGGCCCAGGTTGGGACAGTCGGCCTGCTCGACTGCGGCCCAGACCTGGTGCACCTCGTTGATGTGCCGGCCCCACGACAGCCCCTCGAACGCGATGCGGATGCCGTGCGGCAGCGCCAGCATCGCGAGCTTGCGCAGGTCGCGCGCAATGGCGTCGGCATCGGCCGTGGCGTGCGACGAGGTGGAGCTGCAGGCCAGCAGCACGGGCGCGCCCAGGTCGCGCGCCATCAAAATCATCTGCTTGGCGATGTCCACCTTGTAGCTGTGCAGGTGGCCCGACAGGCCCTCGAAGTCGCGCAGCACCTGAAAGCCCGTAACGCGCAGCCCGCTGCTGCGCACCGCGTGCACGGCGGCCTCGATGCCCTCGGGGTGGCCCACGATGTCGCGCGCGGCCAGCATGATCTGGCCGAAGCCTGCGGCTTGGATGGCGGCGAGCTTGGCCTCCAGCGGGCCGGCCAGGCTGATGGTGTCCATGCCGAAATCGGCGACGTTGCGTTGCATGGTGGATGTGCGCATGGCGGGTCGGCTCCGGTGCGGGTTCAGCGCTGGTCCAGCACCAGCTCGAAGCTGGGCGCCCCGGCCTCGGCCCGCGTGAGCGCGCCACGGGTCTCGGTGTGCACGCCGGTGGGCGACTCCACGAAGTCCACACCGCGTGCGCGCAGCGCGTTCACCGTGGCCAGCACGTCGGGCGTGCCGAAGGCCACGCGCTGCAGCAGCTCCTCGGGGTCGGCGTCCAGCGCATCCACCAGCGGCTCGATGAGCTGCCAGTGCAGCGTGCCGCAGGGGCTCGCCAGGATGCGGCCGTGCGTGAGCACGCCAAACGACGTGTCGGGCGACAGCTCTGCAAAGCCGAACAGCTCGCCGTAGAAATGCGCCCAGTCCTGCGCGCGGCCCAGGCCTATGTACTGCACCACGCCGAACAGGTGCAGGCCCTGCATCGCAGGCGACAGTGCCGTCGGTGAGGGCTGCACGGTGGGGATGGACACGAAGTCCACGTCGTAGATCGAAAAATCCTTCCACCGGTCCACGAAATAGATGCGGCTGGCGCCCACGCCGTGGATGGCAGGGATGTTGAGCTCCATCACCTCGACCTCGGTGTGCACGGCCCACGCGCCCAGCGCGAGCACTCGGCGGTAGGCCGCAGCGGCGTTGCCCATGCGGAATGCCACGGCGGTGAGCACCGGGTGCTCGGTCAGCGCTGCGGGCGCGTGCACGCCGGTGCGCTCCTCGTCCTGGTGCGCGTTGACGATGATGTTCATATCCCCCTGGCGGTACAGCAGCACCTCGCGCGAGCGGTGGCGCGCCACAGGCTGAAAGCCCATGCGTTCGAGGGCCTGGCCCAGCGCCTGCGGGCGGCTGGTGGCGTATTCGATGAACTCGACGCCCTGCAGGCCCAGGGGGTTGGGCAGGTCGCCCAGCGCTTCGCGGGCGGCCATCATGGGGGTGCTCATGGGTTCAACTCCTTGTGTTGTGCCGCGCGCGCAGGGGCGTCAGCGGGCGCTGACGAGGCGGCGGAAATGCGCGTCCATGCGCGCAGCGTCGGGGGCTTCGCCGGTGAACAGTTCGAACGCGCCCACGGCCTGGCCCACGGCCATGCCGCCGCCGTCCGACACGCGGCAGCCCAGCGCGCGTGCGGCCTGTACCAGCGCGGTGTCGAGCGGGAAGTACACGACCTCGGACACCCACATCGCTGGGCGCAGCAGGCCCACGTCCAGCGGCAGGCCGGGCAGCTTGTCCATGCCCGTGGGCGTGGCGTGGATCAGGCCGCTGGCCTGACCCATGGCGGTGGCCAGGTCCGCAGCCTGGGCGCGTGCGCCGTACAGGGCGTTCACATCGGTGGCCAGCTGCGCCGCGCGTTCGGGTTGGGCATCGACGATGCTCAGGCGCTGCGCGCCCAGGCGCAGCACGGCGTGGGCAATGGCAGCGCCTGCGCCGCCCGCCCCCAGCAGTACCACGTGCGACAAATCGGCCTGGGGCAGTGCGCGGGTGAACCCCCACGCCCAGCCCGAGCCGTCGGTGTTGTGCCCCACCAATCGGCCGTCGTGGATCACCACCGTGTTCACCGCGCCCATGGCCTGGGCCTCTTCGGAGAGGCTGTCCAGGTACGGGATCACTGCCTGCTTGCAGGGGTAGGTGACGTTGCAGCCCGCGTAGCCCATGATGCGCGCGGCGGACAGCAGCGTGGGCAGTTCTGCGGCCGACGAGGCCGAGCGGTCCAGGTCGATGAGCTGGTAGTGCAGGCGCATGCCGTGGTGGCGCGCCTCTTCTTCATGCAGCGCGGGCGACAGCGACTTCTGGATGCCGGCGCCGATCAGTCCGATCAGTACCTTGCGGGGGCTCAGGGGCGGCATGGCAGTCTTTGCGGGAGCGGTCGGGGGATCGGGGAGCAGGGTGCTCATGGGGGATAGGCTGGGGGTGCGCTGCGCAGGTGCAGCGCACGGGGTGGAGGTAGCGAGTTACTTGGTGCCGCGCAGCTTGGCCAGCGTCGAATAGACCTCTTTCACGGTCTCGGCGCCCACCTTTTCGCTGTGCTTCTCGACCACGGGCTTGACCTTGGCGCGCAGCTTGTCGACTTCCGCAGCCGGGAACTCGCTGACCTGCATGCCGGCCTTCTTGAGGTCCTCCAGCGCCACGTTGGCCTGCACGCGCGAGACGCCGCGCTGGAACGTGGTGGCCTCGGCCATGGCTTCGGTGATGGCCTTCTGGTCGGCGGGGTTCAGGCTGTCCCAGAACTTCTTGCTCACGATGACGGCCTGCGGGTTGTACATGTGGCGGGTGAGGGTCAGGTACTTCTGCACCTCGGCGAACTTGGACGACAGGATGGTGGAGACCGGGTTCTCCTGGCCGTCCACGGCCTTTTGCTCCATGGCGGTGTAGAGCTCGGGGAAGGGCATGGGCACGGCGTTGGCGCCCAGTGCGTTGAACATGTCGATGTAGATCGGCGACTGGATCACGCGGATCTTCAGGCCCGCGATGTCCTCGGCCTTGGTGATGGGCCGCTTGCTGTTGGTCACGTTGCGAAAGCCCAGCTCCCAGTAGCCCAAGCCCACCAGGTTCTTGGCCTGCAGTTTGTCGAGCAGCTTTTTGCCGAACGGGCCGTCGGTCACGGCGTCGGCTTCTTGCGGCGAGGCGAACAGGAACGGGAAGTCGTAGATGCCGAACTCCTTGGCCTGGGCCGACAGGATGCCGGCGTTGAGCACCGTCATCTCCACCGTGCCGCCCTGCAGCGCCGAGACCGTCTGCAGGTCGCCGCCCAGCGTGCCGCCGGGGAACAGCTTCACAGCAATGCGGTTGTTGGTCTTGGCCGCGACGAGGTCGGCAAACTTCTGTGCGCCCTGCGCCTGCGGGTGGTCCTTCTGGTTCTGGAACGCGAACTTGATGGTGCGCTCCTGCGCGTGCACGGCGGGCAGCAGCGATGCGGCAACGAGGGCGGTGGCCAGCAGGGTCTTCAAGAGTTTCATGGATGTCTCCTTGGGTTTTTGGGCGGTGCAGAAACGACGACGAAAAGGGTGTGCGTGGAAGGCTGGGATGGCTGGGCGTATCAGCCGCCCAGCCAGCGCATCGGCACGGTGACGAGCGAGGGGAACAGCACCATGAGGAACATCACGATGAACTGCGCCAGCATGAAAGGCATCACGCCGCGCGTGACCTGGCCCATGGAGATGCGCCCCACCCCCGCCACCACGTTGAGCACGGTGCCGACCGGCGGCGTGATGAGGCCGATGGAGTTGTTGATGATGAACAGCACGCCGAAGTACACCGGGTCGATGCCGGCGGCCTTGACCACGGGCATGAGCACGGGCGTCATGATGAGGATGGTGGGCGTCATGTCCATGGCGGTGCCCACCACCATCACCAGCACCATGATGGCGATCAACAGCAGCGTGGGGTTGCCCATGAAGGGCTCCAGCATGCCGATGACCTTGGCGGGGAGGTCGGCCACGGTGATGAGCCAGGCCGACACCATGGCCGCAGCCACCAGGAACATGATCACGGCGCTGGTGCGTGCCGCGGTCTTGAAGATGACGATGAGTTGGCGCCAGGAGAGCTCGCGGTACACCGCCATCGAGACGACGAGCGCGTACATCGCAGCCACCACGGCGGCCTCGGTGGGGGTGAACACGCCCATGCGCAGGCCCACCAGGATGATGATGGGCAGGCCCAGCGCCCAGCCGGCCTCGCGCAGGGCGACCTTCAGTTCGGCCCGGGTGGCGCGCGGTGGGGGCGTGACGTTTTCGCGGCGGCCCACCCACCACCAGGTGAAGGCCAGCGACAGTGCCAGCAGCAGGCCCGGGAAGATGCCCGCCAGGAACAGCTTGCTGATGGACACGTTGGCGGCCACGCCGAAGATCACGAAGCCGATGGACGGCGGGATGATGGGCCCGATGACCCCGGCCGAGGCGATGAGGCCCGCCGAGCGCTCCTTGCTGTGGCCCGCGACGATCATCATCGGCAGCAGCAGCGACGTGAGCGCCGCCGCGTCGGCCACGGCCGAGCCCGACACGGCCGACAGGATCACCGCCGCCATGATGACCACATAGCCCAGCCCGCCCGGGATGTGGCCGACCAGCGCCAGCGCCAGCTTGACGATGCGGCGCGACAGGCCGCCCACGTTCATGATCTCGCCGGCCAGCATGAAGAAGGGCACGGCCAGCAGCGGAAAGCTGTCGGCACCGTTGATCACGTTCTGCGCCAGGATCTGGGCATCGAACAGGTCGAGGTGCCACATCAGCGCCACGCCGCTGAGCAGCAGCGCGTACGCGATGGGAATGCCGATGGCCATGGCCACCAGCAGCGAGCCGAGGAAGATTGCGACGGTCATGGAAAGAGTGCTCCGGGCGGTTTGTTCTCAGGGCGTGAACACGTTGTCAGGGCTTGCCCGAGCCCGGCGCGCTGTGCCCGGCGGGGCCCTGCGCCATGGCGGCGGCGTCGGCCTGCTGGACGTCGCGCTGGATCTGCTCCAGCGCAGCCGCCTCTTCGCTTTCCTGCACCATGATCAGTTCATGGTCGGCCAGCGGCAGGAACAGCGTGCGCAGCAGGTCGCGCATCAAAATGGCAATGGCCGAGGCGCCCATGAGCACCCCGCTGGCGTAGAAGATGCCGACCGAGGCGCCGGTGACTGGGGCTTCGGTTTCCCAGTTGATCAGCGTCTGCGCCCAGCTGCCTGCGAGCAGCAGCCACGACACATACAGCATGGCCACCTGGGCCAGCACTAGGCAGATCTTCTTGCCCAGCCGGGGCAGGCGCACCACCATCGCGTCCACGCCCAAGTGGCCGTGTTCGCGCAGCGCCACCACGGCGCCCATGAAGGTCAGCCACACGAAGAGCCAGCGTGACAGCTCCTCGGACACGGTGATGCCCGAGTTGAAGGTGTAGCGCAGCACCACGTTGCCAAAGACCAGCACCACCATGATGGCCAGGCACAGGCCCGAGAGGGCGTCGAGGGCGCGGGTGTAGCCCCGCAACACGCGGTCAGCCAGTGCAAACATGGTGTCTCCGTTCTTGTCGTTCATGCGCTGGAAATAATTTTGTACGAACTGGTTAGTATTTGATCTAGGTGCAAACCCTGGACCGGGGAGTGCCATAAAGAATGAGGAACGGGAACGGGAACGGGAACGGGAACGGGAACGGGAACGGGAACGGAGGGCGGGGGCAGCCTGAGCGAGCCGCACGGCCGGCGCAACCGCCGCAGCGCCATCGCCATCGCCAGCGCACCCGCGGAAGGGCCGCCCCGCCGCGCCAGGTGCGTCCCCCTCGGGGGGATGGCGCGCAGCGCCTCAGGGGGGGCTTACTTCAAGAAGCGAACGATCATCTCGATGATCGATGCACGGCGCGCTGCCGTGGCATCGGCGGAGTCCAGCGAGCGCTTGAAGATGGCGCCAAAGGTGTGCTGGTTGGCCACATTGAAGAAGCACAGTGCCGAGATGGACATGTGCAGGTCCACCGGGTCCACGTCGGGGCGGAATACGCCGCTGGCCACGCCGCGCTGGTAGACGTCGCGCACCGCGTGGATCACTGGGATGTTGAGCTCCTGGATGGTGGTGGAGCGGCTGATGAACTCGCCCCGGTGCATGTTCTCGTTCATCACCAGGCGGATGAAATCGGGGTTGGCCAGCTGGTAGTCCACCGTGAAGCCCACCAGCGTGCGCAGGGCTTCTTCGGGCGCCAGGTCTTCGAGGTGCAGCTCTGACTCGATGCGCCGGATGCGGCGGTAGGCGTCCTCCAACACCGCCACGTACATGCCTTCCTTGCTACCGAAGTAGTAATAGATCATGCGCTTGCTGGTGCTGGTGAGCGCCGCGATCTCATCGATGCGGGCGCCCGCCAGCCCCTTGTCCGCGAACTCCGCCGTGGCCACTTGCAGGATGTTGGCCATGGTGCGGTCCGGGTCGTTGATGCGAACACGGTCGGCACCCGGTGTGGCTGCGGCAGCACGGGCGGCGCTTTGCCGCGCGGCGCGGGCGGCAGGGGCCTTCGCGGTTTTAGCGGTTTTGGCCGCCGTGGCCGGCTTGCCAGGCTTTGCAGGCTTGTTCGAGTTTTGAACCATCTCGTTCATAAGCTTCGTAGCATACGGCACGCCCTGGATGTCTCCAGGACGGCGCGGCCACGGCGCCGGTATCCGGCTGCGGCCTGCCAATCCCCGCGCAGGCTCAGGAGCACGCGCAGGCTCAGGACGGCTTGGTGTCGGCGAAGCTCGGGCGCAGCATGAGCTTGTCGAGCAGCTTGGCGAGGTTGGGGTACTCGCCGCGCCAGGCGATCTCGGGGAAGCGGAACTCGAGCCAGCCCAGCGCGCAGCCCACGGCGATGTCCGACAGGCTCAGGTGGATGCCGCTGCAAAACGGCTTGTCGCCCAGGCCCTGGCTCATGGACTTCAAGCTGTCGTTCACCTTGCGCAGCTGGCGGTCGATCCAGGCCTGGCTGCGCTCGCTGTCCTTGCGGTGGGCCCAGGTGGCCTCCAGGCGCGCCAGGATGGCGGCGTCCACCAGGCCATCGGCCAGGGCTTCCCAGGTCTTGACCTCGGCGCGCTCGCGGCCCTGGCTGGGGATGAGCTTGCCCACGGGCGACAGGGTGTCGAGGTACTCCACGATCACGCGGGAGTCGAAGACGGCTTCGCCGCCTTCCATCACCAGGCAGGGCACCTTGCCCAGCGGGTTGGATGTGGCAATGGTGGTGTCGTCGGCCCAGACGTTCTCTTGCACGAACTGGTAGTCGAGCTTTTTTTCCGCCATCACGACCCGTACTTTGCGGACGTAGGGGCTGGCAGTGGCTCCGATCAATTTCATGGTGTGGCTTCCAGTGCGCGGTAGTCTGAACAATCGAGTTTGATTCTATCGGCTGCGCCTTGGCACCCATGCCAGGCGGGCGGCAGGTGTGGCAAAGCCGTGACACTGGCCCAACACCTACAATTGCGCGCCATGAGCCTGTCCACCATTACCGCCCTGTCGCCGCTTGACGGCCGTTACGCCAGCAAACTTGCCGCCCTGCGCCCGATCATGAGCGAGCACGGCTACATGCACCGCCGTGTGCAGGTCGAGGTGGCCTGGTTCATTGCCCTGTCCGACGCGGGCTTTGCCGAGTTCAAGCCACTGACCACCGGCGCACGCGCCTACCTGCTGGGCCTGATCAAGAATTTCTCCGAAGCCGACGCCGCGGCCATCAAGGAGATCGAGAAAACCACCAACCACGACGTGAAGGCCGTGGAGTACTGGATCAAGAGCAAGTTCGAAGCGCGCCCTGAGCTGGAAAAAGCCTCGGAGTTCGTGCACTTTGCCTGCACCAGCGAAGACATCAACAACACCAGCCACGCGCTGCAGCTGCGCTCGGGGCGCGACCAGGTCGTGCTGCCGGGCCTGGACCGCATCGTGCTCAAGCTGCGCGAAATGTCGCACGCCTACGCCGACGTGCCGATGCTCAGCCGCACCCACGGCCAGACGGCCAGCCCCACCACGGTGGGCAAGGAGATGGCCAACGTGGTCATGCGCCTGCAGGCCGCCAGCGAGCGCATCGCCAGCGTCAAGATCATGGGCAAGATGAACGGCGCCGTGGGCAACTACAACGCCCACCTGTCCGCCTGGCCCGACTTCGACTGGGAAGCCTTCAGCAAGAAGGTCATCGAGACCCCCGAGCCGCTGGGCCTGGGCCTGACCTTCCAGCCGTACTCCATCCAGATCGAGCCGCACGACTACATGGCCGAGCTGTTCGACGCCGTGGCGCGCGCCAACACCATCCTGATCGACCTGTCGCGCGACATCTGGGGCTATGTGAGCCTGGGTTACTTCAAGCAGCGCCTCAAGGCCGGCGAGATCGGCTCGAGCACCATGCCGCACAAGGTCAACCCCATCGACTTCGAGAACGCCGAAGGCAACCTGGGCCTGTCCAATGCGCTGCTGCGCCACCTGTCCGAAAAGCTGCCCATCAGCCGCTGGCAGCGCGACCTGACCGACAGCACGGTGCTGCGCAACATGGGCGTGGCCCTGGGCTACGCTGCGCTGGCGTACGCGTCGCTGCTGGCTGGCCTGAACAAGCTCGAGTTGAACGAAGAAAACCTGGCCGACGACCTCGACTCCGCCTGGGAAGTGCTGGCCGAGCCCATCCAGACCGTGATGCGCCGCTTTGGTGTGCAGGGTGCGTACGAAAAGCTCAAGGAAGTCACGCGCGGCAAGACGGTGACGGCCGAGGCCCTGCACGGCTTGATCCGCTCGCTGGAGATTCCCGAGGCCGAGAAGGACCGCCTGCTGGCGATGACGCCAGGCAGCTACACGGGCAAGGCGGCGGAGTTGGCCCGGAGGGTCTGACCCCTGAGGCGCTTTGCGCCCTCCCCCGGAGAGGACGCGCCCGGTGCCTTGGCAGAGCCAGTCCCACGGATGCGCTGGCTTGGGCAGTGCCCATAGGTTGCTGCTGCCGAGTCGCGGTGCGCATCTGTTTTTTTCAAGCCTTTTTGGCCTCCACCGCTTGATAGGCAAGCGGCGGAAGCTATGTCATTTATAGCAAGGCCCCATGGCAATCAAATCTACGATCTTCAAGGCGCATCTCTCGATCGCCGACATCGACCACGGCTACTACGCCGACCACGCGCTCACCCTGGCCCGCCACCCCAGCGAAACCGACGAGCGCATGATGATCCGCCTGGTGGCGCTGGCCATCCAGGCGCACCAGCTCAACGACCTGTGCAAGGGCGACGGCACGCTGACCTTTGGCGCGGGGCTGTCCGACCCGGACGATCCCGATGCGTCGCTGACCGACTTCACGGGCCGCAAGCGCGTGTGGATCGAGG
>Ga0209023_10004822_pt1 | contig 15114 bp, 14 predicted proteins | sample LakOneMetagenome_FD_187468 | JGI IMG/M metagenome (GOLD analysis project Ga0209023, IMG submission 187468) | Freshwater and sediment microbial communities from Lake Erie, Canada (SPAdes) (version 2) | ecosystem: Environmental > Aquatic > Freshwater > Lentic | place: Lake Erie, Canada... | reverse complement strand
GATGCCTGTATTTACCTGTGTGTACAGGTTTGTTGGCTTAGACGCATCGATTTCTTTTTTTACAGTGGTGGAATCCTGGGCATATCCTTTTGCAAGACAGGATAACGCCAGCAGAGTTAGCGCCACCGCCAAGAGGCAGAAGAAGGCGAGGACGCCGCCCAACCAATAAAGCGCATTCGAAGTGCGGCGTTCAAAGGCGCGCGTCACATCGATCCGCCGCTCGACGGTTTGCAGCAACACCGCGAGCTCGGTGCGAAGCGCGTCCATTGCTGTCTTGGATTCATCGAGCGCCGCACGGTACGCGCGAGACGAGGTTGGGTGGCGGCGGTGCTGATCCAGCGTTGTCGCCAGAGCTTGAAACGCTTGCTCAGAAAGCGCGCCGGTGCGGGCGATAATTGGCGCAAAGTCGGAATCGTCGCCGAACTCCGTGCGAAGCCGAGCGAGATTCGTGGCCATCGCCGTGCGTCCGCGCGCGTAAGGCTCAAGGTAGCTGGCCTCATCGGTCAGAAGAAAGCCACGCTCACCGGTTTCGGCGTCGACCGAGGCCTGAATCAGATTGTAGGTCACCACCCGCAGGTCGCGGTTCTGCGCGATGCCTTGCATCACCGTATCGTGCGCGCGGACCAAGCTCGCCAGGCCCAGCGCCATCACCAACGCGAACACGCCTAGCAGAATGGCCGCGACCGCCATGAACCGTTCGGATCGGCTCTCTCGGTCCGGCGGCTTCGGAATACTGGACTGCGTCTCGCCCAAGCGCGGCTCTCCTAGCCGCGCTCCAGCCAAGCCACGATGGTCTCGGCGCGCGCAGGCTTCTGCATCACCTCGTAGCCGGCCGCCCGCGCCTCAAGCGTCGCCCGGCCATGGAAGGAGCCTGACAGCACCAGCACACGAGCGCGAGGCGCCGACTGCTTTAGTCCCCGCACGACGCTAACGCCGTCTGGTCCGGTCCCCAAATGGAAATCCGTAATGATCCAGCGCAGGCGCGGAAAATTGGGACTGAGCGGCGCGACCGCGTCGGCGCTTTCGCCATGAATGACTTCAGCGCCCCAATCGCTCAGGATCATGGAGAGCGCTTCGGCCGAGGGTGCGTCATCCTCGATGATGAGAGCGAGCGGTTTGGACGTGGTCATGGCGAGCCGCCAGAACACCACGGATTGAGCGCGCGCGCTGCCTGATTCCCGAGATAGTTCAAAGGGCATAGGCGCCGAACTAGGCTTCTATTCCCCGTGCTGGTGACCGCTCGCCTAGGTCTTCGAACACGACTTCAGTGCAATATTCTGGAGCGTGGTTTTTTGTCATCATCTCCTCAGTCGAACACTGGCTTGGACGCGAGGACATGGACATGAAACCTTACGCGCTTCAGAACGAAGAAGCCGACGTTGATCTGGACGTTTGGGCTGGCGCGCTTTCTCGCGACGCCCATGAACCAGCGGATTTTTGCTCCCGCGCTGGCGCCGTGGCGCTCAAGGAAAAGATCGAAGCGTATTGGCGCGACCGCGGCCAAAACGTGATGATCGCGCTCCACAATGTGGGTTTCCACCCGGCCATCCGCGCGGCGCGCTACGACGTGCGCAGCGACATGGTCAACGGCATGCCGCGCACCAAGGCGAAGAAGCCGGTGCTGGTCGAAGAGACCTTCGTCGAAGACTTCGACTTGCAGAACAACGATCTTTCATTCGAATAGGGCCTGGGCGGGTCCTGAGCGAGCGAGGGCGCGGCCATGCGGGCCGCGCCCTTTGCTTTTTGTGCGGCGCGCGCGAAAACCATGCGCATGTCAGATGATGTCGCTGCGCCCGCCGAGTTCGAAATTCCAGAAGGCTTTGCGCTGCTTGATTGGCGGCGCGGCTTTGGCCGTCAGATCGGGCCGCTCTACCGACGCTCAAGCAACGGCTCTTTCAGCATGGGTTTCCGCGTTGAAGAGCATCACACCAACGGCATGTCCAACGCGCACGGCGGCATGCTCATGTCGTTCGCCGACATGGCTTGGGGCCACATCGTTTCAGTCGAGTTGTCGTCTTATTGGGTGACTGTCCGGCTGACGTTGGACTTTCTCGCCAGTGCGCATTTGGGCGACTGGGTCGAGGGCTCAGGCGAGGTGCTGTCGCGCGAAGACGGGCTTTACATCGTGCGTGGCAAAATCTGGAGCGGCGAGCGCCAGCTGATCACTGGAACCGGCGTCTTTAAAGCAATTCAGAGGCGTGAGCCGCGGCCGGGCGAGCGGGCCTACGTGGCGAAAGACTAGGCGGCGTCGCGCGTGTTGAGAACGGCCGGGAGCGTCATGAGCAAGATCCAGAACTCGCCCAGCCAAGACCATTCTTCGAGATATTCGCGGTCAAAGCGGATGCGCTTTTCGTAGCCTGTGCTCGAACGTCCGCTCACTTGCCAAAGGCCGGTGATGCCCGGACGGACCAACAGGTAGAAACGACGATCCTTGCCATAGCGATTGAGTTCGGCGCGCGTGATCGGGCGCGGGCCGACGATGCTCATGTCGCCGCGCAACACGTTCAGCAATTGCGGCAGCTCGTCGAGGCTCGACTTGCGCAGGAATTTACCAATCGCGGTGATGCGCGGATCGTTTCGCAGCTTTTGATGCTGCTCCCATTCAGCGGCCGCACGGGGGTCGTCGAGCAGGATGCGCGCGAGACGCTCTGCGGAGTCCGTCGCCATGCTGCGGAACTTGAGGCACTCAAAGCGCTCGCCTTGCCGGCCGACGCGGGTGTGCCGATAGAAAATCGGGCCCGGATTGGTCAGCTTGATTAACAGCGCGATGGTCAGAAACGCGGGCGCGAGGAAGATCAGCGCCGTGAGCGAAACGAGGACGTCGAAGGCGCGCTTTAACGGTCCGTTAGCGGCCCGCACTTTACGGATGAGGCGACGATCTGTGATCCGGTGCGCGCTGCGCGCACCCGGACGATATAGATCGGCGGCTTTCTGCCGGCCCCGAAACGGGAGGCGTACTGCCGAGCCCGCTTCGATCATCTGGTTGGCCACGTTCTATACCCCCGCCGAAGCGTCCCTCAACGCTAGCAGCTCGCTGACTTTTGGCTGTTTGGATTGTGCAATGCAACCTCAGTCGCGTGATTGGATAGGCTGTAAGGCAATCTTGTGTGGAACGCTCTCCTGGATAGAGTCGTTCCTGGAATAACTCGCGCCGATTCGGCGAGCCGAAGAAAGGATGCGGCCTTGGGGGCATTGCGCCGCCCTAGACAGCAGAACGTACAGGAAAAGGAAGATTTGCAAGGCAGCGATCAGGTCGCGGCCGAACCAAGATCTTCCTATCCTCGCTGGGCCGTCGTCTCCGGACTTATCTTCTATTGCGCCTTGTTTTGGGCGGTGGTGGTCGCCGCTGGTGTTTGGGGCGTGCAGTGGGTCCACAGTGCTGCGGCTGCACTGCACTGAAAGGTAGTAAATTTCTGGACTGAAACCGCGAAGCAGTTCCTTTTCGGACGCGCTGTCGCGCGAGGGGGGCCTGAGCGGCGGTCCGTGCGACGTTTTGTGCGGGGCCCGATGTTTAGGAGCCGCCCATGGCGACGCCGCGCAGCCAAGCGGGCACTGAACCGCTGACTTTCTCGCGCAAAGAGCAACCCGTTGCGCTGATCCAAAATAGGACGGATCGATCTCCGCTGGATCAGACCCAATTCCGCCGGGCATTGATGGCGGCATTGGCGGTACCCGGGGGATACGTCGTGCGCGCCAGCCCAATTCTTTCGCTGTTTGCAGCGTCACTCATCATGCTCGCGCCGGCTCACGCCTGGGCGCAGCAATTGCCGTCGCCACAAGATGCGAGCCAGGACCCGATCGTGTCGGTCCGCGATCGCCCGCGTCCTGAGTATGACCCGATGGGCGTGCGCTTCGGCGGTTTCGATCTGAACGCGTCTGTCGAGCTCGCGGCTACGGCGACGGACAATTTGTTCGCCGAGGAAACGGATACCGACAGCGACGTCTATCTGACGCTGAACCCGAAGGCGCGGCTCTCGTCGCACTGGTCGCGCCATGCATTGGCGTTTGAGGCCGGTGGCTCGGTCCCGTCGCACAACGATTTCTCGAGCGAAGACGTCAACACTGGCTACGCGCTCGCAGAAGGCCGTTACGACGTTAGCGCCAACACCAACATCTCTGGCAATGTCGGCGTCTCGCACAATGTCGAACCGCGCAACAGCCCGGATGCGCCGCCGCAGGGCGTGCCGCTGGTTGAGTATGATCAGACCGATGTCGGCATCGGCGCCGCACACACCTTTAGCCGCGTGCGCGTGAGCGCCAACGCGTCGCACCACACCTACGACTATGACGGCAGCCAAGACTTCCGCAGTTTCGATCAAACGGTCGTCAGCGGCCGTGCGGAAGTTGCGGTGTCGCCGCGTATTGGCCTTCTGCTTCAGGCCACCTCAGACAACCGCGACTACAACAACACGCCGGGCCTGAATTCGGACGGCCAAACGTACTTGGTCGGCGCGACGCTTCACTTGACGGATTTGCTACGTGGGCAAATTGCGGTCGGCCAATTTAGCCGCGACTATGACAGTGGCATCTCGGAAGATGGCTTGGCGATCGACAGCGAAATCGAATGGTACATCACGCGTCTCACCACGCTGACCGTCAACGCCAACCGCAGCACCGAGGACACAATCGGCGCCACCACGGCGTCGCCGTTCGTGGATTCACGCTACGGCGCACGGATTGACCACGAATTGCTGCGCAATCTGATCCTTACGGCAGGTGTCCAGATCGGTAAGCGCGACTATGACGTGATCGACCGCACGGACGATTACACGCACGCAGACGTGGGCGCCGATTACTTGCTCAACCGCCGTTGGGCGGTGCGGGCCCGCTATAACCATGACGAAGTGGATTCAAGCGGCGCAAACCGGTACCGCGACTACGAGGTGAACGCCTTCACACTTGGACTTGCGTTCCGGCTCTAGGGGTTTGGCGCCGCACACGCTAAACTGTCGGCCGTGAGCTTGGATGTTATGCCTGCGGCGGATCAGTCTCGTTCCCGGCCGGTGAAGCCCGCCCCACGCAAAAAGCCGGCGCCGCGTGCGCTTGCCGACGCTTTGGGCGAGGCCGCCTGGTCGGAAGCCGACAAGGCGCTGGCCGAGGCGATCGTCGAAGCGCAAATCCTGAAAGGCGCAAAAGGGGCGAAGGGGGCCGAGGCGCGCGCGCTCGCCGAAGCGCTATTAGAACAGGCGCTGTCCCGCGCTGCGCGCAAACGCGGCCTGACGCGCGTCGGTGAGGCGGGCGCCCGCGAAGCCTACAATGCAAACCGTCATGAGTTGGCGCGGCCGATGACGCGCGCGCCCAAGCAGGTGCGGATCATTGCCACCGGCATTGCGCGCGCCGGCACGATCTTGGTCAAAGCGCGCGTCGTTGCGGTGCGGAGCCGTGCATGAGCGGCGCCTGGACGCTCTGTCTGGATTTCGGCACTGCCTTTTCTAAGGCCGCGGCCGCGCCGCGCGGCGCCTGGAGCCGCTTCCGGCCTGAGCATGTGCGCCCGCTGCAGCTGAGCAGTCACGATGACGAAGGGAACGCCTTTCTGCTCGACAGCGCGGTGTTCGTTGACGACGACCGCGTGCTGTTTGGACGAGCCGCTCTGGCCCGCGCCGAAGCGTTGTCGCACCGCAAGCGCATGGCGCTACGTTCCTTCAAGACTATTCTAAGCGTCAGCGACCTCGACCGCGCGCTCAACACCGGCGCGCCGCAAGCTGTCGATCCGCACCGCATTTTTCCCATGCGCGACCTTATCGTGCTCTATCTCGCGTATCTGATGGCTGCGGTTGAACGCGCCGCGACGGCCGATCCGATGCTGTCGCGCGCCGACGAGATTGAGCATCGCTACGCAGCGCCCGCTTGGCGCAGCGGTGATGCGCTCGGCATGCACGGCGCGATTCAGCGACTGTTTGGGGAGGCAGAATCTTTCCGCCAAGCCATCGGCGACAGAATGCTGGCGCCGCAAGGCATCTCGCTCAAGAAGGTTGCCGACACGCTTCCCACGGCGTTGGCGCAGCCGCGCGACATCGAACTTGGCCTCATCTTTGAAGCGACGGCCGCGGCCGCCTATACGTCAATCGGGCTGCCTGACAGCGCCGCGCACATGATCGTCGTCGACATGGGCGCCGGCACAACCGACATCGCGGCGATCGCCCGCGGCGGCGCGCGCGTCGATGAAATGCCGGCGGCGCGCGTGACGTTGAAGCAGGCAGGCGATTTCATCGACCGCGTCATCGCCAACATCGTGCTTGAGGCCAATCCGCAGGCGAAGTCGACGAACCAGCAAAGCGAACTCTGGCGTCAGCTCATGATCCACATGCGCGACATCAAAGAGAGCCTGTTCGCCGATGGCCGCGCCGTGCTGCGCTACGAACAGCGGGCGGTGAACATCAACATGCGCGATCTTGAGCGCGATGCTGACTTCCGCGCGTTCATGAAAGAGCTGACGCAGGCATATGACGACAGTCTCGCGGTCGTTCGCAACGTTGCCCTCGCGCAGGGCGCTCACGAAATCCAGGCGATTGCCGTAGGCGGCGGCGCGGCTGCGCCGTTCATTCAGGAGCTACTGCGCCGCCGCCCGCCGCGCGCCGGCAAGTTGCTGATCGAGCCGCGCCCCGCGACCCCGGAATGGGCTTACGCGCCGGAGTTTCAGGGCAACCTGGCGCCGGTCTTTCCGCAGCTCGCGATCGCGATCGGCGGCGCGCTTGCGCCGGACGCAATGCTTTCGGCTAGGGGCAGGGTCAGCCCGGCCGCAACCGGCCGAAACGGTATCCGGGCGGAACACGATTGACGAAAATGCCGGTCGTCTGCGCCCGCGAGCGCAGATTCCGTAGCGTCTGGCGGATCGCGCCAAAGGTCGTCTTGTCCCAAGTCGCGATCAATACGCAGCGGTCCGCCATGCGTGCAATCACCGAGCCTTCGGCGTTGCCGATCGCGGGCGGGCAATCCAGCACCACCAGGTCGTAGGCGCGTTGCAGTTCTTTCAGCAGCACCGGAAAGCCGGCTTCGCCAATCAACGAGCGCCAAGGGCTCGCTGGCGCCGCGGCTGGGAGGAAGTGCAGACCAGTCTCGACTTCATGCTCGACATAGTCGCGCCAGTATTCCGGCCGCTCGCAGGCTTCCATCACGCCGAGCTCAGGCTCCATGCCAAAACCCCGTGTCAGTGAACGCCGGCGGATGTCGCAATCGACGATGATGACGTTGCGCCCTTGCTGCGTAGCGCTCACCGCCGTGCAGAGCGCCGCGGTTGTCGCGCCCTCGCTCGCTGACGGGCCGATGAAAGCTAGAAGGCGATCGCTGGTGAGCGCGCCTTGCAGGTTGCGAAACGCCGTCGCGAACGGGGATTGCGCTTGGTAGGCGAGGCACCCCAAAGCCGAGCGCTGGTCTGGCGCCAACTCGCGCAGCGCCCGCGCATCGAGCTCAGGCGCCGCGCCCAGCACCGCAAATCCGCGCTGACGCGACAGGCGGGTGGGCGACGTAATAGTGTTGCGGCCGATCTCGCGGATGACGCCGATGCCTGCGCCGATTGGTAAGCCAATGGCCCCCCAGAACATCAGGGCCTGCGTCCAGCCCGCGCCGCCGTACACGTCATACAGCGCGCCAACGCCGGCGATGATCGCTGCTACGAACAAGATAACTAGCCATTGCCGGCCGATACCGCGCTTGAATCGGTTGGCCGCCAGCGACCCAGTCGTGGGCGCGCGCGAGCGGCGCTTTACGCGCGCTGCCATACTCCCCGAAGCAAAGGGAGCGGCCTCACCGGCGAAATGCGTCGTCACTGCTCGAAAAACTCCTCGCTAGACACGCGATGGAGCGCCCCCGCGCTGCCAGCCGCACCTACCCTACAATCAAAACGCACAACTTTTCGAATGGTTTCTGCGGCGCGCCTGATGAAGCGAAGGCGCGTTATCCCGAGTCTGTCCACAGGCGAAGCGCCACGTTGTCCATTTCGCGCTTGGCGCGCAGCCTGTGTCTCTACAAACCAGCCCAGAGAATTTTTGACTACGTATGCGTGCCAAGCGTTGCACTTTGGCGCGGGGTTTCTAATCTCAGCAATCAGAGGATCGGATCTGCCCATGCTCATCCAGATGCCTCGCGGGTCGGACGACCTGCCGGGCACGCAGAATGCGGAAGTAGGCGATGCGTTTGAGGCTGCGCTTCGGCGCGATCTCGCGAGCGCGCCGGTCATTTCCTACGAGTCGACGCTCGGTGGTTGGTCGAAACGCGCATTCGATATCGCGCTGACCTTGCTTGCCGCGCCGATTTGGTTGCCCGTGCTTCTCGTGGTCGCGCTGTGGTCCAAGTTGCGCCATCCCTCGCCGGTGTTTCAGTCGCAAGAATTCATCGGCTATGGCGGCCGCGCGTATCAATGCAATTGGCTGCGCCTCGATCCGCCATCCGCTGTGATCGAACACATTCATGGCGAAGAAGCGCCGGCCAACGATTGGATGGAGATTGCGCGTAAGGCGGAAGACGGCGCTACCAAATGGCGCGGTGCGCTGACCCGCTTGCCACAACTCTTCAATGTTCTGCGCGGTGACATGGCGTTGGTTGGCCCGCGTCCGCTGACACGCGAAGCGCTCGAACCGTTGAAGACGGCGAAGCGCTACTATTTGAGCGCGCGCCCCGGTATCGTAGGGATTGAATCGATGGCGGACCCAGTTGAGCCGTCGAGCCAGTATAAAGGCTACGCGCTCTCGTGGTCGTTGATGACGGACGCGTTGATCATGTGGGACGCGCTCAGCAGCTTGCGCAAACAGGGCACGCTCTGGCGTCCGCAACGGTCGCGCAAGAAGGGCCCGGAAGCTGAGGCGGCCGCAGTTCGCCGCCGCACAACGACCAGCACCTAAAGTTCAGGCGTTTTGAGTTTGTGACGCCGACGCGCTGATGCGCGTCGGCGTGAGCATTTCGCGCAGAAAACCAGCTGACCACGCTGCGTGCATGATGGCCGCGGCAATGCCAGCGAACACCGCGCAAACCTGGCTTTCTCGGGCGCCTAGGATCGCGCCGTAGATCAAGCAGAGCGACAGCCAGGCGCTCATTGGCGCCAGCGCCCATAAAGAGACGGGCGCCAGCGCGCAGAGCGCAATCGCCGGCGCCACCGCCAGCGGTGCGAGTTGACGGGGCTTCAGCGGCTGTTTGTGTTTCGCGGCGGTGCGCGCTCGTCCGCGGCCGTACCCGAAATACTGCCGCGCCAGCGCCGTCGCGGTGCGGCGCGGGAAATAGTCGATCAGAATATCCGCAGCGAGCAAGATCTTCCCGCCCTGCGCTCTGATGCGCGCGTCCAGTTCGGCGTCTTCGTTGTGCGTGAAGCTTTCGTCGTACCCGCCTGCGCCGCGATACGCCGACAGCGTGAACAGCGCATGGTGCCCATGATCAACCCAACGCCGCCCGCCGCCCTTGCGGTGCGGCGAGCCGCCTGCGCCAAGCGCGCTGTTTTGCGCGGCAGCCGCAGCAGTCTGGAAGCACGCGCCGCCGTCACTCGTTGCGCGCATGGAAATGGTGACAGTGTCAGCGCCGGTTTCTTTTGCGGCTTCAATCAAGCGCGTCAGAAAATCGCCGGGATAAGTCGCATGCGCGTCGACGCGGATCATGGTTTGCGCGTCGGCGCCGTAGCGCGCGACCGCCAAGTTCACGCCAGCGCTCTGAATGCGTTTGGGGTTGGGCAGCAACACGACGCGCGGATCGTTCGCCCCGAAACGCCGCACGATGTCCGTGCTCGCGTCGGTCGAACCGCCATCGACGACAACAATGCGCGCGTCGGCGGCCGCCGGGTCGGCGCACAAGAGCGTCAGCAGCGCGGGCAGGTGCGCTTCTTCGTTGAGGCACGGGATGACGATGAGCAAGCCGTCGCTCATGCCGCTGCTCCGACGAGTTCGGCAGCGAAAGCGCGGCAGCCTTCTTCGCTGAGCCGCGTGGCGTTGGGATCAAGTGTAAGTGTCGCTTCGCGCAGTCGGCGGAATTGCGCGGGAGTCATCGCCGCCAAGAACGGCGCAAGCGAGTCCTCAATCGGCGCCGCGAGCACCGCGCCAACGTGGTGCGCTTCGAGCCAGCGCGCGGTCTCGACGCCTGCCACAGCGATCGGCACCGAGCCGAAGCAAAGGCTCTCATAAAGCCGGTTCGGCAGCAGCCAGTCCGAGTTGGCGCCCGCCTCGTAGAAATCGATCGCCCACGAAAAATGCGCATCGGCGTAGATCGAGGGCAGCGCTTCCGGAGCGTAGCGGCCGTGGAAGCTCATGTTCGGCGTCGCCGCAACCGTTTCGTGGAAATTCGGAATCTGATCGAGTGCCGGGGAGCCCCAAAGCTCAATTTTCACCCGTCCGTTTTCACATGCCGCAATGCGTTGCAGCAAATCGAAGCTGCGGCGGCAACGCAACACGCCGCACCAGGCGATCACCCAAGGTTCGTCGCCAAGTGGCGCCGCCGGCGCCGCCATCGCGCCAAGCACCTTGTTCTCAACGATGAGCACCTTGCCGCCGAAATGTTGCATGCCGCGGAAATAGACGCGCTCAAACGCCGGCGAACTGGTGACGATCAGCGCCGTGCGCTTCAAGCAGGCGCGCTCTACAGCGCGCACCAGCACGTTCAACGGCCCGCGTCCAAGAACGGCGCCGTGAATGTCCAAGCACTCGTAAGCAATGCGCGGCCGCTTGCGGCCGAACATCGTGAGCAGGCACACCAACGCCAGCATTTCCAGATTGCGCGCGACGATCGTGTCGGCGTCCGCCCAGGCAGGTCGCGCTGCTTGCGCGCGCGGTAGAGCGCCGAACACCGCGAACACGCGTTGCAATAGTTTCCGGTTTTGCGTGCGCCCCAGAACGATGCCGCCGTGCGCGCCTTGCGTGCCGCCGCGATCGCGTTCGAAGCCCAGGAGCGTCACATCATCACCTGCGAGCTGCAGCATGCGCACACGCTTCTGCACTGCGGCGTCTGCCAGCTCGTGGACGAAATAGGCGATGCGCATGGCGCCCGTCAGGAGACGCTGTAGTACGACTTCGACTGGTAGAAGTAGAGCGAGTCCGCGTAAGACTGCCAATGCGGCAGCACGCAGTTCAGCGCCACGCCCAGCACGTTGCCGCCGGCTGTCTCGGTTTGAGACACCGCCGAGCGCACCGCGCCAATGGCCGAACGGCCCGCACGCGCCACGATCACCGTTGTATCCGCGTGCTTCACCAGGATGCGCGTTTCCGCGACGGCCAAGATCGGCGCGCAATCGAGGACGACCAGATCGTAGTGCTGGCGCAGATCGGCGACCAGCTTCGCCATGGCGTCCGAACCGAACACGTCGCGCGGCGTGAAGCCTGAGGTAGCGACAGGGAGCACGTGCGCGTCAGACGCAGGGTCTTTCACGATGGCTGAGCGCCACGGCGCTTCGCCAGCGAGCACCTGCAGAATGCCGACGTCGGTTTCGATATCGATGACGTCGTTGATCGATTGTTTGCGGAGGTCGCAATCGACCACGATCACCTTCTGGCCCGACATCGCAGCGACGCGCGCCAGGCACATTGAAATCGTCGTCTTGCCTTCATCCGGCAGCGCCGAGGTCACGGCGACGACCTTCACCGAGAAGTCGAGCTTCGAATAGACGATCACGGTGCGCAGCACGCGCAACGCCTCGGTGAACGCCGACATGGGACGCCCGACCAGATAACCGGAGGGATGACGTTCAGCGGGCGGCATCTGGCGCATCATGCGCTTCGAGATCGCCGGGATGGTTGCGATGGCTGGGTAGCCGACGCGATTTTCCAGATCGTCGGCGCTCTTCACTGATTGATCCATGATCTCAGCCAACACACCCGCGCCGAAGCCGAGCAGCAGGCCGAGCGCAAGCGCGAGCGCTAGGGAGATACGCAGCTGCGGCGATGAGGGCGCTGTCGGCAGTGAAGCATAGGCCAGCAAGCGCGCGTCCGAGGTGTTCAGCTGGTCGCGGTCCGCAATTTCTTGGTAGCGCTGCAGGTAGCTTTCATAGACGCCACGGCTGGCCGTCGCTTCGCGCTCAAGTTCGCGCAAGCGCACGCTGGCTTCTGAATTGTCCGAGAGATCGCCGGTGGCGGAGTGCAACGAGTCCTGCAGCGTGCCGAGGCGAGCCCGGGCCACTGAGACCTCATTGCCGAGGTTCACGGAAATGCGCTGAATCTCAGCGTTGATTTGCGCCTCGATATCGGCGCGCTCAGCACGAACTGCCTGCACGGCCGGGTGAGTATCGAGGTAGCGGTTTTCGAGATCCGACTGGCGACGCGCGATCTCGGATTCGCGGTCACGCAACGCGCGGATGGTTTCCGAGTTGATCGCGTTGCCAATGCTTTCCAGCGAAGCGCCCGACTGCCGCAGGTCCTGCAGCTGACGATAACGCGCTTCACGCTCGGCCAGATCGGCCTGCGCTTGCAGAACTTGGGTCTGCACGTTGGTGATTTGAGTTTCCGCGAGTGAGGCGCCTTGCGCGGCCATCAAGCCGTGCTGCGCGCGGAATGTCTCGGCCGCGGACTCTTTCGTTTGCACGTCTTCGCGCAGTTCGGCCAAGCGGCGCGACAGCCAAGAGTTGGCGCGCGCGGCGGTATCGACGCGATGATTGACTTGGCTGGCGATGTAAACGTCAGCGTAGGTGTTGGCGATCAGCTGCGCGCGTTGTGGCGTGGTCGCGGTGGCGACGATCTCGATAACGAAGGTCAGGCCGCGGCGGCGCACTTCGATCGAACGCGACAGGCTGTCGGCGACGTTATGCGCGGCGGCGGCGCCGCGCTGGCCGGTGGCGTTGCGCATCAGGCCAAGAGCTTCCGCCAGTTCGTTTAGCAGAGCCGGCGAGCGCAGTAGTTCGATTTCGGAATCGATGGTGGATGAGTCACGGGGGAGTTGGCCGACCAGATCGTCCGAGGCCACGACGCGCTCTTGGCGTGGATCGATCATGACCAAGGTCGTCGCGCTATAGGTCGGTGTGCGCAGCATCAGCAGCGCGAAACCTGAAACCGCGACCACGACGCCCGTGATCGCCATGATCAGGAAACGGCGACGCAACATCGCCAGCAGCGCGGTGATCCCGAACACTTCCGCCAAACCTTGCGGTGGTGTCGGAGGATAGCCCGGCGGCCCTGACGGAGGCTCTTTGCTCATGATGTTCATTAGTGCACCAGCGTGACTGTCGTGCGCACGACAGTCTCCCGAAAATAAGCGGGAAGCGCCTTTACCCTAACACAACGCCAGGATGAGAGTCGTCTCCCGTGAGTAGTCATGCATGCTGCGCGCCGCGCCATTGTTGCGAATTGAGCGCGCTCAGAAGAACCGTTCCCCAATGCGGATCGTATCGCCGGGAAGGACCGGCGTCGCGATGGTCAGCTGAACAGAGTGCTCTGTGCTCTCATTCGCGTGACGGATGAAAACGCGGCCCTGGTTCGCGCGATAGGTGAATCCGCCCGCCGTCGCTACCGCGTTTAAAACCGTGAGGCTGGCGGAGTATGGATACGTCCCTGGCCGCGTGACCTCGCCGAGAATGAAGAACGGGCGATAGTTCGCAACTTCCACGCTCACGTCCGGCGAGCGCACGTACTGGCGCAACGCTACGGCGAGTGCGGCGCTGAATTCCTGAACCGTCATGCCAGCAGCATGCACTTCGCCAACCAGCGGATAAGCGATCGAGCCTTGCGAGCCGACCACGAACTGGCCGGTCAAATCCGTCTCGTTGAACACTGTAATGCGCAACTGATCGCCTGGACCCAGCCGATATTCGGTCGTGTCGGCGTCCGTCGTGGGTGTTGGTGCGAATGTGGTGCAGCCGGCGAGCGCTGTCGCGCCCGCGCCGAGCAGGAGGCCGCCCAACAGGGAGCGGCGAGTGTGCCAAAACGGCGCTTTCATGGGGTGTTTTCCTCTGGCCTGCTTGTACGCCATGCGAAGTGGCTCGCAAGAGCAGGGCCACAGGTGCGTCGCTATGGACGATCGGCTGTTGTTTCTGTGCGTCGCTGTGCGCGGCCGATGGAGCGCAGCCAAGCCTGTTCCGCGAGGCGAACCGCCAGATAGCCGGCGACGTGTGGCGAACGGAACGTCGAGGCGGCGGCGCCGATGTCGTGCGTTCGAACGGCCGTGATCAAGCGGCGCCATTGCAAGCGGCAATCGGTGTGGATTTTGTGACGGCGGATGGTCTGGCGCTCGCGCGTGGTGAGGGGGCGCACAGCAGCGATGTCATCGTCGCAATCCCGCATGCGCCTCAAGTCTTCTTCGCTGTGATCCATGCTGATCGAGCCGGGACGCATAACTGAGATGTAGCCGGCCTGTCCGCCCAGCAGAAAGCGTCCGCCCAAGGCGATGCCGCGCCCATAGAAGTCGTAGTCTTCGCCAAGTCGCAACCGCTCGTCGTAACGAAGCGCGTGTTGCTGCAGAAAATCGCGCCGAATAATGGGTTTCAGAAAGCCGAGGTCGAGACCTTCGCCCATGTTTCCGCGCACGAAGGCCGCGAGATCGAGAGGCTGCAGCGGCTGAGAATCTGCCGAAACCGGATGGGGATGGGCTTCGTTTTCCACGACACGGATCAGCGTGTCCGCGACGAAGTCGCTGTCGTTCGCCCAAGCGTGCAGCACCGCTAAGCGGCCAGGCAGAAAGTAATCATCACCGTCAAGGATCGCGACCCAAGGTGATTGAGCTGCTTCAAGCGCGCGATTCCGTGCTGCCGCCGGGCCGCCATTTGCCCGCATCCGAATGACCTTCAGCCGCGCATCGGCCCGCGCCAATTGCTCGGCGAGGTCGGCGGTGGCGTCCTTGGAAGCGTCATCAACGACGATGGTTTCCGTCGTTTCCGGCTGTGCCAAAGCGGAAAGCACGGCACGCTCGATGGTCGCCGCTACGTTGTAGGCGGCGATGATGACAGTCGTGGACGCGTCATGTTTCGGTCGCATCGCGGCGAATGTTCCGTTCTTCGTTCACAGCGGCGCTCTTCATCATGTCGAGCGCGTGGGAGACTGCGGACAAGTATCGGTAGGCAAATACCAGACCGTGCTAGCGATCAACGCGTTAACACCGCCGATCCAACGCGGCATTATCTCGCACGGATATCGCGTTGCACCGGCGCTCACGCGCGAGGCGAATAAAAACGGTGTAAGAGTCATACAAATCCGGCGAGGCATTGTTCTTGTAAGATCGGAA
>Ga0209023_10004821_pt1 | contig 15115 bp, 16 predicted proteins | sample LakOneMetagenome_FD_187468 | JGI IMG/M metagenome (GOLD analysis project Ga0209023, IMG submission 187468) | Freshwater and sediment microbial communities from Lake Erie, Canada (SPAdes) (version 2) | ecosystem: Environmental > Aquatic > Freshwater > Lentic | place: Lake Erie, Canada... | reverse complement strand
TCCCCACCACCCAGGAACTTGCCGTCACCGTCGGGGGCGAAGCCGAGGATCAGGGGGTTCAGGGCCACGATGTAGGCCATCGTGAAGAAGGTGACGATGCCACCGCGGATCTCACGTTCGACGGTCGAGCCGCGTTCGGAGATCTTGAAGAAGCCGTCCAGCCCACCCGGCCGTGACGACGAGGTCTTGGCGGCACCGGCTCCGGCCGGGTGACCACCCGGACGAGAGCCCTGGGGGCGGCGCGCCTTGCTCTGGTTGCTCTTGCTCACGGGCGCGAGTCTGGCAGAGATTTGTTACAGCCGATCGCAGGGGACCGGTGAGCGAGCCGCAGGGTAGCGTTGCCGTCGTGGAGCTCCGCGACGACCAGCCGAAACAGCACGAGATCGGCAAGCGCACCTACATCGTCGCCGATGTCGAACCGCTCGATGTCGATGGCGTGCGCACGGTCAGCGTGGGCTGTGCGCTGTGGTTCCTCGGCTTCATCGCCCTGCTGCCGTTCTATGGGCAGCTGCACGACTCCGGGCGCAGCTGGTGGCTGTGGACCTGCCTGGCCGGGCTGGGCCTCGGCCTGTTCGGGCTGGAGTACACCCGGCGCCGCAAGCGCGCCCGGTCAGCGGTCAAGGCCGAGGAGACCTGAGCCACCTGCGACCCACGCAGGGGTCGCGGGATCAGAGGTCGACGAGGTCCTCGAGGGTGTCCCAGACGTGCTCGGGGAGTGCCTGTGGGCGCGCCTTGCGGGGCAGGGTGATCTCGGAGTGGGCGCCACACCCGTGGTCGAACGAGACGACCTTGCCGTCGTCGTTGGCATTGCCGTTGGCGCAGACGCCGAACATCTCCGACAGCGGTCCGGCGAGCCGGATCAGGAAGCCACAGCTCGTGCACGTGGCCGGGGCGGCCTGGGCCAGCGGGGAACCCGGGCCGGCGTCACCGTCGTACCAGCGCTCGGCGGCCATGTCGCGCCCCTCGAGGGAGAGCGTGCGGATCCGGCCGAGGAAGAGCTCGGCCGCGACCTGCTTGACCTGGGCCCGGTCCTCGGGCGTCAGGGGGTCGTCACCGAAGGCATAGGTGGGGACCAGACGGGGGTCGTCCTCCTCGACCGGGAGGAGGTCGCCGGGCGACAGGTCGCCGGGCTGGACCCGCTCCTTGTAGGGAACCCAGGCCGGGGCGACGATCGCCTCGTCACCGGGGATGAGGACGATCTCGTCGACGGTGACGTGCTTGGCGCGCGGGACCCGGGCGACGGTGACCGACCAGCGCCAGCCGCGGTAGCCGGCCCGGCTGCATGCGAACAGGTGGGTGACGACGCGGTCCCACTCGGCGATCACGCCGAGGTGCTCACCGACGTCGGAGGCCGGCGCTTCCTCGAGCAGTGCCGCGCGGGCGGCGTCGACGGCCGCGGCCGCGGTGCCGTCGAGCTTGGGGGTCGCAGTGGTCACGGCGCACATGATGTCACGAACCACCCCGGGCGCTGCGCTCGACCGGGGAGATCGACCGGGCAGGATAGGGCCATGACGTCACCACCGCCCGACGGCGAGGACCTGCATGTGGGTCCCGGTCGCGCGGAGACGGGCCGGTTCAAGCCGGCGCAGACCATCAGCACCGGCGCCAAGGCCTCCGGGCGCGGGATCCGCGCCGCCGCCCGGGCCACCGGCCGGGCGACCAGCTATACGGTGCGGCAGGCCCGGCGCGCGGCGAGCTCCGAGGGCGCGGGCGACTCGGGACTCTCCCGACTGATCGAGCTGCACGCCTTCAACGCGGCCGGCGACGCGGCGATCGCGGTCTCGCTGGCCGGCACCCTGTTCTTCCAGGTCCCGACCGGGGAGGCCCGCGGGCAGGTGGCGCTCTTCCTGGGCCTGACCATGCTGCCGTTCGCGATCGTGGCCCCGCTGATCGGGCCCTTCCTCGACCGGTTCAGCCACGGCCGGCGCTGGGCCATCGGGTCGACCCTGGCGCTGCGCGGCTTCCTCGCGTGGGTGCTCGCGTCCGCAGTCGTCAACGACTCACCGTGGCTCTTCCCGGCGGCGTTGGGGGTGCTGGTCGCGTCCAAGGCGTACGCCGTGACGCGCGCGGCCGCCGTACCCCGCCTGGTGCCCTCCTCGCAGACGCTGGTGAAGGCCAACGGCCGGATCTCCCTGGCCGGTGTGGTCGGGGCCGGGATCTCGGCACCGATCGCCGGCCTGACCAGCCTGATCGGTCCCGAGTGGACGCTTCGCTACGCGTTCCTGGTCTTCGTGGTCGGCACGGTCCTGGCGATCCTGCTGCCCGCGAGGGTCGACTCGAGCTCCGGCGAGGGAACCATGGCGCTGACCAGCGCCGAGACCGCGCGACCGACCCGGAGCGGACGGATGCGGATCCGGATCCCCGGCTCGGTGGCGTTCGCGCTGCGCGCCAATGTCGGTCCCCGCTGGCTGTCGGGCTTCCTGACGATGTTCATGGCCTTCCTGCTCCGCGAGAACCCCATCGAGGGCTGGCGGCCCGACCTGCTCCTCGGCGTCGTGATCGGCGCGGCCGGGCTCGGCAGCACCGCCGGGATCGCGCTCGCATCGGTGCTCAAGAGCGTCAACCCGCGGGTCACCGTCGTGCTCGCCCTCGTCGCCGACGCGGTCATGTCGCTGCTCGCGGCACTGCTCTATGGCGTGGTCACCCTCGCGCTGCTGGGCCTGACCGCAGGCCTGGCCCAGTCGCTGGCCAAGCTCTCCCTCGACTCCACCATCCAGCGCGACGTGCCCGAACGGGTCCGCACCAGCGCACTGGCGCGATCGGACACCACGCTCCAGCTGGCGTGGGTGATCGGCGGGTTCACCGGAATCGCGATGCCGCTCAACCCCCGGCTGGGTCTCGGCGTCGCGACCGCCGCACTCACCCTGTGGCTCCTGGCCGTCGTCATCGCTCGGCCGGGACGCGCGAAGAGCGCCCACCAGCAGCCCGCGCAACCGAAGGCCGCCGCGCGACCGGACGGGGACTCCTGACGCCGAGCGCTCGGGTCAGAGCTCCAGCTCGTCGGCCAGGGCGCGCAGCAGCTTGGCGACCGGTCGGGCCGCCTTGGAGTCGGGGTGCCGGCCGTGTCGGTAGGCCTCGCTGACGCCGTCGAGCAGGCGGATCAGGTCCTCGACGATCGGGACCATCTCCTCGGGCTTCTTGCGCTTGGCCGTCTGACGGTTGCGCTGCACCGACGGGGCCGCGTCGAGCACGCGCACCTGGAGGGCCTGGTCACCGCGCCGCCCCTGGGCGATGCCGAACTCGACCCGGGTCCCGGCCTTCAAGGTGGTCACACCCTCGGGCAGCGCGTCGGCGTGCACATAGACGTCGGGGCCGCTCTCCTGGGACAGGAAACCGAAGCCCTTCTCGGTGTCGAACCATTTCACCTTGCCAGTAGGCACGGTCGTGACCTCTCTTGCTTGCATGCGGCCAGGGGACTCCGGCCGCATCGTACGGCGGCTCTCCCCCGGGTATGACATCAGCCTAGGGAGCAACCGAAGCAGATGGCCAACCCATTCCCGGCAAAATCGCCCGGCGAGAGGGGTCAGGCGCCCGCGGCCCGGTTGCGGGCGACGTAGCCGTCGAGCCAGTCGGGGAACTGCTCGAGGTCGGGCAGCACGACATGGGTGCCGGCCTCGACCAGCTCGAGTCGAGTGGTGCTGCCGGTCAGGACCGAGACGCTGAGCACGCCCGCGGCCAGGGCTCCCTCGACGTCGTGGACGTGGTCGCCCACCAGCATCGCGGCTCCCTCGCGGCGCAGCACGTCGGCCTTGCCGATGCCCCAGACCCAGCCCTCGACGTGGTCGACGTCCAGCCCGAGGTGCTCGACATGGAGCCGGGCGTTGCGGGGGAACTTGCCGGTGACGACCAGCACCCGGCCGCCATGGCGGCGGACGGCCTTGATGGCCTCGCGCGCCCCGGGGAGGAGCGGCGTGGTCGTCACCGCGGTGTCGGGGTAGATCTCGCGGAACCGGTCGGCCGCCGGCCCGATCTGCTCGGCCGGCAGGTGGTCGGCCAGCATGAGGTCCAGCGGCGGCCCGAGGCCGGAGGCCATCTCCTCGACCGGGAACTCGACGCCGTACTCCTCGCCGAGCACGGTCAGCGTCGCCGCGAACCCGGGCACCGTGTCGATCAGGGTCATGTCCAGGTCGAACCCGACGACGAGCTGAGATCTGGACCTGGTCACGGCCGGGAGCCTACGTCGCCCCACCGACACTCCCGACCATCCACGCGGACGAGGTGCCGATGATCACGCCGACCGGTCAGGCCAGCCCGAGGGCCTCGGCCGACTCCTCGCGCATCTGGACCTTGCGGATCTTGCCGGTCACGGTCATCGGGAACCCGTCGACGACGATGACGTAGCGAGGGATCTTGTAGTGCGCGAGCCTGCCGGTCGCGAACGCGCGCACGGCCTCGACGTCGAGGGGAGCGCGGTCGGCCTTCATCTTGATCCAGGCGCACAGCTCCTCCCCGTAGCGCTCGTCGGGGACGCCGATCACCTGCACGTCCTCGATGTCGGGGTGCTGGTAGAGGAACTCCTCGATCTCCTTGGGATAGATGTTCTCCCCGCCCCGGATGACCATGTCCTTGATCCGGCCGACGATGTTGCAGTAGCCGTCCTCGCGCATGACGGCGAGGTCGCCGGTGTGCATCCAGCCCTCCGCATCGATGGCCTCGGCCGTCTTGTCGGGGTCGTCCCAGTAGCCGAGCATCACCGAGTAGCCGCGGGTGCAGAACTCGCCGGTCTCGCCGCGCTCGACGGTCGTGCCGGTGACCGGGTCGACGATCTTGATCTCGACGTGCGGGTGGACCCGTCCGATGGTGGCCGTACGCCGCTCGAGGTCGTCGTCGTCCCGGGTCTGGCACGACACGGGCGAGGTCTCGGTCATGCCGTAGGCGATCGACACCTCGGCCATGTTCATGTCGTTGACGCAGCGCTTCATCACCTCGACCGGGCAGATCGCGCCGGCCATCACGCCGGTACGCAGGTGGGACAGGTCGTGCTCGGCGAAGCTCGGGTCGTTCTGCATGGCGATGAACATCGTCGGCACGCCGTAGACGCCGGTGCAGCGCTCCTCGGCGACGACCCGCAGGGTCGTGGCCGGGTCGAAGCCCGGCGACGGGATCACCATCGTGGCGCCGTGGCTGGAGCAGCCGAGATTGCCCATCACCATGCCGAAGCAGTGATAGAAGGGCACCGGGATGCAGAGCCGGTCCTCGGCGGTGAAGTTGATCAGCTCGGTGGTGAAGAACCCGTTGTTGAGGATGTTGCGGTGCGACAGCGTCGCGCCCTTGGGATAGCCGGTCGTCCCCGACGTGTACTGGATGTTGATCGCCTCGTGGGCCTCGAGGGACGCCGTCCGCTCGCGGAGGTCCTGCTCGCTCACGGTGGCGCCCTCGGCGACGAGAGCCGCCCAGTCGTCGGTGTCGAGATAGACGACCCGCTCGAGGCCGCGGCACTGCTCGCGGGTCTCCTCGACCATGCCGCGATAGTCGCTGGTCTTGAACGAGGTGGCCGTGACGAGCATCCGCAGCCCCGACTGGTTCACGGCGTAGGAGAACTCGTGGGTGCGGTAGGACGGGTTGACGTTGACCAGGATCGCGCCGACCTTGGCGGTGGCGAACTGCACGATCACCCACTCGGCGCAGTTGGGCGCCCAGATGCCCACCCGGTCCCCCTTGGCGATCCCGGCCCCCATCAGCCCGCGCGCGAACGCGTCGACGTCACGGTTGAGCTCCGCCCACGTCCAGCGGCGGCCGCTGGCCGCCTCGACGAGCGCCTCGCGGTCGGCGTACGCCGCGACGGTGCGCTCCAGGTTGGCCCCGATCGTCTCCTCGATCAGGGCCGGGGTGGTCTCTCCGGCTGCGTAGGACTCCATGAAGGCACGCTAGGGCGGAGCCGTTGACCTGACCAGCCCCTCGGACGCCGCGGTTCCGCCGAACGGACGGCCCGACGAGCCGAACGGGCGGGGACGATAGCGTGGGCCAACGGCTGCCCCCCAGCGCCAGGGGCCGGAGCCGTCAGGAGGATCGCATGGACCTGACGACGACCTACCTCGGCCTGGAGCTGCGCAACCCCCTCGTCGCAGCCCCGTCGCCGCTCCAACAGACACCGGGTGGGGTCATCACGCTCGTCGATGCCGGCGTCAGCGCGGTGGTGCTCCACTCGATCTTCGAGGAGCAGGTACGCGCCGAGGCCGACCCGGACTTCGCGCGCAGCCAGTGGTTCGTCAACCCCGCCGGTCCGGGGGCACCCGCCCGCTATCTCGAGCTGATCGAGCAGTCGGTCAAGGCTGTCGACGTCCCCGTGATCGCGAGCATGAATGGCACCAGCAGCAGCGGTGACTGGGTGTGCTTCGCCGAGAAGATCGAGCAGGCCGGCGCGTCGGCGCTGGAGCTCAACTTCTATGTCGTGCCGGGTCAGTTCCGCGGCCACGGCGAAGTCGTCGAGGACGCGGTCGTCGACCTGCTCTCAGCCGTGCGCGCCTGTACGTCGATCCCGGTCGCCGTCAAGCTTCCGCCGTACTTCTCCTCGCTCAACGACCTGGCCGTGCGGCTGGTCGAGCGGGGCGCGTCCGGGCTCGTGCTCTTCAACCGCTTCCTGCAGCCGCGCATCGACGTGAACACCCTGCAGGTGGAGCCGGTCATCGACCTGTCCCACTCCAGTGACGCCCGACTGCCGCAGACCTGGATCGCCGTCCTGCGTGAGCAGGTGGAGTGCTCGCTGGCCGGCACCGGCGGGGTCGAGACGGCGGCCGACGTGGCCGCCTACCTGCTCGCCGGCGCCGATGTGGTGCAGTGCGCGTCGGCGTTCATGCGGCACGGGCGCGACTACGCCACCAAGCTCATCGCGGACCTCCAGGAGTGGGGCGACGACGCGGGCTTCGCCTCGGTCGCCGAGTTCCGCGGCAAGCTGGCGATCCCGTGGCAGGTGGACAGCAAGGAGTACCAGCGCGACGGCTATGTCAGCGCGCTGCAGGTCGCCCGGCGGGCCTACGTCTGGAAGTAGCCGTCGGGTCAGCCCAGCGCGGCAGCCCCGGCCGTGGCGATGTCGATGTCCTGCTGCTCGGACCCGCCGGAGACGCCGACCGCACCGACGACCTCACCGCCGATGGTGATCGGCATGCCGCCACCGAAGATCACCAGCCGGTCGCGATGGACGATCCCCTCACGCAGCGCCGGCTCGTGCTCGATCATGCCGAACCACCGGTCGGTGGGGAGTCCGAGGAAGGCGGCCACGGAGTAGGCCTTGTCCGCGGCGATGGCCCCGGAGAGCAGCGCGGCACCGTCCATCCGGGCGAAGGCGACCTGGTTGCCACCGAGGTCGCAGACCGAGATGTTGACGGCGACGGCTAGCTCCTGGGCCTTGGCCATGGCGGCGTCCATGGCGATCCGGGCGCCGGCGTAGGACACCGAGTGGCTGCTGACGACGTACTCGGACATGGGCACTCCTTCGAAGGTGGGCGGTCGGCTGCGAAATGGGCGCTGACCCGCCGCGCGGGGCGCGCGCGGCGGGTCAGCAACGGGGTTGTGCTGTCTCGATCAGGTCGAGACGGTCATGAAGCGCTCGTTGAGCTCACGAGCGTGGTAGAAGACGCCCTTGCCGATCTGCTCGGGGGTCCACACGCTGACCGGGCGGTCCGGGTAGGCGGGGTAGCCACCGGCGAACACCTCGTTGCGGTTGCCCGACGGGTCGAAGAAGTAGACCGTCTGACCGCGGGTGATGCCGTGGCGGGTGGGGCCGATGTCGATCGGGACGTCGTCGATCGCCATGATGTCGGCGGCACGGCCGACCTCGCTCCAGTCGCCCAGCTTGAAGGCGAAGTGGTGGAGCTTGCCCTGGGGGCCGTTGAGGATCGCGATCTGGTGGATCTGGTTGTTGTTGGTCAGCCAGGTGGCGATGACGTCGTGGTCGTCGTCCAGCGAGGTCTGCACGCGCTCGGTCGGGAAGTAGCCGAAGAGCTCCCGGAACATCGCCTCGTTGGTGGCGACATCGTCGGCGAGGATCAGCGCGTGGTCGAGGGCGGGGACGCCGACGCCGACCATGTGACGCGGGAACGCGTCGGGGTTGTGCGTGCCGACCTCGGTGCCGATCAGGGTCTGAGCGTGGTAGACCTCGAGCACGTGCTCGGACGGGGTGAAGATCCGGAGGCCGTCGGAGACCTCGGGGTTCTCACCGGCGGACATGCGCTCGGTGGTGACGCCGAAGGTCGCCGCCTTGCGCTCGATCTCGTCGATGTCCTCGGCCTTCTCGACCTTGAACCCGAACTTGACGACGCCGACGCCGCCCTCTTCGATCACGACCGAGTGGTGGTCCCACTCGTCCCAGCCCTTGTAGTAGACGCGGTTGCCCTCGTCGAGGGTCTCGTAGAGACCCATGGTGTTCGCGTAGTGCTGCTTCGCCTCGGCCAGGTCGGTGACCCGGACGTGGGCGTAGCCCATCCTCATGACACCCATCTCAGCTGTCCTTCCCTTGCATGGATGAGGCCGGCCTGGCCGGCGGGGTTGTGGAGTTCAGGAACCGCAGCAGACCTGCTGGCGCGGCACTGATCTCTCCGTCGTCGACGTGCAGCGTCACGTCTCCGTTCGGTACGGCGCGGCAGGTCAAGCACCTTCCCGCAGCCTTCTCGTCACTGGACAGCACTTCGTCCGCGACGACCTTCTCGTAGGTCACCTCTCCGGCGACCAGCTCGAGCTTGCAGATGCCACACCCCCCACGACGGCAGCCGATCTGGCGCACGGTGTAGCCGCAGCGGTTGAGCCCGGCGAGGATGGCCTCCCCGTCGCGCAGGTTGGCCTCCCAACCCTGGGGCTCGATCCGGACGGTGGGCATGACTCAGACCTCCCGGTCGCTGGGGACCCGGTTGATCTGCATGATCACGGCCTTGGGCTCGGTGAAGAACTCGCGGCTGAAGTTGCCGCCCTCCCGGCCGACCCCCGAGTGGCCGACGCCGCCGAACGGCGCCCGCAGGTCGCGGATGAAGAAGCAGTTGACCCACACCGACCCGACGTCGAGGCGGGCGGACACCCGGTGCGCCTTGTGGAGGTCCTCGGTGAAGAGCTGGGCGTCCAGGCCGTAGGCGGTGTCGTTGGCGAGGCCGATGACCTCGTCCTCGGTGTCGAAGGGGATCACCACGACGACGGGGCCGAAGATCTCCTCGCACACGTGCGGGCTGTCGGCCGGCATGTCCACGAGCACCGTGGGCTTGACGAACCAGCCGTCGCCGAGACCACCGGTGAGCATCCGGCCGCCGACCGCCTCGACGGTGTCGATGTAGCCCTTGACCTTCTCGAAGTGGGTCTGGCTGGCGAGCGGGCCGAACTCGGTCTCGGGGTCGAGCGGGTCGCCGAACTTCATGGCCTCGGCCTTGGCGACGAACCGCTCGAGGAACTCGTCATAGATGCCACGCTGGACGTAGAGGCGGCTACCGGACAGGCAGATCTGCCCCGCGTTGCGGAAGATGGACTGGATCGACCAGTCGACGGCGTTCTCGAGCTCGGCGTCGGCGAAGATGATGTTGCAGTTCTTGCCGCCCATCTCCAGCGAGACCGGAGTGAGGTTCTCGGCCGCCGCACGGCTGATGATCCGGCCCGTATTGGTCTCACCGGTGAAGGTGATGCGGTCGACGCGGGAGTCCTTGGTGAGGAACTCACCGACCGACTTGGCGCCGTAGCCGTGGACGACGTTGAAGACGCCGTCGGGGATCCCGGCCTCGGACGCGAGCCGCGCCATGATCGTGGCGGAGGTCGGGGTGTCCTCGGCCGGCTTGAGGACGACGGTGTTGCCCCACGCCAGCGCGGGGGCGACCTTCCACGACTCCAGCATCATCGGGAAGTTCCAGGGCGCGATCGCCACGACCACGCCGGCGGGCTCGTAGCGCGTGTAGGCGTGGTGGCCGCTGTCCATGGGCAGCGTCTCGGCCATCGCCATCTTGGCGTGGTCGGCGAAGAACCGGAAGTTGAGCGCGGTCCGGGCCGCGTCATGACGGCACTGCGCCAACGGCTTGCCCATGTCGCGACTGTCGGCCGAGCCGAGCTCGTCGGCGTGCTGCTCGAGCAGGTCGGCGAACCGGTGGATGAGCGCCTGGCGTTCGCCGAAGCCCATCCGCGGCCAGGGGCCTTCGTCGAAGGCGCGGCGGGCCGCGGCCAGAGCGGCGTCGGCGTCGGCGTCGTCGCCGAGCGCGACATCGGCCCAGACCTCCTGGGTCCACGGGTTGGTGGTCGTGAAGCGACCACCGTGGATGGACCCGACCTCCTTGCCGTCGATGAAGTGTCCGAAGGACTCACGCTCTGTCACTGCTCAGCTCCTGCCTGACTCTGGGCGTCGGCGGTCCGCTCGGCGATCGTGACGTCGCCGGCGGCCCAATGCGTCGGGGGAACCTCTCGGACGACCACACGGATCGACTCCAGCGGCGCGCCGACGCTGTCGGCGGTGGCCCGGGTGAGGGCGCTCATCAGCGCGCGCAGCTTGTCGGGACTGCGACCCTCGACCAGGGTGACCTCGATGAGCGGCATCAGGCGTCGGCCCCCTCGACCGGACCGCAGAAGAGCTCGACGGGTCCGAGGCTGGCGAACCGGCAGGTGACCGTCGTTCCGGGCGCCGCGACGACGGCGTCGGTCATGCCGCCCGTGAGCACGGTCCAGCCGGCCTCGATCGCCAGGCCGCGGCGGGCGAGCTCGTTGACGGCCAGGGCGAGTGCCTCGGCGGGGTGGCCCAGGACGGCGGCACCGGTGGCCTTGTCGACCACCTCGCCGTCGACCTCGACGAGGACCTCCTCGGCGACCAGGTCGAGGTCGGTCGGGGCGAGTCCGGTGGGGGCGACCACATAGGCGCCGGACGAGGCGTTGTCGGCCACCACATCGGCAGCGGTAAAACGGAAGTTGCGGTAGCGGCTGTCGATGACCTCGGCGCCGGCCAGCACCTCGCCGACAGCGGCGAGGGCCTGCTCGGCGGTGACGCCGGGACCCTCGAGCCGCTCGCGCATGACGAAGACGATCTCGGGCTCGACGCGGGGATGGATCAGCGCGCCCTGCGGCACCGGGTCACCCGGCTGGAGCACCATCGCGTCGGTCAGCCACGCGACCAGCGGCTGGTCGACGCCCATCCGCTCCTGCTTGGCCTTGCTGGTCAGTCCCAGCTTGACTCCCACGAGGGACTCGCCGCGGGCCAGCCGCCGACGCAGGGTCTCGTCCTGGATGCGGTAGCCGGTGTCGACGTCGAGCTCGGGCCACTCGTCGGTGAACTTGTCCCGATCGCGCCGCTCGGACTCGCAGGCCAGCAGCTCGGTCGCCACCGCGTCCTCGGTCCAGCTCGACATCCGTCGTACCCCTCTCGTCTGGTGGTCCGACGGTAGAGACGGCTGTCACAGGGCACCCCCAAACGTTCCTCGCTACGGAACATGAGATGGTTCGGGTCCGAACGGGTTGGGGGCCTCAGCTGACGGCGGAGCGCGACAGCGCGGCGGCCGCGGCGACCACCAGCTGGAGGAAGTGCCCCGACTGCTGTCGGAAGGCCTCGGTCGGCCCGACCAGTGACACCGCTGCCATGGCCTCACCGGAGGGCCCGTGGAGCGGGGCGGCGCAGGAGCTGACCCCCACGGTGGCCTCGTCGAACGAGACGGCACCGTGCTGCTTGCGGGTCTTGTCGAGGATCTGGTCCCAGTCCTCGACGGTGCGGATGGTGTGGGTGGTGCGGTTGGGAAAACCGGCCCGGCGACGGGCCTCCGCGAAGGCGGGGTTGAAGGCGGCAATCGCCTTGCCCGAGCTGGTCGTGTGGGCCGGGAGCCGGTGACCCGACAGCCGCATCAGGCTCACCCCGAGGGTGGTCTCGAGCCGCTCGGTGTAGATCACGTCTGCCCCGTCGGGGACGGCGAGCTGGACCGTGAGGCCCGAGCGACGGCGCAGCTCGGCGAGGGTCGGCAGGGCGACGGCCCGCAGGTGGTTGCGCGACATGGCGAGCTGGCCGAGCTCATAGAGGTGCATGCCGAGGTAGTACTTGCCGGTCTCGTCGCTCTGCTCGACGATCCCCTTGGCGGCCAGGGTGCTGAGCAGCCGGTGGGCCGTGCTCTTGGCGACGCCGAGCCGACGCGCGACCTCGGATACCCCCAGCTCCTCGTGGACGGCGAAGCAGTCCAGGACCTCGAGCGCCGAGGTGACCGACTGGATGGTGTCCGCCATATCTCCAAACTAGGCCATGCCCGGGCCGAGGCGCAGGCGACCCCGTCAGGTCACGCGATCAAGCGGGAGCCGGGACGTCACCGGGTGGGGGGCTCCCCCGATCACGGCAGGGTGACCTGGATGGTCACCCCGTCGCCCAGGTCGATGATCGCGCCGGGGTGCAGCTGGAGGGCGATGCCCGGCTTGAGGTCCTCGGGGGCCAGCCCGGGCTGCACCAGGACGGTGCCGTTGGTCGACCCCAGGTCGGTGACCACCGCGGCGCCGGTGTCGGCCCCGGCACCCGGTCGCACCTCCAGGTGGGTCGACGAGATCTCCTGGTGAGGGCTCGGCACGCTGACCAGCCGCGGGCTGTCGCCACTGGCGAACCGCCGGGCCTCCGGCGAACGGCCGACGAGGACCGGCCGATCGACGTCGACGATGTCGCCGCTGGAGAAGAGCAGGCGCGCGACAGGCCGACCCGCAGGAGCCGGCGCCGCGGGGATCCCGGGCTCCGGCCGGGAGAAGTCGGGGGGCTCGTGGTGACCGTCGGAGGCCGGGGCATCCTCGGCGATCGCGTCGCGCCAGGACGGACCCGGCGGCGTCTCGGGGAGTACCTCGGGGAGCACCTCGGTCGGGGCGGCCGGCTCGTAGGGCGCGTCCAGGGGGTGCGGTTCGGGCGCGGGGAAGGGCTCCGGCGCCGGGAAGGGCTCGGGGGCCGGGAAGGGTTCTGGCGTGGTGAACGGGTCCGGCGTGACGAACGGGTCGAGCGGACCTTCGTCGAGGGGACCCAGCTCGTCGGTGTGGACCGCCTCCTCGGGAGCGGGCTCCTCGGCCACGGGCTCCTCGGCCACCGGCTCCTCGACCGCCGGCTCCTCGACCACGGGCTCCTCGACCGCCGGCTCCTCGACCACGGGCTCCTCGACCACGGGCTCCTCGACCGCCGGCTCCTCGACCACCGGCTCCTCGACCACCGGCTCCTCGACCACCGGCTCCACGGCCACCGGCTCCACGGCGTCGGGCATCTCCATGCCGACGGTGAGGTCGTCGTCGTACGCCGACTCGTCGAGCCCGCCTGGGGCGAGCACCATGGGCTGTTCGTCCGGGACGTGGCGACGGGTGGAGCGGTAGGGCGGGAGCTCCATCCGGGCCAGCCGCACCAGACCGTGGGTGATCTCCATCTCCTCGCCGTCGTCCTCGGTCGGCTCGACCTGGATGAACAGCTGGGAGACGTCCGGGAGGGTCCGCTCAACCCAGGTGGTCTCGGTCGACCCGGCGACCTCGACCATGCCGCCGTCGGAGACGAAGGCGGCCACGGCAGGGCCCCGAAGCACGATCTTGGTGCCCTGGTCGGTCTCGCTCACGAGCACGAAGCCGGGCAGGTCACGCAGTCCCGTGGCGAGGATCGCGTCGAGCACCTCGTCGAAGCCGGCGCCCTCGTCGACCAGCTCCCAGACACCGGCGACCCGGGACTTCTCGGTCGGTGGCAACAGCACACTGGCGTTCTGGCCGAAGATCCCGAACCACCCACCGGGGCGGTAGGCACGGCGCTGGGGAGAGTCCGTCATGGCAGAGCCCCTTACTTGTCCTCGAGACTGACGCGCTGGCGCGTGGCGTCGTGGGTATCCCTGGCCAACCATCCCACCACATCCACGACCACCGCGGTGGCGTTGTCCCGACCTCCGGCCTCGACCGCGGCCGCGACGAGGCGGTCGGCGCCGACGCGCGGGTCGTCGGTCTGGACCAGGATCGTCGCGACCATCTCGTCGTCGATCATCCCGGTCACCCCGTCGGAACAGAGCAGCAGCCGCTCGGCCTGGGCCAGCGGCAGCAGGAAGAAGTCCGGCTCGACCTCCTCAGGACCGCCGAGCGCCCGCGTGATCACATGGCGCTCCGGGTGGGTCGACACCTCCTCGGGCGTGATCGTCCCGGCGTCGACGAGCTCTTGCACGACCGAGTGGTCACGGCTGACCTGTTCGAGCCGCCCGAGATGGAGGCGGTAGGCGCGCGAGTCGCCGAGGTTGGCGATCAGCCACGAGGGGCGGTCGCCGTCCTGGACGATGACCGCGATGACGGCGGTGGTGCCGGAGTACCACTGCGGGGAGCCGCTGGCGCGGTGGCGGGCGGCGTACTCCAGGATGCGGCGCTGACACGAGCGGAGCACCTCGGTCACCCGCCGGCCGGCCGCATGGGGGTCGAGCTGGTCGCCGCCGAACCGGCCGAACTCCTCGGCCACGATGGCGCTCGCCACATCGCCGCCGTCGTGGCCACCCATGCCGTCGGCGACCAGGAAGACCGGGGGGCTGGCGAGGTAGGAGTCCTCGTTGACGGTGCGCACCCGGCCGACGTCGGTCGCGCCCCCGTAGTGCAGCTCGACCCGGGTCATGCGACCACCCTGGGGCCGTTGCCGCTCCAACGCAAGGACCGCGCCTTCCGACACGGGCAGTAGCGTGGGAGGGATGTCCTCGTCCGCCGCGCCTCGCACGCTCGCCGACCAGCTGCGCAGCTGGCCAGACGAGCGTCTCGCCGCGCTGCTCAGGGCCCGGCCCGACCTGGCCGGCCCGGCCCCGCAGGACACCAGCCAGCTCGCCGCACGCGCCGCCGTACGGGCGTCGCTGCTGCGGGCGATGGACGGCCTGACCCGGTTGGAGCTGACGGTGCTGGAGGCGCTCGCGACCCTGGGCCCGTGCACGGCCTCGGACCTGCACTCCTGGGTGTACGCCGACCCGGCGGCGACGGACGCGGCGCTGGACCGCCTGCTCGACCTGGTCGTGGCGTGGGAGGCGCCGGACGGGCTCCGCACGCTGACAGGGGTGCTCGAGGGGCTGACCGCGTCGGCCGCGTCCTCGGGCCTGCACCCCCGTAGCCCTTCGCCCGCTCCCCCGGCCGAGGTGGCCCGCCAGCTGGCCTCGGTCAGCCCCGCGGCGAGGGCGCTGCTGGACCACCTGGATGCCCACGGCGGTGAGGGGACGACGTCGGCAAC
>Ga0209023_10004820_pt1 | contig 15115 bp, 13 predicted proteins | sample LakOneMetagenome_FD_187468 | JGI IMG/M metagenome (GOLD analysis project Ga0209023, IMG submission 187468) | Freshwater and sediment microbial communities from Lake Erie, Canada (SPAdes) (version 2) | ecosystem: Environmental > Aquatic > Freshwater > Lentic | place: Lake Erie, Canada... | reverse complement strand
GGGCGTCGATTATCAGGCGCTTTCAAGCAAGACCCCCCGACTGGTTTACGCCTCGGCGGGAGGATATCGGCAGGACAGTTCGCGCAGCGATTGGCCGGCGTATGACGACGTCATTCAAGCGGCGTCCGGAATCGCGGCGATGAACAAGGTCGGCGGCGAGCCGCAATATTTTCCGACCGTGATCTGCGATAAATTGTGCGGCTATATTCTGGCCTCGTCGATCGGCATGGCGCTGTATGCACGGGAGAGAACCGGTTCAGGCCAGGAAGTGCATGTGGCCATGATGGATGCCATGGTCGGATTCAACATGATCGAACATCTGCAGAATGGTGTGCACGACGAGCCTGAAAAGGGGCTTGGCTATAGTCGCATGCTGACGCCGCATCGACGGCCCTACCAGACGATCGATGGGTATGTATCGCTGCTTGCGGTGACCAACGACCAATGGCAACGCCTGCTCGGTGCGCTGGACAGGGCTGATCTCGTTGGCGACCCCCGGTTTACGGAAATAGGACCCCGCGCGGAAAACATCGACGAACTGTATGCCATTGTCGTGGAACAAATGAAAACGCGGACAACCGAGGACTGGCTCAGGCGATTGGATGAAGCGGAAATTCCGAGTGGCATCGTCAATGATTTCCAGGGATTGATGGCGGACGACTACCTCGCAGAGAGCCGTTTCTTTCGGCGGATGCGGCACCCCACCGAGGGTAGCGTCGTATCAATGGCCATTCCGATAAGCTACTCGAAAACGGCACCCTCGATCCACCGTCTGGCGCCGCAGCTCGGCGAGCACACCGAAGAAGTCCTGGATGAAGTTCTGAATCGTCCGCACCCGCAAAAGTCCCGTGGATGACACCGCGAGCAAATTCTCTTGGCCTTCTTCTGATTCTCGGCGGTATCGTCGGCCTCATTGGCTCGAAGTGATCAGGCCCGAATTGCTTAGTCTCCAATGGGGATTCAGAGCGTGTTAGTATGAACGTGAGAGCATCCATTGAACTGCCGTCAAAGGATCGGCGCGTGGCGGCCAAACAGAAGGTTCAAAAAGTCGGCGATAGCGGTGTGGGCGGTCCGCGCTCGCTGCAGCGCATGCTCGGAATTTTCGATCAGATTGCGCGCTCGCCGGACGGATTGTCCCTGGCCGAACTCAATGGACGTTTGAAGTCGCCCAAGAGCAGCCTGCTGACGTTGCTGCGTCCCCTGGTGGTCAGCGGCTACCTGGCCCATTTGAATGGCCGATACTCGCTTGGCAATGAAATTTTTGCGCTCGCGACCAACATCATATCGGCGCGTAAATTTGGCGCGGTCGTGCGCAGCCTCATGCTGGAGGCACAGAAGCAATGTCCGGAGACCGTGATCTTGGCGGTGGTGGACCATGCGGCGCAGACCGTGATTTATTCGGATGTTCTGGAAAGCCCGCAACTCATTCGCTATTCGGTGGCGGCTGGTGCGTCGCGGCCGCTGTTCACATCTGCGGCCGGCCAACTGCTGCTCGCCTATCAGGACGAGAAATGGCGAGATCGGTACTTGCGGACGGTTAAGCTCAATCCGCTGACGAAGCGTACGATTGTCGACGTGTCGCAACTTCGAAAGAAACTCGACCTGATCAGGAGAACCGGCCTTTCGATCAGCATTTCCGAAGCCATCGAAGGCGCCACTGGCGCTGCAGCTCCGATTTTTGGTTCTGATGGATCCGTTCTGGCGGCACTGCTGATTGCGGGCCCGACCGAACGTCACGCCCGCGAAGGACGAAAGTGGAGCGAGGTCGTGAGAGATTTCGCCGAGCAGGCATCGCGCGCGGTGGGCTTCGTTGAATAATCTGCCAATCACCATCGAGTCGTGACTTAGACTTTTGCAGGTATCTTTAGAGAGCCGCCGAAGTTCAGCTGCAGTTAATCGATACAAAGGGAAGTAGCCCATGCTTGATGCGATGTTCGCCAAAAAGATTGTGGTCGTTACAGCCGGGACGTCGGGCATCGGAAAGGAAGCCGCTCGACTTTTCGCGGCGAGCGGGGCTGAAACGGTTGTCGTCAACGGACGCAATGCCAAGGCCGGGATGCAGTTACGTGACGACCTCGCGACCATGTTTCCTGCAACGCGGGTCGAGTTCATCGAAGCAGATATCGACGATGCATCGCGGGTCGACGAAATGTTCACCAGGATTGGCGAGAAATTCGGTCGCGTTGATGTTCTGGTTCATTGCGGCGGTGCCCAAGTCAGGCCCGGGCTCTTCATGGATCTTGATCCTGCTATGTACGGCAGGCAGATCGACGGTCATTTCTCCAGCTTCATGCATTGTTGCCGGGAAGTGATTCCGTTGATGCACAATGGCGGCGCGATCGTCGCCATCGCGTCGGACGCCGGCAAGGTCGCGACCCCTGCGGAAACCATCATAGGCGCCATGAAGGCGGCGGTGATCATGTTCGCACGAACGCTGGCTCTTGAGATGTCGAGACAGAACATTCGGGTGAACGTAATTACGCCGTCCATCGTGGCGAATACGGCGTCTTACGATCGCGTCATGTCGAGCGAGTTTAGTCGAAAACTCTTCGAGAAGGCGGTGGCCAAAGCCAAACTCGGTGTGCCGACGCCGGCCGATGTGGCGCCGATTGTCGTGTTTCTGGCGAGTTCGTTTGCCGCGAAAATCACCGGCCAAGCCATCAGCGTCAACGGTGGAATTTCCGCGGCATGATCGCGGGGCGGATATGTAGCGCTGATCGGGAAAAGTGCTACCAATCGATAGTGCGCGGTGAAGCAAGGACCAACGATGCAATTGGAAGAAGCCTCTGAAATCCGTGATATTCGCGACGCAGTTGCGAAGTTGTGCGAGCAGTATCCCGGCGAATACTGGCGCAAACTCGATCGTGAAATGGGCTATCCGACCAAGTTCGTGAATGCGCTCACGGAGTCCGGATATCTGGCCGTTTTGATACCGGAAGAATATGGCGGGTCCGGACTGAAGCTTTCGGCCGGCACCGCGATCCTCGAGGAAGTGCATCGTGCGGGCTGTAACGCCGGAGCGTGCCATGCCCAGATGTACACCATGGGCACGGTGCTGAGGCACGGCAGCGACGCGCAGAAGCGCCAATGGCTGCCGCGTATCGCGACGGGCGAATTGCGTCTGCAGGCGTTTGGTGTCACGGAGCCCACCAGCGGCACCGATACGTCGTCGATCAAGACGTTCGCGCGCCGCGACGGTGACGACTATGTCGTCAATGGCCAGAAGATATGGACCAGCCGCGCCGAACATTCCGATCTGATGTTGCTGCTGGCGCGCACCACGCCCAAGGAAAAGTCTGCCCGGCGCACCGATGGGCTGTCGGTGTTTCTCGTCGATATGAAGGCCGCGCGCAACAAGGGTCTTACCATCAGGCCGATCCGGACCATGATGAACCATTCGACGACCGAAGTGTTCTTTGACAATTTGCGTGTGTCGGCGGCGAACCTGATCGGTGAGGAGGGCAGCGGATTCCGTTACATCCTCTCCGGCATGAACACCGAGCGCATCCTGATTGCGTCGGAGTGCGTCGGCGACGCCAAATGGTTCATTCAAAAAGCTTCGGACTACGCGCGCGAGAGGTTCGTGTTCGGTCGCCCAATCGGACAAAATCAGGGCATCCAGTTTCCGATCGCCAAGGCTTACGCGGCAATGCGAGCCGCCGAATTGATGGTGCGCGAGGCGACCCGGCTCTATGAGGCGGGTCTCGATTGCGGGGCAGAAGCCAACATGTCGAAAATGCTGGCGGCCGACGCTTCCTGGGAAGCCGCTAACGCGTGTCTCCAGACCCATGGCGGTTTTGGCTTCGCGGAAGAATATGACGTTGAGCGCAAATTTCGCGAGACGAGGCTGTATCAGGTCGCGCCGATTTCGACCAATCTTATCCTTTCGTTCGTCGCCGAGCATGTGTTGGGCATGCCGCGATCATATTGATGCCACTTGTCGTCCAATCATCGTTGTTGCACTCGGCGGTCGCGACGGAAGTCCACAGAATATAGGGCCGGCCATGCAAAAAGTGGCCAGATAGGTAAGGAGGCTACGGGGATGAACGTTGACTGCACCGCAACGCGAGGAGAGCGCTCCGCTGAGATGGGAACGGTTCTGGATGCTGTAGTCGTCGGAGCAGGCTTTGCCGGAATGTATATGCTGCATCGCCTACGCGGACTGGGCTTGTCGGCGCGGGTGTTTGAGGCCGGCAGTGGCGTCGGCGGCACCTGGTACTGGAACCGCTATCCGGGCGCGCGATGCGACATAGAGAGTCTGCAATATTCGTTCTCCTTCTCGGAAGAACTCGACCAAGAGTGGATTTGGTCGGAGAAATATTCGTCGCAACCTGAAATCCTTGATTATGCCAATCATGTCGCCGATCGCTTCGATCTTCGCCGGCACATCGTGTTCGATACGCGGGTGACCGCCGCGACGTTCGACGAACAGGAAAAACGCTGGCGGATTGAGACCGACTGCGGCGATAAGGTGACAGCAAAATTCTGCATCATGGCGGTCGGCTGTCTGTCCGCGCCGAACCGCCCGGCCTTCGAGGGTATGGGCGATTTTCGCGGGCCGATCTATCACACCGGCGAATGGCCGCGTGACGGTGTCGACTTCACGGACTTGCGGGTCGGTGTTATCGGCACCGGTTCGTCGGCGATCCAGTCGATCCCGATCATTGCAAAGCAGGTTTCTGCGCTCGCGGTGTTTCAGCGCACGGCGACTTACTCGGTACCGGCCTGGAACGAAAAGCTCTCACCGGAATATCTGAAGGCGGCGAAGGCCGATTATCCGGCGCTTCGCGCCAAGGCGCGTGGACGTCCGACCGGCTTCTATTTTCCGTTCAACGCCAAGCCGGCGCTGGAAGCGAGCGCCGAAGATCGCGAAAAGCAATATGAGGAGGCCTGGCAGCGCGGCGGCCTGCCGTTTCTGGGCGCCTATGGCGACCTGCTGTTCGAAAAGGCCGCCAACGACACCATCGCCGAATTCGCCCGCCGCAAAATCCGCAGCATCGTGAGGGACCCGGCCACGGCGGAACTGCTGTGTCCGGACAACGTGTTCGGTTGTAAGCGGCTCTGCGTCGATACCGGCTACTTCGAGACATATAATTTGCCGCACGTCAAACTGGTGGATGTCTCGAAGACGCCGATCGAACGGTTCACGACTGATGGCATTGCGGTCAACGATACCACATACGAACTCGACGCGATCGTCTGCGCCACCGGTTTTGCCGCGATGACCGGATCGTTCGACAAGATCCGCATCACCGGCCGCAACGGTCGGACGCTCTCCAAAAAATGGCAAGCGGGACCGCGCGCCTATCTCGGCATCGCATCGGAAGGCTTTCCGAATCTATTCATGATCACCGGCCCCGGCAGTCCTTCGGTGCTGGCAAGTATGATCCAGGCCATCGAGCAGCACGTCGATTGGCTGGCAGACTGTATCGGCCACATGCGCGACATCGGAGCAACCACAATCGAGCCCCTTCTTGAAGATGAAGACGCCTGGGTCGACCATGTCAACGACGTGTCGACAGTGTCGCTGCGCTCGACCTGCAGTTCCTGGTACGTCGGCGCCAACATTCCCGGCCGTCCGCGGGTTTTCATGCCGTATATCGGTGGCTTCCCGGTCTACGTGCAGAAATGTAACGAAGTCATGAGCAACGGCTTTAACGGCTTTGTGCTCGAAGGCGCACGGAGCAAAAACGCCGCGCCAAGGGTGCGCTTTACCGAACGGTGGCGGGTGCCGATCGATATCGACGTCATCTCGCCGGCGGCCGTCGCCGCCAAGCGTGTGCCGGTGGTTTGATAAGACGAGCCAAAATTGATAGAAAGGGCCACGCGTCGCTTGAATGATTAAGTGATAATTCTGCGCCCTCGGCACAAGAAAGAGGGCTATCCATCAAGGATTTTTGAAATTCTGAAATCTCATTAGTTGTTGCGTTTTTGTTCGCCCGGCTCTCCACTCGTGCTGTCACTCATGGCCGTCTCAGTCACTACCGAAACTTGTCAAAGTATGAACACTCAAGCCTCTCTAACATAGCTTAACAAAACATGGTGCGACCATTAGATTTCCGCAGCAATCGTTGGCCATAATCCCACCTGTTATGATATCCTATGTCAGCTCAACGTGTTGCTTCGTCTCGGAAACGCGAACCCGCTAAATGTTGCTCTCCCTGGTTACCGTCATATGCCTTCGTCGCCCGCGAGAAATTCGGAGATAGGCCACTTTCGTTCTTTGCCGCGATTGAGCGTTAACAAGATTTACAAACCTACCTTGCGCGCCTCATTTTGGAGGGATCGACTCCGTCAAGTCAATTGAGAGCATTCGACGGAAATCCTTTCGCGCCAACGTCCAGGTCGCGTGAGAATTCCGCACCGGCACGAAATTCAATTTCATTTCAAGCCACATACCGATATCCTGAACCGAGACCATCGAGCGTGCAAAAAAGCCGGGAGAGGAACGTGAACGCGGTAATCGTTGAACGCCGGGATGACGTTGCCCTCCTGCGGCTCAACCAGCCTCAAACTATGAATGCCCTCAGCCCTGCGATCAAGCGGGGCCTCGAGACAGCGGTTCCGCAACTCATGGATGACATCGCGGTTCGTTGCATCGTCATTACGGGGACCGACAAGGCATTTTGTGCGGGTGGCGACATCTCCAACATCTCCAACATGGCAGACCGCAGCGCACCATCCGTGCGCGAGCTTATGCACCCAAGCCATGGCTGGGTAAAACTGCTGATTGCGGGTGAAAAGCCGGTCGTTGCTGCCGTCAACGGAGCTGCCGCGGGCGCTGAGTTTTCTTTGGCGATGATGTGTGATTTTGTGGTGCTGGCCGACAACGCCTATTTCAAGGCTGGCTTCCCCGGCCTCGGCGCGGCGCCCGATCTGGGTCTGGCGCTGACGCTGCCCCGCGCCATTGGGATGCTCCGTGCAAAGGACATTCTGATGACCAACCGCCGCGTTGACGCCGCCGAAGCGCTGGCCTTGGGAATGGCTACACGGGTCGTTCCCGAGGCGACCTTGCTCGACGAAGCGTTCGCGCTGGCGCAATCGCTGGCGGCTGGACCCGCGACGTCGCTTGGTTTGACCACGCACCTGCTCAATCAGGCTTACGGTCCGATCACAGACTTTTTGTCGCAGGAAGCGATGACACAGGCGATTGCTTTCGGCAGTGAAGAATTCGGCGAAGGGGTTGCAGCGTTTCTTGGCAAGCGGAAACCGCAATTCCGGCGCGGCGGAAAGTGATTTCAAATGGGTGGAATAGCCTTCGAACTACCCGCGGATGTGCTGGACGTGCGGGACGGCGTGCTGCGCTTCGTCGAGGCGCAGGTCGCTCCGCGAATTGAACGCAACCGCGTACTGCTTGAGGATCAGCGGCTTCTGTATGACGAAGGCGGCCGCTATTCGTCTGATGCGCGCAAGCTCATCCGCGAGATCAGGATGCTCTCGGCGGAAGCGGGCTTTTACACTATGTGCGCGCCTTCGGAGATCGGCGGGGGTAATCTCGGCCACCTTGCCTATTATGTGGCGTGGGAGGCGATCTATCACCGGCTTGGCGGGCAGGGCGTCATTATCCCATGGGTCATCGCTCACTGGGCGTTTGGTCCGAGCCGGCTGCTGACCCAGGCCACCAAGGAGGCTCGCGAGCGGTGTCTTGCCGACATGATGACTGGTAAGACATCGATGTGTTTCGGTCTTTCCGAGCCAGGCGCGGGCTCGGATGCCAGCATGATCAAGACGCGCGCCATCAAAACCGATACCGGCTGGAAGATTTCGGGCCGGAAGCTCTGGACGACCAATGCTCCGACCGCCGAGTGGTGCATTGTCTTCGCCATCACCGATGCAGAGAAGGCTGCGCGCAAGGCCGGTGGCATCAGCGCGTTTCTCGTTCCCGTCGACACAAAAGGTTTTTACGTCGAGAGCGTAGTTCGCCTGTTCGGTCATGCCGGAGGCCACGAGGGCGCGCTGGTGCTGGAGGATGTTGAAGTACAGCCCTGGCAGCTTGTCGGCGAACTCGATCAGGGATTCAAGATTGCGCTATATGGGGTGTCGCTCGGCCGTGTCTACAATTCCGCGCGGGCGGTTGGGCAGGGACGATGGGCGCTCGAAATGGCGGTCGATTATTCGAAGCAGCGCGAAGCCTTCGGCGCAAAGATCGCCGAATACCAGGGCATATCGTTCCCGCTCGCGGAGGCAGCGACCGAACTTCACGCCGCCCATCTGATGGGATTGAATGCTGCGATGCTGCTCGACCGCGGCGACAAGGCTCTGAAAGAGCTCTCGATGGCTAAATCCTATTCGGTGCAGGCCGGATTTCGTGCGGTGGACCGCGCCATCCAGACCCATGGCGGCATGGGTCTGACCAATGAACTCGGCCTCGTTCATGCGTGGCAGGACCTTCGGATCGTCAATATTGCGGACGGCACCAATGAAATCCTGGCACGAATGATTTCCCAACGGCTGCTGGCGGGCGATCTCGATCTGTAATGCCGGTACATTTCGGGCTGCTTCATCGCGGCCAATCCTGGAGCCCAAACTGCGCCCCCTGCGCTCTGTAGTCGTCCGTGAACAAGTCTCTAAGCGATTGAGCGGGAGTCTGTTTTTCGGATACGGCGGCATTTGAGATTGCAGGAATTGGGGGTTTGAGAGCCCCGAACCCTGCAATTTCGTTTTTGGATTCCCTTTCCTTTCGGACCATGATTCTGTGGTGCAGCGGAGGGGACGATGCGGCCGAAGAAGCACAAGACGACGGGATCGAACGATCTGTTCCAGGCACGGCTGGACCAGATCATCAACCTGAAGCACGAGCTGGTTCTGCTTGCCGGCAAGATCGATTGGGACTGGATCGACGGCGAGATCGCACCGCTCTACAGCGCGAACGGCCGGCCTGGGATCGAGACCCGGTTCATGATCGGGCTGCTATTGCTCAAGCATATTTATGGGCTGTCCGACGAGGGAGTGTGCGAGCGCTGGGTCCACGATCCGTATTTCCAGTTCTTCACCGGCGAAGAGTTTTTCCAGCACGCCTTCCCGCATGAGCGCTCGGACCTCGGGCGCGCTCATTAAACGCTGGCTTTACGGGCCCGCGCTCGGCGCGCTGTTGCTGGTGCTTCTTGGCGAGATCCTTCGCGGAAAGCTCGGTAGCACGTTGCCCGGTCTGCACTACTTCATTTATGGTGTTGTAGTGATCGCGGTCATTCTGCTGACGCCGCGAGGCCTCCTTTCATATTTCGAATTGCTGTGGTCGCGTTGGCGTCGCAAATAACCTCGCGCGATTACTCAACGTTTTATCCAACGACCCTTGGTTCTTAACTTGCCCATTGTTGAGCGACGGCCGCTTCGTGCCTGCAGCGCTCGGGAGTACCAAGAACCTGCCGATTGAACGCTATGCGCTTAAACCAATAGTGAAGCCCCAGCAGATCAGTAAATCCCATGCCGCCGTGAACTTCGGTCGCAAGACGAGCAATTTCGCGGCCCGTGTCGCCTAGATGTGCCTTTGCTTGCAATGCGGCGACGCGCGCTTCGTCGGGAAGCCCATCTTGTGCATGAGCGGCAAACCAAACTAACGATCGGCATGGTTCGAGCATAGTAATGATGTCGGCAAGCGTATGCTTGACGCCCTGAAACGAACCGATGACGCGATTGAATTGAACCCGTTCCTTGGAATAGAGGAGTGCTTTATCGAACATGGATTGTGCCGCTCCTAGCGTGTCGCCAGCGAGCGCGATACGCCCGGCATCGAGCACGCGCGTTGCCGCTGCCTTCGGGCTATTGGCGGCGCCAAGGATCGTGGTCTCTGCATTTTCGAGTACCAAAGTTGTCACCGGACGGGTGCGGTCCAAGCTACGATGCGTGCTCACGTCGACGCCAGGTTGCTCGACGGCAGCGAAGAGAGTAGCGCGGCCGTCATTCAAGTAAACAATGAAATGCGTGGCGTTTCCGCCGTCCAGCACGCCTGTAATGCGACCGGACAATCGATTCCCGTCTAGGCGGGCAAACGCTTCACCGGTCTGGCCCGACATACCGGCGAAGCCAACTCCAATTCTGACTTCACCGCTTGCGATCCGTGGTAGCCATTCTGCTCGCTGCGCGCGGTCTCCACTTGCAATCAGCGCAAGCGGGGCCATGACCACTGCAGCCGCGAATGGCATCGGTGCCGCGTAATACCCGAGCATCTCAGCGGCAACCGTCGCATCGAGCAGCGAGAGCCCCGAACCGCCGAAGTCCTCGGGGACCATGATACCCGGGATGCCTTGCCCGCAAAGGCCAGCCCATACATCAGGATCGAAGCCCAAACCGCTCTCGGCGATCTTGCGCAATTTTTCCATAGGCAATTTTTCGGCAAGAAAACCGCGCAAGGATTCCGTGAGCATCAATTGCTCGTCGCTGAGGCCAAACTCCATGTTACCCCCTGACGGCAGTTGCAGTGGATTTCGGTTCCCGCGGAAGGCCCAGTCCGCGCTCGCCAATGATGTTCTTTTGGATATTTGATGAACCTCCGCCGATAATGAGGCCAATGTCGTACATGTTGTCGATTTGCCAAGTGGTGGCTTCATCGTCCTCGACAGCTTCGCCCATGGGTTCGTAAGGCAAGCCTGCTGCGCCGAGCACATCAACGGCCAGCGAAGACAGCCGATACGCAATCATCGTCCCATTAAGCTTGACGATCAGACGCTTGACCCCCGAATCCTCTCCTTTGGCCTGCTCAGACATCAATCTAAGACCGTGGTATTTGGACGCCATTACCTCGCCCTGCAGTTTCAGCAGCCGCTCGCGATATTCGGGGATGTCGATGAAGCGCTGGTCATCGAGTGTTGCTTTCTTCATCAGCTCGACAACCCGCGCCAGCCGGTGGGCCAGCTTATTCGCATCACCGAGCAGCATGCGTTCGTATTTCAGAGTGACATTGGCGACATGCCATCCTTTGCCTCGTCCCATCACAGTCTGGTCGGTCGGCACCCGGGCATCGGTGAAAAATGTTTCGTTGAATTCAGCGCGGCCGGTCATCGTCACCAACGGGCGCACCTCTATGCCGGGCGTGCTCATGGGAACAAGAAGATAAGACAGTCCATCGTGCTTGCTCTTATCGAGCTCCGTACGACAGAGAAGGAACATCATGTCGGCATAGTGCGCGGAGCTGGTCCAGATCTTCTGGCCATTTATAACAAATTGGCCATCTTCGACCCGAGCGACGGTTTTGGCGGCTGCAAGATCTGAACCTGACCCCGGCTCCGAATAGCCTTGGCACCAAATAATTTCCCCGCGGACCGTAGGCCCAATCCATCGGGCGCACTGCTCTTTCGTCCCGATCTCAAGCAGCGTGGGCACCAGCATGGAAATACCCTGGTTCATGATGCCGGGCGACACGCCCGCATTCGAGAATTCATCCGCGATGATAGCCAGTTCCATGATGTCCACCGGTAAACCGAACCCGCCATATTCGCGGGGAATGTTGCGCGCAAAATAGCCTCGCTCCAGCAGAAGCTTTTGCCAAGCCAACGCCCGCGCGTCAGGCCGCTTGCGTCCTCCCCCAGATCTCGGTGACAGGTTGCCATATTGTTTTACGAAGCTGCGAGTTTCTTCCTGAAGAGCGCGATGTTGGGGGCTAAAGTGAAGATCCATTGGCTTCCTCGGTCAGGCGCTGGCCTACTGCTTCGAACAAGATCGGATAGGCAAGCGTAGCGTGTGGGCAGACGCAGTATTGCGTGCCAACTGTCGGTTTTGGCGTGTTTCATCGAAGGCTCAAGGTCCAATCTCGGCGGTCGTTCAGCGTTGTCGCCGATGCGGAATTGACTGAACTTGGAATTAATTCTAACGTCTGTTCGGAAATAATCCTACCTTCGGCATTCGACGTCAAGGGGAAAGCTCGAGGACCCGAACGTCGGCAATAGGCGCTTGGATGCAGCGAACCTTCGTGGGAGCTACGCCTCATGTCACTGAGAGAAAAAGCCGCCGTCACCGGCGTGGGCGAAACCGCTTATACTCGCATGTCGGGCAAGAGCGTACTTGCGCTTCAACTTGAGGCTTCGCTGAATGCGATCGCGGATGCGGGGATCAGTCCCAAGGAGGTCGACGGCATCATTCCATACTCCAACTCGCCTGTCGTAGCTGAAGACTTTGTCACGAATTTCGGCTTATCGGACTTGCGCTTTTCGGTCACTGCGCCACTCGGCGGAGCTAGTTGTGTCGCGGCGATACAGAGTGCGCTGCTCGCGATCAGTAGCGGCGTATGCAAAAACGTGCTGATCCCAATCGGCCGTAACGGGTCATCAGCGGGTCGTATAGGCACACGTGTTCAGCAGATGCCGCAGTTCAAGGTCGTTGGTGAGCACGAGATGCCTGTTGGCGCAATTGCCCCGGCGCAGTTGTATGCCCCGATGGCCCGTCGCCACATGGAACTGTTCGGTACAACCAGCTCGCAGCTTGGTGAAATTGCGGTGTCGACCCGTCACAATGCAATTCTCAACGGCAAGGGCATGATGACGAGACCGCTGACCCTGGAGGATCATCAGGCGTCTCGCATGATCTCCGATCCTTTACGGCTCTATGATTGCAGCCTGGAAAGCGACGGCGGTGCGGCGATCGTGGTCAGCGGCGCCGACCGGGCAAGAGATCTTGGCAAGCCTCCTGTCTATGTCATGGGAATTGCCGAAGGCCACCCGGACTCACCGAGCGTCATCACTCAGCGGCCGGATATCACGCGTCTTGGGATCGCAAAGGCTGCGCCGAAGGCATTTGCTATGGCCGGCGTTTCGCCCGGGGACATCGACGTTGCCGAGATTTATGACTGCTTCACCTACATCGTTCTGTGCCAGCTTGAAGACCTCGGCTTTTGCAAGAAAGGTGAGGGTGGTCCGTTTGTGGAGAGCGGAGCCATCCGGCTTGGAGGAAAATTGCCGATCAACACCCACGGCGGGCTTCTTTCTCAGGCTCATATGGTCGGCATGAACCATATTGTCGAGCTGGTACGGCAGCTCAGAGGCGAGGCCGGCAAGGCACAGGTTAGGGGTGCCGAGATCGGCCTTGTGACAGGCTACGGCGACATGGGCGACGGATCCGTCGCTATCATGCGCAGAGGATGATCGCCATGACGGCGGAGACCTATCTTAAACCCGTTCCTGATCCAACGCATGAGTCGAAGCCTTATTGGGATGGACTCAAGAGCGGGCGGCTGCTTCTGCAAAAATGCGCGCAATGCGAAAAAATTCGTCACTACCCGAGGCCTCTCTGTGACGCCTGTTACTCGTTTGAGGTGAAATGGATAGAGGCCTCTGGCCTGGGAACGGTCCATAGCTGGACTATCACCCATCATGCCTTCAATCCGGGGTTCAAGCTCGAGCTGCCGTACTTTCTGGTCACAATTGACCTTGAAGAGGGCGTTCGGGTGCAAGTTCCTCTCCGCGGCGCCAAAGAGACGGACATCAAACTTGGACTGCCGGTTCGTATCATTTTCGAACAGACAAAACCCGATCTGGTGACTCCCGCGTGTGTAACCGCGTTGTGACCATCTCATTATCGAGACCAATATGATCATCGACATTGACGCACTGCGCAAGCATATCGGAACAAAAATCGTCGAGGAAGACGTAGCAGCGCAGACCCCGCTCCGAGGCCTCGCGGTAACCTTCGATAGGGACGAAAATATTCCCGAGCAGGGGGAGCCGATCCCGCCGGGTTGGCATCTGGTGTATTTCGTGCCTCTGTCGCGCAAGGCGACACTCGGTGATGATGGATTGCCGACCTCTGGCGGCGTTCTGCCCCCGATGCCATTTCCACGGCGCATGTATGCTGGAACCGAATTGACCTTCCACGATCCCATTCGCGTCGGCGATGTGCTCAGGCGCGAGACGGAGTTCACCGACGTCTCGCTAAGATCAGGTGGTACCGGAACGTTGATTTTCGCGACGCAGACCCGTCGCATTTTCACGCCTCGCAGCCTCGCGATTGTAGAACAAAGTCACACAGTGTTCCGCGAAGAAGTGAAGGCTGGAGAGAAGAGCGTCACACCGAAAACGAACAAGCCGCCAGCCGATCCACCGTGGCTCCGGACAATTATGACGGATCCGGTTTCTTTGTTCCGCTATTCCGCGCTGACTTTCAACCCGCACCGCATTCATTACGATCGAGATTATGCGATGCGCATCGAGGGTTATCCCGGACTTGTTGTGCATGGTCCATACTCGCAGCAGTGCCTGATTGACCTTGCGCGCGATCACGCTCCAGGACAAACGCTAAAATCGTTCACGCAGCGAGCCCGTGCGCCACTATTCGACACGGCGCCCTTCAGCATTGTTGGCCGCCCTCTTGACGGCGGAAAAAGCGCGGAGCTGTGGGCCCTTACGCCGGAGGGGACTATCGCCATGGAAGTCACACTTCGGTACACGTGAAAGTGAAAGCCCAAAGGACCATAAACATGAACATACCCAAGCCAGAAGCCATCCGCGTGATGCCGGCGGCCTCAGCTGTTATCCTGCGCAATGGTTCGGCAGGGATCGAAGCGTTTATGGTGGTGCGTCATCATCAGATAGACTTTGCATCCGGAGCGCTGGTATTTCCCGGCGGCAAAGTCGAGCCGGAAGACGAGAATAAGCTTTGGCGACATTCAATAGCGCCAAGTGGTTCAGAACCGATTTTATCCTTCTGGATCGCTGCCATTCGCGAGACCTTCGAGGAGGCGGGCTTGCTATTGGCTAGGCGGCAGGATGAGCCGCGGTTGCTCCGCGCCGATGAAACCCGCATCATCGTCGAGACACATCGGCATGCACTAATCGACGGCAAGATTTCGTTTGGCGAGCTGCTTGAACAAGAAAAACTGAAGCCGGCCCTAGATCTCATGGAGCATTTCGCCCATTGGATTACGCCACCTGGACCGCCTCGGAGATTCGATACTCATTTCTTCCTTATTGCTGCCCCGGTCGAGCAGACCGGAGCGCACGACGGATTGGAGACGACCGAGGGATTCTGGATCGCGCCACGCCAAGCCATATGCGATGCCGATGCTGGGCATCGCATTCTGCTTCCGCCCACCCGTCTCAACCTGCAAAAGCTGGCACAATTTCCGTCGGTGCAAGCTGCGGTGGAGGCGACCCAGCTCTCGAAGGTCGTAACCGTGTTACCGCGTGTC
>Ga0209023_10004819_pt1 | contig 15115 bp, 11 predicted proteins | sample LakOneMetagenome_FD_187468 | JGI IMG/M metagenome (GOLD analysis project Ga0209023, IMG submission 187468) | Freshwater and sediment microbial communities from Lake Erie, Canada (SPAdes) (version 2) | ecosystem: Environmental > Aquatic > Freshwater > Lentic | place: Lake Erie, Canada... | reverse complement strand
TTCATGTCCGAGGCGCGTGCCGTCACGAACTTCGCCGGCAATGCGGTGGCGACCCTGCTGATCGGCACCTGGACCGGATCGCTCGACCGCGAGAAGCTCGACCGGGTGCTGTCCGGTGAGGAGCCGTTCAACGAGGAGACAATGATCGATGACCCCGACGAGCAGGTCGAGGTCGAGGCAGTGGAAAGGCAACCGATAACCTCGGTGCATGCCTGATCAGCGCGTGCGTGTCGCCGCGATCGACTGCGGCACCAACTCGATCCGCCTGCTGATCAGCGACATCCAGGGCGACGTCAAGACCGATCACCTCCGCGAAATGCGCATCGTCCGTTTGGGCGAGGGCGTCGATGAGACTGGTCATCTCACCGACGCGGCGATCGGCCGCACCTTGCAGGCGACCCGATCGTACGCCGAGCTCATCCCCTTGCTCGGCGTCGATCGGGTCAGGTTCTGCGCGACCTCGGCCGTACGTGACGCCGACAACGGCGAGGAGTTCGGCGACGCGATCGAAGGCATTCTGGGCGTACGCCCGGTGGTCCTCGCGGGGCTCGACGAGGCGCGGGCGTCGTTTCTGGGCGCGACCCGCGACCTCGACCCCGTCCGCACCCTCGTCGTCGACATCGGTGGCGGATCCACCGAGATCGTGGTCGGCACGGGTGAGGAGATCGAGTGGTCGACATCGCTCGACATCGGTTCCGTACGCCTGACCGAGCGGTTCCTGAGCAGTGATCCGCCATCGGTCGTCGAGATCACCGACTGCATGCGTCATCTCGACTCGCTCCTCGCACCGGTGGCCCGCGAGATCGAGCCCGTCAGCACCTTCGTCGGAGTCGCCGGCACCGTGACGACTGTCGCGGCGCACGCCCTGGCACTGCCGTCGTACGACTCGGCCGCGATTCACCTCGCCAGGCTGCACGTCGACGACGTACGCGCGGCATGCCTCTCCCTCGTGCAGATGTCCGTCGCCGATCGGCGCGCGCTGCCGTTCATGCACCCCGGGCGCGCAGACGTGATCGGCGCCGGAGCGCTCATCCTCGACCGCCTCATCGAGCTGTTGCCGATCGAGACAGACACCCTCGTGGTGAGCGAGCACGACATCCTCGACGGCATCGCCTGGAGCATGGTCGGATCATGACGCTCGCGCTGCGGGTGACCGTCCCCGATGAGGGCTGGCTCGACCGCCTCGCCGACCTCGACGACCGGGTCGAACTCAGCGTCTGGGACTTCTCCACGCCACAGCCCGACGGCCACATCGACCTGGCCGTGCTGCCGTACACCGTCTCCAGCGCGGGCCTCGATCGTCTCGACCCAGCGGGGATCGACGCGATCCAGTCGCAGGCGCTCGGCTATGACGGGGTCCGCGAGGCGCTGCCCGCCGGCATCACGTACTGCAACGCCGTGGGGGTCCACGAGGAGTCGACCGCCGAGCTGGGTGTCGCCCTGCTGCTCGCCTCCCAGCGCAATCTCGATGCATATGCCCGCGAACGTGCCGAGGCGAGGCGGAGATGGGGCACGAGCGTCGCGGATCGGCGGGTCATGCTTCTCGGCTATGGCGGCATCGGCACCGAGATCGAGAAGCGGCTGGACGGCTTCGGTGCCGAGCTCGTGCGAGTTGCCGGTCATCGGCGCGAGGACGAGCGGGGCGCGATCCACGGCGCCGACGAGCTGTCGGAGCTGCTGCCGACGGTCGATGTCGCAATGGTGGCCGTGCCACTCTCCGACGCCACGACCGGACTGATCGGCGACGACTTCCTGGCCGCGCTTCCCGACAATGCGGTCGTGGTCAACGTGTCTCGCGGCAAGGTCACCGACACCGAAGCAGTTGTCCGGCAGGCCGGCCGCATCCGTTATGCCACTGATGTGACCGACCCGGAGCCATTGCCGGCCGATCATCCGCTGTGGTCGGTGCCCGGCGTGCTGATCTCTCCGCACGTCGGCGGGATGTCATCGGCGATGCAGCCGCGCATCACCAGGGTCGTTCGTGACCAGATCACCCGCCTGCTCAACGGTCAGCCCTTGGCCGATGTCGTCATCGCGGCTTCGAATGGCCCGAAAGGACTGTCGTGAATCAACGTCGCATGAGACAGAGGCGCCGGTTCCCGCGTCCCCGGGACTTCATCCCGCTGCTGAAGTTCAAGAAGCCGACGCTCAATCCCACCACGCGTCGGCTCGAGAAGGCGCTGACGATCGCTGACCTGCGTACCGTGGCGAAGCGGCGCACCCCGAAGGCGGCGTTCGACTACACCGACGGGGCCGCGGATGCCGAGCTGTCGCTGGCCCGGGCCCGTCAGGCATTCGCGGACATCACGTTCCACCCGGCGATCCTGCGCGACGTGTCGGTCGTCGACACGAGTGTCGAGGTGCTGGGCGTACGGTCCGCGCTGCCGTTCGGGATCGCGCCGACCGGATTCACCCGGATGATGCAGTCCGAGGGCGAGATCGCCGGTGCAACCGCCGCCGGGGCGGCCGGCATCCCGTACTCCCTGTCAACGATGGGCACGACGTCGATCGAGGACGTTGCTGCCGCGGCGCCGGACGGCCGCAACTGGTTCCAGCTCTACATGTGGAAGGACCGCGACCGGTCGATGGCGCTGGTGGACCGCGCCGCCAAGGCCGGCTTCGACACCCTGCTGGTCACGGTCGACGTGCCGGTCGCGGGCGCGCGCCTGCGCGACACCCGCAACGGCATGACGATCCCGCCGACGCTGAGCCCGCGGACCGTCCTCAACGCGATCCCACGGCCAGCATGGTGGATCAACTTCCTGACCACCGAGCCGCTCGCGTTCGCCTCGCTCGAGAAGTGGTCGGGCACCGTCGCCGACCTGCTGGACACGATGTTCGACCCGACCGTCACGTTCGACGATCTGGCCTGGATCAAGCAGCAGTGGCCCGGCAAGCTCGTCGTCAAGGGTGTGCAGAACGTCGATGATGCGGTCAAGCTGGCCGGTCTCGGCGTCGACGCGGTGCTGTTGTCCAACCACGGCGGCCGCCAGCTCGACCGCGCGCCGATCCCGTTCCACCTGCTGCCCGAAGTTCGCAAGGCGGTCGGCAACTCCGTCGAGATCCACCTCGACACCGGCATCATGTCCGGCCAGGACATCGTTGCCGCGCTGGCGATGGGCGCCGACTTCACCCTGATCGGCCGGGCCTACCTCTACGGACTCATGGCCGGAGGCCGCCGAGGGGTCGACCGTACGATCGAGATCCTCACCAAGGACATCGAGCGTACGATGCGCCTGCTCGGCGTCACCTCCGTCGCCGAGCTCGAGCCGTCACACGTCACCCAGCTCCAGCGGCTCGTGCCACGGGATTGAGCACGTCGCGCCGATAGGCTGAGGGCTGCTCCCGTAGCCCAATCGGCAGAGGCAGACGACTTAAAATCGTCCAAGTGTGGGTTCGACCCCCACCGGGAGCACACGGAGCGGTCCAACGAAAGTCGGGCCGCTCGTAAGCGCACCGCTATTTGCCCGAGACATCCGGCGTACGCCTCCCGTAACGCCAACGACCGCCTCTGCTGTGCCTGCTGATCGTGCTCTTCTTGATCCTGATCCTGATCCTGATCCTGCTGCTGCTGCCGCCGTCGCCATCGCCGCCGGTGGGTTGCGCCTGACTGATGAGCAAGCGCCCTGCGTCGTCGCTCGTCTACTCGGCGGCGAAGACCGGGTCGATGAGTGCGCTGACTCGCACCATCTGAACGTCGAGGAGTTCGTCGCTGATGTCTTCGAGTTGATGCTTACGGCGCCAGGCAGCCCACTTTGCTTGGGCGATGTCGCCGTATCCGACTAGGAGCGGAGCAGTCGGTGCCAGCGTCACGGACCGGTGGATAGCGACTTCCCGAACCGCTTGGCGCAGGTCGACCTCATTGATGGCGTTGTTCTCTGCCAGTTGAACGATGTCGATGTAATCGCGCCATCGGGTACTCGTCACACCTCTTTCGAGGATGGTCACGGCTTTCTCGGCGATGATCGCCTCGGGTGGGTATCCCATGAGGGTGATGGTGCCGCCCAGAACTCTGGGAATGGTCATCGTTTGCGGTGGCGGGGAGACGGGGTCGCCGGTTGAGACATCCCAGAGGACGGTGACCCGTGCGGTCCCGATGTGTCCGCGTACGCGGACGCGCAGACCTGGGTACTCCGCTCCTTCTCGAATCTCCTGAACGTCGATCGTGCTGGCGTCTAGTTCGAGGCCGTCGTCGCTTTCGGCTTCGGCGATGGTGGTGACGACCTCGGTCAAGAACTCGGGCGTGAGCGGCGCGTCGACGACTACCGAGTCGATGTCTTTGGTGGGACGCCGCACGTTGTAGACGGAGACGGCGAGGCCGCCTTTGAGCACGAAGGACTCTCCGTACGTGCTCTCGACGAGTCTGTCGAGGAAGCATTCCAGCGCATGGCGCGTCAGGTAGTCGCTAGTCGTTCCCGCGAACCAATCAGGTTGGTCCTTACTACGGGCGCGCTTCTGGGCCTGATGGAAGATGTCTTGCCCTCGTGTCACGTGAGGACCGCCAACGCATCCATGAGGGGCTTCCTGGCTCTGGGTAGTTGGAGGGCCAGGGCAGCCAGGGTTGCTGGCTTCCCACCACGGCGGAGCCACTCACGGAGCGCTTCGATGCCGGTTTCGTAGCCGATCTCGCCTCGGAGTCGGAACGCGTCAGCGATGCACCGCTCGGGCGAGTAGAGGCCGATCGTCTGCTCGGTTCCGCTGATGCTGATGGTGGTGCGACCGAGGGCGAAGGTGTCGGCTGCGAACGCGTGCCAATTAATGGAGCCTTCTGACGTGGGGATACGGGTTCCGCGTGGGATGGCGATGTCGAGGGCGGTGGGGATGTCGTCGATCAGTTCGTGGTGAGCCAGCGCGGAGGTGAGGCAGATTGTGGCGTCGGCGCGGCGCGTGGTGGCTTCGAGCCAGTCCCAGTTCGCTTCGGGAGCGTCGGCGTCTCGGTAGATACCTCGGGCGATGCGTTGGTACTTGCCCCTGTGGGCGGCTCGTTGCAATCCGGAGCGCGACAGACCAGCCTGGCCTGCTTCTCGTGGGGTGAGAGTGTCCATGCTGCGTCCTCCGCTCTGTGACTCAAACCGTATACAGATAATAATACCTGTATACGGTTTGATTCACAATCGAGAGCGATTGTTACGCCGTGAAGGGCCCAGACCGAACGTGCCGCTAAAGATGCACCGATCACCCGACAGGCCCAGGGTCGCCGCCTCATTTCCGGGCTTTCGATCCCTCTCGTATGACCTCGGTTACGCTCGTGGCGACCTGACGGAATGAGGAGTGTCGTGGTGGGAGAAGGGTTGTCACTACCGCCTGCTCCTGAGCGCGAGCCGGAGTACGGCCACGATGCGCTCGTCGTCTGCGACAACCTGGTGCGGATCTATCAGACCGAGAGTGTCGAGGTCCAGGCCTTGCAGGGTCTCGACCTGCTCGTGCACGAGGGCGAGATGGTTGCCATCGTCGGCGCCTCCGGCTCGGGCAAGTCGACGTTGCTGCAGGTGCTGGCTGGGGTCGACGCGCCGACGGCCGGTCGCGCCAAGGTGGCCGGACACGATCTGCTCAGTCTGACCCGGTCCGAACGCGTGCACTACCGCCGGCACATCGTCGGATTCGTACGCCAGCAGACCGCACGCAACCTGGTGCCCTACCTGACTGCGAGCCAGGTCGTCGACCTGCCGATGACGATCGCCGGCGTTCCCAAGGCCGACCGACGACGTCGTACGGCGGAGCTGCTCGAAGCCGTAGGCGTCGCTCACTGCGCCGACCGACGACCCGAAGAGCTCTCCGGCGGCGAGCAGCAGCGGATAGCGATCTGCGTCGCCCTGGCCAACGAGCCACGCATCCTGCTTGCCGACGAGCCGACCGGCGAGCTCGACAGCGAGACGGCGCAGGAGGTGTTCGTGGCACTGCGCACGGCCAACCGTGACCTTGGTGCGACAGTCGTCATCGTCACTCACGACATCGCTGTCAGCGGCCAGGTCGCCCGCACTGTCGCCATCCGCGACGGCCGCACCAGCAGCGAGGTGCTGCGCAGCCACGACGAGCTGGCGACCGGCATGCACACCGCCGGCGAGGAGTACGCCGTGATGGATCGCGCCGGACGGGTCCAGGTGCCGCGCGACTTCCGCGAGGCGCTGGCCCTGACCCGGAGGGTCCGGCTCGCTCTCGAGGACGATCACGTCGAGATCCGCTCGGACGGAGAATCCCGGTGACCGACCCGATGGTGGCCGCGCGCGGCCTGACGCGGACGTTCGGGTCCGGCCCGAGCACCGTGCACGCCCTGAAAGACGTGTCATTCGATGTCGCACCCGGCGAGATGGTGGCGGTGGTCGGCCGTTCCGGGTCGGGCAAGACGACGTTGCTCAACCTGCTCGGCGGCCTCGATCGCCCCGACGACGGCACGGTACGCGTCGATGGCACCGAGGTGACCGAGCTCGACGATGACGGTCTGAGCCGGCTCCGGCGCGACTCCGTCTCCTACGTGTTCCAGACCTTCGGCCTGATTCCCGCGCTCACCGCCGCCGAGAACGTCGGCGTGCCCCTGCGCCTCCGCCGTACGCCGTCGGACGAACGTGAGCGCCGCGTCGAGCTGTTGCTCGACCTCGTAGGCCTGCGTGATCACGCAGCCCAGCTCCCGGCCGAGCTCTCCGGTGGGCAGCAACAGCGCGTGGCCATCGCCCGGGCGCTGGCGGGATCACCCCGACTGCTCGTCGCGGACGAGCCGACCGGTCAGCTCGACGCGGAGACCGGCCTCGCGGTGATGGCGCTGCTGCGCGGCCTGGTCGAGTCCGAAGGTGTCACCGCGGTCGTCTCCACCCATGACCCGGTGATGATGACATTGGCCGACCGGGTGCTCACGATGTCCGACGGGCGGTTGGGATGACGGCTCGGACCTCGCCGCCGTGCTGACCCTCGTCCTGCGGCGCGCTCGCGCGCAATGGCGCCTGCTCCTTGCCGTACTCGCTGTTGTCACGCTCGGCACGACGCTGCTGGGAGTCGGGGCGCTGTTGCTGGGCACGACCCAGGATCGGGCGTTCACCGCGGCCGTACGACAGGCGCCACCGCGGGACGTCGACGTCACTGCCCTTCTCGTCGGCATCAAAGGTTCGGAGACGGTCAGACTGCGCAATGACGCGCGCGCCGTCGTCGGCCAGGCGCTCAACCGGCTGCATCCGAAATTGACGAGCAATGTGGTGTCCCGTATGCGGCGACTCGGCGGCCCGGCCCGACTCGGATACCTGGAGAGCACGGACTCACTCAGCGCACGTTCGAAGCTGACCTCGGGGCGGTGGGGCGCGGCAGCCGGGGAGGCCGTCGTCCCGCAGACCACGGCCGATCGGCTGAAGCTCCGGCTCGGTGAACGGGTCACCCTGGGCCAGGAGATCGGCCTCGAACCGGTCGAGAAATCGGTGACGGTGGTGGTGGTCGGGACATTCCGACCGACATCGCGCGCGGGTTGGGACGGGGATCCGCTGGCAGGAACCGGCTACGACGCCGCGTACAGCGATGGCTCACTGGCCAAGGCCACTGCGGCATACGGCCCCTTCGTGGTCGACGACGCGACGTTCCTGGCTACCGGCTCGACGGTCGCGGCACTGCAAGTGACCGGCCACCCGTCGCTGGGGCGCGCCACTGACGCCGCGATGACGTCGACGGTCGATGCGCTGCGGTCGGCCGACGGTCTCCTCACGGCACGCGCGGGCACTCGGGTGGACATCAGCCGGCTCGCGTCGGACCTGCCCGTGACCCTGGACCGCGTGCACGCTCAGCAATCGGCGACCCGGTCGATGGTGCTCGTGGTGCTCCTGATGGGTACGACGCTGGCACTCATCGCCCTGCTGCTGGCCGGCCGACTCCTCGACAGTGTGCGGCAGACCGAGCGGGCGCTGCTGTTGGATCTCGGCCTCGGACGCGGCCAGCTCCTGGCTGCCACGCTGCTGGAGACGTTGCTCGCGGCGACGACGGCAACGGTCGTCGCAATACCCACAGCGGCGCTGATCCACTCCGCGGTCACCCATCTGCCGGCCATGAAGAGCGCGGGGCTGAGCCAGGACCCGACTGTGACGGTCAGCCTGGTGCTGACCGAGATTGCCGGCGCGATCGTGCTCGCGCTCGCGCTGGCGCTGCCCGTCCTCGGTCGTGTCACGCCTCGGGGCCGGGTCGCGGTGGCGACTCGTTACGGCGTCGATCTCCTGCTCGTCGCCGTCGCAGTGGCGGCGTGGTGGCAGGTGCACTCGCAGCCGTCGACCAGCACCAGCGGCGACACCACGCGCACCCTCGCGCCGCTGATCTGTATCGCGGCGGCCACCGTCGTGGGCGTGCGGGGCGCGTCCTTGATCGTCGCACTGATCGCCAGGATCGCCACGCGCTCAACCGCGCTGGCGCTGCCGCTCGCAGCCAGTCAGGCAGCCCGCCGACCGTATGCCGGGGTGGCCCTGGTGCTTCTCGCGATGGCAACGGCTTCCGCGACATTCGGCGTCGCACTGCAGGCAACCTGGCAGCGTTCGCAGGACGATCAGGCCGCCGTGCGCGTCGGCACGGACCTCGCCCTGGCCATGTCGACCCCGGCCACCGATCGCCAGGCCGCGTCGATCGTCAGGGTGACCGGTGGCTCGGCGGCGTCGGCCGTCACCGATCGTCCACTGGCTCTCGGTCGCTATGTCGGCAACACCGGCGCGCCCCCGCGGATCGTTGCGGTCGACGCACGGCGCGCGAGTCAGCTGCTCCGCGGGCGGCTCGACGATCACCGCACGTGGTCCGGCATCGGACACCATCTCGCGCCAGATCGGCCGGTGACGGGCCTGCGGTTGTCGTCCCGCGGGGTGAGCGTTCAGGGGATCGCGCCCAAAGGTGTGTCGGCGACGGTGGCCCCGACGCTCGTGGTGCAGGACGCGTCCGGGTTCCGTCGTACGGCGACCGCAGACGCCGTACCCCTCGACGGTCGGACGCACCGTCTCCGCGGCCTCGGCGACGTGGCAGGAGCACACCTGGTCGCGGCGCGACTGACGCTGAGCAGTCCCGGGTCACGAGCAGTGGGCGTCGGGACCATCTCGGTTGCCCTCGACGTTGCGGGAACGGGCGGCAGTACGCCGGCCTGGCACGTGCGGGCACCCGGCGGCAGGGACAGCCCGCTCCAGTCGTCCGCGATCAGGGTGGCGCCATCGCCGGGCGGCACGACGATCCGTGCCACCACCCAGGTCGACCTCCAGTTCCTGTCCTTCGAGGACGGCGACCTGCTCGCCACCACGTTCGCGCCGCCGACGGTCCTGCCGGTCGCGGTTTCGCAGCGGCTCGCCGACCAGATCGGCGTCAAGGTGGGCGGCACGCTCAGCGGCACGGTCGGTGAGACCGTCGTGCCGCTCCAGGTGGCCGCAGTCATACCCACCGTGCCGTCCGAACCCGGCAATCCGGCAGTGCTGGCAGACGCCGACACGCTCTCGCGGATGCTCATCAGCAAGGACGATCTGGAACCCGCCGTCGATGCCTGGTGGGTGGCCGATCCGAAGCCGGGATCTGCGGCGGCACTGAGACGACTCGACCTCGGCGAAGTCACCAGCCGCACCGAAGTCGCCACGCAGCTCCGACAGGGACCGTTGCGTGCCTCGATCCCGGCGACCTTGACCCTCCTCGTGGTCGCCGCCGCTCTGCTGTTGCTCGCCGGTGCGGCTCTGGTGATCGGCGCCGACCGACCGGCGCGATCGGCGCAGGTGGCACGTCTGCGGGCCTTGGGACTCGAACGCGGGTCGGCGAGGCGGCTGGTGCTGACCGAGCACACGATCCTGCTCAGCGTCCTGATCCTGACCGGTGCCCTTGTCGGGGCGGTGGCCTCCCTAGCCCTCGGTCCGAGTCTGATCCGTTCGGATGTCGGCATCGCTCCGGTACCCGGCGCCGTGCTCGAATGGCCTTGGGTGCGCGGCGTTGCGGTGGTGGCCGGAGGCCTCCTGGGGTGCCTCATCATCGCCGCGGTCGTCACCGCATTCGCCGTACGGCGGTCGGGCGTGGTGCAGCTGCGGGAGGGCGACTGATGCTGCCACGACTGCACCGCGCAAGCATCGTCGGCCGAGCCCGGGCGGACATCGGCCTGCTGGCGTTGATCCTGCTCGTCGTCGCACTCGCCACCACGCTCACCTCGGCCGTCGCGCCACTGACCGAACGCACATCGGACCGGGCGATCGCCGCGTCGGTCCGAGACGCGGGGATTCAGGGCAACGTCATCGCGACCACCTCGAACCAGGGGGATGACGGCGGACGGATCCGCGACCCGAAGTCGGCCGCCAAGGTGCGACGAGCTGCGACGACCGCACAGCACCAGATGCGGGCCCGACTCGCCGCGGTCGTACGCCCCGGTCTGACCACCCTGACTACCTCACCGTTGCAGCTGCTCGATGCCGGGCCGGGTCGTTACCTGCGGCTGGCGTACGTGGCGGGCGCGGGACCGGCACCAGCCGCCACCTACCTCTCCGGCGGACCGCCACAGCCGAGCGTCCCCGCCTCACAGGCGCACAAGAAGGTGACCGTCCAGACCGACCCGTGGCCGGTGCAGATAGCGCTGCCCAAACAGACGGCCGATGCGCTCGGCCTGAAGGCCGGAGATCGCCTACCCGCCGAGGACGAACAGCACGTCGCCGTCTCGATCGTGGTGAGTGGCATCTTCGCCGCGCGAGATCCTTCGGATGACGTGTGGGCCGCGGTGCCCACCTTGCTCCATCCGATCGTCGCGAAGTCTGACGGGGTGACCATCGCCTCCGGCGCAGCGCTCGTCTCGGACGACTCGTTGCCCGACCTCCGGCTCGGCGTGCCGTCGAACGACCTGACCAGCCGCATCGCGTTCAGACCGCGGCCCTCGCAGATCACCTGGGCCGGGTCCGACCGGCTCACCCAAGCGGTCATCGCGCTGAAGGCTTCGCCGACGCGCGCGAGCGGAGGACCCTCCTGGGACAGCTTGCTCGACCGGATTCTCACCGATGGCCGGGCCAAGGTCTCGGCAGCGCGGGGCCAGGCATCGGTGCTGATCATCGGGCTCCTCGCCGGCGCGCTGCTGGTGCTGGTGTTGGCCGCTGACCTGCTCGTACGTCGTCGAACCGGATCGCTCACACTCATGCGCGAGCGCGGTGCCTCGCTGGTCGGCATCTCGGCGGAGCTGTTCGTCGAGGCCTTCGCGGTCGCGATCCTCGGCGCTGGCGTCGGCCTGCTCGTCACCCTGATACTTGTCGGCAGCGTCGGGTGGGGGTGGTGCGTTCCCGTGCTGGTGGCGGCCACGCTGGCAGCACCGATTCTCGGCACGGTGGTCGCCGCTCGAGCAGCTGACATCCGCAGGGTGCCTGCCAACCGTTCGGCTCGTCGGGTGGCAACCGGTGTCCGGCACGCCCGGCGACTGATGGTCGAGGGTGTCGTCCTGGCGGTCGCCGTCCTGTCGTACGTCGCACTCCGCCAGCGCGGGGTCGTCGGCAACGGCGACCTGACTGCGTCATCTGCGCTGACCTGGTGGGCGGTCGCGGGCGGTTTGGTCGTCGTGCGGTTGCTTCCGCCCGTCGTTCGACTCCTGCTGACCAGGGCCCGCCGCGCGACCGGGGCAGTGCCCCTTGTCGCCGCGGCACGGATGTCACGCACGGCGGTTCGAGCTCTGCCGCTGCTCGTTGTCGCAGTGAGCGTGGCCCAGCTCGTCGTCGGCATCGCGCTCGCGGCGACCGAGCAGCACGGGCAGGCGGCGGGCGCCCTGCTGTCCGTCGGCGGTGATGCTCGCCTGCAGACCGCGCCTGATCGCTCGGTGGTCACGCTGGCCCGCAAGGCCGCCAAGGCGCCCGGGGTCCGGGTCGCAGTCGCGGCAAGGGTCACTGATGGCGTCCAGGCGTCGTCGACCTCAAGCGCTGCTGCGGTGCGGCTCGTGGTCGTCGACTCAGCCGCGTACGAGCGACTGCTGGCCACCAGCGACCTCGTGGACGCTCCCCAGCTGACGCGTCTGAGGCAATCCGCGGGGGTCCGGGTCCCGGCCCTGCTGCGCGGGGGCGACCCCGGTCTCCGCCACCGGCTGCAGCTGCGCTGGCAGGACGCGCCGGTGCGGCTCAAGGTGGTCGGCACTGCTCCGTCGGTCGACGACTCGACTGAGCCCGTGGTGATCGTCGACGCCGCGCACTTCACGGCCCAGGGGGCGGTCGCCGACCCTGACACCGTATGGGCGGTCGGACCCGGTGCCGCCGCGGCACTCCACTCCGTTGCCGGAAGGACCGGGACCGTCGACGACCTCGCCGATGTGCTCCACGACCGTCGTTCCGCGCCGCTCGCATCCGGCTTGGTCCATCTCGCGCTCGCCTCGTCGCTGCTGCTGGTGTTGTTCGCGGTGCTCGGCGTCGCCCTGGCGGCTGCGGCGGAGGCCCCGCCGCGCGCCGAGTCGCTGGGCCGCCTCCGGTCGTTGGGACTGAGGCGGTTCGACGTACGCCGGGTCCTGATCGGCGAGCTCCTCACTCCGGTGCTCGTCGGCTCGCTGGCCGGTCTGGCGCTCGGTATCGGGGCTGCGCTGACGATGTTCGGGCCACTGTCGCTCGAGCTCGTGACGGGCCAGTCATCGGCGCCCGATCTGGTGGTGCCTTGGTGGACGGTGCTGGCCGTCGTCGTGCCCATCGTGACGGTGCTGGTCATCGCCATCACCGAGGCGGGTCGCGTGGGTCGTACGCCCCTCGCCGCGCTCCTGCGAGGTGGAGACCGGCGCTAGCTCACGTCCCCGTACGCTGGTCATCCCCGCGCAAGAGGAGCAGCTCGATGGACGTACGCACACTCGGCCGCACCGGACGCGAGGTCTCGGTGGTCGGGCTCGGCACGTGGCAACTCGGTGCCGACTGGGGCGATGTCAGTCATGACGATGCGATCGCGGTGCTGGATGCCGCGACCTCTGCCGGGGTGAATTTCTTCGACACAGCGGACGTGTACGGCGACGGCCGCAGCGAGCAGCTGATCGGCGAATACCTCCGCGCTCGGCCGGAGCTCGGCATCTTCGTGGCGACCAAGATGGGTCGGCGGGCAGAGCAGGACCCCGTCCACTTCACGCTCGACAACTTCCGGGCGTGGACCGATCGCTCGCGTGCCAACCTCGGCGTCGACACGCTCGACCTCGTACAGCTGCACTGCCCGCCGACCCCGGTCTACTCCAGTGACGACGTGTTCGATGCCCTGGACCTGCTCGTGCAGGAGGGCGTCATGTCGGCGTACGGCGTCAGCGTCGAAACCGTCGACGAGGCCATGACCGCGATCGCCCGACCCCACGTGGCAAGCGTCCAGATCATCTTCAATGCCTTCCGGCTCAAGCCCCTCGACGAGGTGCTTCCGGCGGCCAAGGAGGCCGGTGTCGGCATCATCGCGCGCGTGCCGCTGGCCTCGGGCCTGTTGTCCGGGCGCTACACGAGCGACACCACCTTCGCGCCTGATGACCACCGCACCTACAACCGGTCAGGTGAGGCCTTCGACGTCGGCGAGACCTTCTCCGGCGTCGACTTCGAGACCGGCGTGCGCGCCGCGCAGGAGTTCGCGGCCGCTGTCCCCAGCGGGGTGCATCCGGCACAGGCGGCGATCGCGTGGATCCTGGCCCAGGACGGCGTCACGGCGGCGATCCCGGGAGCCCGCAACGTGAGCCAGGCCCGCTCCAACGCCGAGGCGGCCGAGGTCGAGCTGCCCAGCGGCTTCGACGCGGTGGTGCGCGACATCTATGAGCGTCGTCTCCGCGAGGCGATTCACCCGCGCTGGTAGACGAAGTGGCCTTGACCAACCAGCTAGAGCCCGAGCTCTTCGGGGGTGATGTCGAGCCCCATCGTGCGGTACTGGTCGAGCATCAGTTGGCGCTGGGCCGGATCGGTGACGTACGCCAGTGAGCGCTTGAGGTTGTCGATCAGCATCTGTCGAGCGGCCGGCGGCATGCCGGAGGGAGCCGAAGCAGCCGCGGCAGCCGGATTGGCCATCGCCTGATCGGCCACGGCTTGGTACTGCGCCATCATGCCCTCCTGGACCGTGCTGGTGGCCCGCGCCGAGTCGGCCATGCGGGCAGCCACCTGATCCATCAGCCCCGGCGCCTCATTCCAGAGGATGTCGACCTTCTGCGGATCGGACGCCGACACTGTCGCCGGGATGGGTTCGCCGGGAATGCTCAGGTGCTTGCGGGGCACCTTGAACTTCTGGACATACACGGCGTATGGCGCCCGGCCCGGCACCGCCACGGAGAGGACTGCCTCGCTGGCGCTGGTCAGGCCGACACCGGGGTGGCTTCCGCCGCCGCCGGTGCTCGCGTCACCGGTGTCGCCGGAGTCGTAACGGCCCCGGGCGGTCGCGATCATCGCGACGGCGCGAAGCTGCCCCGCTGGTGCCGGCTCGGTGGCGGCGTCGGTCACCGCCTTCTGGAAGCGTTCGTATTGTGCGGCGGTCTTCTCGCTCGGCGTGATGCCCAGGGTCTTGGCCAGGCGGCGCGATGCGACGAACGGGTCGGCCAGAGCGGGGTGGTTGGCCTCGGCCTGTTGCTTCATCGACGGCACGGATTCCCAGTCGACCTCGAACGAGTCAGGGTGGTCCGGGTCGAGGAACACCGGCACGTCCATACCGGCGGCCAACCAGTGGTCCTCGGCATACTTGAACGTCGACTCGAGTGTGCGGTTGCGGCCACCGGGACCCGGCACGATCGCCTTGATCGTGCCGTGCGACTGCGGTCCGAACGGCGGTGCACCACGCGGCGGAGCGTCCGCCGTGAGCACCAGGGCGTTGACGCTGCTCCGCAGCTCAGCGCCAGGCCCTTCTGACTTGCGCTTGTCGAACAGACCCATGACGGCCCCCAAAGCTCGATATCGGGTCATCGTAGGCATGTCGAACGGCGGTACGCCAGAGACCGTCTGCCGATGCGGTATGCGCCATGGTCGGGCCATGGGGTGGGTCAGCCCAATCGACTGCGCAGCTCCTGGTTGATCGCCGGCACGATCTCGTGCAGATCGCCGATCACGGCGTAGTGCGCCTTGGTCACCATCGGTGCGTCGGCATCGGTGTTGATCGCGAGGATTGTCTTGGCGCTCTGGCAGCCGGACCAGTGCTGGATCGCACCGCTGATGCCGCACGCGATGTAGAGATCGGGCGAGATACGACTGCCGGTCTGGCC
>Ga0209023_10004818_pt1 | contig 15117 bp, 16 predicted proteins | sample LakOneMetagenome_FD_187468 | JGI IMG/M metagenome (GOLD analysis project Ga0209023, IMG submission 187468) | Freshwater and sediment microbial communities from Lake Erie, Canada (SPAdes) (version 2) | ecosystem: Environmental > Aquatic > Freshwater > Lentic | place: Lake Erie, Canada... | reverse complement strand
CGGTCGCGAAGCCCAGGGGCAGGACCGCCAGCGCGCTGTGCGGCCAAGCCGCGTACAGGCCCGCAATACCGAGCCAGGCGTGTCCCACCACGGCCACGCACAAGAGCATCAGCGCGGCGAGCAGGCAGTTGGCCGCCCGCCTCTTGGTGCTGCGCGCGCCGAGCAGGAGCAGCGCGGCGGCAAGGAACAGGCCCTGGCCGATGGCCAGCAGGAAGAGTCCGGACAGGATGGTCGTCAACACGTGCAAGCCACAAACGATGATCCGGGCATTCTGCCCGAATCAGGCGAGCTTGTCGTCGGCGACGTGGTAGCGCGGGTCTTCGGGCAGGTTCACTTCGATCATGTCGCGGGCGCGCTCGAGCAGTTCACGGCAGTCGGGACTCAGGTGGCGCAGGTGCAGGCGCTTGCCCAGCAGGCGGTAGCGCTCGGCGAGGGCGTCGATGGCCTGGATCGCCGAGTGGTCGGCCACGCGCGCGCGCAAGAATTCGATCACCACGTCCTGCGGGTCGTCCTTCGGGTCGAACAGGGATTGGAAGCCGCTCACCGAGGCGAAGAACAGCGTGCCTTCCAGCTCGTAGACCTTCCAGCCCTGCGCATCCAGGCTGGTGGCGACGCGGATCTGCCTGGCATGCTGCCAGGCGAACACCAGCGCCGAGACGATCACGCCCACCAGCACCGCCACCGCCAGGTCGAAGGCCAGGGTCATGCCGGCCACCAGCACGATCACCAGCGCGTCAGCCCGCGGCACCTTGCCGAACAGGCGGAAGGTGCCCCACTCGAAGGTCTTCTCGCACACCACGAACATCACGCCGATCAGGGCCGCGAGTGGAATCTGCTCGATCCAGCTGGAGCCGACCAGGATGAAGGAGGCCAGGCACAGCGCGGCGACGACGCCCGACAGGCGCCCGGTCCCGCCGCTGTTCACGTTGATCAGGCTCTGGCCGATCAGGGCGCAGCCGCCCATGCCGCCGAAGAAACCGGTGACGACATTGGCCGCGCCGAGCGCCAGGCATTCGCGGTTCGGCTGGCCGCGGGTATCGGTGATCTCGTCGACCAGGGTGAGCGTCAGGAGCGACTCGATCAGGCCGACGCCGGCCAGCACCAGCGCGTAGGGAAAGACGATGCGCAGCGTCTCCAGGTTCCACGGCACCGCGGGCACCGCAAATCTCGGCAGGCCGCCGGCGATCGAGCCAAGGTCGCCCACGGTCTTGGTGTCGATGCCCAGCAGCGCGCAGCCGGCGGTGGCGAGCAGGATGCCGACCAGGGTCGCCGGCACCGCCTTCGTGATGCGCGGCGTGAGATAGATGACGGCCATGGTCGCGGCCACGATTGCCAGCATCGTCAGCAGTTCCGCGCCCGCCATCCACTGGCCGCCGGTCTTGAAATGACCGAACTGGGCGACGAAGATCACCAGCGCCAGGCCGTTGACGAAGCCGAGCATGACCGGATGCGGCACCATGCGGATGAACTTGCCGAGCCGGCACAGCGCGAACAGCAGCTGCAGCACGCCCATCAGCACCACCGCCGCGAACAGGTACTGCGCGCCATGCTGCACCACCAGCGCCGTCATCACCACCGCCAGCGAACCCGCCGCGGCCGAGATCATGCCGGGGCGGCCGCCGAAGCTCGAGGTGATGAGGGCGACCAGCACGGCGGCGTACAGGCCGGTGAGCGGCGAGACCTGGGCGACCAGGGCGAAGGCGATGGCTTCCGGGACCAGGGCCAGGGCGACGGTCAGGCCGCTGAGCAGGTTGGTTTTGATGTGGGACGGGGACATGAAAGCTAACGGTTTTCTGTAGGGTGGGCGGTCCTCCGCCCACGCGTTCAAACCACAGGTGAGTTGACGCGACTTGATTGAATCGATGATGGTTGAACTACAAAGCAAAAACAAAATCCCCCTGCCGGCATACCGGTCAGGGGGATCGATAGTTTACCAGCTCAGGGCCGGCAAGCCTGTATTTACCTGCTTATTTGCTCACCACCAGATTCGACGGCAGGCTGGCGAGATAAGCGCCGATGTCCGCCATGTCCTGGTTCGACAGCGGCTGCACCTGCCCCGCCATGATCGGATTGGTGCGGCCGTTCGCGCCGGCGCCGCGTTTATACGCGCGCAGGGCGTGGGCCAGGTAGTCGGCGTGCTGGCCGGCCAGCTTCGGGTAGCTCGGGTCGATCGGCTTGTTGTAGTCGGCGCCGTGGCAGGATGCGCAGTTGTACTTCTTGGCCAGCGCTTCGCCCTTGGTGACGTCGGCGGCCGATGCGCCGAAGGAGACGGCGCCGGCGAGCAGTGCAATTACCAGTTTCTTCATGTCGGTCCTCAGCGCTTCACGGTGGCGGGAGTCTGCTGCGCGTAGTACGCGGCGACGTCGGCGATGTCCTGGTCGCTCAGGCTGACGGCGATGCCGCGCATCGAAGGATGCTTGCGGTCGCCCTTCTTGTAGGCGTGCAGTGCGGATTCGATGTACTTGGCCGACTGGCCGCCGATCATCGGAACGCGGTAGACCTCGGGGAAGGCCGCCTTGTAGCCCGGGATGCCGTGGCAGCCGATGCACATTTCGATCTTGCTGGGTGCTGCCTTGGGATTACCGACAACGTCCGCCGCAGCGGCAGTACCGGCCAACGCGGCCAGCACCAGTAGTGCTAAAGATTTTTTCATGGGTGTGGCTCGTTAGTTGTAATTCGAATACCGCAAACGCACAAAAAGTTAGCAAATGGACTACCAACCTGTCGATTCTATCTGAAGAGTTGACACCAGTCTACAAACGCACGCAGCCTGTCCGCGCCCCGGTTCTGGCATATACTCGACGTCATTTCATTCGATTGCAGAACGCCCATGCACGCTTCCCCACGCTTCGAAGGCAGCGACAACTACGTCGCCACCGCCGACCTGAAACTGGCCGTCAACGCCGCGCTGACGCTCGGCCGCCCGCTCCTGATCAAGGGCGAGCCGGGCACCGGCAAGACCATGCTGGCCGAGGAAGTGGCGGCAAGCCTGGACATGCCGCTGCTGCAATGGCACGTGAAGTCCACCACCAAGGCCCAGCAGGGCCTGTACGAATACGACGCGGTGTCGCGCCTGCGCGACTCGCAGCTGGGCGACGAGCGCGTGCGCGACATCCACAACTACATCGTCAAGGGCGTGCTGTGGCAGGCCTTCACGGCGCCAGAGCCCGTCGTGCTGCTCATCGACGAGATCGACAAGGCCGACATCGAGTTCCCGAACGACCTGCTGCGCGAACTGGACCGCATGGAGTTCTATGTCTACGAGACGCGCGAGATGGTGGTGGCCAGGCACCGCCCGCTGGTGATCATCACCTCGAACAACGAGAAGGAACTGCCGGACGCCTTCCTGCGCCGCTGCTTCTTCCACTACATCAAATTCCCGGACCGCGAGACGATGATGGACATCGTCAAGGTCCACTTCCCGACCCTCAAGCAGGAGCTGCTGGCGAACGCCCTGCAGAGCTTCTACGAGCTGCGCGAGGTTGCGGGCATCAAGAAGAAGCCCTCGACCTCGGAATTCCTCGACTGGCTGAAACTCCTGCTGGCCGAGGACATCCCGGCCGAGGCCCTGCGCAGCCAGGCTAGCCAAGCCATCGTGCCGCCGCTGCACGGCGCCCTGCTCAAGAACGAGCAGGACGTGCACCTGTTCGAGCGCCTGGTGTACATGTCGAGGACCAACCGATGATCAAGGTGCTGCCCGCCACGCTCGAGTTCAACGGCCTGCGCCTGGCACCGCTGGCGCTGCACCACGAGGAAGGCCTGCGCGCGGCGGCAAGCGACGGCGAACTGTGGAAGCTGCGCGTGACCAGCGTGCCGGAACCGCACGACGCCCTGCAGTACATCGCCACCGCGCTCGAGACCCGCGACCGCGTGGCCTTCGCCGTGATCGACGCCTATACCGGCGCCCTGCTCGGCACCACCAGCTACCACGACATCCTGCCGGCGGTCGGCCGCGTCGAGATCGGCTACACCTGGTACGCGAAGCGGGTCCAGCGCACCCATGTGAACACCAGCTGCAAGCTGCTCCTGCTCTCGCACGCCTTCGATACGCTCGGCTGTGGCGTGGTCGGCCTGCGCACCGACTGCGCGAACTTCGCCTCCCAGGCCGCCATCGAGAAGCTGGGCGCGAAGAAGGACGGCGTCATCCGCCACCAGGCCCTGCGCCGCGACGGCACCGTGCGCGACACCGTCATGTACAGCATCCTGCGCGACGAATGGCCGGCGATCAAACGCGGCCTGCACGAGCGGCTGGAGCGGCATGCAAGGGCCGCGGTCGAGAGCTGATCCTCATGCTGATCGACTTCTTCTACGCCCTGCGCGACGCCAAGGTCCCGGTCACGATCAAGGAATTCCTGACCCTGCTGGAGGCCATGCAGCGCCAGGTGATCGCGCCTTCGCTGGACGAGTTCTACTACCTCGCGCGCCTGACCCTGGTGAAGGACGAGGCCCAATTCGACAAGTTCGACCGTGCCTTCGGCGCCTACTTCAAGGGCGTCAACGCGGTGTTCGACGAGAAGGCCGGGATTCCGCTCGACTGGCTGCTCAAGCGCTTCGAGCGCGAACTGACGCCGGAGCAGAAGGCGGCGTTGGCGAAGCTCGGCTACGACAAGCTGCAGCAGCGCCTGGAAGAGCTGCTGAAGGAACAGCACGGCCGCCACGAAGGCGGCAACAAGTGGATCGGCACCGGCGGCACCTCGCCTTTCGGGAATGGCGGCACCAACCCGGAAGGCATCCGCATCGGTGGACAGGGCCGCAACCGCACGGCGGTGAAGGTCTGGGAGCAGCGCAGCTACCGCGACTACGACGACGAGCGCGAGCTGGGCACCCGCAACATCAAGGTCGCGCTGCGCCGCCTGCGCCGTTTCGCGCGCACCGGCGCCGCCGAGGAGCTGGCGCTGGACGACACCATCCGCGCCACCGCCAGCAATGCGGGCTACCTCGACATCCGCATGCAGCCCGAGCGCAAGAACCGCATCAAGGTGGTGATGCTGCTCGACGTCGGCGGCTCGATGGACGACCACATCGAGCGCGTCGAGGAACTGTTCTCGGCCTCGAAGAGCGAATTCAAGAACATGGAGTTCTACTACTTCCACAACTGCGTCTACGACTACCTGTGGAAGAACAACCGGCGCCGCCACAGCGAGCGCTTCCCGACCTGGGACCTGCTGCGCAAGTATCCGCCCGATACCCGCGTGCTCTTCGTCGGCGACGCCACCATGAGCCCCTACGAGGTGCTGGCCCCGGGCGGCTCGGTCGAGTACAACAACGAGGAAGCCGGCGCGGCCTGGCTGGCGCGCTTCACCAGCGCCTTCCCGAAGTTCGCGTGGCTCAATCCCGAGCCGGAAAACCTCTGGCCCTACCGCCAGTCGATCGCCGTCATCCGGCAGATCATGAATAACCGCATGTTCCCGATCACCCTCGAAGGGCTGGAACGGGCAATGCGACTCCTGAGTAAGTAGGAGCTTTCGCACATCAATCGTGCGCGCCCGGCGCCCTTGTAGAATTGTTAACATACTGTAGGGTGGGCGGTCCCCGCCCACGCGTTCAACTTCCGGATGCGCCGTCCCGACGCATGCTCTGGCTGGACGCGTGGGCGGCATGGCCGCCCACGCTACGAATCCCGATTCGACATAGGGGACCGAATGCCCGACCTGCTGCCCATCCTGACCGGCCTCGCGTGGCCGATCGCGCTCGCCATTGCCTGGCTGGCCGGCGAATTCGGCCAGCGCTGGACCGGCCTGCCGCGCATCAGCTTCTACGGCCTGGTCGGCTTCGCCCTGGGCGCCTCGCAGATCGGCGTGCTGCCCGCCCCGGACGCCGGCCCAGTCGCCCTGCTCGCCGACATCGCCTTCGGCCTCATCCTCTTCGAACTCGGCTACCGCATCAACCTGCGCTGGCTGCGCATCAATCCCTGGGTCGGCGTGGCCGGCCTGGCCGAAGCCCTGCTCACCTTCGTCGCGGTCTACCTGGTGGCGCTGGCCTTCGGCACCTCGCAGATCATCGCCCTCATGATGGCGGCGCTGTCGATGGGCACCTCGCCCGCGACCATCGTCCGCGTCATCAACGAGCAGCGCAGCTCGGGCCAGGTCACCGAGCGCGTGCTGCACCTGACCGCCCAGAATTGCGTGCTGGCGGTATTCGCCTTCAACGCCATCGTCGGCTTCTGGATCTTCCGTACCTTCGACGCAGTCGGCGAAGCGCTGTGGCAGAGCCTCGTGGTGCTGGCCGGCTCGCTGCTGGTGGGCGCCGTGTTCGGCGTGGTGGTGCCGGCCCTGCTGCGCGCCATCCACAACCGGCGCCAGGATGCCACCGTCGCCTTCGCCCTGGCCATCGTGCTGCTGGTGGCGATCTGCGACGCCGGTACGCTCTCGCCCTACATCGCCGCGCTCAGCTTCGGATTGAGCGCGCGCCACCGCCGCGTCGCCTTCAGCCAGGCGCAGCGCAACTTCGGGCCGTTGGGCGAGCTGCTCACCGTGCTGCTGTTCATCTATGCCGCCTCGACGCTCGACTGGCGCCAGATCGCCAGCGGCAGCGCGCTTGCCGTCATCGTGGTGCTGGTGCGCCAGATCGCCAAGACTGCCGGCGTGACCGCCTTCGCCCACCTGTCCGGCGTCTCCTGGCGCAAGGGCGCGCTCACCGGCCTTGGCCTGGCGCCGCTGTCGGTGTTCGTGATCCTGCTGATCGAGCATGCCCGCCACGCCGGCGTGCACGTGGTCGAGGAGCTGCGCGCCATGGCGGCGGTGACGATGCTGCTGGAAGTGTTCGGCCCCGTGATCATCCAGCGCGCCCTGGTCTGGGCGCGCGAGTCGTCCACCGGGGCCCCGGAGCAAAACCATGCCGCTTGAAGCCTTCACCTCTTCCCAGCCGCTCACCTTCGGCGTCGAACTGGAGCTGCAGCTGGTCAGCCTGTCGGACTTCGACCTGACCGCGGCCGCGCCCGACCTGCTGCACCTCCTGAGGCGCAAGCCCTTCCCGGGCAACGTCACGCCCGAGATCACCGAGAGCATGATCGAGATTAACTCGAGCGTGCACTCGTCCTACGGCCCGCTGCTGGCGGAACTGCTGGACATCCGCGACACCCTGGTGGCGGCCGGGGACCAGCTCAATGTAGGCATCGCGGGCGGCGGCACCCACCCCTTCCAGCACTGGTCGGAACAGAAGATCTCGAGCAAGCCGCGCTACGAATACCTGTCGCAGCTCTACGGTTATCTCGCCAAGCAATTCACGGTGTTCGGCCAGCACGTGCACATCGGCTGCGCCAACGGCGACGACGCCCTCTACCTGCTGCACGCGCTGAACCGCTACCTGCCGCACTTCATCGCGCTCTCCGCCTCGTCCCCCTTCGTGCAGGGCGTCGATTCCGGCTTCGATTCGGCGCGACTGAATTCCGTGTTCGCCTTCCCGATGAGCGGGCGTGCGCCTTTCGTCCACACCTGGCAGGAGTTCACCGACGTGTACTTCGCCAAGATGGAGCGCACCAACATCATCAAGAGCATGAAGGACTTCTACTGGGACCTGCGGCCCAAGCCCGAATACGGCACCATCGAGCTGCGCGTGTGCGACACGCCGCTGACGGTGGAACGGGCCGCCGCGATCGCCGCCTACCTGCAGGCCCTGTGCCGCCACCTGCTCACGCGCACGGAAGAGGCGCCCGTCGAGGACGACTACCTGGTCTACAACTACAACCGCTTCCAGGCCTGCCGCTTCGGGCTGGACGGATCGATCACCCATCCAAAGACCTACGAATCGCTGCCGCTGCGCGAGGACATCCTCGCCACGCTGGAGAAGATGATGCCGCACGCGGAGGCGCTGGGCAGCGTGGACGCGCTGCGCCACCTGGCCGAGGCCGCGCGCGAAGGGAGCGACGCGGGCCAGCTGCGCCGCGTGTTCGAGCGCGAGGGCAGCGTGGAAGGCATGGTCCATGCGGCGATCCAGCGCTTCCGGGGTGACCGGCGCATGCGCGCACGCTAGGCGCCATCGAGCTGCTATGCCCGATCAAGCCAGGACCGAAATTCGTTCCATCCGTAAGAAACTGCCAGCAGCAGGCCGGCGCACAGCAGGAAAAACACAACGCCTAGACGATGCGGACGACCGAGAACGGCTTCGCCGCGGTTCTTTGTTGCACGAAGCGCGTGACCCTGTTTTGCCAAAGCAGCTCGCCCAGGAATTCTCCGGCCAGCTGAAGTGGAAGCGCCAACACCAGCACCCAGAGCCACTCGGCGCTTGTCGATGGCATATGGGGGTAGGACGCCACGGCCCATATGAGTCCAATGACGAGCGACAGCCCGATGTAGATGCCAATGAGTTTGATCGCAGTGCGCATGACGCCATATTACAGAAGCCGGTCGCCTGCGGGTCGGCATCTGGCTCAGGATGAGGTACCGGCGCCCAGGACGTCGTGCGCCTTGCGCGAGTCGGGCGGCGCGCCGGCGCGCTCGTTCAGTCCGTAGTCGCGCATGACGTGCGCCACGCGCAGCCGGTAGTCGCGAAACGTCCCGCTCCGCCCCTGCGCCTGGGCCGCGCGATGCGCTTCCCTATTCCGCCAGCGCGCCACCGCCTCTTCATCGCGCCAGAACGAGAGCGACAGGATGCGGCCCGGGCGCGACAGCGATTCGAAACGCTCGATGGACAGGAAGCCGTCGATGGCCTCGAGCTCGGCGCGCAGGCCGGCGGCGATGTCGAGGTAGGCTTGCCGCTGTCCTTCGGCCGGCTCGACCTCGAAGATCACCGCGATCATGACAGCGCCTCGCGTCCCAGCGTGCCCTCGACGGCCTCGGTAAAGGTGCGCCGCTCGCGCAGGATGAAGCGTTGTTCCTGCGCCAGCGCGAAGTTGGCGCGCGCTTCCGGATCGGTTTTCAGGCGGTTGCGGTAGGCCTCGTAGGCCGCCAGGCTGTCGAAGGCGACCAGGCCCCAGGCTTCGTCGTTGGTCCCCTCGTGCGGCAGGAAATAGCCCACCAGGCGTCCGCCCAGGCGCGGGATGATGCGGCCCCAGTTCTCGCTGTAGCGCCGGAAGTTCTCGCGTTGGAAAGGATCGATCTGGTAGCGGATGAAGCAGGTGATGGTCATGCGGACTCCTCGTGTGGTCATTGAGGCCATTCTGGACGTTTGCACGCGCCGATGCTTCGGCTAAGATCGAAGCATGGGACCGAACATCACCACCATCGCCGCGCTCGTCGGCGACACTGCACGCGGCCAGGTCTTGAGCGCACTCATGGCCGGCCGCGCGCTGACCGCCACCGAGCTGGCCGATGCCGCGGGCGTCACGCGCCAGACCATCAGCAACCACCTGGCGCAGCTGGTCGACGCCGGCCTGCTCTCGGTCGAGAAGCAGGGACGGCACCGCTACTTCCGCATCGCCGACGAAGACGTGGCGCAGATGGTGGAAAGCCTGATGGGCGCGGCTGCCCTCGCGCGCGCGCCGCGCGTCGGCCCGCGCGAGCCGGCGCTGCGCAAGGCGCGTGTCTGCTACGACCACCTGGCGGGAGAGCTCGGGGTGCTGGTCTACGAAAGGCTGGCGCAGCGCGGCGCCTTCACGCTCGGCCCTGACGGGATCGCCCTCACGCCGCAGGGAAGGCAGGCCATGGCGACGCTCGGCGTGGACCCGGCGCCGCCGAACGGACGCCGTCCCTTCTGCCACACCTGCCTGGACTGGAGCGAACGGCGCCACCACCTTGCCGGCACGCTGGGTGCGGCGCTCCTGGCGCGCTTCGAACAGCTGGGATGGGCGCGGCGCATGCCGGATTCGCGTGTGATGGCCTTCAGCGCCGCGGGAGAAGCGGCGCTGCGGGACTGGCTGGACTGATTCAGCCGGCAGCCACCGGCTTGCCGCCCCACTGCCCCTTCATGAAACGCGCCAGCAGCGGCTGCTTCGCGGCTTGCGGGCGCGGCAACTTTTCATCCACGAGCATCGCCCAGCGCTCTGCCAGCTGCTCGCAGGTGGCGCGCAGCACCGGATCGGCGTCCGGCAGGCGCGACAGCGCGCAAAGGTGGCGCTCGATCACCGAAGCCAGCTTCACGCAGGGCTGTTCGCCATCGCCGCGCGCGGTGTAATGCGACATCAGGTGCAGCAGCGAGGCCACCAGCATCACGTCCTGGCTGCGCGGTTCCTGGGCGGGCAGCGCCGGGTCTGCAAACGGAATAGTCATGCACGCTTCTCCCAAACGGTCGCCAATCAAATGAGAATAATTCTCATTCAATTATTGTCCGGTCACCGGACGAAAGCAAGCGTTTTCGGCAAACGTGTTCGGGGTGAAATAAACTCAGGAAATCAGAGCCTTGTCTCGCGCGCGGCGCGCAGGAACTCGTCCAGCACCGGCGTGCAGTCCAGCAGCTCGGTGCCGCCGGCGCGGTGGAATTCCGGGTGCCATTGCAGGCCCATCACGAAGTCGGCGCGCTCGTAGCGGATCGCTTCGACGATGCCGTCCGGCTCGGAGTAGGCCTCGACACGGATGTCGCGCCCCAGCTCCCTGACTGCCTGGTGGTGGATGGAATTGACGACCGGCCGCTCGACGTCGCCGAACATCTTGCCGAGCGTGGAGCCGGGCGGGAAGCGGATCGCGTGGCGGTGCGCGTCGTAGAGGTCGTGCACGTGGGCCAGCGCTTCGGGGACGTTGGTGGCGACGTCCTGGTAGAGCGTGCCGCCGAAGGCGACGTTGATGAGCTGGCAGCCGCGGCACACGCCCAGCACTGGTTTACCGGCGTCGACGAATTCGTGCAGCAGCTCGAGTTCGTAGACGTCGCGGGCGCGGTCGCCGCTCCATTCGGGCCTGGTGGGGACTTCGGAATAGGTCTGCGGCGCCACGTCCGCCCCGCCCTGCAGCACCAGGCCGTCGAGGTGGCGCGCATAATGGCGCAGGGTGATGTTGCTGGGGTGGAGCAGCCCGTTGGTATTCACCGTCGGGATCATGAACACCAGCACATCACGCGACATCACCCACTGGGCGATCGATTCCTCGAGATACTGGAGGTTCTTGCTGAGCAGGCCGCGGGCCCCGGGTTCAGGGTGAAAGATGCGCGCCGACACGCCGATGTGCAGCGTGCGGTTCATGAAGTCGCGGTTGAAACGCTCGCGCAGCGCACGCCAGCGCGACGTCAGGACGCGTCCCGCCAGCGCGAACGGCGTGTCGCCGTCCCGCTGGTATTTTGCGTAACCGCGCATGGTCTGCCCTTGAGTCGCGCGCCGGTCCGGCACCCGCGCAGGCGCGTCGGGACGCTTGTCGACAGCGGGGCCCGGCGTTTCATCGGTGTTTTTTCTTTCGTCTTGCGCCATGATTCACAATATAGCCGGGCTGCGAGCGCGCACGATTCGGAGTTGTTACAAAAATCCCATCACCGCGCCCGGATGCGACAGTGTCGAAACGGCAGCTTGCGGGAATTTCGAATTCGGTTAATACTGTATGCAATCACAGTAGTTTTCAGGCAGGCAGGTCCAGCAGCTTCTGGAAGGTGGCCACGAGATGGCGGTCCGCCACGGGTTTGTCGAGCAGGCCGCGCACGCCGGCATCGCGGGCGCGCAGGCTGTCATACTTGAACGATTGCCCAACAAGAAAGAGCACGGCGGTGCGTCCTGCCCCGTCCTGGGACTTGATGGCGCTGCTCAGGCTATACGGCTCGATGCCGGGCGCGCAGGTGTTGATCATGACCAGGGAAACCGGGGTTTCGTCGCACAGGCGCACGGCGGCGCGGCTGCTGTCGGTCCACTCGACTGGTCGGCCAACGCCAGGGCGGCCAACGCCGGGCCGGGCGCTGCCGGCCAAACTGGCGCCGGGGTGGCTGGCGCTGCCGAGACCGGCGTCGTAAGCGGCGCCGAGCTTGCCGAGCACCACGCGCGCCACGTGGTCGCGGAAGGCGCCGCCCTTGTCGATGATCAGGACCGCGCCGTCCGGCGGTCCCTGGCGCATCCGCTGGTAATGGGCCGGAGCCTTGGTATCCGGCTCCAGCCGCGGCCTTCGGCGGCGTTCGGGCAGGCTGCATTGTCCGCTTGCGGCCAGCGCGGCCTGGGCCTGCACCCGGGTATCGAGCAGTTCGGCCAGGGTCATGCAGAGGCGCGCCGGGTCGACCGGGCGCGGCAGGGTACGCCGGCAGCTGGCGCCATCGCCGCCGATCAGGAGGATGGGCTGCAGGGCGCAGGGCGGCAGGCAGGCCAGGCGCGCCAGCGCGCCCGGGTTGCCGCCGTCGGCGATGTAGAGGTCGGGCTCCTGTAAGCTGTCGTCGTGCAGGCAGAAGTACGATGGCCCCGCGGCAGGTGCTTGCGCGAGCAGGTGTTCCAGCTGCGCGCATTCAGCCTGGGCGAAGCCGACCAGGCGGACGGCGAATGGATATCTGGGTGCGTGCATCGCTTTTCCAGCCTTTCCTTGGGCACCTCGAACAAACCTGCTGCGCCTTGCATTCACGGCGGTGGGCGACTGGCCTTGCAATGCTCCGCGGCGGCGGACCGGCTGTACGCTTGCTACGGCTGCGTTCGGGCAGCATTGCTGCCGCTCGCGACGGTTTTTCGAGCTGCTTTTGACATCTCCTGGGTCACATCGTTTTAATCTAGCACAATGGTGCGGACTAACAAGCACGTTTGGTATCGCTTGAAAAGATCAAATTTTTCCGCGCGACAAGATAGAATGCGCAAGCATCGAATTTAAGAACCTCAGCATGGCTTCCAAGAAACCCGAATCCGACTACAGCGAATCATCCATCCGTGTCCTCAAGGGACTCGAACCCGTGAAACAGCGTCCGGGCATGTATACCCGGACCGAAAATCCGCTGCACATCATCCAGGAAGTGATCGACAACGCCTCCGACGAGGCGCTGGGCGGACACTGCAAGAACATCGCCGTGACGCTCAACACGGACGGCTCCGTCACGGTCGAAGACGATGGCCGCGGCATCCCGGTTGGACTGCACCCGGAAGAAAACGTGCCGACGGTCGAAATCGTCTTCACCCGCCTGCACGCGGGCGGCAAGTTCGACAAGGGCTCGGGCGGCGCCTATGCCTTCTCGGGCGGCCTGCACGGCGTCGGCGTGTCGGTCACCAATGCGCTGTCGACGCGCCTGGAAATCACCGTCTGGCGCAAGGACGACGACGGCAATGGCGTGCACGACCTGGCGTTCGAGAACGGCGACCTGGTCGAACCCCTCACTTCCCGCCCGCTCGAGCGCGGCGGCAAGAAGAACGGTACCCGCGTCACCGCCCGCCCCGATCCGAAATATTTCGATTCGCCGAACATTCCCCTCGGCGACATGCAGCGCCTGCTGCGCTCGAAGGCCGTGCTGCTGCCGGGCGTCACCGTCACGCTCACCAACGCCAAGACCGGCGACGTCCAGACCTGGCGCTATGACGAAGGCCTGCGCGGCTACCTGCTCGAAGCGCTGAACCAGGCCAACGGCGGCCAGACCGTGATTCCGCTGTTCGAAGGCGCGCAGTATGCGGCGGCCGCCGACGAAGGCTTCGCGGAAGGCGAAGGCGCGGCCTGGGTAGTGGCCTGGACCGAGGAAGGCTCGGTGGTGCGCGAATCCTACGTCAACCTGATCCCGACGGTCAGCGGCGGCACCCATGAATCCGGCCTGCGCGACGGCCTGTTCGGCGCCGTCAAGGGCTTCGTCGAGATGCACTCGCTGCTGCCGAAGGGCGTCAAGCTGCTGCCGGAAGACGTGTTCGCACGCGTCTCCTTCGTGCTGTCGGCCAAGGTGCTGGACCCGCAATTCCAGGGCCAGACCAAGGAACGCCTGAACTCGCGCGACGCGGTCAAGCTGGTCTCCACCTTCACCAAGCCGCCGCTCGAATTGTGGCTGAACCAGCACGTCGAGTACGGCAAGAAGCTGGCCGAACTCGTGATCAAACAGGCGCAATCGCGCCTGCGCTCGCTGCAGAAGGTCGAGAAGAAGAAATCCTCAGGCGTGGCTGTGTTGCCGGGCAAGCTCACCGATTGCGAATCGAGCGACATCACCCGCAACGAACTGTTCCTGGTCGAGGGCGACTCGGCGGGCGGTTCGGCCAAGATGGGCCGCGACAAGGAATTCCAGGCGATCCTGCCGCTGCGCGGCAAGGTGCTGAACTCCTGGGAGACCGACCGCGACCGCCTGTTCGCCAATAACGAGATCCACGACATCGCAGTGGCGATCGGCGTCGACCCACACGGCGTCGACGACAATCCGGACCTGACTGGCCTGCGCTACGGGAAGATCTGCATCCTGTCCGATGCGGACGTGGACGGCTCGCACATCCAGGTCCTGCTGCTGACGCTGTTCTTCAAGCACTTCCCTGCCCTGTTCCGCAACGGCCACATCTGCGTCGCCCGTCCGCCGCTGTACCGCGTCGACGTTCCGGCACGCGGCAAGAAGCCGCTGCAGAAGCTCTACGCGCTGGACGACGGCGAACTGCTGGCGATCGAGGACAAGCTCAAGAAGGAAGGCCTGAAGGAAGGCGTGTGGAGCATTTCCCGCTTCAAGGGCCTGGGCGAGATGAACGCCGAACAGCTGTGGGAAACCACCATGAACCCGGACACCCGCCGCCTGCTGCCGGTCGCCTTCGGCCAGTACAACCTGGCGGAATCGGCATCGCGCTTCAATATGCTGATGGGCAAGGGCGAAGCCGCCGCGCGCCGCGCCTGGCTGGAAGAGCACGGGAACGAAACGGAAGCCGATATCTAAGTAGCCTTTCGGCCCGAACAGAACGACACGATCATGACAACGCAAGCAAGCCTCTTCGAACAACAACAAGCTCCCTCGGACGATTCCGAGACGCTCACCCTTTCCACCTTCGCCGAGCGCGCCTACCTCGACTACGCCGTCTCGGTGGTCAAGGGCCGTGCCCTGCCGGACGTGTCGGACGGCCAGAAGCCGGTCCAGCGCCGCATCCTGTACTCGATGCACGAACTGGGCCTCGGCCACACCGCGAAGCCGCGTAAATCGGCCACCGTGGTCGGCGACGTGCTCGGTAAACTCCACCCGCACGGCGACCAGTCGGTCTACGATGCGCTGGTGCGCATGGCCCAGGACTTCTCGCTGCGCTATCCGCTGATCGACGGCCAGGGCAACTTCGGCTCGCGCGACGGCGACGGCGCCGCGGCGATGCGCTACACCGAAGCGCGCCTGACGCCGGTGTCGCGCCTGCTGCTCGACGAGCTC
>Ga0209023_10004817_pt1 | contig 15119 bp, 15 predicted proteins | sample LakOneMetagenome_FD_187468 | JGI IMG/M metagenome (GOLD analysis project Ga0209023, IMG submission 187468) | Freshwater and sediment microbial communities from Lake Erie, Canada (SPAdes) (version 2) | ecosystem: Environmental > Aquatic > Freshwater > Lentic | place: Lake Erie, Canada... | reverse complement strand
CCATGCGCCCGGCCAGTCGCTACGTCAAGCACATCCCGCGCACCACTCCAGATAACAAGTCCACGACGAAGCCCAAACCCTTCGTCAGCTACATCAACGACACCTTCAATCGGGCTAGAGATAAGGGCCGTTCAGTAGCGCTTTCATATCGAAGGGGCGCCAGGACGCCTGGCTACGGAGCGTGGCGAACTCGGGGTCGACTGAGCGTCACCTGTAGCCCATCCCAGCGATCACGGCCCGGCCCGCCCCCTCGCGCTCGTTCTGCCATCGCTCACCCCGACGGCAGTGACGGCGAGCGCTTCTCCGTACGAAAACTGCTACCGGAACTGCTACCGGACGGGTAGCAATCGGGCGATATCAGCCGGCACGGGGCAGACTCACGTCTCCAGAAAACGGCCTCCGAACAGAACTTTCTGGGCACGGGACGGTACCTGTGAACATGGGCGGGGGCAGAGTTCGAGTCCCCCCGCCCGCACCTTGTCCCCCTGCGGACGAGCCAGTCGGCGACCCCGAACGCCCTCTCGAGGCGGGCCTCTGGCTCGACGCGCGCCCTCCCCCTCAGGCCAGTTGGGTGTCCAACCAGTCGAGGATGCGACGGTTGGCCAGTGAGCGGTTGAGCATCTCGCAGTGCATCCCGGCGCCTTGCGTTGCGGTGAACGTGATCCGGTCCTTCGGACCGGGCAACGCGGCGTAGAGCTGGTCGGTGTCGGTCGAGGCCCGGTCGCCCTCGGCGGAGGTCACCAGGATCGGCGTCTTCACGCCGGCCAAGATCTCGGGGGTGAGCGTCCAGCGCATCATCTCGGCGACCAGCGCCGGCAGATCCGGCGCTCCGTTGGTCCAGAAGGCCCGCTTGCACAACGACCAGTTCAGCGGGCGGCTCGACTGGATCACCTCGAGCGCGCCGGCGGCGAACTCGGCGTCGAGAGCCGGCAGCTTGGCTTCTTGGTCCTTGGTCAGTCCCATCATGCGGAAGCCGTCGATGAGCTTGGCGCCGACCGAGAGCTGGCCTGGGTCGGCGATCACGGCGGCGAAGCGGTGCTCGAACGCCGCGACTCGAGGCGCCATGTAGCCGCCGAGGCTCCACGGCTGGTAGACGAGCCGGTCGCCGTCGACGCCGTCGATGGCGAGCGCCGCGTCGACCACCCGGCTCACGACGTGCTCCCAGTCGTGGCGCAAGGGCAGGCCCTCGTCGATCAGGAGCTGGCCCTGCCCCGGTCCGTCGTGGAGCAGGACGTGGTAGTCGCGGGCCAACGCGGCCACGCCCATGGCCAGGTGGTTCTCGACCATCGTCGAGTCCCATCCGCCGCCCACGATGATGGTGGGGAGCACGTCGTGCGGGCGGCGCGGGTTGCGCAGGAACCACGCCGGCATGTGGGTGCCCTCGTACGGGATCGAGAGCTGCTCGCCCGGCACGTCCTGCAGCGCCATCGCCTTGGCGAACGTGTCCATCTGGAGGTGAAACGCGTCCACAAGGCGGGGATCGACCGGCGTGCCGTAGAGCGGGTGGTACCCGATCCCGATGTAGGCCGCCGCCCGCAGGTAGCACTCGCGCGCCGTCCGCCGGTGACCGCTGCCGGCCGCTTCATCGGCTTCCGCGATGAGCGCCTTGGCGAAGGCGAAATACGCCTCGAAGAACGAGTCGTCGTCTCCGGCCGTCACCTGGGTGGCGAGGAGCTCGACCTCGCCGACGTCGCCGCCGCCGTACGGCGCGAACCCGAGGTTCCACGAGCCGAACTCGTCGTGAAGCGGATCATCGAAGGTGGGCATGTCGGTTGCCTTTCGTCGCGGCGGCGGTGGCTGCGGATCAAGTGGTGGCGACGAGTATGTCCTCACCGGTCGAAGGGCGCAGACCGTCGGCGCGATCGTCGAAGTACTCGTCGGCGAGCCACTTCGACGAGACGTGCCGGGCGGTGCCGAAGCCGCACTCGCGGGCCAGCGCCAACACCTCCTCCGGTGTGTAGAAGCTGATGAACGGCGTACCCGAGCGGCGGGCACCGTTGGCGCTCATCTCGAGCCCGGGGCGGTCGGCCTCGTCGATGAGGTCCACCGGGAGCAGGAACGTCATCACAACCGTCGACCCCGGAGCGAGGCCGGCGAGCTGGCGCATCGTGGCCGCCGTCGCGTCCTTGGTGAGGTACATGCTGACGCCGGTGGACGTGACCACCGCAGGGCGGCTCGGCTCGAACCCCGCGGCGACCAGCCCGTCCCACCAGCTCTCGCCCGTCTCGAAGTCGATCGGCACCAGGTGCAGCCACTCGGGGATCCCCAGTCCGAGCTCCTCCAGGCGGCGCCGCTTCCACGCCTGGGTGCCGGGCTGATCGACCTCGAAGATCCGCACTCGCGCCCCCAGGTCGGGGCGGCGCTCGGCGAGGGTGTCGAGGCCGGCGCCGAGGATGATGTACTGCCCGACGCCGGCCTCAGCCTCGCTCGCCAACAGGTCCTCGATGAAGCGGGCCCGCGCCACGATCGAGGCGCGGAACCCGGCAGTGCCGATCGGGTGCATGTCGGGTCGCTCGCGCCAGTTGCTGTCGGGTGCCGCCAGCTGCAGCCCAATGACGTCCTCGAGCACGTGCGGCGCGTCGTCGACCTGGACGTGCATCGCTCGCCAGAGCGCGGTGCGCACGGCGGTGTTGTCCGGCTCCTCCGCCTGATCGGGAGTCGCGTCGGGGCTCATGACGGGCCCGCCGTCGAGTCCATCGTTGGGTCCGTCGTCGGGTCCGTCGGGGCCGGACCCTGGATGGTCCAGACCCGGCCGTCCGGATCGCGCACGGTCATCTCGCGAGTGCCGTAGTGGGTGTCCTCGAACGGCGTGACCACGTCGACGATCGGATCGAACCGGAGGTCGTCCCCACCCGAGGTCTTCAACACGAGCTGCATCCCGGGCTCCTGGTCTTCGGGGATCTCGGCGATGAACACGTACGGTCCGCTGCCGTTGCGGAGCTGACCGGAGCTGTGGTCGGTCTCGAGCTCGAGCTCGAAGCCGAGGGCCTGGAAGAACTTGGCGGCCCTGCCCCAGTTGTGGGTCTCCAGGAACACGGCTTCGATGCCGTCGGTGGTGCGCATGTCAGATCTCCTCGGACGCTTGCGAACGCAGCGGGTGCGGATCGGCGAGGTACGCGCGCAGAGCATCGGCGACCAGTCCCGAGAGCGAGAGCTCGTCCTCGATCGCCCGATGCTTCACCTGCTTGATCAACCCGATCGGCAGGTACACGTTGAACTGCTTGACCTCGTCCTCAGCCACCGGGCCGATGCTAGCATCCTAGCACGAGCCTTGTTCTCGCCGGCGCGGCAGACTCGGGCGATGGACGAGCACCAACCAGATCCGACTCCGACCGCAGATGACCAACGAGCCCGCGTGGCCGCGACCTTCGACGACGTGGCCGACACGTACGACGCAGTCGAGGTGGAGTTCTTCGGCCCCATCGCGGCGGGGCTCGTCGCCGAGCTCGACCCCCAGCCGGGCGAACGGGCGCTGGACGTCGGGTGCGGGCGCGGCGCCGCGCTCTTCCCGCTCGTCGAGGCCGTCGGCCCCGCAGGACGGGTGACCGGCATCGACCTCTCACCGGCGATGGTCGAGCTCACCGCCGCTGACATCGCCGCGGCAGGGATCGGTGACATCGCGAGCGTGGCGGTGGGTGATGCCCAACATCCCGATGTCCCTGCTGGTTCCGTCGATGTGCTGGCCTCCTCGTTGGTGTTGTTCTTCGTTCCTGATCCCTCGGCGACCGTGCGGGCCTGGCGCGCGCCGCTCGTCGACGGCGGACGACTCGGCATCGCGACGTTCGGCCCGTACAACGAGGAGTGGGTCGAGGTCGACCGGGTGTTCTCGCCGTACCTGCCTGCGGCGATGGCCGATCCCCGCACGCGCGTCGGTGGCCCGTTCGCGACGGACGAGGGCATGGAGCGCCTCGTCGCCGACGCCGGGTTTCGAGACGTCCGGACCGTGACCTGGACGCTCTCGGTGCGCTTCCGCGATGCCGACCACTGGGAAGCGTGGACGTGGTCCACCGGACAACGCCGCATGTGGGAGGCCGTGCCTCTCGAGGAACGCGACGCCGTCCGCGCCCAGGCCGCCGACCGCCTCGAGGTGTGCCGCGACGAGGAGGGCCGCATCGGGTTCGAGCAGGGCGTGCGCTACACGTTGGCCACGCGCTGACCCGATCCGGCCACCGGGCGCGGGATTTAGCCGTCCCTTGGGGTGCGGACGAGGTCGCCACAACGTTCCCTTCGTGATCATGAGGCATCCGCCGGCACCGTGCCGTCGCCGCCCCAGGAGGCCACCCCGTGCATCGATCCACCGCCCTCACCACCACCGTGCGGAGGGCCGGCAAGCCGGCGGCGCTGCTCGTGGTCGCCGCTGCGGCGTTGAGCATCGCGACCCCGGCCGCGTTCGCCAAGGGCGGCGGGGGCCCGGGCACCGCGCCCACGCCGACGCCGGCCCCGAACCCCGCCGCGTGCGCCACGGTGTCCGTCGTGAACAACGGTCAGATCGTGCGCAACCAGTCGATGCCGGCCATCAAGTTCAACGTCCAGAGCTGCAGCTCGCGGTCCGTCGCGACCACGATCACGGTCACCGAGACGAGCGGGGTGTTCTCCACCGTCTGCCCGTCCCCCGTCGCCGCCCCCGCGCCGCTCCTGCTCGCGCCGACGCAGAAGGTCGCCCTCTCCGCCCCCGTGTACCGCGGCGCCTGTGGGATGGTGAGCCAGACGAACCCGACCATCGTCTGGTCGCCGCTGGCCTGGCAGGGTCACAACCTGCTCGTGACCATCACCGACGATGCGACGGGTGTGGTCCTCAGCAGCGCCCCGTTCTCGTGGAGCGACACGCCCCCGAAGGGCGTCTGACGCCGGGTCCATCGGATCCACGGTGGCCCGCCCCGAGGCGGGGGAAGTCGATCGCCTGGGAGCACACCTCACGACGGCTCGACGAAGCGGACGTCGTGCCGACCTACGTCGGCGTGGACGAACGCGAGCAGCCGGCGGGCCTCGGCCTCCACCTCGGCGCGTGCTCGCTTCGTCAAGGAGACGACCGGGTCGATCGTCAGCGTCGCGGCGTCCGCCCCCTTGTCCCGATCGACCCTCCACGTGCCGGTGACCATGCCGTCGACCGCAACCGTGCCGTGCACCTGGCCGCTGACCCCCGACAACGCCACGCGGCGATCCTCGGGCACGAACCTCGTCCGGTCGGCGTGGGAGAGCAGCGCGTTGTCGTACTCGGGGAAGAAGCGCACGGGTGCCGGCGTCTCGGGATCCGGTCGCGGGGCGTCCGGCAGGTCGAACAGCTCGCGCCCGCGGTCGTCGGCGAACACGCGCAACTGCGGCCGAAGGCGGTCGAACACCTCACGCATCCCGGTGAGGCGCGTCCACGCCGCGGCGTCCGCCGGGGTCGCCGGCCCGAACGCCGCGAGGTAACGCAGGATGACCGCATCGATGGAGGGGTCGCCCACGAGTGGGCGACCGAGCCACGCATCAGCCGGCGTCGACGTCACCGCCAACGTCTTGCCCCAGACGCCGCGCGGCGGGATCTGCACCAGCGGGAGTCGGTTGCGGCACGCGAACGCCAGCGCACCGGGGTGCAGATCCGGGAACTCGGATGCGAGCGCGGCCCGCAGCTTCGTGCCCGTCATCGGCGTCTCGCTCAGCAGCGGATGTGCGAACGCCAGCACGGGGGCGAGGTCGACCCCCACCAGGTGGGGAGCGAGCTCGCTGTGCCGCGCCATCTCGGCGTCGAGCACCGGCTGCATCAGGGGCCGCAGCAACAACGCGTCGTCGGCGGTGACCAGATGGATCGTTCCGCGCATGACGACCATGCGCACCAGCGACCGGTCGGTGAGCTGCGCTCCGAGCGCGTCCGGGTCGAAGCGCTCGAGCCGTGACCACAACGACACGTAGGGGTTGTTCGGCAACTGCGCCTGGAGGCCGACCAGGTGCTCGACCACCGTGAACGCGGGTAGGGCCGATCGTTCCAGCAGGAGCTGGCGCGCCAGCGTGGCGCGGTTGAGGGAACGGAGGGTCAGGACGTCAGCGACCATGAGAGCGATCCTGCTCGCTCGAACCGGTCAACGAGTGACCGGTTCCGGAGCGGAGCGACGGACCGCACCGGGTCAGCGGCCCTGGTGCAGCAGGCCGCGAGCGTACGCCGCCTGTCCGGCGTGCTGGATGTCGTCGTCAGCGATGCTCACGAGGCGGACCAGCATGGTCACCGGCGGGTCCCAACGCTCGTCGACGATCCGGTCGAGGTCCTCGGGGCCGAGCTCATCGAGGAAGGCACGCGTCCGGGTCGCAACGGCGTCGTAGTAGCCCAGCAGCGCGCCGACCCCGTCGGGTTGGATCGCGGCGACCTCCTCCGGCGAGTGGCCGTACCCCGAGTTGTGCGGATCGGCCGCGACGCCGAACCGTTCGGCCCAACCGCCTGTCACCCAGATCTGGTCGTCATCGACCAGCTCCGCGATGTGGCTGTCCTGGACGCGCGTCAGGTGCCACACCAACCAACCCACGGGGTTCGTACCCGGCGCCGGCGGGGTGTTGAGCAGCGCGTCGTCGATGCCGTCGAGCACCGACTCGACGTGACCGTCGATGCGCTCGAAGAGCTCCACCAGGATCCCGTTCGCCTCCACCACAGCACCTCCGTCGTCGTGTCCTGCACGCCCCCGCGCCGTGGCAGCGTAGAACCGCCGGCGGCTGGTCGCCGGCGAACGGGCACCCGCGCCTCGGCCGTCGTGCTCCTTCCCGGTGCGCCCGCCGGGATCGCGGACTGGCAGACTGCGCCGATGATCGAGCTCGTGACGACCGATGGCATCTTCGAACTGGACGGCGGCGCGTGGGAGGTCACCAACAACATCTGGCTCGTCGGCGGGGACGACGAGGTCATCGTGATCGACGCCGCGCATGACGCTCAGCCGATCATCGAGGCGGTCAACGGCCGGCGAGTCGTCGCGATCGCCCTGACCCATGGCCACAACGACCACATCAACGCGGCGGCCGCCCTGCAGGACGCGGTGGACGCGCCGATCCTCCTGCATCCGGCCGACCAGATCTTCTGGTCCGTCGTGTACCCCGACCGCTCACCCGACCGGGACCTCGGCGAGGGGCAGCACCTGCGAGCCGCAGGCATGACGCTCGACGTCCTGCACACGCCGGGCCACTCCCCCGGCGGCTGCAGCTTCCACGCGTCGGGGGCCGGCGCGGCGGGCGCCGATGTGCTGTTCAGCGGCGACACGCTGTTCTGTGGCGGCCCCGGCGCCACCGGACGCAGCCACAGCGACTTCCCCACCATCATCGAGTCGATCCGTTCCCGACTGCTCACGCTGCCCCCGGAGACGATCGTGCACACGGGCCACGGCGACAGCACGACCGTCGGTGCCGAGGCCCCCGACCTCGAGGAGTGGGTCCGCCGCGGCCACTGACGCAGGGCAGCACGTGTCAGTCGAGGTGCACCGGCACGCTGACGACGATCGTGTTGGCCCTGAAGTGCAGTCGCCCCTTCAGCCACAGCGCGCTCTGGTTGTGCAGGAGCTGCTCCCACCACTTGTGCACGACGAACTCCGGGATCACGACGGTCATCACGTCGTCGTCGCGCAGCCCGTCGATGCGGTCGATGAAGTCGAGGACGGGTTGGCCCAGCACGCGGTACGGCGAGTCGAGCACCTCGAGATCGAGGTCGAAGCCGAATGAGTCCCACTGCTCGCGGATGCGGCTCTCGTCATCCTCGTCGTAGGCCACGCACAGCGCCGTGCGGTACCAGGCGTTCTGGGCCATGGCGAACTCGATGGCGCGCACCACGCCCTTGTTCACCTGGCCGCCGACGAGCACGACGACGGCCTGGCGCATGGGTTCGACGCTGATCTCGCCTTCGACCTGGAGCGCCTCACCGATGCGCTGGTAGTGCCGGTGGATGCCGAGGAAGAGCATCACGATCATGGGGATGATCAGCGTCGGGATCCACGCGCCCTCGGTGAACTTGGAGACCATCACGATGAGCGTGACGACGAGGGTCGTGAACGAACCCAGCGCGTTGACCGCGAGCTTCACCTGCCACCGCGGGCCGCGCCGCCGCCACCAGTGCACGACCATGCCCGCCTGCGACAACGTGAACGCGGTGAACAGTCCGACCGCGAAGAGCGGGATCAGCGCGGTGACGTCGCCGCGGAAGATCGTGAACAGGGCACCCGCCGCCACCGCCAGCACGATGATGCCGTTCGAGAGCACGAGGCGGTCGCCCCGCTGCGCGAGCTGGCGCGGCAGGAACCCGTCGCGAGCGATGATGCCCGACAGTCGCGGGAAGTCGGCGAACGCGGTGTTGGCGGACAGCGTCAGGATCGCCGCCGTGGCCGCCTGCAGCGCGAGGTACAGCGGTCCGTCGCCGAAGACGTAGCGACCCATCTGCGACAGGATCGTCTGGTCCTGCGAGAGCGTCGGCTCGAGCCGATGCGCGAGCACGGCGATGCCGAAGAACAACGCACCCAGGATCGTCGCGGCCCACACGAGGGTGATCGCGGCGTTCCGCGACTCGGGCTTGCGGAACGCCTGGATGCCGTTCGAGATCGCTTCGACACCCGACAGCGCCACCGCACCGGAGGCGAACGCCCGCAGCAGCAAGAAGAGCGTCACCGCCTGGGCGGGCCCGTTCATGAACGTCGCGACCTGCGCCTCGTCGATCGGCAACGGGTGGAAGTCGGGCTGCATGGTCTTGTAGATGCCCCAGGCGACGAGCAGCGTCATCAGCGCGACGTAGGCGTAGGTGGGAGGCGCGAAGATCCGGCCGCTCTCCTTGGCGCCGCGGAGGTTCGCCAGGGTGATCAGCAGGATGAGCGCCAGCCCGAGCGCCACCTTGTGCTCACGCAGCGGCGGGACGGCCGACGTGATCGCCGCGACCCCGGCCGCGATCGAGACCGACACCGTGAGGGTGTAGTCGACGAGCAGGGCGGCCCCCGCCACGAGCGCGGGCAGACGGCCCAGGTTCTCGCGGCTGACGATGTACGAGCCCCCACCGGTCGGGTAGGCGTAGAGCGTCTGGAAGTAGCTGGCGACGACGATCACCAGCAGCCCGATCACGAACAGCGAGATCGGCACGAGGTACTCGAGCGCCGCGACCATGCCGGCGACCGGCACGATGACGGCGAGGATCTCCTGCGTGGCGAACGCCGTCGACGCGATCGCGTCGGTGGCGAACACCGCGAGCGCCACCCGCTTGGTCAGCCGCTGGTGCTGCTCCTCGTGACTGGCGAGCGGCGTACCGACGAGCAGGCGCTTCAGTCCCGAGTAGCTGCCGTGCACGGCGGCAACTTACCCCTGCGCTCGACGGAGCTCCGCATGGCTCGACGGACGCGCCGCGCCGTCGGCCGGGGATCAAGGAGCGGAGGGCTCCGCCAGCCACGCCGCCGTGCGGTGCGTGAAGAGGCTCGGCAGGCCGCCGGTGTGGAGGAAGACGATGGTCTGACCGGACGGGATCCGTCCCTCGCGCGCGTCCGCGATGAGCGCCGCCATCGCCTTCCCGGAGTACACCGGATCGAGGATGAGGCCTTCGAGCTGCGCGCACAGCTCGAGCGCCTCCCGCGCTCCGTCGGTGCGGGCGCCGTACGCCGCCCCGATGTGGCCGCGGTCGAGGTGCAGGTGACCTTGGGGCAAGGACCGCGACGAGAGCGACGCGGCTGCCGGGATCAGTGCGCCGATGCGCGCCTCCACGTCGTCGAGCGCACCGACGTCGACCCCGCGCACCCGATCGTGGTGCCCCAGTCCCACCACGAGACCGGCCTGGGTCCCGCCGGTGCCGGTTGCGGTGTAGACGATGCCACCCGTCGGCAGCTGGCGGCACAGCTCATCCGCGGCGTCGACGTAGGCCAGCGTGCCGAGTGCGCTGGCCCCGCCGAGGGGGATCTCGTAGGGCACCCGACCCTCGGTGCGCAGGCGCAGCGCCGTCTCGGCGATCACCTGCTCGAGGTGGAATCCGTCGTAGGCCCCCGCCCACACGAGCTCGACCCCGAGCAACCGGTCGAGCACCAGGTTGCCCTCGTCCACCTCCGGGGGCGTGCCCCCGAGCACCGCGACGCACCGCAGGCCGGCGACCCGGGCCGCGGCGGCGGTCATGCGGACGTGGTTGCTCTGGGCGGCGCCGCCGGTCACCAACGTGTCGCAGCCCTGGGCCAACGCGTCGCCGACGAGGAGCTCGAGCTTGCGGGCCTTGTTGCCGCCACCGGCCAGACCGGTCAGGTCGTCCCGCTTGACCAGCAGCCGACCATCGCCCAGACCGAGGGCGGCGCCGAGCCGAGCCATCGGCTGCAGCGGGGTCGGCGTCACGGCCAGCGAACAAACGGGGGGTCGAGGCATCGGGCGCACGGTAGCCGTCGCTCGCCGCATGGCGCGACCCCACTCCCGAGCGCGCCACCGCCGGTAACGTCAGCCCGGTGACCTCCTCTGACGACGCGAGCACCCTGGCCACCGTGCCGACCCCGGCACTGATCGTCGACCGCGCTGTGTTCGACCACAACGTGGCCACGATGGGCGCTCGGTGGCCCGGGGCGGCGTTGCGGCCCCACGTCAAGGCGTTCAAGTCGACAGCCATGGCGGCGGCTCTGCGCACCGCCGGGCACGAAGGGTTCTGCGCCGCCACCACGCGCGAGATCGAGGGACTGGCCGCGGCGGGACTCGGCACGGACCTCCTGTTGGCGAACGAGTCCGTGGACCCTCGCCGGCTCGCCTCACTCGGCCGCCTGGTGCGCGACGGCTTGGCTCGCATCACCGTGGCCGTCGACTCCGACGAGACCATCGACGCCGCCACCTCGGCTGGCCTGCGGGAGGTGCTCATCGACGTGAACGTCGGACTGCCGCGCTGCGGGTGCGAAGCGGACGATGCCGGACGCCTCGCCGACCGGGCGCGATCACTGGGGCTCGAGGTGCGCGGAGTGATGGGCTACGAGGGCCACGTCGTCGGTCTCGAGGACCGGGCGGCGCGCGACGAGGGCGTCGCCGCGGCGATGCACGTGCTCGTGGCGGCCCACGACGTCGTGGGTGGGGACGTCATCTCGGGCGGCGGCACCGGCACGTGGGACAGCAACACGTGGGTCACCGAGCTGCAGGCCGGGTCGTTCACGCTCCTCGACACGGCGTACGCCGCGCTCGGCCTGCCCTTCCGCCCGGGTCTCAGCGTGCTCGGCACCGTCATCTCGACCAACGCCACGACCGGCTTCGCGGTCGCCGACGTCGGGTTGAAGGCCCTCGGCATGGACCACGGCAAGCCCGAGGTCGACGGCTCGTTCGTGTGGTTCTGCTCGGACGAGCACCTCACCTTCGGCCCCCCGCGAGGTACGTCCTTCGCCGATTGGGGCGTCACCGTCGGCGACCGCGTGTCGGTCTGGCCGGCCCACATCGACCCGACCATCAGCCAGCACGAGCGCATGCATGTGATCGAAGGTTCGACTGCGAGCAGCGAGACCGCCCGGGTGGTCCCCGACCCGGACGCCGCGATCATCGAGGTGTGGCCGGTCGACCTGCGCAACTGGTGACGACCGGCGACCGGCGACCGGACGGAGGCTGGCGAGGAGTGGCCCCCTCGTCGGACCTCCGCCGCTCGCGGTGCGTCGGTCAGTGGGCGTCGAGGGCGGCGGCGAGCGCCCGGAACGCTCGACCGCGGTGGCTGATGGCGTGCTTCTCGTCGGCCGTCATCGCCGCGAACGTGCGACCGTCACCGTCGTCGGGCACGAAGATCGGGTCGTACCCGAAGCGCCCGCTCCCGGACGGCGCCGGGGCGACGGTGCCTTCGACCGAGCCGTCGACCACGAGCTCGCTGCCATCGGGGTAGCGCACGAGCGCCACCGTGCGGAAGCGGGCACGGCGCTGCGCCGGTTCGATCGCGCCGACCCGCTCGAGCTCGGAGAGCACCTTCGCGACGTTGTCCTCATAGGTGACGTCCTCGCCGGCGTAGCGCGCCGCGAACACGCCGGGCGCACCATCGAGCGCGTCGATCTCGAAGCCCGTGTCGTCGGCGACCGCGGCACGACCGGTGGCCTCGCACACGGCGACGGCCTTGAGCCGCGCGTTCGCCTCCAACGTGTCGCCGTCCTCGACGACCTCCCCGAGATCCGCCGGCCTCGCCAGCAGCGTGATCCCCGCGCCGAGGATGGCCGCGATCTCGCGCACCTTGTCGGGGTTGGCACTTGCGAGCACGAGCTCGACCGGCGTCCGCTGCGCGGCGTCATCGGCCACGCGCGTCAGCGTGGCGCCGGCGGCGTCGACAGCAGGTGGTTCTGCATCGTGATGAGCTCGGCGATGCCCTGCTCGGCGAGGGCGAGCAGCTCGTCGAGCTCCTCGCGGGAGAAGGCGAGCCCTTCGGCCGTGCCCTGCACCTCGATGAACTTGCCGGACTCGGTCATGACCACGTTCATGTCCACCTCGGCGGTGGAGTCCTCCACATACGGCAGATCGAGCAGCGGCTCACCGCCGACCACGCCCACCGAGACCGCCGCGCATGCTTCGCGCAGCGGGTGGGTCTTGATCCGTCCGTCGTTCAACGCCCGGGTGAGCGCATCGTGCAGCGCGACGTAGCCGCCGGTGATCGAGGCGGTGCGGGTCCCACCGTCGGCCTGCAGCACATCGCAGTCCACGACGACCTGCCGCTCCCCCAACGCCACCATGTCGCACACGGCTCGCAGCGAGCGACCGATCAGGCGTTGGATCTCCTGGGTGCGGCCGGACTGCTTGCCCGCCGCGGCCTCGCGACGGATCCGCTCGTTCGACGACCCTGGGAGCATGCCGTACTCGGCCGTGACCCAGCCCTTGCCCGAGCCGCGCATCCAGCGCGGCACGTCCTCATCGATCGTGGCCGTGCACAGCACGACCGTGCGTCCCGCCCGCACCAACACGGACCCGGCGGCCTGAGCCGTGAAGTCCCGTTCGAAGGAGATGTCCCGCAGTTGGTCAGCCTGACGCCCATCGACTCGCACAGCACGTTCCCCGTTCTCATGGCTCGTGCGGGGGTCGAGCGGTTCTCGCCCTCGCATCGGAATGCATCGACGCTAGTCCTCCCTGGACCCGAGCTCGGGCAGTCAGCCGAGGTCGGTCCGACGAGCGTGCGCTCGTCTGCGGCCGCGGCGGCCGGGTGTCAGATGTCGTAGGTCGCGTGGATCGCCGCAAGGTCGAGCGGGGCGCCGAAGGCAGCCTCGCCTTCCGCGCGATACGCCGCGAGGTCGGCGCCGGGGAGGAAGTGGGTGAGCACCAGTCGACCGACGCTCGCGGCCCGAGCCATCGCACCGGCCTGCCGCGCGGACAGGTGCAGCACACCGTCGCCCTCGTCCTGCTCGAGGTTCGTGGCCTCGCACAACCCGAGGTCGATGTCGGTCCCGAACTCGCTGAACGACCAGCCCGGGCCGGTGTCAGCCGAGTACGCCAACGCCGCACCATCGCCGGCCACGCGGACCGCGAGGGTCGGCACGTAGTGCTCGGTGGGCGAGAAGCTCAGCTCGAGACCACCCACCGTCACGGAGTGCGCGTCGTCGATGTCGGTCCAGTCGAGGGTCGGCGCGAGATCACCGATGACGCAGGACGCCTTGTCGAGCGTCTGGTGGGTGCCGTAGACCGGCAAGCCAGTCCGTTCGAGGGCGTAGGTCCACGCCGTCTCGAGCCCTGTCAGGTCGATCCAGTGATCGGGGTGGGCGTGGCTGAGCACAACCGCGTCGATGGCATCCAAGCTGATGTGCTGCTGGAGGTTCGCCAGGGTGCCGGGCCCGAGATCGAGCACGACGTTGACCCCGCCGCCCTGCACCAGGTAGCCGCTGCAGGCGGACGCCGGTCCCGGGAAGCTTCCCGAGCACCCGAGGATGGTGAGCTTCAACGCAGCACCGCCTCGGTGTGGCCACGTTCCGACGACCGCAGGACCACCGCTCGACCGATCACAGCGCTGAGCGTACTCGGCGGCCCCGGAGCGCCCGAAAACCCGTGACGGAATCCAGAAAGCGTGCTATTCAGAAATAGCACCTCCTCAAATGGGCCACAGTTGCATCAGACACTGCATACATTGAATGAAGTTGTCAGTTGAAGCTGGTCTTTTACAGTCGCAGGTGTTACGTTCGTCACCAACCCCGGAGAAGCTTCGTGTTGGGGGCAGCTTCAACCGGATCCTTGGCCCGACAGGCCGGGACGTGCTCGGCGCCTCGACTCCGAGCACGGGTGCTGGTTGAGCACCGGGGGACTGACAGGAACCGGCGCACCAGGCGCCCGATTTGGAGGAACCCTCATGAGCAACCTGCCCACATCAGGAGCCAGCCCGGAGACGGGTCTGCGCCGACGGAGGAAGGTCGCCCTCGTCGCCGGCGCGGTCGCGATGATCGCCGCGGTCGGCGTCGTCCGGTACCAGGCGCCCGCCGGGGCTGCGTCGAAGACCGTCACGCTCGACCTGAGCTGCGCCACGAACATCGGCATCACCACGACCGCTTCGTCGGCCATCACCACGTCGGCGAACCCCGATCCGATCGTCGCCGGCGCCGCCGGCGACCTGACGATCGCCCCGTCGCCACCGGCCTTGTCGCTGACGGTGAACCTGAACAAGATCGTGATCACCACCCCGATCCCCGCCCAGGCCGATCCCGCGTCGATCACCGTGGCGTTCTCGAGCGGGTCGACGCCGGCCAACCTCACGGGCGCCGCCGCCGTCTCCGGCACGAACCTCGTGCTCACGTTCACGGGCGCCGCCGTGCCGTCGAACACCGCGGTGCTCCCGGTCGTGACGGTGCACAGCACGATCAAGGCCGGCACCGGTGGCCAGATCCTGACCCTGGGCGCGCCCAGCAGCATCACGGCGGACGCGGACCTCGGGGGCAACGCCATCCAGGCGAACTGCACCCCCACGGCTTCGAGCCCGACGGTGCTGAACACGTTCCAGATCAACGCGCCGGCCACGACCACGACGACGGCCGCGCCGACGACCACGACGACCGCGGCGCCGACCACGACGACGACGGCACCGACCACGACCACCACCAAGCCGACGACCACCACGACCGCGGCGCCGACCACCACGACCACCAAGCCGACGACCACCACGACCGCGGCGCCGACCACCACGACCACCAAGCCCACGACCACAACCACCAAGCCCACGACGACCACCACGAAGCCGACGACGACCA
>Ga0209023_10004815_pt1 | contig 15121 bp, 14 predicted proteins | sample LakOneMetagenome_FD_187468 | JGI IMG/M metagenome (GOLD analysis project Ga0209023, IMG submission 187468) | Freshwater and sediment microbial communities from Lake Erie, Canada (SPAdes) (version 2) | ecosystem: Environmental > Aquatic > Freshwater > Lentic | place: Lake Erie, Canada... | reverse complement strand
CGGCCGACCGAACCGTCCCGGCGGACCCGGTCGCCCTGGAGGACCGCTGGATCCTTTCCCGCCTCGAATCGACGATCGAGTCCTACACCCGTCTGATCAACGAATACGACTTCGCCCACGCGGCACAGGTGCTCTATTCGTTCGTCTTCTCCGATCTCTGTGACTGGTATCTGGAGATCGCCAAGCCGAGGATCTACGACGGGGATCCGGAGATCAGCCAGGTCCTGCTTCACACACTTGAACGGACCCTGGCCCTGGCCCATCCGGTGATGCCTTTCGTGACCGAGGCGATCTGGGAGTACCACCCGTACCGCGACGGCCACATGGTCGTCCACTCCTTCCCGGAAGCCGATGCTTCGCGGATCAGCGAGTCGGTCGAAAGCGAGACCGGGGCGGCGATCGCGCTGACCCGTCAGCTTCGTGGCTGGAGGGACATGGCCGGAGTGCCGCCGAAGATAGTGCTCCAGGCCCGGGGCGATGCCTCGGCAATTCCCGAATTCGTGGCGAGGCTCGGTCGTGTCGACATCGGAGCCCACGAGGGGGAGAGCGTCGCGACCGTAGCCGGATTCGGAATTCTCGCTTCCGACGAGCTCGACATGGGTGCCGTGACCGATCGGATCGCGGTCCGGAGGGGCAAGATCGAGACGGAGATCAAGAAGATCGACGGCAAGCTCGGCAACCAGAAGTTCGTCGAGAACGCACCGGCCGAAGTCGTCGCCGAGGAACGCGAGAAGCTCGAGCGCCTGCGGGGCGAACTCGACGAACTCGGCTGAGGCAGACGTGAACGACGGGGGAGACGGCTTCGACGCGGAGGCCTTCCTCAACTCTCTCGAGCCGATCGGCTGGAAGCTCGGTCTCGAGCGGATGGAGCTGCTCAGCGACGAACTGGGCCGGCCCCAGGATTCGTACGCGACCATTCATGTGGTCGGCACCAACGGCAAGTCCTCGGTCTCGCGGATGATCAGCGCGATCTGCGAAGCCCACGGCTACCGGTCCGGCAGTTCGCTTTCCCCTCACCTGGCCAGATGGTCGGAACGAGTGGTCGTTTCCGGCCGGGAGGAGCCGGAACTGTTCGGCGAATGCGTCCAGCGGACCGCAGAAGCGGCAGCCAGGGTCAATTCCCGTCTCGATGGCGAAGAGGTGACCCAGTTCGAGCTGGCCACCGCCGCAGCTTTCCTGGCTCTTGCCGAGGCCGGGGTTCAGGTCGCCGCGATCGAAGCCGGACTCGGCGGTCGCCTCGACGCCACCAACTCGATCAATTCCCTGGCCACGGTGCTGACCTCGATCGGTCTTGATCACACCGAGTACCTGGGGGAAACCGAGCTCGAGATCGCCGGTGAGAAGCTGGCCGTGCTCAGGCCCGGAACGGTGCTCGTGACCGGGCCGCTGAGTCCGGAGGTGAGGGAGCTCGCCCGCAGTACCGCCCGCGAGCGCGGATGCGAGATTCGCGAGGTTGGCCGGGCCGAAGGTGGATTCCAGAAGACGAACTTCGCCGTGGCTGAGGCCGCCGCCGCGTGCTTCCTGGGTGAGGTTTCACATTCGAAGGCCGAACAGGCGATCGGTTCCCTGGTGATTCACGGCCGGCTCGAAAAACTCTCGGAAGACCCGCCGGTATTCGCCGACGTGGCGCACAATCCGGCCGGGGCCAGAGCCCTGGCGGCTTCGCTTCCGGATGTCGCCGGACAGGTGCCGGTCATCGGGGTGATCGGCGTTCTCGCCGACAAGGACGCCCCCGGAATGCTGGCTGAACTAGCCCCTTCGCTGGACCGGGTCATCTTCACCGGCCTCCCGGAGGAAGCGCTCCTGGCCTGGGGGAGGCCCGGTGCGCATGCCTGGCAGCCCGAAAAGCTCGAAGAGATCGCCAGCGGTCTCGGGCTTCGTTCCGAGACCGCCGAAAGACCTGCCGAAGCTGTGGCGCGGGCCCGGGAACTGGCTCTGGAGAACGAAGGAGCCGTCATCATCACCGGATCCCATTTTCTGCTGGCGCCGCAGCAATAGCCCGCTGCCCGGCCCTGTGCGACGGGCAAGGTCTCTCAAAGGTTGTACCGGGGGGTTGGGTAGCCGCCGGTTATGTCACGATTAGCAGGTGAATCGTCAGACTGGCTCCCAATTGCTGTCGATGATGGCGCTGGTCGCTGCGGTCGTGGCGATCGTGATCCTCGTCTTCTTCGGCATTGGGTATCTATTCGGAAGGATGTTCCTCTAGTTCGCCATGCCTCTCGCCATCTTCGGAATTGACAACACCGCAATAAATCTGGGCATCACCCTGGTGATCCTGATGCTGGTCGCGATCTGGATCGCCCTCATCGTCTTCACCTTCACCGATGCCCGGCGCCGCATCGCAGACCCGTTCCTGGTCGGCTGCGCGACTGCCGCTTCGTTCTTCCCCTTCGTCGGCACGCTCGTCTACTCGATTCTCCGGCCGCCGGAGTTCCTCGAAGACATCCGCGAACGGGAAACGGACATCAACGAGTCCGAAGTGCGTCTGCGCCACCTCAAGCATTCGTCCTGCCACAAATGTGGCTCGCCGGTCGAAAGCGATTTCATCCGCTGCCCGGCATGCCGGACCCGCCTCAAGGAGCCCTGCCCGACCTGTTCGAAGCCGGTCGGACTGAACTGGAAGGTCTGCCCTTACTGCGAGACCACCCTGATCGCACCGAAGCGTTCTTCCCGCAGCGGCAGCAGTGGCTCGAAACGTCCGAAGGGCGAATCTTCCAGCCGTTCCTCGTCCCGGTCGGGCCGATCCGAAGGCGGAGACGATCGTCGGCGCCGTTCAAGCAAGAGCACTGCCGAGTCTTCGAGCGGATCTTCTTCCTCGAGCGGCCGCTCTTCTTCCGGCAGCAGCCGTTCATCCTCGGATGACAGCCGTTCCGAAGAGCCGACCCGACGGACGAAGAGTCCGTCCGGCGAGAAGAGCGAATCCAGCCGGACCCCCCGTTCGGCCAGGCGCAAGATCGCGGTCGATGGCGATGAGCCTTCGGAACCGATCAACCGCGGCGACAGCTGATTTCATCCGGGCCCGCGCCCGGCGAATTACCACACCAATCCCGATACACCCAGATACGGAGTAATCACCCATGTCCCAGACCCTCATCCTGGTCAAGCCCGATGCTTTCGAGCGCGCCCTCACCGGAGAAGTCCTCGCCCGTTTCGAGCGCAAGGGCCTCAGGATCGTCGCCCTCAAGAAGCTCACCGCGACCGAGCAGATCGCCAACGAGCACTACGCCGAGCACAAGGAGAAGCCCTTCTTCGGTGAACTCGTCGACTTCATCACCGGTGGCCCGCTGGTCGCAGCGGTTCTCGAAGGCCCGGAGGCCGTTCCGGCCGCCCGTCAGCTGATCGGCGCCACCAACCCGATCGAGTCGGCTCCCGGTTCGATCCGCGGCGACTTCGCACTCGAAGTGACCTTCAACATGGTCCACGGTTCCGACTCCGACGAGTCGGCCGCCCGCGAAATCGCGATCTGGTTCCCCGAAGGAATTTAGGAACCGGCCGAGCACTTTCCAGAAAGGGTGGCCTTCGGGCCGCCCTTTTTTTGTTGCCTACCGCCGGCCGATGATGACGGTGGCTCCCCATTCGGCTGAAGTGGCAAGGGTCACCGAGAGGCCGACGTCTTTCATCAGTCGCATCGTGGACTGGGCCTGGATGTCGCTCGTCTCGACGAGAAGACCCGCTCCTGGAGCCATCCAGAGCGGTGCCTGAAGGATCGCCCGGCGCTGGACATCGAGTCCGTCTGCTCCGCCGTCGAGAGTGACGGTCTCCTCGTACAGTCGTGCCTCCCTCGGCATCAGCGGCAGCTCGGCGGTCGGTACATACGGTGCGTTGACCAGCACCAGATCCGCCCGGCCCCGGAGACTGCCGGGCAAAGGTTCGAACAGGTCCCCGAGGTAGACCCTTCCGCCGACTTCGTCGACGTTGGTGACCGCGCATCTGGCTGCGGCCGGGTCTATGTCGGTCGCATGGAGGTCACCCGAGCCGAGTCCGATCCGGGTTGCCACCCCGAGAGCACCGGTTCCGCAGCAGACGTCGATGATCGTTGCTCCGGGCTTCCCCAGGTCGATTGCCTTGCTGACCAGGAACTCGGAGCGGGGCCGGGGCAGAAATACCCCGGGCTCGACCCTGATCTTCAAACCGCAGAACTCGGTCCAGCCGAGGATCTGCTGGATCGGCTCCCCCGAGATCCGGCGCTTCACCATCGAATCCAGCTGGGTTGGCGAATCTGCCGACTCGGTCAGCAGGCGCGCTTCGTCTTCGGCGAAAACCGATCCTGCGGCCCGAAGTTCTTCGATCAGTTCATCCATCTCTAGGATTGCATTGTGGGTGTTTCCGAGAAAGTCGGACGTGAGGATGCGGTGCGGCTGGCCCGCCGGCATTACCTCGCTCAGCAGCGAATCGACATGCAGTCGCTTGCAACCGAGCTCGGAATCGGCCGGACCACGCTCTACCGCTGGGTCGGAGACCGCGACTCGCTGATCTCGGAGGTTCTCTCCGAGATGGTGGTCGAAGTGATCCGTTCGGCGATCGGCGAGGCCGAAGGGGAAGGCCAGGAACGGGTGATCGACGGGATGCGCCGGTTCATGATCACCACTGCGGGTTTCGCTCCGCTCCGGCATCTGGTCCAGACCGAACCCGAGCTGGGACTCCGGGTAATGCTTGCTCCCGGTTCGGCCGTCTCGGTCGCGATCACCGGGGAACTCGCGCGGGAGCTGGAAAGAACCCGGCCGGAATGGGCGGGGGAGAAGGCAGCCGAGCTGGCTGACGTCCTCACCCAGATCGGGATGGCCTACGAATGGGGCAACATCGCGGTTCGGGCAGAACCTGAGATCGACCGGGCGATCCGGGCGATGGAGACGCTGGTCCGGGCGGCGGACTCGGCCTGAATCTGGAATTCTGGGAGGGTGAGCGCCCCCCAGATCATTCTCGCCTCCGGTTCACCCCAGCGGAAGGAACTGCTCGACCGGATCGGTGTGGAATTTGAGGTGACCGTTTCCGGAGTCGAGGAAATCGTTCACGGAGACCCTGCGGAGGTCGTTCTGGCGAACGCCCTGCTCAAGGCCCGGTCGGTCGCGACCGGCGCACCGGGATGCCTGGTGATCGGCTGCGATACCGATGTGGTGCTCGAGGAGCACATCATCGGAAAGCCGGACGATGAGGTGCGTGCCCGCGAGTATCTCGCCGAGCTCTCCGGCCGGACCCACAGGGTCCTCAGCGGCCTGGCCGTAATCGGCCCGGCTGATGATCAGGTGCGGACCGGAGTGGCTGAATCGCTGGTCCGCTTCCGCGAACTCGGTCAGGCCGAGATCGATCGCTACCTGGCCAGCGGAGAATGGCGGGGAAGGGCGGGCGGCTACGCAATCCAGGGCCGCGGCTCCGCTCTGGTTGCCGGGGTGGATGGCGACATCGCGAACGTGATCGGACTTCCGGTGGGATTGCTGCTGGATCTGGCTCCAGAGCTTGATTTATGAACCGCTGAATCTCCGTATGTAGGGTTGCTGGCTGCTGCAATCCTTCCGGCAGCGACCTCTCTGAAGGTACGGCTTTCCCACCAAGGTGAGAGAGTCGCCTGTCCGGGGCGATTCCGCTCCGGACAACCGAGCAACGCCCGCCCTCCGAACCGACCCCGAGCCCACCGTGTACCGCAAGCAAGTCCGACGTCGTCGAGCCGTTCTCATCGGCCTCATTGTGCTGGGCTTCATCCTGCTCACGTTCACTTTCGGCAGTGGTTCCGGTGGTGCCGGCGGCGCCCTCGGCACGATCTTCGATCCGATCACCAACGGGGCCTCGAGGGCCCTGAAGCCGGCCCGGGACCTGGTCAACTGGTTCGACGAAACACTCGCAGCACGTGGTGAGCGGGACCGTCTCCAGAGCGAGCTGGAGGAATCCCGGGGCAAGGCCGTCGCCGGCGAGGCCGCGATGGAGGAGAACAATCAGCTGCGCAAGCTGGTCGGGCTCAAGGAAGCAGGCCGGATTCCCGATTCATACGACCCGGTGACCGTCAACGTGACCGGCCGCTCGCCAACCGTCTGGTACACGACGGTCAACGTGAACGCCGGCTCGGGAGACGGGGTTGCGGTCAATGATCCGGTCATAAGCGGTGACGGACTGGTCGGGCGGATCACTTCGGTCAGCAGCTCCGGTTCGGTTGTCAGTCTGATTTCCGACAGCTCCAGCGCAGTCAGCGCCATGATCGTGCCCGGTGGTGCCCAGGGAGTGGTCCGGGCGAAGGTCGGTGACCCCGAAACCCTGGTGCTCGAATTCCTCGACGAGACCAAGAACGTTTCCGCCGGCCAGAGCGTCGTCACTTCCGGCTGGCGTGGCGAGGGCCTTTCCTCGCTCTACCCCCGGGGCATCCCGGTCGGCGAGATAACCCGCGCTCCGATCGATGAGCGTGAAGCCATCCAGTCGGTCGAACTGCGGCCCTTCGCCGACCTCCGCAATCTCGACATCCTCCAGATCCTGACCGGAGGCAACCGCGGATGATCATCACCGCCCGGGCCGCCGCCCGCATAGCCGGTCTGGTCCTGCTCTTCACGATCCTTCAGGTTTCTTTCTTCTCCCAGGTCGAGCTGCTCGGCACCTCGATGTGGATCCTTCCGGCCTGCGCCGTGATCTTCGGGCTGCTTGGCGGCAGCCTGATCGGGGCATCCGTCGGGTTCGCCATCGGCTTTCTCGGCGATGCGCTGACCGACGGACCACTCGGCAGCGCCTGCCTGATCTTCATGGCGGTCGGGTATCTGGCCGGTACCTACCGCGAAAGGGGCGAATTCGTGGATCGCCCGACGGTTGTCGTGGCTAGCGGAATCGCGACCCTCGGAGCGAACCTCGCGCTGGGCTTCTACACCGTGCTGGTCGGCTTCGATTCCTCACTGAGCCCGTCCCTGGTTCCCGACCTCATCCTCCAGACTTTCTACGGTGTTCTTCTGGCGATTCCGCTCTACGCGTTGATCCACCGTGTTCTGAGACCAGCGCTGATTTATGAAACGGATTCGCGCAACCGCCCGGACGACAGACTCGATCCCTGGATCGACGACCTGGATTCGCCGGGTGAAGGTCCCGAGGCATTCCGATGAGAATCGAACCCGTAGTCCCCAAGCCAAAGCCGAAGCGAAGCCTCGTTTCACGTCGTGTCGCCGTGATCGGCGGCATTGGTCTGGTCATGCTCGGGATCCTCTTCTTCCGACTCTGGTCGCTGCAGATCGTGACCGGCGACAAGTATCTGGCCGAGGCCAACCAGAACCGCACGCGGGAGATCAGGGTGCCGGCTCCGCGGGGCCGGATCCTCGACCGTGAAGGCAACGTGCTGGTTGACAACCGGACCAGCATGGCCCTGCAGCTCGATCCGATCGAGATTCCGACCGACCCGGCCGACCGCAGCGAACTGTTCGCCCGGGTCGGGAAGGTGCTCGGCCATGACGCCGACTGGGTCCGTCGCAAGTATCGGGACTCGATAGAGAACGATCCACCCGGGAGTCCGATAACTCTCGACCAGGATGTGAACGACGACATCGTCTACTACCTGCAGGAGCATCAGGCCGAATTTCCCGAGGTCCGGGTCAACCGGATCTTCGTTCGCAAGTATCCGCAGGGACTGCTGGCAGCCCACATCCTTGGCTCGATCGGCGAGGTGACGGCAGAAGACCTCGAAGCGAATCCCGACAAGGACCTGGCTGCCGGTGACACGCTCGGCAAGACCGGTATCGAGCAGACCTATGACGATCAGCTGCGGGGCAGTCCCGGAGACACCCGCGTCCAGGTCGATTCCACGGGAAAGATCGTCAGCCAGTTGCCTTCGACTCTGCCCGAGCCCGGCGAGTCGGTTCGACTTTCGATCGACGAGAAGGTTCAGGAGGCGGGGGAGGCCTCGCTGCAGAGCATCGGGTTGCCGGGAGCATTCGTGGCGATGGACGTGAACAACGGCCAGGTTCTGGGGCTCGCCTCGAATCCAACCTTCGACCCTTCGATCTTCACCAGGCCCCTGACCCAGAAGCAGGTCGACGACCTTTACAACGAGGACCTCGGCGCACCGCTCTTTGACCGGGCGATCGGCGGCCAGTACGCGGTCGGCTCGATCTTCAAGCCGATCACTGCCCTCGCCGGACTTGACGGCGGATACATCAGCCCGTCCACGGTGGTCAATGACGCCGGCTCGATCACGATCGCCGACCAGGAATTCGACAACGCCGGCAAGCAGGCTCACGGACCAGTCGACATGAGGCGGGCACTCGAGGTTTCCTCGGACGTCTACTTCTACAAGCTCGGGGCAGACATGAACGGCACCCGCCAGCTGCAGGACTGGGCCGGTGACTTCGGTCTGGGCAAGGCGACCGGAATTGACATTCCCGGCGAGTCTGAAGGTCTGGTGCCGACCCCGAAATGGCTGAACGAGGCCCACAAGGAAGAACCCAAGTACTACGACCCCTGGGTGATCGGCCAGAACATCCAGTTCGCGATCGGTCAGGGCTATTTCCAGGCCAGTCCGCTCCAGATGGCGGTGGCCTACTCGGCTCTCGGCAACGGCGGCACCGTGCTCAAGCCACAGTTGATGCTCCAGACCGAGGACGCGGCCGGACGGGTCATCAAGGAAGCGGAGCCGGTGATTGAAAGCCAGTTCCCGATTGATCCGTCGGACCGTCAGGTAGTCATGGAAGGCCTTCATGATGCCGCTCAGGCTCCGGAGGGAACCTCGTACAAGGTCTTTGGTGGTTTCCCGGTCCAGGTGGCAGGCAAGACCGGAACCGCGGAGCGGACCGACGAAGCCGACCAGGCCTGGTACGCGGTGCTTGCTCCCTACCCCGATCCGGAAATCGCCGTTGTCGTGACCGTCGAACAGGGTGGATTCGGTGCCGACACCGCTGCTCCGGTGGCCCTGCAGATCCTCCAGGCGTATTTCGACAAGCAGGCCAAAGCCGTCTCCGGCGGCACCGGGAGCGTCGAGTGATGGAATCCTCCCGGCTCTCCCGCCACGAACCGAAACCGCGATTCAACCTGCTGGAGCGGGCAGGGCTTGCCGGCATGGACGGGTGGCTCGCCTTTTCCGCTCTGGGACTCATCGCCTGTTCGCTTTTCACGCTGTATGAGGCTTCCGGAAGCGCAATCGCCGGAGCACCCCAGGAATACGTTCAGCGTCAGGCTCTTTATGGTTTGGTCGGAATCATCGGAATGATTGCCGTCTCCCGCATCGACTATTCCCGCTTCCGGGAACTACGTGTTGGTATCTACACGTTCCTGTGCGCCTCGATTTTCGCGGTGTTCGCATTTGGCGTGGCCGCACGCGGGTCGACCAACTCACTCGAACTTCCCTTTTTCACTTTTCAACCGGCCGAACTGGGCAAGCTGCTTCTTGTGCTCGCCCTGGCCGGGTTTGTGATCGACGGAGCCCGCAGGGGTTCCGAAGGTCAAAGGACGATCCGGATTCTTTGTCTCGGACTCTTGCCGACTGGTCTGGTCCTGCTTCAGGACCTGGGCACGTCGCTTGTTTTTGCGGCAATCACATTCGCGATCATGGTTGCGGCCGGCGTTCGCTGGTCGCATCTGGCCATGATCGGGGTCGCCCTCGCAGTTTTTGTCGCCTTTGTCCTCGTCGCCCTTCCGGCGGCCGGGCATCCGGTGCTCAAGGAGTATCAGCAGGAACGGCTCACATCGTTCCTCAGTCCGTCGTCCGATATCGGAGACGCGGGCTATCAACAGAATCAGGCCAAGGTTGGAATCGGAGCCGGTGGAACCACCGGCCGAGGCAACCAGGCCACCCAGTCCCGCTTCGGATTCGTTCCCGAACGGCACACGGACTTCATTTTCGCCGTGGTTGCCGAGCGTTACGGATTCATGGGCGCGGCGCTGGTCCTATCCCTTTTCGCCCTGCTTTTCTGGCGGGCGCTGCGTCTGATGACGCTCTCGAAGAATTTCTACGGAACCCTGGTCGCGGCCGGAATTGCCGCCGCGATCATCTTCCAGGTCTTCGTAAACGTGGGAATGAACCTCGGCATCATGCCGATCACCGGCATTCCATTGCCGCTGATGAGCTACGGAGGGTCGGCGATAATTTCGACCTTCCTGATGATCGGGGTCCTGCAGAGCATTCACATCGAGTCGCACGCCGCACAGAGGAGCCCCTGGATCGACTGAGAATCCATAGGGCATCCAATCTGAACGGAAAACGACTTCCAAATGAAAAAAACCATTGTTGTATCGGCCGACCAGGGTGAGACCCGGGTTGCCGTCCTCGAGGCCAAGACCGTCAAGTCAAAGCGTGAGGTTGCCGAGGTCTACATCGAACGCCGGGGCGGCCGCTCCCTGGTCGGAAACATCTATCTGGGCAAGGTCGACAACGTCCTGCCCGGAATGGAGGCGGCTTTCGTCGACATCGGCCTGGAGCGAAACGGCTTCCTGCATGTCGACGAGATCCTGCTGCCCGACGGCCAGCAGGCACCTCGCCGCGGTCGCGGCCAGGGTCGCCGCATCGACGAACTGATCAAGCCCAAACAGGAGATCCTGGTCCAGGTGATCAAGGATCCGATCAAGTCGAAGGGCGCCCGCCTTTCGATGAACGTGACCATCGCCGGCCGCTATCTGGTCTACGCACCGAACGGTTCCGGAGTGGGGGTGAGCCGCCGGCTCGCCGACAAGGAGCGCGATCGTCTGCGCCGCATGGTCAGCCGGACCTATGACGGTCCCGGAGGCCTGATCGTCCGCACGGCCGCACACGGCGCCAAGAAAGCCGACTTCACCCGCGAGATCGCCTACCTGCATCGGCTCGACGATGTCCTCGAGAAGCGCCGCGAAGGCGTCAAGGCGCCCTCGCTCGTCTTCCAGGAACAGGATCTGCCAGTCCGGGTTCTCCGTGACGTCTTCCTGAATGAATTCGACAAGGCGATCATCGATGACCAGAAGCAGTTCGACCGGGTCACGAGCTTCTTCCAGCGCACCGCGCCGGAACTGGTCGAAGGAGTCGAGCTCTACAAGGCCAAGAAGCCCCTGTTCGAGAAGTGGGAGATCGAGAAGGCGATCCAGTCGACCCTCGGCCGGCGCATCGACCTTCCTTCCGGTGGCTACCTGATCATCGATTACACGGAAGCATTGACCGTGATCGACGTCAACTCCGGTTCTTTCACCGGTCGCGGCAAGGGCGGCCTGGAGGAGACGATCACCAAGGTGAACACCGAGGCGGCGACCGAGGTCGTGCGTCAGCTGCGCCTGCGCGACATCGGCGGAATCATCGTCATCGACTTCATCGACATGGCCAAGGGCAAGAACCGGGACAAGGTGCTCGGCACCCTGCGGGAAGCCCTCGACGCCGACAAGTCGAAGAGCTACCTGGTCGAGATCTCGCCGCTGGGCCTGGTCGAGATGACCCGGCAGAACATCACCGACGGAGTCCGCGAGATCCTGACCGTCAAGTGCCCGACCTGCGACGGCGACGGCGTGGTCCTTTCAGCCGAGACGGTGGCGCTCGAAGGCATCCGCAAGATGAAGGAGATCGCAGCCGACCATCCGGACGAAGAGGCCTTCCTGGTCCGTGTCCACCCGAAGGTCGCCGCGCTGCTCAACGATCCCGATTCGGGGCTGGTCGAGCTCGAAAAGGAAACCGGCAAGCAGTTCCACTTCGAAGGTGGCGAAGCCCTCGGCATCGACAACTTCGAGCTGATCGAATCCGGCGACAAGTCGGCGATCGAGGAAAGGGCGCTGCCCTTCCGTCCGGGCGAAGAGGTTTTCGTCAAGGTCGAAGAGCCGCACATGTACAACGCGGACGACGCAATCGCCAGGATCGATTCGTACATCATCAGCATCACCGGAGCCGCCAATTCGGTCGGGGAACGCAAGATGGTCCGGATCCAGTCGGTCGAGAGAGCCTCGGCCGTGGCCGAACTGCTGCCGGAAGAATCCCAGCCCGAAGAGGCAAAGAAGGGTGCCGGCGCCAGGAAGAATGGTTCCGGCGGGGGCCGTCAGGGAAACGGAAAAGCCAGGGACGAGAAGCCTTCGGGCAACTCCCGGAACGGCGGCGAAAAATCGGGAAATCAGCGGGCGGGGTCGGAATCGAAATCCGGCCCGAAATCGACCAACGGTCGCAAACCCGCCCCTGAAGCCGAATCCGCTCCCAAAAAGGACGAAGACGGTGAAAATGAGGACAAACAGGTAAAATCCGGTCCGTTCGGCCTGAGGCGCGGACGACGCAGGCGTGGCAAAAAGAAGTCCGACGCCGGCAGTTGATCCTCAGTCCCGCCGATTCAAGGCTGAGAAGACTTACGTCTTAGAAGACCAGACAAGGATTTGAGTAAGACATGTACGCGGTAATTGAAAGTGGTGGCAAGCAGTACCGGGTCGAAGAAGGCACGGTCCTGGTCGTCGATCGCCTGAAGGCCGAAGCGGGCGACAAGGTTGCGCTCCGTCCGGTCATGGTCAGCGGTGACGAAGTCGTCGTTGATGAAAAGGGCCTCGAAAAGATCAAGATCGAAGCCAAGGTCACCGAGCACCTGCGCGGCGACAAGATCAAGGTCTTCAAGTACAAGGCCAAGAAGGGCTACAGCCGTCGGGCCGGTCATCGCGCCGAACTGACCAAGCTGGAAGTGACCTCACTCGGCGGTGCCAAGAAGAAGGCCGCCCCGAAGAAGGCTGCTGCCGACAAGGCTGAAGAAGCTCCGAAGGCGGAAGCTAAGGCGGAAACCGCCGAGAAGAAGGCTCCGGCCAAGAAGCCTGCGGCGAAGAAGCCTGCCGCCAAGGCCGAAACCAAGACTGAAACCAAGGCCGCCGCGAAGAAGCCGGCAGCCAAGAAGCCCGCAGCGAAGAAGCCTGCGGCCGAGAAGGAGGACACCGATGGCGCATAAGAAGGGACTCGGATCCTCAAGGAACGGTCGTGACTCGAACCCCAAGATGCTCGGGGTGAAGGTCTTCGCGGGTCAGACTGTCAGCGGCGGCGAGATCATCGTCCGTCAGCGCGGCACCAAGTTCTGGCCTGGCGAGGGAACCGGCCTCGGCCGTGACCACACCATTTTCGCCACTCGTCCGGGCACGGTCGAGTTCAAGCCCGGCCGTCGCGGCAGGACCATTTCGGTCGCTCCTGCGGAGTAACCCCGGCCTCACAAGGATTCCCGAAAGACCCGCTCTGAGCGGGTCTTTTGCTTTGCAGGCCTATATTTCGGGGATGCCCGGAACCGAGAATGTCTTCACCGGAAAATCGCTCGAAGGACTGGGCGAACCCGTGAGGAGGTATCTCGACCATGTGCTGTCCGAAGGAACTCCACTGGTCGGTGGATGGGCGGTAGAGATGAAGGGGTCGATCAGGGTCGGCCTGAAGCTTCCCTTCGACGCCTGGCAGACCCTGGACGGCAGTCAGTTCACCTGGCGGGCGAAGGTGCCTTCGTCGCGGTTCGGGCTGCTGGAGGTGACTGACTCATACGCCGACGGCCAGGGAGGCATGACCGGCCGGATCTTCGGCCGGAAAGCTTTCTCGGACACCGGCCCGGACGCGGCCCGTTCTGCGGCGACCCGCGCAGTGATGGAATCAACGATGGCTCCGGCAACGCTTCTGACCGGAACCGGGGTCTCCTGGCAGGTCATTTCCGATCACGAGATCTGTTTCCGGCGTCCTGAAGTGCCGCTGGCCGAGCCGGTGACGATCAGAATTGACGATTCCGGACGTCCGCTGGAGGTCGAAGCCCCGCGATGGCTGAAGGAGAAGGGGGACGAGGGTGCGCTGGTCCCGTTCCTCTGCCGTTTCACGGGAGAACTGAAACTTGACCGCATGATCGTGCCGGAGACCATGGTGGCGGGCTGGAGACGACCGGATTTCGAACCCTTCTTCGAGGCCCGGATAACCCGGGTCGAAGCGTCGCCGCCGCAGCGTTAACGCGTACGCTGACTGAAGTGCTTTACGACAAGGCGAAAATCTATGTGGAAGGCGGATCGGGCGGACACGGCGCGATCTCCTTCCGGCGCGAGGCCCATGTCCCGCGCGGTGGGCCCGATGGCGGCGACGGCGGCCACGGCGGCGGTGTCGTGCTCGAATGCGATTCCTCCAGGCGAGACCTCGGTGCGCTTCGTTCAAAGCATTTCCGGGCCGAGCGCGGGCACCACGGAGCCGGCTCGAACAAACAGGGCGCCCGTGGTGAAGACACCGTGATCAAGGTTCCACCCGGAACCCAGGCCACTTCGGTCGACGGGGCAGTGATCGACCTGACCGAACACGGGCAGACCGCCGTCCTGGCCAAAGGCGGGCGCGGGGGCCATGGCAACAGTCGCTTTTCCACTTCCGTCCGCCAGGCACCGCGCTTCGCGGAGAACGGAACCAGCGGTGAATCGGGCTGGGTTGAACTCAGGCTGAAGCTGCTCGCCGACGCCGGTCTGATCGGACTGCCCAACGCCGGCAAGTCTTCGCTCCTTTCCCGGCTGACCCGGGCTGATCCCAAGGTCGCCGACTATCCGTTCACGACCCTTGAACCGGCACTAGGAACGATCGAGGCCCCCGACCAGCAGGTCGTGCTGGCCGACATCCCGGGCCTGATCGAAGGGGCCGCCGACGGAGCCGGTCTCGGGCATGAGTTCCTCGCCCACGTCGAGCGTTGCGCGATGCTCGTCCACGTGGTCGAGCTCGCTCCTTCCGAAGGCGAACCGATGGAGAACTACCGCGCCGTGAGGGCAGAACTCGCCGCCCATGACGCCGGCCTGGAAGTGCTGCCGGAACTCCTCGTTCTTTCAAAATCCGACCTCTGGACCGAGTCGGACATGGCCGATTTCGTCGAGGACTGGGACCAGCAGCTCGGTGACTCCGTGCTTGGCGTGATTCCCGTTTCATCGGCGACCGGAGCCGGACTCGAAAGGCTGACCGAGGCGATCGTGCGATTCGTGCCCGAACACGTCGAGGCTCCGAGCGTAACCTCCTCCGACGGGGTGGAAATCGACTTCGAAGCCGAGCACCTCACCTACCGGCCCAAGGGCGAGGGCGGATACTCGGTCACCAAGGAGAACGAAGGCGTCTTCCGCATCCACGGTCACGGCATCGAAGTGCTTTTCGAACGCTTCGACACCAACAACGACGAGGCCCTTGCCTATCTGGAAACCCGTCTCACCGAGATCGGCGTGATGGCGGAACTCAAGCGGGCAGGATTTGAGTCAGGAAACGAGATCAGGG
>Ga0209023_10004812_pt1 | contig 15124 bp, 12 predicted proteins | sample LakOneMetagenome_FD_187468 | JGI IMG/M metagenome (GOLD analysis project Ga0209023, IMG submission 187468) | Freshwater and sediment microbial communities from Lake Erie, Canada (SPAdes) (version 2) | ecosystem: Environmental > Aquatic > Freshwater > Lentic | place: Lake Erie, Canada... | reverse complement strand
CGCCGTGACCTGATGCAGACCAAGAACTTCGCCGTAGTGTTTCCACTGTGGGACTGGATCTATGGAACCCTTCATTGGGAGCCCGAAGAAGCAAGCGAGAGCCTGGTCCCCACCGTCAAGATGCAGAATTCCATTGATATCGCCCGGACGCCAAGCCAGGTACTGGCCTACGTGAGTACTCCGCTTCGTTGGCACGAGTGGCATCCTTACCACGTAGCGATCACCGGGCAGGGAGGGTCGCTGCCGGTTGGGAGCCACTTTGCGTACGTCGGCGGCCGTGCAGGCAAGTTGCAGTGGGAAGTCGTGGAAAGTCTTCCGGATCGGCTCTGGCGAACCCGGGCCCGTGGCAACCGGGGTCTTGAGATGTTCGTCACGTATGAGTGCATCGGCACAGCCACTGGCACGCGCTTCGTGCGGACGCTGGAGTATCGGTTTTCCAGTGTGGTGGCCCGCATGGCTGATCGGCTGGTTTTGCGTAAGCGAATTGAGCGCGACTCTGTTGCCTTGCTTCACAAGCTGCGCAGCGTCTCCGAGAGTGTTCTTCCCGCGGCAGAAACGGATTGTGCTTCCAAACAGGCGACATGAAGGGCATGGGGGCATGCAGGCTCCACCGCGCGTGTCAGGCTGCAATGGAGCAATGGCCAGACGGAGGGTCATGTCAACAGGCTCAAGCTCCTCAAGCGCCAAATGTATGGCCGCGCCAATATCGAGCTTCTGCGGCTGCGGGTTGTTACGTCCCGCGCAATCTGAGGTTTGGGGAGGGCCGTTTATCCCGCGAACGGCTGGGGCGATTTTCTGAACATCTCCGCAATCAGCGCGAGACGCAACGGACATAAGGAAGGCCAGTACTGCTCTGATATCGTGCGATGTTTTCCAGGCGCCACACGACAACCAGAACAGACTGGCCTATGCATCGCATTGTATTTGCGTTTCTCACGCTCGAACAACATCTTCTCGCTATCCGTTGGAGAGCGTGCAAAGGTTGGGGAGGACACCAAGAAAGTGCCGCTTAGGCACCGCGCCGGTTGTATGTGAACTAGGCTGATCGGTATCGCAACGGTGGGAGCAAGCCATGCGGTTGATCATCGAAGCCAGGTTGGCGGACGAGGGCAGCGATATTGGCCATGCCGGTGAGGGCGTTTTGGCAGTGATCGAGCGCCGTGACGGTAGTCTTGCGGATCTGGGCCTGACCCTCGCGGAGGGCCGCTCGCTGTTGGCCAAGGTTCAGACCGAGCTGGTTTCGAAACAAGTCGCGGGATGGCTTTCGGGCCAGACTCATTGCAGGAGTTGCGGGGCGGCTTTGAGCCACAAGGACCAGCGCTCGACGGTGGTGCGCACGGTGTATGGCAAGGTGATGGTGAACAGTCCGAGGCTGTGGTCGTGTGCTTGCCAACGGACTGTGCCGACGCCACGATCCGTGATCCATCCCTTGTCTAAAGCGCTGACTAATCGCGCCACGCCAGAGCTGGAATACCTCCAGGCGAAGTGGGCAAGCCATCTGCCATATCGGCAGGCCACGGCGATGCTGAAGGAAATACTGCCTCTGGACAAGGGCATTTCGTTCAGCGGCACTCGAAATCGGATTCGTGCTATCGGAAAGCAACTCGACGCTGACATCGAGCGTGATATTGCGAAGCTGCCCCCTTTCGACGGAGGCGTCCAGGTTCGCGAATCCAGCCATGTCGCGACCGTGAGCGTTGACTCGGCGTGGTTGCGGCATTGCGACTCGGTGAGGGGCCTTGGCCGACATGTCAACCTCATCGCTGGACGAGCGACGTTCACCGACAGGCCGCCAAAGTTCTATGCCTATGTGCACCGGGAAGTTACCTCGGCAGTAGCGCGGCTGGATCAATTTCTCACTCGAAACGGTGTGGCGACCGACGAGCGCGTTACCGTGATCAGCGACGACGCCGGTGAATTTGAGAAGACCATCCGGGGCAGTCAGCTCGCACGCGGCAGGATTCTCGATTGGTTCCACATCGCTATGAAGTTCAAAGCGGCGCAGCGTTCCGTGTTCGGCAGTAAGGTTATCGATTCACTGGAACGAGAGTCGATAGAGACCGAAATCACGCACGCCAAGTGGCTCGCGTGGCATGGCAAGGGCCGCAAAGCGTTGGAGCGCATCAAGGCATTGGACGCGCAGCTCCTGACCAGAGCGGGGTATGAATTCAGTACGCTGTGGTGGAATCTAGATAAGGTCTGCGGGTACCTGCGGAGCAACGCGTCTACGTTGGTCAACTATGGCGCCCGGCATCGAAAGGGCTTGCCCATCGTAAGCGCCAGTTTCGGCACACCTTGAGTGCGACGAGCGTATTCAGGCAGGATGCGGCGGGGCGGCTTTCGGCGGGGCGAAGCTGAACGGCAACAGGTCGCTGATGTCGGCGTCTGGCGTTCGCTGTGGCAACTCTGTGAGCACGTGGAGCAGATAGGCATATGGCTCGACGTCACAGGCCCGGCACGTCAGCATCAGGCTATAGATCATGGCGCTTGCCTTGGCGCCGGCCACGGTGTCTGCGAAGAGCCATGCCTTTCGATTATGGAAGCCCTTCCATAATCGAAATTATCGTAAGTTCGCAATTATGGAAGCTTCGCGGGAGCTATATCGAACGAACACGCGTCGATCCATGCCGCGGCCCTGCATTTGCTGGGCTACGGCATCGATGCGGATGCATGTCCCGCCGCGCGTCAGCTATCGACTGCCGATAACTAAAGCGCCTGTGCGTCGGGACGGCGACAACTTCCAGGCCCGGATTTTCTGGCGCAAGGCCGTTTGCCTGCTTGACCCTAACAGCCCCGTCATTCGCGTGGGTTTCGAATCCGGTCCCAAAGGCTTCGACGACGTATGGGTGGAATATGACCCCAGCCGTGCACCAAATGACCCAGAAGGAAAACCAATCCTGCGGGAGTACACGCAATGCAAGTGGCACGTTTCGGTAAGCGACTTCGGACATAGCGACCTCATAGATCCCGAGTGGATCAACGCCAATCGTTTTTCCTTTCTTCAGCGGGCCCGAAATGCTCAGCACGCCCACGCGAAAGACGGGATCGGGGTCCGATTCAAATTGCTAACCAACTGGCGGATCGCGCAGACCGACCCGCTCCGACCCCTTATCCATCAGCGTCACAAAGCCATTCGCCTGGAGCAGTTGTTTGGCACGAAGACCGATGCGTCGGCGACAGGCCGGATCCGGAAACTGTGGCGGGAACATCTGGGCATCGACGATGCCGAATTGCGTCTACTGGCCCGCACGCTTTCGCTCGACACCGACTCCACATCGCTGGATGACCTCCGCGAACTGTTGGACATGCACTTCGAGAACCGGGGACTGCTTCGCATACCGCTGAACGAGAGTAGCTTCCGGTATGACGACATCGTCTTCCAATGGCTCGCCCAGGGTCGCCTCGAGTTCACGCGGGACACCTTTCGGGACGCCTGCCAGCGCGAGAATCTGTTTGCGAAAAGGAACTCTCCAAGGACACTAGTGGGTGTCAAGTCGTTCGAGCACGCGTTCGACCGACTAGAGGAACGATGCAGCACCGTCCTGGACTTGATACCGTATTTCAACGATCGGGCCATTCGCGACCAGCAAGATTGGACCGGCAACCTGTACCCCGCGCTCAAGCGCTTTCTCATTGACGCGGCGCGCGAACCGCAACCGTTACTCCTGGCGCTAGACGCCCACTTGACGCTGGCGTTTGCCGCTGGGTCCGTCGTCAACATCAAGTCTGGACGGCACGTGGAAATCGAGCAGCGTACGATCGACCGGCAAAGCTGGAGCGCGACGGACACTTTCACCAATCCAGACTGGCCGACGTGGAACTTTGAAGTGGAAGACTTGACGTCAGAGTCAGGAGAGATGGCCGTGGCTGTTGCGCTCACCCACGATATTCCCGACGCGGTGCGCGGCTATATTGCCACCGCCTTGCCTGGCGTCAGCAAGCTATTAGTCGCGAAACCGTCGTGCGGATCGGGAGCGCAGTCGGTCGCAAGCGGCAGGCACGCTTTCGAACTCGCCGAAGCCTTGGTTCAGCGCATCAATATGGAGCGGAAGGACGTGAAACCTCCAATGCATATTTTTATTGCGGCGCCCAACGCCTTTACGTTCTTCCTGGGCCAGCGTCAGCCGGGTATGGGACGAACAACCTTGTATGAGTATGACTTCGAGGGCGCGTTTGGCGGCGGCTATCAAGCCTCCCTGACGCTCCCGACCTAGCACGCGCGTCAGGCATTGCCGAATGACTGGGCCGATGTGGCTTTGGTGTGGGACATATCTGGCGAAAGTGATGGCAAAAAGCTACCGAACGGTGAGCCACGTCGATGGCTGGACTGGCCTCCCGCAATACGAGATTCGCGACAACAAGGTCTACCGGGCGGTGTCCCATGTTAGCGGTTGAACTGGCCTGCCTCAGTATGAGATCCGTGGCGATAAGGTGTACCGTACCGTGTCGCATGCAGACAGCTGGAGCGCAGTTCCTCAATATGAAATCCGAGGCAACAAGTTGTATCGCACGTGCTCCCATGCACAGGGTTGGACCGGCTCTGCACAATACGAATTACGCTAGCGCAACCAGCGCGTACGCGGAGTGGCTCACGTCGCATGTACCGTCAGCTTTCTTAGAATCACTCGTATTGGAGCGTGCGGCGGCGTTCCAGCCATTGAAAGCGCCGATCAATGTCCAACGTTGGGTCAGTTGCCGAGAGTTGATCGGGCACTCGGCCTACTGGTCGGTATGCCCTGGAGAAGCTGGCCCGCACAGAATCCATAACAGTTCGAGGCAAGACATCGCTGCCGATCGGGTGACATTCGCTACCTCCGGAACTAGTTTTCGTTCCAGCCTGCCTCCAACGAAAACAAAGTGATGGCGGATACCCGCCAAGGAAGCTCGAAACGCTGCAGCGGCACTGACGCAAAGCCCGGCGAGTTCATGAGAAACGGCCGGACGTCTAAACTGTGCTTCCTTCGGCCACACAGCCTCAAATATCGGCCCGTTGAAGGTCCGACCACGCCCTCTCGGGATCATAAGGGGCGTGCTGGCTTTCCCGCTTTCAAGGTGCTTTCGCTGCTGGCGAGTTGGCGCATGACTCCGACCACCACCGTGCGATGCCCGATTTCAGATTTCTTACGCAGAAATGCGGGGAAGATTCGGCAAAGGCCGAAACGGAGCCAAAGGCATTCCCACGGGCATCCGGAATACTACGACTCCCCGCTCGACAGTCTCCGAGTATTGATGGGCCATGACGACACCTTGTACCAGTTCGATCAGACGATCCCATTTCACAAATCCGGAGGTCGCTGCTTCTCGAATCGCACGATGCATTGTCGCATACGCCAATAGAATTCCTGCTCGGGTCGATGCTCTCGAGTTCTCGTCCCTGGAGAGAAACCATCCCAAATCTCTACTTGGCGACACCTGTTCTACTGCTGAATCAAGCGCGATAACACTATTGGCAGGTTGTTCCACAAAATAGCGTAGCAGCAGGTAGGCCTGTACTCGTGCATCCCCTGTGCTGACTTGTATTCCGTCGCCCTTCCTGAAGACGACAAATTGCTTCAGCGGAACCCTCCCGGAGCTCGCAATACCCGCAGCATAAGAACGCAGAAGCCGCAAAGTGCAGCAATAGACAACGCGTATAAGCTCGTCTTCGCGCCGTCTAATAGTAAACAAAGGCACGAATGACATATTTCCCGCCAAATGTCGTTGCCAGAACAGGGCTACGCCGTTGCATGATGGCCGTTCCAATATCTCCGGAGGCTTTGCCAGCGCACATGCAATCGCAAAGGCACATTCCGCATCCGCGGCCCATATTTCGACGTTGGAGTAGGCGATCCAACTGTCACCGCGAGCGGAGACATCCTCTACCCACTCATTCAACGTAGAGAATGCTTGTCGATATATTTTTACGTGGGTTCGATGTTCGTGGAGGTAGCTTTCGACAAAAACTCCTGGACTAAGGGGCGCCCCCGATAATGCACAGTGACATACCGGACAATGAAGCGCCTCTCTGAAGTTTTCCAAAATACCTATATCGGAGAGAAGGCTACTACACTTCATGCAACGATCATGTATATCAACATTGTGAATCGGGCATCGCGCTAACTTGCTACACTGAAACCAGATCGAGTGATATCCGGACTCCAAACAAACGGGACAAAATCTAAGGCGACTAGTAAAAATGGCGCCCAACAAATTTGAAACCTCCCCAGCCACCAGCGAACGCTCCTCTGGAAACCTAGTACTATTGAAGTTAACTCGCTCTATGACATGGCGGATTCGTTTCAGCTTGCCGAAAAAAGTCTGCGTGCGCGTGGGAAAATTCGGAGCATCGAGTAACCTCATTGCGGCTTGCATGCCAACTGCATTCAGCCAACACAACCGATGAAAATACCCGAATGAAGACTCATTTGGTATCGAATCTAATCCACCACCGCACCAGTGAGCGTCTTTCATGCCTAAGCTTGAGAGCAGTCTGGTCTATCCGTGGCATCCGGTTTTTCATCCCAGGCCGATTTAGCTGCAAACTTAGCGGCACTCTGCCAATCTTCCTTTGGAAACTCGAAGTTTGGGCAATCTTTATCCATACCCTTAAACGCTAAAAACCCAAGAGCATCGAAAATACGCCTCGAAAGCAATTTTCCATTTTGACTTGGTTCTGATATTTTATCGTCTCTTATAAGATGTACCTCCTTCATTGCCTGCCAAAATAAACTGGCTTGATTAGCTAGGCGAAAGCCAGAGGCATATCCGAGTGGAAAACAAAATTCTGTCCATGTTGGTCCAAAATCCGTCGGCCATCTTTTCACGTCGATCACCTCAAGCAGATCTTGCAGCTCTTCCAATCCATATCCGCTGAGTCTCAGCCGATGCCTAAAATACCGATCCAGGCAGCCTATTTGCTGCTCACTGGATAAGGTTCTGAATAATTCACGAATTTTTGGAGACTCGCCACAACAAATCACGACGAAATCAATCCTCACCTCTTCTAATTCATTATGCAGATCTTTGATAAAACCGAAATCTATAGGACGAAGGGCCTGCGCTTCGTCAACCAGCATCACAATTAGCTTCCAATTAGTCTCCAGTGCAGAAGCCACAATGTCATTAATCAATCTCCGACTTAATTCGTATGAATTTCCATCAAGAGCAGCATGATTAACCGTATAAAGCAAATCCCTCACAAATCCACCATGAGAAAATATTTCCCTATTTAAGCCTCTATAAGAGAGTACGTGAATTTCGCTGAGATCTCTTGGTAACCGCTCACGAAGGACATTCATCATGATGGTTTTTCCCTCGCCAGCGATCTCTTCTATGAAAAAACTTTGCCTGAGAAACAATAAAGTTCTGGCGTTGTCATAAAAATTCGATATCGGGAGTGTCCATAATGGTGATTCCGCTCTGCTCTTCTTGGATATAATCGGGTGCTGCAGCATTAATGCTCGAAGATGACCCTCATCCATTTCTTTCTCCACGATCGCACGCAATCATTTCTTATTCCCCGAATCCAGCTTGAATATTCCGCGCGGATTTATATTTGGAAGCAGATCGTTATCACTCCCAACATTATTATTGTGGTTATCTTCTTCGGCCGGCTTTAGGGATGCTGATTTCGAACCAGTAAAGCTATCCCGAGCTACTTTCGCTATCGCAAGCGCAGTTTTTTTTCCGATATTTTCGCCGCTATTTTCGCTCGTTACAAACTCATAATCTACTTTTCCGGATCTAGCATAAATATCGGGGCTCCGGCCTCGGGGCCGTCCCTTTGCTTTTGCGCCTACCAGTTCTCTGACCCGCAATGCACATCGCCAGTTTTCCCATTTTTCCTCACCGTATAGCTTGCCCAAATTCTCGCCAGTTTCCGCGTCACTTGCCCATGCCTCTCTCGCATCGAGACGATTGATGTAGACAAACACTTTTCTTCCTATCATAGAAAAATCAGAAGCGATACGAGGATTTGTATATCGGCAGTATGCCGTATTAATGTACGGCCTACGCGTATGGACGCCCCATTCTCCCCTAACCTCCACCTTTCGTCGGTGCATAAGGAGTCGATCATTTGAATTGATAGATCTTGGTAGAGGCTGTGGAACCCATAGAAGCTCATGCTTATCTACGAATCTTTGCAGAACATTAATTACAGTTGCACCATTAAGTCGATCACCGGTTGAGATAGTATTATGTTCACGGACAACGGCATTCAACATATCGACCACAAAATCAAGGTCGATTCCGTCATTTAAACCGAGCTGTTCGACATCGGGGGGCCGGCGAACATCGTCGGGGCCCGACGCGTATGTGGCCTTCAGGCGATGCTCTCCGCGTTCTTTTGAAACCCCAATGATCCTTTCGACTAACGACCTTCCCCACCAGGCACGTGGGGGGCCGAACTCAATGGCACAACCAAATACATCAATAACGTTATTTACAAAATCATTTGCAATATTGCACCAACCGTTATCCACCCTAAGCAAACTGAATGCTTGCCCTGCCAACTGCGGTATCAACGAGCATATCAAGGTGGGGCCGCGTGCAACAAAATCCATATTGGTGCTACGTACCTCAATGCGAACGTCACCAGAATTCCGTGCGTCTAACACGACAGGCACACTGCTCAACATCGTCTGCAACGCACAATCGGCGCTCGGGTTAACTTCCAGAGAGATATGTGCGCCCAAAATTGCGCTTGTTTTTACCTCGACCAGCAACCCTAGATACCAACGAGATATAGGTATCAAATGCCCTGTACCGTTGGGATCAATCACCCTAACATGAGTGGGAATATCAATAACTGTGTAATCAAGCTCTACGACTGCAAACGGGAGAAGTGGCGATATGAGAGCATTAGGACCCATACCATGTCCTAGATTGTTAGTCGCCTCAGCACCCATTCTGGCTTTTACCGCACGCTCTGATCTTTCATTCTTCAAAGAATGAAGGAAGCGCAAAAGGGATCGTCTACCCTTGTCTTCCGTCAGGAAGGGCCATTCATTCTCTCCAACCCCTTTTGTCCGTAATTCAGAAAGAAACTCGCCATGTATTTCAATATAAGGCTGCGGCCCTAACTGCGGCGAACGGCTATTTTTTGACTTCTTTTGTTTATCCGGCTGCAGAAAGAATTTTTGTATTAAATCTTTCTTGACATCAGGAAACTTTTCGAATAACTGCGCCAGCGCGCCAGCGTAACCACTAGAGCGTTGATCGGCCAATGGATGCTTCGCAATAATGGGTTTCGTTCTGAAGTAAGGCTTAATGCGAAAACTCGGAAGCAACGCATAAAATCCTACAATACACCCCTCCCCTGCTGATGCCACGCATCGTCGGAGCAAGCGCCTCACTTCGTTTGGCGAGAATTTTGTCTGTTCTTGAATCTCACCGTAGGGAATATCGGCAGCATATAACTCAACGGCAAGCTTTCGATTCAGAAACGTTCGACGAGTCGCATCGTCAAGAACGGTGATATCGGGATGGGGCCAGTCGACAAGCTCACCGTGATATTGTTGAATCAACGATCTCCGCGCGCCCCCGCCCATTATTCAACCCGTTCTAGAAGGGAACGTCGGTGAAATGCGCTAGTACGAAGTTCGGTTTTAAGTTTCCCGTTTGCCAAGTAGCGCGCCACACTAGCAAGTAAGTGTGCGGGATCACAATCTTCTAGTGCGAGAACCTCCTGGAGCGTGAAGCTACTTCTGGCGCTAATTAATCCTGGGAGGGCCCTGGGATTCGGGTCTATAGCTCCTCTAACGCGTGTTCGATAGGAACATAGCAACATCCAATTATGGGGCAGCCATTGCGCCATTCGGATTTCGCCTTCGGTCTTGGTTATCCTATTCTTGTGTCGCGTGGGTTCCCCGTTCCTAGAGTGATTGAAGTGCCAACACTCCGTCTTGCCAGACTGATATAAAACATCAACTGTTTGTTTGTATTTTTTTTCAGATTTTTCTTTTGGTGGCCTGGATGGAAGATACGACAGTATTTCAGGATTTCCTTCGGCTAGCAATAAATGCGAAAATGCAACCACGCCGAAAATGCCAAAGCGACGATCATTTTTTGGGGAATCAAAAAAATAGACCGACGCGTGGCCGCGATTTGGATTTCTAACAAATTCAGCCGGGCTCAATCTGTGCTGGTCTGCGGCGTGATACATGATGAGTCACAACGGCGAGTCTTGGAGAATATATGGTAGAAAATTTTGTGAGTAGATAACGGTATCAGTAACCCTATGAAACTGGTTGCATAGTGCGCATAATTTTAATATTTTTTATTATCAGAAAATCGCAAAATTCGCATTTAAACCCAAGGACTTTCCCCAAAAAAATACTTTCGGTTGCGGGGACAATGTGTGGAGTGGAGCGGAATGAACTCCATGAACTGCAGGCGATTACTAGGAGCTCTGAGACAAGAGCGCAGAACCAAGGCTTTCGCCGTTTGCCTGCAAGCTCAAGGGAGGTAGGGGCGGGTAGGCGGCGCTCACACGCCAGCGGAGACATAGGCAGCATGACAACGGCTGCGGTCGCTCCCGAAAAAGACACACAATTACATCTTCGGCGTAGAACCGATAGAATATTTCATCCCCAAAAAAGACGAAAATATGTGTTGAATGCAGCGACAAAGTCTACGTAAGTAGATAATTCTTATCAGATTTTACCCCATCACTTTTCTCGTCGTCTGACTCAAAAAGCCTCGCTCTCGCAAGGCCGCTGGTGCCGGTCGGGCTGATCCACACGCCAGCCCTCAGCCGTCCGCAACATCGCCCCGGTAGACGATGTGCACCTTGTTGCCATCCGGATCGCGCAGGTAGGCGCCGTAGTACCCATCGCCGTAGCGCGGACGCGGTCCGGGTTCTCCCTCGCAGCTTCCGTGCACGGCTAGCCCTGCCACGTACGCGGTGTCGACCGCCGTGCGCGACGGTGCGGCGAACGCGACCATACTGCCATTTCCGGCGCTAGCCGGATTACCGTCGAACGGCAGGTAGACGTAGAACCTTGGCAGCGGCTGCCCACGGTGGACCCAGCATGCGGCGGGAGGGCCGCCATCCGCAGCGACCACGCGCCGTTCTAGGCCGAGCGGGATAAGCACCGCGTCATAGAACGCAGCGGCGCGCGCCAAATCGGCGCAGCCGACCGTAATGTGGCTGAACATTGGGGTCTCCTTGTGCGCCCTTCTACTCAATCCGGACGCGCCATCACGATCAGTCGCAGGGCCAGCAGCACCAGTACGGTGGCGAGCCCCAACGATTGCAGGTGAGCGAACTTTGGATTCGCATCGAGAAAGCGGCGGACAACGCCGCTGCCCGCGCCGAGGGCGGCGTGGAACACGATAGCGATCACGGTCAGCACACTTCCCAGGATCAGCAATTGCCATGCGACCGGTCCATGGCCGGGCACGACGAATTGCGGGAGAAACACCACGAAGAACAACAAGGCCTTGGGGTTTAGCAGGCTGTTCAGCATGGCGCGCGCGAACACGGCTTTCAGCGTCGCCTGCGACGCGATGGCCACGCTTGGTGCCGTCGGCGCCTGCACGCACTTGTAGGCCATCCACAATAGGTACGCGGCCCCGCAAAAGCGAATGACATCGAAGGCCGCCGGCATGCTGCCGACCACCGCCGCAATGCCAGTTGCGGTCAGGGCCGTCAGCACCAGGTCCGCCGCGCCAATGCCGAGTGCCGAAGCCACGCCGCCCATCCAACCATATGTAGCGCCGTGGGTTACCACGAACATCATATTGGGCCCGGGCGATATCAGCAGAAACATAACCGCCACGGCAAATACAGAAAGGGTCGCCAAATCGATCATGTCTCTTGCCAGTTGCCAGTTGGGTGAACGCTGATAGAGTAAGGCCATCACCTGATACAACCAAAAAATTGTTCTAGATACAACTATGGCCAAGGCGCGATACAAGTCGATCATGGATGCAATGGCGGCGCGCATACACGCGGGCGACCTCTTACCGGGCACGCAATTGCCGACTGTTCGTGCGCTGATGCAGGAGCATCGCGTCGCGCTGGCTACAGCCTTGCGCGTCTACGCCGAACTCGAGGCGGTCGGGCTGGTGGCTTGCGAACCCGGTCGTGGCACCTTCGTACGCGATACCTCTTTGCCACGCGGTTTGGGGCTGGAGCAACAGCCGCTCAGGGCCGGTGCGGTGGACCTTACTTTCAACTACCCTTCTCTGCCGGACCAAGCGGAAATATTACGGGAGGGCCTGCGCAGCCTGGCTGTGTCGGGCGATCTCGATTCCCTGTTGCATTCGGCGCCCCAGGGCGGCCGGCCGCATGAGCGGCAGACCGTGGCGCGGCATTTGCGGAACAGGGATATCCGCGTCGGGGGCGACCAGATACTGATCGTCAACGGCGCGCAGCAGGGGTTGGCCGTGACCGTCATGGCCTTGTTCAAGCCGGGCGACGTTCTGGCTGTCGACGCCCTCACCTATCCCGGTATGAAGGCGCTGGCACACGCGTACCGGCTGGATCTCGAACCGCTTCCTCAGGCCGCCGGCCGCACCGACCTCGATGCGCTGGCCGCGCTCTGCAAGCGCCGACCAGTGCGAGCCGTCTACACGATGCCCACGCTGCACAATCCGCTGGGAACGGTCATGCCGGAGCAGGACCGCGTTCGCCTGGCGGCGCTTGCCGACGCGCACGATTTCCTGATCGTCGAGGATGGCGCCTATGCCTTTCTTGCCGAACCAGCGCCAAAGCCCGTGTTCACGCAAGCCCCGCATCGGACCATCTATGTATCGGGCCTTTCAAAGAGCGTGGCGTCCGGATTGCGGTTCGGGTTCGTCGCGGCGCCCCACGCTTACATTCCCGCCCTTGAACAGGCCATTCGCGTATCCACCTGGAACACCCCTTCGCTGACCGTCGCCCTGGCCTGCCGTTGGATCGAAGCGGGTACGGTGGATGCGCTGGAAAACCGCAAGCGCAAAGACGCCAGGCAGCGCCAGGACCTTGCCCGGCAGGTTTTGCAGAGCTACACGGTCATTGCGCACCCTTCGTCCTATTACCTTTGGCTGGAACTAGACGAAGGCTTGCGCGCCGATCGTGTCGTCGCAGAGCTTGAGCGCAAAGGGGTATTGGTGACGACCGCCGAGCCATTTGCCGTCACGCCTCACGTCCCTCACGCATTGCGGGTGGCACTGGGATCGATTGGCCTGCGAGCGCTGCACCGGGCGCTTTGTGAAATCCGTGCAGTGATCGGGCAGTAGTTGCAGCCTGGGACTGTGGATAGCCCTTTTATTTCAATCGGGCAAGATCAAGCCTAGACTAGGTCTGAGCTAGGCATATCACTCGGGGCGCGCCATGAGCGTACAGCTAAATCACACTATCGTCTGGTGCAGCGACAAACAGAAGTCAACGCAATTTCTAATGGATATTCTGGGACTGCCAAGCCCTGTCGAGTTTGGGCAGATGCTGGTAGTTCAACTCGACAATGACGTTTCGCTCGATTTCTTCGAAAGGGAAGGCGCGATTTCTTTGCAGCATTACGCATTTCTGATCAGTGAAGGCGAATTCGATCAGGTCTTCTCTCGTATTCGAGACCGAGGGCTTCGCTATTGGGCCGATCCTGGTAAGCAACGTGTCGGCGAAACTTATCTGCACAATGGCGGCCGCGGCGTGTATTTCGATGATCCTGACGGTCATCTTCTGGAAGTCATGACTCAGCCTTACAAGCTTGGCGCCTAGCCGGCTTCCTTAGCCAGACCGCTGCCGGGTCGCCCTATCTCGGGCCGCCCGCCCTGCCGGGACCAGTGCTTCTAGTTGCGCCAAATAGACATCCAACTCCTGCCGTCCTTCATCCGTTATGCAATAGACGCGCCCGGTCCCTTCGATAAGCTGTGCTGTGATCGCGCGTGCGATCATGAGACTGCGCAAAGTGGGACGCAGCGATCGAATATTCTCATTGAAGCCGCTTTCGCGAAGGCGGTCTGCCAGGCTGAGCACAGTCATTGGGCCAGCCTGGACAAGCTTCAAGATATACAGGCGCGATAAGGCGCGCGTGAGCGCTGGAGTCTTCATACACCGATTAATGCCAACTCACATGGCAACCAGCGACTATTCCTCCTGAAACGCCACCTCGCGCTTTGCCTTGATCGATGGCATCGCTACGATTGCCACCAGAATCGCCGCAGCGATCAACAGGCCCAGCGACAGCGGACGCGTTACGAACACGCTGAAGGCACCCCTGGACAGCAGCAGCGAGCGGCGGAAGTTTTCTTCCATCATCGGCCCGAGCACGAAGCCCAGCAGCAGCGGTGCAGGCTCGCACTTCAGCTTGATGAACAGGTAGCCGATCACGCCGAAAGCCGCGGTCTGGAACACGTCGAACGTGGTGTTCTGAACCGAGTACACGCCGATGCAGCAAAACGTCAGGATTGCCGGGTACAGGTAGCGGTACGGCACGGTCAGCAGCTTCACCCAGATACCGATCATTGGCAGATTCAGCACGATCAACATGAAATTGCCGATCCACATCGAAGCGATCAGGCCCCAGAACAGCGCCGGATTGCTGGTCATCACCTGCGGGCCCGGTTGGATGTTGTGGATCGTCATTGCACCGACCATCAGCGCCATCACGGCGTTGGGCGGAATGCCCAGCGTTAACAGCGGGATGAACGACGTCTGCGCCGCAGCATTGTTGGCCGATTCCGGACCTGCCACGCCTTCGATCGCGCCCTTGCCGAATTCGTGCGCATACTTCGACGTCTTCTTTTCCAGCGAGTAGGCCGCGAACGACGCCAGAGCCGCACCGCCGCCCGGCAGAATGCCCAACGCCGATCCGAGCAATGTGCCGCGCAGGATGGCCGGAATCATGCGCTTGAAGTCTTCTTTGGTCGGGAACAGGTTGGTCACGTGATCGGTGAAGGTCTCGCGATTCTCCTTCTGCTCCAGGTTTGCAATGATTTCCGCGAAGCCGAATACACCCATTGCCACCGACACGAAGTTCAGTCCATCGGTCAGCTCCGGTACGTCGAACGAGAAGCGCGCGGCGCCCGAGTTCACGTCGGTGCCCACCAGACCCAGCAACAGGCCCAGCACGATCATCGAAATTGCTTTCACGAGGGAACCGGACGCCAGCACCACGGCGCCGATCAGGCCCAGCACCATCAGCGAGAAGTACTCGGC
>Ga0209023_10004811_pt1 | contig 15125 bp, 12 predicted proteins | sample LakOneMetagenome_FD_187468 | JGI IMG/M metagenome (GOLD analysis project Ga0209023, IMG submission 187468) | Freshwater and sediment microbial communities from Lake Erie, Canada (SPAdes) (version 2) | ecosystem: Environmental > Aquatic > Freshwater > Lentic | place: Lake Erie, Canada... | reverse complement strand
GAGCGCCGCGGCCGTGAGCGCCGGCGGGAACACCAGGCGGGCCATCAGCACGAAGCCCATCACGTCGGCCCCGAGCCCGCCGAGCATCTTGGCCACGTCGGGCGAGCCCATGACGGTGCTGAGCGCCGCGCCCGCCATCGCGGCAGCCGCGACCGGCGCGATCTCGAGCGGGAGCAGGGCCAGCACCACGGAGCTCGGGGCCAGGATCAGCGCCGACGCGGCGGTGACGAGGCACACGAACACCATGACCACGAACGCCGCCGGCAGGTGGGTCAGCAGCAGCCGACCGTGGTCCTCGGGCAGGTCGTCCCACCGGGACGGGTGATCGACCTCCTGGGCCAGGGGCTCGACCGCGTCGTAGCCGGCGAGGTAGAGCGCGATCGCGCTGATCAGGAACGCCGGCTTGATGCCACGCCACGTGAGGCCGAGGCACACGCCGGCGATCACCGCCAGCAGGATCATGCGGGCGAGGCGGCTGATCGGGTAGCGGAAGTAGCTGCGCCAGTCGCGGCGCCACACCGCGGGCATGCGCCCGCCCCGCTTCATCGGGATCCACGGCCGGGCCCGCGGCGTCTCCTGCGCGAGCTGGCGCCGCAGCAGCACGACGGTGCGGATGTCCTGGAGCGTGACGGCGAAGCGGAGCTGGGAGACGAGGCCCGCGCGCCGGCGGGCGTCGTCGATCGAGGTGCCGCCGAGGCTGGCGACCGCGGCCACCGCGGCGACGGCGGTGAGCACGACCACGATCAGCGACAGCGGGTTGAACGTGACCCCGGCACAGGCCAGCGAGCCGAGGAGGGTCATCGGTGAGGTGGTCGTCTTGAAGATGATGTCGGCGACGGACCACAGGAGCAGCGCGAGCGCGAGCACGTTGGACAGCGGCCGGCTGACCCTTCGGCCGGAGAAGATCATGGCGGTGCTGATCGCGAGCACCCCGGCGAGCGCGAACGCGGCGGCGCACGCCAGCACGATCTCGATCGGGTTCTCGGGGAAGCGGCGCACCGCGAGCACGCCGACGATGCCGCCGACGCTCATCCCGGTGAAGGCGATGAAGCGCATCTGCTTCAGCGCCGGCTCGCGCAGCGTGACCTCGTAGGGGATCGGCGCCTGCAGCTCGTGCTGCACCGTCGCCGCCTCGAGCGTGAGCGGCCCGCCGCGGCCGCCCGAGCGCATGCCGATCGACACGGCGAACGCGAAGCCGAGCCCGAGCCAGGGGATCGCCGCGTCGACGAAGGACTGCTGCTCGGCCGGCGTCAGCTTGCCGTCGCCGAACAGGCCGGCGCCGACGACCACGGCGATGACGGCCACGAGACCGCTGATGTAGACGCGGTAGAGCGCATCGATCCAGTGGACCGCGTCACGGTGGTTGTGACGTCGGGCCTGACGAAGCTCGACGAGCGCGAGCCGGGAGGCATCGACATCGATCACGGCCGGTCAATCTACTGACGCACCCCCCTCCGCCCGTAATCGCCCGGCCCCCGGAGATGTGAGTGACCTCTCATCCGGACTGGCACCCGGACTGGCACCCGGACTGGCACCCGGACTGGCACGCGGTCTGGCATCGAGTCGCTCAGGTGGCCGCCGTGGTGGGCTCGTGGTGAGGGCGCTGTGGCCGCACCGGTACCCTGCGCTGCGATGATCCTCGTCGACGCCGATCGGGTGGCCGTGTCCCGGCCGGGAAAGCCCCTGTTCAGCGACCTGTCCTGCACCGTGTCGACCGGGGACCGGTTGGGGATCGTCGGTCTCAACGGCTGCGGCAAGTCCACGCTGCTGCGGGTGCTGGCCGGCCAGGACACCCCGGAGAGCGGTGTGGTGCGCCGTGGCCGTGACGTTCGCATCGCCATGCTGGACCAGAACCCGGTGCTGCGCGAGGGCCCGGTGCGCGACGCCGTGGAAGGCGGGTGGGAAGCCGAGGCCGTGCTCGATCGCCTCGGAATGGGTGCGATGGTGGACGCGGACACGCGCACGTTGTCCGGTGGGCAGGCCAAGCGGGTGGCGCTGGCGCGCACGCTGGTGACCGAATGCGACCTGCTGATCCTCGACGAGCCGACCAACCACCTCGACATCGACGCGATCACCTGGCTGGAGGATCGTCTGGCCGGGTTCCGGGGTGGCCTCATCCTCGTCACCCACGATCGCCACGTGCTCGACCGCGTCACGAACAAGGTCCTGGAGCTCGATCGGGGCAAGGGGTACGTCCACCTCGGCGGCTACGACGCCTACCTCGAGGGAAAGGCCGAGCGCGAGGAGCAGGCGGCGAAGAGCGAGGCGTCGCGCAAGATCCTCGCCCGGCAGGAGCTCGCCTGGTTGCGCCGCGGCGCACCGGCGCGGACCCGCAAGTCGAAGGCGCGCGTCGAGAGCGCGACCAGGATCGTCGAGACCCGGGCCGAGGCCCCCGCGCGCACCGGCTCGCTGGACCTGGCCGGCGCCGCCCCGTCGGTGGGCAGCGGGGACGGCACGGCCACCAAGGGCGCGCGGGGCTGGGGCGACGCCGGCATCGAGAAGCGGTACCCGGGAACGCCGCGCCTCGGCGACACCGTGATCGACCTGCACGGCGTCGGCCACCGCTACCCGGCAGCGCCGGGACCGGGCTCGGGGTCGGGCATGGGGCCGTGGCTGTTCGAGCGCGTCGACCTGTTGCTCGAGAACCGCGAGCGCCTCGGCATCGTGGGCCCCAACGGCGGCGGCAAGTCCACGCTGCTCGACGTCATCGCAGGGCGCATCGAACCCGCGGCCGGCACGGTGACCCGGGGGCCGACGGTGCGCCTCGGCTACTACGACCAGGTCGGGGTCACGCTGGACCTCAAGCAGCGCGTGCGCGACGCGGTCGCCGGGCCGACCCGGCAACCGGACTGGCAGGACGCGGCGCTGCTCGAGCAGTTCTGGTTCGAGAAGGATGCGCAGTTCGCACCGATCGAGCTGCTGTCCGGCGGCGAGCGCCGCCGGCTGCAGCTGCTCCTCGTGCTGGCGGCGAAGCCCAACGTGCTGCTGCTCGACGAGCCCACCAACGACCTCGATCTCGACACGCTGCGCGTGCTCGAGGACTTCCTGGACGAGTGGCCGGGAGCGCTCGTGGTCGTGTCGCACGACCGGGCGTTCCTCGAGCGCACCGTCACGGACGTCGTCGTCGTGGACGGCCACGGGCACGCGCGCCGCCAGGCCGGCGGGTACGCCGGTTGGGAGGAGGCCCGGCGCGCCGCGCGCCGCGGCGGTCGCTCCGGGTCGTCGGCCAAGGCGGCGCCCGTCGGCGGGACCACCACCGGCGCAGCGAAGGCATCCGCGCCGAACGCGGCACTGCCGCCGAAGCCCGGGTCCGGCCCCCGGTCGGCGCCCGCGCCACGACCCACGACCCGCTCGCCGAGCACGTTGCGCAACCTCGTCAAGGACACCGAGAAGGCCATGGCCCGGCTCGAGAAGCAGCGCGCCAAGCTCGAAGCGCAGCTGCTCGACGCCGCCACGGATCACGAGGCCCTGGCCGCCTTGGGGGCCGAGTTCGCCGACGTCACCGCGCAGCACGAAGCAGCCGAGGAGCGGTGGCTCGAGCTGGCGGCCGAGCTCGAAGACGCGGTCGCCGAACGGCGTTGAGGCGCGGCGGATCCGCGCCGATAGCGTCACCGGCACAGCAGTCGGAACCGCGAGCAGCCGTTCGGGCACACCGTGCAGGGGGAGAAGCGAGATGACCGAGACGGGGCGCGTCGCGTTGGTCACCGGGGGAGGGCGCGGCATCGGCCACGCGATCTCACTCGGCTTGGCAGAGGACGGCATCGATGTCGTCGTCAACTACCGCAGGGACCAGGAGTCGGCCGCGGAGACGGTCACCGCGATCGAGGCGTTGGGCCGCCGGGCGATCGCAGTCGCAGCGTCGGTGGACCAGGTGGCCGACGACCAGGCGCTCGTAGCAGCGACGATCGAGGCGTTCGGGCGCCTCGACATCCTCGTGAACAACGGCGGCATCGCGAGCCGCGGCCAGAGCGTGAAGAACACGGATCCGGCGGAGCTCGAGCGCGTCGTGCGCACGCACGCCCTCGGGCCACACGCGCTGTGCGCCGCCGCGATCCCGCACCTGCGCGCCCACGACCGCTCGGACGTCATCTTCATCTCGTCGATCGCCACGATGAACCACCAGGCCGGCGCCGCGCCCTACAACATGGGCAAGGCCGCCATGGAGTCGCTGGCGCTGACCCTCGCCGCCGAGGAGCGCCGTCACGGCATGCGCGTCAACATCGTGGCGCCGGGCCTGGTCGACACCACGATGGGCCAGAAGCTGATGAAGGCCGTGGTCGGTGTCGACGACATCCACGAGCTCGATGCCTCGATGCCCTTCGGCCGGGTGTGCGCCCCGGAAGATGTGGCTGCGGTCGTGCGGTTCCTCGTCAGCGACGGTGGCGCGTACCTCACGGCGCAGAAGATCAACGTCGACGGCGACTCCCACCGCGTGCCGGGCTGAGGCCCCACGCCAGCCACGCGACGCCAGGGACATCGGGATCAACGGCGAGGCCGGGTACCCTGGCCCCCGTGACCTCAGGACCTGCATCGACCGACGAGACCCCCGAACCGGCGACCACCGCCGCCCCCGGTGACACCATCACCGCGGACCTCGACGAACCCGATGGCGTCGCCGAAGAGGCGGTGCTCGTCGTCGCCGAGGACGCACTGGTCAAGGTGCTCGACGTCCGCAACGCCGAGGACGATGCCGAGAAGCTCGCGTTGCACGTGGAGATCACCGGTGTCAACGGGGTCGACTACACCTACGACCTGTCGTTCGAGCCCATCGCCGAGCTCGAAGGCCCGCACCGCGTGTACACGCAACGTGAGCTCACGATCGCGATCCCGGAGGAGAGCGTCGAGAACCTGTGGGGCGCGGTGCTCGCGCTCCCCAGCTCGCCGGGCCAGGCCGGTCTCGTGATCCGCAACCCGAACCGCCCGAACCCGCTGCTCGGCGCCAAGCTCGAGCTCACCGGAGACATCGCAGAGAAGATCCAGCAGCTGCTCGCCGAGGCGATCAACCCGGGTCTTGCCGCGCACGGCGGCTACACGTCGCTCGTCGGCGTCGAGGGCACCAAGGTGTTCCTCACCATGGGCGGCGGCTGCCAGGGCTGCTCGCTCAGCGCGCAGACGATGGTGCAGGGCATCCAGTCCGCCATCAAGGAAGCGATCCCCGAGGTCACCGAGGTCATCGACGCGACGGACCACAGCGCCGGCGAGAACCCCTTCTACGACTGACGACGGCCCTCCGGCCGGCGATGGGGGTGCGCGCGATGGTCGCCCCCGGCGATCGCAGCGTCGATCAGCGTTTGGGACGGCTGCGCTTCGGGGTGGCGGGTGGTGGTGCACCCGAGAGCGCACTGCGGGCGGCGTCGACGTCGACGGTGCCTGCCGCGAGCGCTTCGAGGGTCGCCAGGCGGGGATCGGCCGCCGGCGCCGGTTCCTCGTCGCCCGCGAGACCGAGCCGTCCGAGCAGCTCGTCGAAGCGGGCCCGCGCGGTGGGGTAGCTGACCCCGAGGTGGCGCTCGACCTCCTTCATGTTCCCCCGCGAGGCGAGGAACACGCGGAGCATGGCGCGGTCGCTGTCCTCGAGGCCACAGAACTCACAGGGCTCGAAGTTGCCCGACAGCCCGGTGCCACAGGTCGGGCAGCCGAGCTGGGTCACGTGCAGGCGGTCGGTGCAGACGGGGCACTGGCGCGGTGGCCGGTAGGTGGTGGTCACGACGTGACGCTAACGGAGCTCATGAGGGCGTCGATGACCAGGCTGTCCTGGCCGGTGCCGAGCACCGCCTCGCTCAGGTCGGGATCGGCGAGGCCGCCCTTGCTGACGCTCGTCGGCAACACGACCTTGCCCATGCGGTTGCGGGCCTGGATGCGCAGGTTGCTCCCCGGCAGGAGCTGCACCTTGCACGACGACGACTCGAGGTCGATCTTCGACGCGCCGGTCGGGCTGCACATCCCTTTGATCGACGAGGTGAGCGCGTCGATGTCGAAGGCGCCGCGCACGTTGCCGAGGCGCACGGCGCTGGCCGCCACCCGCAGCCGCAGGCCACCCCAGAACCCGCTGAGCCCGAGGTGCCCGCCGGCCATCTCGACGTCGACGAACGCGTGCGGGTTGACCCGGACGACGAGGCGCTCGTCCTTCCAGGTCGCCGGCCGCGCGAGCCCCCACGGCACGGCGGTGAAGCGGTAGCGCGCGCTGAAGGACGGGTCGTCCGGCGACGCGTCGGCGCCCGTCACGTCCCCGGGGTTCTCGATCACGAACGCCGCGCCGTCCCGGTGCAGCGCATGCGCCCCGGTGACGAACACCTCGGCGATGGCGGGGTCGGCGACGACGTGGATCCGGCGGTAGGACGTGCGGAGGCGGACGATCGGGGCGCCGGGGACGAGGTCGTCGGCGGCGGGGATCCCCGTGCCCGGCAGGGGCGGGGCCCAGACCTCCTCTACCGCGAACGAGTCGGGTTGGTCATCGAGGGGCGGCGCGTCCGTGGCGCCCGCCGACGGGTCGTACCCGAAGAAGCGCCCGCCCGCGGGCGGCGCATCCGACGGTTCGGTCGGAGGTGTCGGTCCCGGCGAGGGATCGAGGAGGGCCAGCGCCTCCTCCGGCGCGAGCTCGCCGGCGGCGACGCGCTGCAGGACGTCATCAAGATCGGTGCTCATGGATCAAATGTAAATCGAAGTTACGAAATTGGCAACAAGTGCTTGACAATTCTTCATCCTCCGGAGGATGGTGGCCGACGTTCGCTCTCGAAAGGACGACCTGATGACTCCCTCTCCCGCCTCCGGAGCCCCCGCCCCCCGGGTTTCCCCCTCCGGGGCTCCGATCATCGAGGCCCGCGGCCTCACCAAGCGGTTCGGCAAGGTGGAAGCGCTGCGGGGCCTCGACCTGGTCGCCTACCCCGGTGAGGTCGTGGCCGTCCTCGGCCCGAACGGCGCCGGCAAGTCCACGTTCGTGCGGGCCGTCGCCACGCTGCTGCAGCCCGACGGTGGCTCGTTGCACGTGGCGGGCATCGACGCGTTGCGGCGCCCGCAGGACGTCCGCCGCGTCATCGGCCTCGCCGGCCAGTACGCCGCGGTCGAGGAGGCCATGACCGGGCGGGAGAACCTCGAGATGGTCGCCCGGCTGTTCGGGCACGATCGGGCCGCCGCCCGCGACAACGCCCGCTCGGTCCTCGCCCAGCTCGACCTGGCCGACGACGGCGACCGGCTCGTGCGCACGTACTCGGGCGGCATGCGGCGCCGGCTCGATCTCGGCGCAAGCCTCGTCGGCGCGCCGCGGTTGCTGCTCCTCGACGAGCCCACGACGGGACTCGACCCGCGCAGTCGCATCGAGCTGTGGGATGCGATCCGGGCCCTGGTGGAGACCGGCACCGATGTGCTGCTGACCACGCAGTACCTCGAGGAGGCCGATCAGCTCGCCAGTCGCGTCGTCATCATCGACAAAGGCGCGGTGATCGCCGACGGCTCACCGAGCGAGCTCAAGAGCAAGGCCGGGCGCGACGTCATCTCGATCCACGCCCGCACGCGGGACGACCTCGGCCGGATCGCCACGATCCTCGATCCCATCGGCGCGGAGCCAGTCCGCGTGGACGCGGCGACCCGCAGCGTCGCCGTCCCGGTCGATGGCGGGACGGCCAAGCTCGCCGAGGCGGTGCGCCTCCTCGATCAGCACACGATCGAGATCGACGACCTCGCCCTGCGCCGCCCGACCCTCGACGAGGTCTTCCTGGCGCTGACCGGCGAACCGATCGCCGATGCCGATGCCGCGCGTCCCGATCCCGTCCCCGCGTGATCACACGCCCGAGACCCCCGGACGCGACCGACCTCTGCGCCCACCAGCTCGTCCCCCGCCACCTCGTCCCCCACCACCTCCACCCCTGCCACCCGCAGGCCGCTCGGAAGGAACCCCGATGACCGCCACGACGATCCCTGCCCCCTCCACCCTCGAACCTCCGCGGACCATCGCGGCACCCACCGGTCGCGCCGGCCTGGTGGCCACCGCGCTGTCGGTCGCGAAGCGCACGATCGTGCAGTTCGTGCGCACGCCGCAGCTGATCGTGGTGAGCTCGATCCAGGGCGCGATGTTCCTGCTGATCTTCCGCTACGTGTTCGGCGGTGCGATCGATGCCGGCAGCGTGCCCTACGTCGACTTCCTGGTGCCCGGGTTCGTGGTGACCGGGGTGCTGTTCACCGGGATGGGCGCGGCGGCCGGCGTGGCCGACGACATCGACAAGGGGTTCTTCGACCGGCTCCGTTCCCTCCCGGTGTCGAGGACGGCGCTGCTCGGCGGTCGCGCCCTCGCCGACACGGCGTTGGTGACGTGGGGCCTGGTGGTCACGATCGCGATCGGGTTCCTCATCGGGTTCCGCATCCACGGCTCGGCCGGCGAGGCGCTCGCCGCGTTCGGTCTGTGCGTGGTCTTCGGGTTCGCGTTCACGTGGCTGTTCATCTGCGTCGGGCTGATGGCCGGCAGCGCCCAGGCGGCGCAAGGGATGTCGATGCTCGTGTTCCCGCTCACGTTCGTGTCGAGCGCGTACGTCCCGGTGGACACGATGCCGAGCTGGATGCAACCCATCGCTGAGCACCAGCCGATCACCGCGATGTCCAACGCCGTGCGCTCCCTCACGCTCGGCAGCCCCGAGCTCGCCGGGCTCAACGGCACCACCTCGAGCTACGTCATCACGTCACTGCTCTGGTGCGTCGGCCTCGTCGCGGTGTTCGCCCCGATCGCCGTCGCCCGCTACCGCAAGGGCTGAGGCACCAGCCCCGCGTCCCAGCCTGCTGGCAGACTGGTCGGATGGTGAAGGCTGCGCAGGTGCGGAAGTGGGCGCTGGCGATGCCCGAGGCCACCGAGGTCGTCGTCGAGTCCTGGGGTCACCCGACGTTCCGGGTGCGGGACAAGATCTTCGCCTCGATGGCCACCGACGGGTCGACGGTCGGGGTGAAGGCGTCGAAGGAAGAGCAGGCGGCCCTGATCGCCGCGGACCCTGAGACCTTCTCGCCGTCGGACTACGTCGGCCGCCACGGCTGGACGACGATCGTCGCCGCCCGCGTCGATCCGGACGAGCTCCACGAGCTCATCATCGAGGCGTGGCGCCACATCGCCCCGAAGCGCCTGGTCGCGGCCCATGACGCGGCGGTCGACGCGGCCGGCGACGCGACCGGCGAGTGATGCGACCGTCGCAGCCCGCGATCCGGCGCTCAGCTGCACGGCGCCGCGCGCCGGCTGCCACACTGCCCGCATGTCCAACCTCGAATCGTCGACGCCGCCGGCGCACGCAGCCATCACGCGCCTGATCGGGGTGTACGACGCCGACGGCACCGTGCTCGGGGAGCTGTCGTACTTCGTCGGCGCCCGGTTGGGGCGGGCGCACTGCTCGTTGTGCGTCATCACCCACGGGGCGGTGCGGGCCAAGCCGGCGTGGACCGCGTGCCGGCGAGAGCTGCCCGTGCCGTTCGAGACGTACCACCGCAACGATCAACCCGACGCGGTGCGCTCCGCCACCGGGGGCGCGCTCCCGGCCGTGGTCGCCGAGACGAGGAGCGGGTCGTTCGTGCGGCTCCTCGGCCCGGACGCGCTCGAGTCCTGCGCGGGGTCGCTCGACGCGATGCTCCAGGCCATCGGGCGCGCCGCGACCGGTTCGGGCCTCACGATGGAACGGACGGCGCCGGCGGAGGGTTGACTCGGCACGACGGCCTGATCAGGCTTCGGCGGCGTCCTCGATCGAGGCGGTGAGCGTGTCGATGAACGGCCGGAGGATCATCGTGTAGGTGTCGGCGATCGCCACGTCGCGGTGATCGGCCTGCGCCGCCAGGCGATCGGGGTCGAGCGCCACAGCCATGAAGGCGGCCCGGCTCGGGAACGCGTTGAACCGCACCTGGTCCCACGATCGTCCGTCGCCGAGGATGGTGCCTTCGGCCGCGAACCAGCCGGCGATGCGCACGCCGTGAGGCACGGCCACCGTGCCGGCCGCGTCCTGGTAGCTCTCCATGTCGCCGGCGGCGCCGCCCTCGTGGTAGCGCAGCACGTGCAGCACCACGATGGCTTCGTCGTCGGGGGACGGCGGGTGGGGCACGTCCGCCCAGTCCGGCGCGTCGGCCGGAAGTGCGGGCCACGCCATCGGCTGCGCGCCGATGATGATCGTCTCCTCCATCCCCGCGTCCTTGTGGACGTGCTTCTCCTCGAACTCGGGGAGGAACTGCATGTCGGCGAACGCCCGGCGGGTGGGGTACTTCACGACCGCCACGCGGTCCCACTGCGGGGCGTCGCCGAGCAGCTGGGTGTCGACGTCGGCGACGAAGACGATCTCGGCGCCGACGGCCGCCAGGGCGCCGAAGGGCGCGTAGATGTCGTCGGCGTCCTTGCCCGTGAGCGTCGTCTCGCGCCCGTCCGCGTACTCGGCGACGGGCCGGTACTTCATGAGGTTCACCATCCAGACGGGACCGTCCTCCTCCGGCGGCGTCGTGCTGAGCACCTCCTCGTACGCCGGGTCGATCGTGGCGTAGCGGATCGAGAGGTTCGGGTTCACGGCCATCGGAGCTCCTCGGGCAGCGGCGACGCCACCGAGGAGACGCCGCCCAACAATTGACACTTGAAGTGACATAATATGGTCGAGCGGGGAGAGAGCGCGCCACCGGTTCCCGTCCACCAGACTGCGGAGATGCCGGCCGGCCTCGACGGGAACCCTGATCCGATCCGCACCCCCGCACGCGATGCGGTGCTGGAGGCGCTCGGCGAACAGGTGCTCGCGCGCCGGGGTGACGACCCGACCGGCGTGCTGCGGGTGGCCATCGATGGCATCGACGGAGCCGGGAAGAGCACGCTCGCCGACGAGCTCGCACGATGGTTGGAGGGCGCGGGTGTGCCGGTCATCCGCTCGACGATCGATTCGTTCCACAACCCGCGAGCGGTGCGGTGGGCGCGGGGGCGGGGCTCACCCGTCGGCTTCTACCGCGACTCGCACGACCTCGACGCGCTCCGGCGACTGCTGCTCACGCCGCTCGCGCAGGACCCACCGGCCGCGTACGTCGCCGCGGCGTTCGACGAACCGACGGACACGGCGCTGGTCGCGGATCCTCGGCCGGTTCATCCGGGTGCCGTCCTCGTCTTCGACGGCATCTTCCTCCAACGACCCGAGCTGCGCGACGCGTGGGATCTCGCGGTCTTCGTCGACGCCATGGATCGGGTGACGGCGGTGCGCATCGAGCGGGCCACGGCCGGCTGCCCGGTCGGCCCGGCGGCGTGGCTGCACCTCGCCTGGTGGTGGGTCGTCCTCGAGCGCTACGTCGGCGGTCAGCGGCTCTACCTCGACGAGGCCGACCCGATCGCCTGCGCTGATCTCGTCCTGGACAACAACGACCTGGCGGCGCCACGGCTCGTCACGCGCTGATCCCTGGCACCTTGGACCTGGCGTCTGGCACCTGGCGTCTGGCACCTTGGACCTGGCGCCTGGCGCCTGAGCGTTGGACCCGCGGCCCGCGCCGCGGTCCGGCTCAAGGTCGGACACCCGTGGCTCCGATGAAAGGGGGTCGTAAGATCTCCGGCGGTCCTGCGTGCGCCGCGCGCTGGGCACCTCGACAGGGATGGGGTCGTCATGGCAGGAAACGGGAGTCTCCCGCGCGCGGGTCGGGTCAGCCGCTGGTCGGGCCCGGGGCGCCCGTTGACGGTCGGTCTGGTCGTGGCGGTCACGGTCGCGCTCGTCACCGCGTGCCTGCCCAACTACGCCGATCCCCCAGCGGTCGCCACCGGAGTTATCGGTTCGGCGCCGGCGAACGGCGGGCGCGGCGTGCCGACCTCGGCGCCGATCGTGCTGCGGTTCTCGGCGCCGGTCGCAGCGGCGTCGATCAGCGTCGCCACCACCCCGGCCGTCGCCCTGGGTGCGCCGCAGTGGATCGGCGACACCGGCGTGTCGTTCTCGCCCCCGTCAGCGCTGCCGGCGAACACCGCCATCACGGTGAACGTCTCCGGCAACGACAAGGCCGGCAAGCCGATCGCGGTCGTGCCCATCGCGTTCACGACTGCGCCGAGCTCTGCCGGGTTGGGCGCCGCGCACCCGCGCCTGCTGCTGACCGGGACCACCCGCACGCGGCTCGCGACGGCGCTCAGCGGCGGACAGACCTCGGCCACGCGCTTCAAGGGCTTCATCGACGACTTCGTGTTCAACGGGTCGACCTACATCTCAGAGTACGACCCGTGGTGGGGGGCGATGCTCGGTGTGCTGACCAACGACGCGCGCTACTGCGCCGATTCGGTGCAGCGCATCGATCTGCAGGTGTCGACCGCCGAGTCCGAGATCGCCGCCAACCGCAACCCCGAGATCGCCGGCGACTCCTACCTCTACGCGGGCGACATGCTCGGCTCTCTCGCGCTGGTCTGGGACTGGTGCCCGACGAACCGGACGCCCGCGATGACGACGCGGTGGTCGGCCTACGCGCAGCAGACGCTGTTCAACATCTGGAACCCCGCATCGGCGAAGTGGGGCACGCGCTCGGCGCCGTGGTCCGGGTGGGGCACGGACAACCCCCGCAACAACTACTTCCTGTCGTTCCTGCAGGCGACCCTGCTGTGGGGCGCGGCGGCCAACGGGGAGCACGCAGCGGCCGCCGGGTGGCTCAGCTTCGCCCGGCAGAAGGTCGAGCGGGACCTGACGATCATCCACACCACCGAGACCGCCGGCGGCGGATCGTTGGAGGGCACGGGCTACGGCACCTCCATCAAGCGCCTGCTGTTCCTCGAGTTCGTGTGGGAGGCATCCACCGGCCAGCGCTGGGCCGACCTCAGTTCGAGCAACGAGGGCTGGATCGACTACCTGAGCACCGCGGTGGTGCCGACGGGCGACTGGTTCGCGCCGATCGGTGACCAGGCCCGCATCAGCGATGCGCCGTTCACGGACTACCAGCGCGAGATCCTGCTGGCGTTGGCGGAGCTGCACCGGGGCACCGCGATCGGCCGCCTCTCGCGGGCGCGTGCCGGCACGTTCCTCACCCAGATGGACCGACCGGAGGAGTCCGTCTTCGACTTCCTCTACGGCGTCGCGGATCCGGGAACGGCGGCGCCTCTGCCCCTCACGTACGCCGCGCCGGGAACGGGCCACGTCTTCGCGCGATCCAGCACCGCGACGAACGCGACCTGGCTCGGGTTCCTCGCCGGCCCGTACGTCGAGTCCCACGCGCACCACGATGCGCTCTCGCTGCTGCTCTACAAGAGCGGATGGAAGATCGACGACGGTGTTCGTCAGTCCCACAGCGGGCTGACGCAGTCCGAGGAAGCGCACGCGCTGGTCATGCTGCAGAACGGCGCCACCCCGGTGCGGATGGTCGAGGGCAACAGCGCTGACCTCTACGCCCTGCGCTCGGCGCCGGACTACGTGCACATCGCCGGCTCGGCCGGCATGCTGTACCCGGGCCACACGATCGACCAGACCCGTGAGGTCGTCTTCCTGCCGCCCGACGTCGTCGTCGTGCTCGACCGCGTCGACTCGGGGAGCGAGAACCTCACCCGCACGTTCCAGCTGCCGACCCCGACCGCCGCCACCATCGCGCCCGACACGAAGACGATCACGACCGGTGCGGGTGCCGGCGCCCTGAAGGTGCAGCGCATCTACCCCGACACGGCGACCGTGGCGACCCAGCCGTTCACCACGCTGGTCGGGACGATCCCGGGCTTCGAGAGCGACTTCACCGGTGGCTTCCGCACGACCGAGAAGGTCACGGCGACGGGCAAGAGCGAGTTCCTGCACGTGCTCTCCTTCGGCACCGCGGTGGCGAGCGCCACGAAGGTCGCCGACGGTTCGGTGCGTGGCGTGACCATCACGTTCGCCGACGGACGCACCGCCTCCGTCTCGTTCGACCCGGCATCGCGACGTGGCGCGCTCGAGATCAAGGCGGCCGACGGCACGGTCACCCGCCAGATCGACCTGATGCCCGGCGTCGAACGCCCCTGATCACGATCGTCCTGCCGCCTCACGCCCCGGGCCACCCGCGAGATCAGGCGGGAGCGAAGTACCCGGCGACGTCGAGCACCACGTGGGTCGTGCCCACGGCGTTGCGGAACCGGATGCTGCCGGCCGCGCCGACCCGCACCGCAACGGCGTTGGGCACCGTTGCGCCCGCCGCGAAGTTCAGGTTGGAGGTCGTCGGCGCCGCAGTGCCATCGGGGTAGACCGTGAGGAAGCTGGGCGCGGTCGCCGCTGTGGCCGTCATGTTCCCGATGACCGCCGACGCATCCGCGGCGACGCCACGGTTGCCCGTCACCGCGAGGCCCCGGGTGGTCGTGTCGAGCCGGACCCCGTTCCAGCCACCGACCGGACCGCGCGAATCCAACACGCGCGTCGGTGTCAGCGGGTGGAAGAGGTCTCCGCTCGTCGCGTCGAAGAAGCCCAGCACATCCACCACCACGTGGACCGCACCGGCTGCGTTGGCGACGGTGACCTTCCCGAAGTCGCCGACCTTCACCGCGACGAGGTTGGAGGTCGTCTGCCCGGTCGCGAAGTTCACGTTCGAGGTCCCCGGTGGCACCTCGCCGGTCGGTGCCACCGTCAGGAAGCTGTCGGCCGTTCCGTTCGTGACCGTGACGTTCGCGATCACCGATGCGGCCGAGGCCGGGACGCCGCCCGCACCCGCGACGTCCAACGTGCGAGCGGCACCAGCCGTCAACTTCCCGGGCCACCCACCCGTGGCGCCCCGCGAATCGAGGACCCGGTGGGGCTCGAGGGCGGTGAAGCGTCCGGCGGGGACCGAGTCGTAGTAGCCCAGGATGTCCGCGACCACGTCGACGCCCCCGGCGGCGGTGGCGAACCCGACCCGGCCGTCCGTGCCGACGGGGACGGTCACGAGGTTGGCGACCGTCTGCTGCACCGCGTAGTTCAGGTTGGACGTGGCGGGCACCGGCTGGCCCGCCGGGAAGACCGTGAGGAAGCTGTCGGCGCTCCCACAGGTGACGGTCACGTTCATGACCACTGCCGTGGCGCCGACCGGCACGCCGGACGCCGCTCCGGTGACGGTCAGCAGGCCGGGAGCCTCTGCATGCACGGAGCCCGTCGCGGAGCCCAGCCGCGTGTCGAGGATCCGGGTGGGGTTCAACGAGTGGAAGTACGAACCCGTGGGCGCCGCTCCGGGTCGGGCCCCGGGCGAAGGAGCCGACG
>Ga0209023_10004810_pt1 | contig 15134 bp, 10 predicted proteins | sample LakOneMetagenome_FD_187468 | JGI IMG/M metagenome (GOLD analysis project Ga0209023, IMG submission 187468) | Freshwater and sediment microbial communities from Lake Erie, Canada (SPAdes) (version 2) | ecosystem: Environmental > Aquatic > Freshwater > Lentic | place: Lake Erie, Canada... | reverse complement strand
CTGGTTGCGGCACGGCCGTCTGATCGACCAACGCTCCGGAACCGGGTCTCGCCGACCGGGTTTCGCAACCAGGGCCCGGACGTCCGGGACACGAGGAACAGGCCCATGACCGGCAAGGATGTTCTCGACTACCTCAGCCAGCCGACGGCGCGCTGGGTCATGGCCGGAATCGTGGCGGTTGCGGCGCTCGGGCTGGGCGGACTGGTCCTGTCCGGCGGCAATGACGGCGAGGCTCACGCCGGCGGCGGCCCCGGGCTCAGCGTCGCCGTGGTCGCCCCCGTCGAGCCCGACGTTCAGCCGGGCGGGGTCATGGACGTCGGCCAGCTCAACAACGGCTTCGACGGCAAACTGCCGGAGGCCCGGGCCGCGTCCGACGCCGCGCCGGTCGCTGACGACTATTACGCCGAACAGCCCGCCTATGTTGAGGCGCGCCCCGCGCCGATGCCCGCGCCGCGCCCGGGCGAAGAGGTCCATCCCTATCTCGACCGCGAGCCCGTCCCCGAGCCGGCGCCCCGGCCTTCTCCCCGGCCCGAGCGGGCTCCGGGCGACTTCTACTGACGGCTAGCGCTGGTCTTCGCGCCAGATCGGGCCGTGGATCTCAAGACCCTGGGCCTCCAGCTGGTCCAGCACACCGCCGGGTTCGGCGAGGATGCGCAGGGGGGCCACGCCCATGGTCACGCCGGGCCGGGTCAGGCCCAGCTTGGCCGCATCGGCCCACTGTCCGCGCAGCACCGGGGCGATCTCCGGGTCGCCAGAGGGCCAGCACAGGTTCAGGGCCTTATCCAGCGGCGTCGCGAGCACCGCTTCCACCTGCAGCGACCGCCACGCCTCCAGCCGCGCCGTCGCCCCGTCCGGTCCGGCCTCCGCCGCCCGGATCGAGGCCTCGAGGCAGGGCAGATAGGTCTCGGGCGGCTGGGTGATCAGATTGTCGACCAGTTCATCGCCGCGCACGATCCCGACCGGCTCGCCGTCGACATGGGCCGTTCGCGCCGCGCGGCGGACGGCGTCGGCCGCGCCCCGGCCGCCGCGTCTTTCGAAGCCGGCCTTTTCCAGCAGGTCGAAGCTCAGGCCCACGAAACTCTGGGTGCGCCAGGCCGGGTTGCGGTCGTCGGCCTTCAGCGCCTCGAGCCTCGCCTGCATGTCCGGCGACAGATAGTCGGCGGTGGTCTTTCCGTTCGGCAGTCGGGCGATGGTGCGGATGCGCCAGATCAGCCGGAAGACGTCGCTGAGCGAGGCCCGGCCCTCCTGGGGATAGAGGATGCGCTGCGAGCGGGCCGTCGCCGCCTCCAACGCCTCGGGCCGCCATGCGAATTCGCGCGGTATCCCACTGATCGCGCCCACCAGAATGACCGTGCTGTCGCCGCTGGATATCTCCCACATCGGCGCCCCGGCGCGGCGGGCGACCACCACAACCTCGTCGACGGTGTCGACGCGCTCATCCTGAGACGGGGTCTGGCCCGTGGTCTTGGCCATCGCCACGGGTGCGGCGGCCAGTCCAATGCACAGAGCAATCAGCGATATGGGGCGTCGGAAGTACTTCATGTTCGAATAATGACCTGGCGATTACAGAACATCTACATGACTTTCCTGTAATGATGGAGGCGATTTAATCCACCTTTCAGCCTTGTAACTGGAGACGGCTCGCCTGTCCCTTCAAAATCCTCCTCACCAAAGAGGGGAACCCCAGGCGATGACCAAGACAATCCTGCTGGCCACGACGGCCCTTATCTTCAGCGCCGGGGGCGCGTTTGCGGGAACCGATCCCCAGGTGGCCCAGGCCCCGGCGCCGACCGGCCCGACCCGGACCGCGCCTTTGGTCGACACCGCCCAGCGCGGCGTTCTGATGTTCACTCCCGACTTCTTCGCTGAACAGCGCCCGAACACGGCGTTGGACATGGTCAACCGGGTGCCGGGCTTCTCGGTCGACGACGGCTCCGGCAGCCGGGGCTTCGAGGGCTCCGTCGGCAACGTCCTGGTCAACAACGCCCGCCCGGCGTCCAAGAACGACACCGGCTCCAATGTCCTGTCGCGCACCCCGGCCAACCGGGTAGAGCGCATCGAACTGGTCCGCGGCGGCGCCGCCGGCATCGACATGCAGGGCTATTCGGTCGTGGTGAACGTGGTCCTGAAAAGCGGGACCAGCCACCAGTCGATCCTGACATACAACGGCGTCCTGTTCGAAGGCGGCCACGACGTCCACGGCGGCAGCTACCAGTTCACCGCCACCAACGGCGACCGCAGCTGGGGCGTGACCCTCAGCGACGGCATCAGCACCAGTGATTCCAACGGCATCGGCCGTGTCGTCCGCCGCGACTCCGCCGGCGCCGTCATTCGCGACGAAGATCATTTCAACGACAGCTACGGCGGCGGCAACGCGATCCGCGGCAACTATTCCGGCCCGCTGGCGGGCGGCAAGATCGATCTGACCGCCCGTCTGGGCGTCAACGACTGGCATGGGATCCAGACCCAGACCTCTGCGATCGTCCTGCGCGAAAGCGGCGATGAAAGCGACAGCACCTCGGGCGAACTGGGCCTGGTCTACACCCGGCCGCTGAACCCCCGCTGGACCCTGGAGACCCGGCTGATCCATCAGTTCGAGGACTATGACAACACCTCGACCAGCAATGCCCGGTTCAACGGCGTGGATGATCCCGAACAGGCCTTCACCGCCGACGGCCACTCGTCGGAAACCATCCTGCGCGGTCTCGTCCGCAACGAACGCTCGACCGCCCTGACCTTCGAGGCCGGGGCCGAGATCGCCTACAATATGCTGGAGGTGAACCAGGCCTTCACCGTCGGCGGGACCGACATCCCGCTGCCGTCCGCTTCGGTGAAGGTCGAGGAGACGCGCGGCGAGGCCTTCGGCAAGGCGACCTGGCGAATCCACCCCGACCTGACCCTGGAAGGCGGTCTGCGCATGGAGGCCTCGACCATCAGCCAGTCGGGCGACGCCAATCAGGAGAAGAGCTTCTTCTTCGCCAAGCCGCGCTTCCTGGCGACCTGGACCCCGATGCCCAACAACCAGGTCCGCTTCCGCTTCGAGCGCGAGCTGGGCCAGCTGGACTTCGGGGACTTCGCCGCCTCCGCCGACCTGGACGACGGCAATGTCTATGGCGGCAACGTCGATCTGGAGCCGGAACAGCGCTGGATCTCGGAACTGACCTATGAGCGCCGGTTCTGGGGCGAGGGCATCGTCTCCATCGGCTATCGCCACGACCGGATCGTCGACGTCATCGACAGCCTGCCCCTGCCCGGCGGCCTGTCGGCGACCGGAAACATCGGCGATGGGACCCTGGACCAGCTGTCCGTGAACATCGTCGTCCCGACCGACAAGCTGCGCATCCCTGGCGGCCGGTTCACCTTCCGCAACGATTGGAACAAGACCGAGGTCACCGATCCGACCACCGGCGAGAGCCGTCCGATCTCGGGCGTCCGTCCGACCCAGGCCAATGTCGGCTTCTCGCAGGACATCCACAGCTGGAAGACCCAGTGGGGCGTCAACGTCCTGCCGCTGCTGGGCCAGAAGTCGTTCTATCCCGACCAGGTCTCGGGCTGGCGCGGCGCCGGCTATTACGAGATGTTCGTCGAGTACAAGCCGACTGCGACCCTCTCGATCCGCGGCCAGCTGAACCTCTGGGATGATTTCGAACCCTACCGCACCGTCTATTCCGACCGCACCGCCGGGACGGTCCTGTTCACCGAAGACCGCCAGATCGACCCCCGCACCTTCTGGTCCTTCAAGGTCCGGAAGACGTTCTAGGGTCCGGACGCATTTTGCCCGGAGGGCGATGGCGGCGACGATGCAGAGTCCGGCGAGGTCGGTTCTTGCGGCCTTGTCGTAGCGGGAGCGACGGCGCGGAAGTCCTTGAGGCGGCAGAAGACGCATTCGACAGCGTTCCTGAGACGTGGGGATGTGCGGCTCGATCACCGCTCATTGCGTATCCGACAACCAGAAATTATCCGCCACGATCCAGCCTCCTCAGACGCTTGAATCACACAGACAGATCAACTCAATTGGGTACAGACCCCAGGAAGGGGTCGCTCCGCGACGCGCTATCGCTCGGCTCGCTGAGCCTCGCTGCCTGAGCGCGATGGACTATAAAAACTACAAAAAGGCCCGACGGAGGGATCCGCCGGGCCTTTTCTGTTCGATCACAGTCTGGTCAGGAGCCTAATGCACCCCGGCCATGCCCTTCTTCAGGAGCGGCGAGATGATCAGCAGCAGCACGCCGACACCGACGCCGACCCAGCCGATGGTCGAGAAGATCGAGCTGAAGGTCTTCAGCGCCAGCCCCGGATCGGTGACCACGCCGGCGACCGTCGCCGTGGAAGTCGCCTTGGCGATGATCCCGGCCACGATATGCGCGACCGAACTGGACAGGAACCAGACCCCCATCATCAGTCCGACGACGCGTTCCACCGACAGTTTGGTGATCATCGAAAGCCCCACGGGCGACAGGCAAAGCTCGCCGATCGTGTGCAGCAGATAAGTCAGGAACAGGAACATCAGCGGCACGCGGAAGTCCGAGTTCGCAGCGTTCAGCGCCGCCCATGCCAGCAACAGGAAGCCTGCCCCCACGAACGCAAGCGCGAACGAGAATTTGACTGGCGTCGAAGGCTCGAGATTGCGCTTGCCCAGCCAGACCCACATGGCCGCCATCAATGGCCCCAGCAGGATGATGATGCCGGGGTTGAAGGACTGGGTGTAGCCGACGTTGAACCACGTGGGCATCTGCGTCGACTGGTCTGCGAAGACGCTTAGCGAGGACCCGGCCTGCTCAAACAGGGCCCAGAACAGGACCGAGAAGAAGATCAGCAACTGGGCCACCAGCATCCGGGAGCGCTCGGCGCCCTTGAGCTTGATAACCGTATAGCCGACCACCAGCGCGAAGATGGCGCCCGCCGCCCAAGGCAGTACCATCTCGATGATCTCGTGGCGACGAATCAGCAGCCAGGTCGGGAAGACGGCGACGAGGCCGCCGATCCAGAAAACGACTTCCAACGGCACGCCGAGGATTTTCGTGCCCGCCAGCTTTTCGGGGTTCGGCGGCGCGCCGCGTCCCTCGAGCCAGGGTTGGCCCAGAATGAAGGTCAGCAGACCGGCCAGCATGCCGATGCCCGCGAGGCCGAAGCCATAGGCCCAGCCATAGGTGAAGCCGAGATACGAACAGGCGATGGTCGCGAGGAACGAACCGAGGTTGATGCCCACGTAGAAGATGGTGAAACCACCGTCCCGACGCGGATCGTTGTCTTCGTAAAGGGCGCCGACGACAGTCGAAATATTGGCCTTCAGGAAGCCAACACCGACGATGATGAGCGACAGGGCGAGGAATAGCAGGGGCTCGCCGACCTTGAGGTCGCGGGTGGTGTCGAGGCTGTAGGCGCCGACCGGCGTGAAGGCCGGGAAGCTGGCGGCGGCCGGAGCTGTAGACGGGGTTGCGGCCGGTGCGGCCGGAACAGCTCGCGAAACACCTTCAGGCGAGAAGGTGATCTGGATCTTCTCATCGCCATTGACGGCGAACTGCTTGCGATCCTGATTACGACCATCGACCTCGATGGCGTAGGTGGTTTGACCAATCGTGATCTGTTCACGACCGCCCGTTCCCTCGAAGGCCATCGTAAAGTGGCCGATCACGAGGAGCACGGCGCCGATAATGACGGCCTTCTTCGATCCGAGATACTTGTCGGCGATCAGCCCCCCGACCACCGGCATGAGATAGACTAGGGCTGCATAGGCAGCATAGATCCCCTGAGCTTCCTGGGGAGCGAACAGGAAATGCTGGATCAGATAGATCGTCAGCATCGCCCGCATGCCGTAGAACGAGAACCGCTCCCACATCTCGGTGAAGAACAGAATCACCAGACCGCGCGGGTGTCCCAGAAAGGTTTTGCGAGCCCCAAGGGCTCCTACGTCCGTCGTACTCAAGCGATTACTCCCTCACGCAGCGCCGTTCGGCACGCTCTTGGGGGCATAAGCAGCACGGCACGAAAGACCGGACAAGTCTTAAGGATGAATCCGAAGCGTCGCCTCAGTGTCGCACTCCGCCGGGACCGGCGCCGCAGACGGCGAAATGAGCGAAGGAAGTCATATCCGATGTCCTCGAAATCTCCTTTTCCGGGCTGAAACCTATCTCTGAATTCATTGCTGGATCGTCTTCGAATTCACCAGTGAGTCTCTCCTCAGTGGAAGTCCCGCGATCCGGGCAGGATGCGCACATCTCGGGGATGCCGCCGCCGGTTGGGATGGCTGGGCGAATGGCCGGATCCCGGCGCCGGGTCCGGCGTCAGCGGATCGTCTTCGCTGATCTGGCCAAGCATCGGAGTCCAGTCGATCAGATCCTCGACGACCAGGTGGCTGACGCCCTCGGCCCGCTGGATCCGCCCCTTGGCCAGCACCATCCGCGCGCCCATGGCGACGGGCCTGAGCCGTTCGAAGACGTCGGGCCAGACGACCAGATTGGCCACCCCGGTCTCATCCTCCAGCGTCAGGAACACCACCCCCTTGGCCGAGCCGGGCCTCTGGCGCACCAGCACCACGCCGCCGACGGCGACCCGCCGCCCGGCAGGCGACGCCTGATAGTCGAGCGCCGTCAGGGCCCCCGCCCCGGCCAGACGGTCGCGCAGGAAAGACACCGGATGGCCCTTCAGCGACAGGCGGATGGTCTGGTAGTCGCCGACCACCTCCTCGCCCGGGGTCAGTTCGGGCAGGGCCTCGGGCGGCTGTCCGTCCGCCTCGTTCAACCCCATCGCCTCGAACAGGGGGGCGCTCGACACAGGCGGCGCGCCCCTGGCGGCCCAGAGACCCTGGCGCCGTGACAGTTTCAGCGACCCGAAGGCGTCCGCCTCGGCCAGCTTGTCCAGCGCCGACGGCGGCAGTTTCGCGCGCAGCCTGAGGTCCTCGAGATCGGCGAAGGGGGCGAGCGCCCGCTCCTCCGAAATCCGCTTCGCCCACGTCTGCTTGAACCCGTCGATGGACCGGAGACCAAGGCGCAGGGCGCGGCGACGCTTGCCGTCCCGGGCTTCCAGCGTCGCATCCCAGTCGCTCGCGTTCACATCGGGATGGCGCGCCTCGACCCCATGCTCGCGCGCGTCGCGAACGATCTGGGCCGGAGCGTAGAAGCCCATCGGCTGGCTGTTCAGCAGACAGGCCGCGAACACCTCGGGATAGACGCATTTCACCCAGGCCGAGACATAGACGATGTGGGCGAAGGAGCAGGCGTGGCTCTCCGGGAAACCGTATTCTCCGAACCCCTTGATCTGGTCGAAGCAGCGCTGGGCGAACCGGGGCTCATAGCCGCGCGCGATCATCCGCCCGACCATCATCTCCTCATAATGGCCGATGGTGCCCATGTGCCGGAAGGTCGCCATGGCGCGGCGCAGGCCGTTGGCCTCCCCGCCGGTGAATTCGGCCGCGACCATGGCGATCTTCATCGCCTGTTCCTGGAACAGGGGCACGCCCAGCGTCTTGCGCAGGACGTTGGTAAGCTCCTGCGGATCCTCACGGGAGCCGGGCATTTCGAACCGGTAGCTGCCGGATCCGTGACGCGCCTCATACTCGCGTCGCTCCAGGCGGCGCTTGAGATAGGGGTGGACCATATTCCCCTGGATCGGGCCGGGCCGAACGATCGCCACCTGCACCACCAGATCGTAGAAGACCCGGGGCTGGAGGCGCGGCAACATGGCCATCTGGGCCCGGCTCTCGACCTGGAAGACGCCCAGGGAGTCCGCCTTGCACAGCATGTCATAGACCTCGGGCGCCTCTCTCGGGATCGTGTCCAGCGCCAGCGGGCGACCGTAGCTGGCCTCGATCAGGGCGAAGGCGCGCTTCATCGCCGTCAGCATGCCGAGCGCCAGCACATCGACCTTCATCAGTTTCAGATGATCGATGTCGTCTTTATCCCATTCAATAAACGTGCGTTTTTCCATGGCCGCATTGCCGATAGGCACGATCTCGACCAGTGGCCCCTGACTCAGGACGAAGCCGCCGACGTGCTGGGACAGATGCCGGGGAAATTTGATGAGTTCAGCCGTCAACTCAAGCGCCAGGACCATGCGGGCGTCGTCGCGGCTGAGGCCGGTCCGGTCCACGTGGTCGTCCTTCACCGCATCGCCGTAGGAGCCCCAGACGGTGTCGGCCATGCGGGCGGTCACGTCCTCGGTCAGACCCAAAGCCTTGCCGACGTCGCGGATCGCCGAGCGCGGTCGGTAGTGGATGATGGTCGCCACGATGCCCGCCCGGTCGCGCCCGTAGCGATCATAGACGTACTGCATGACCAGCTCGCGCCGCTCATGTTCGAAATCGACGTCGATATCGGGCGGCTCGGACCGTTCGCTGGAGATGAAGCGCTCGATCAGCATGTCCTGACTGGTCGGATCGACATTGGTGATGCCGAGACAGAAGCAGATGACGGAGTTGGCCGCCGAACCCCGGCCCTGGCACAGGATGTTCCGCTCCGGGTCGCGCGCCCATGCGACGACGTCGTGGACGGTCAGGAAGTAGGGGGCGTATTCCCGCTCCCGCACCAGCCGCAGCTCCTTGCGGATCGTTTCGACGACCGTCGTCGGCACGCCGTCCGGCCATTTCGCCCGGGCGCCCCGGCAGGTCAGACGGATCAGCCACCCCTGCGCCGTCCACCCCGACGGAACCGGTTCGTCCGGATATTGGTAGCTGAGTTCGCGCAGGGAGAATTTGCACGCCCGCACCACCTCCATCGTCCGTTCCAGCGCGGCCTCGTGCCCCCGGAACAGCCGGGCCATCATGGCAGGGGCGCGCAGGTGACGTTCGGCGTTGGCCTGGAGCCGAACTCCGGCGGCGTCGACGGTGGTTCCCTCGCGGATACAGGTCAGGATGTCCTGCAGGCGGCGGCGGTCGGGGTGGTGATAGAGGACGGCGTTGGTGGCGATCAGGGGCGCGCCGGTGCGCTCGGCCATCGCCGCGAGCCGGTTGAGCCGGGCCCGGTCGCCTCCGCGCCACAGCGGTTGGGCCGCCAGATAGAGGGTGTCCGGCCAGCTTTTGCGCCAGATCTTCAGCCGCGTTTCGAAGGCCGCGTCGGGGACGACGGGGGCGACGGCCAGGGCGATCATACCCTCACCGAAGGCCACTGCCTGATCGAAGGTCAGCCGGGTTTCACCCTTGGTCGTGCGGTCGGCGGGATCAGGATCGGACGCGGGATCGGCGGCTGCAGGGCGCGCTTCGCCGCCGGGGAAGTCGACGACGTTCGAGGCCGGCGTTTCGTCTTCCGCCGGGGCTGGCTCATCGAGAATTTCGCTCTTGCCAAGGGTCAGGAGGCGGCAAAGCCGGCCGTAGGCGGCGCGGTCGCGGGGAAAGACGATCAGTTCCGTCCCGTCGAGAAAGCCCAGCCGGCACCCGACCACCAACGGCACGTCGTTATCCTCGGCCCCCATCAGGGCGCGCACCATCCCGGAAAGCGTATTGCGGTCCGCGACCCCGACGGCGGACAGGCCCAGGGCCCTCGCCTGCATCATCTGCTCGCCGGGATGGGACGCCCCTTCCAGAAAGCTGAAATTGGTCATGACGCCGAGCTCGGCATAGTCGCCCGACCATGAGGAGGCGCTCACGGGAACATCCCGTGCATCCACCAGGAGGGCGCCCGTTCGCCGTCCCCGCCGGAATATTCGCGGCCGTAGAGTCCCTCGCGGAACAGCCAGTAGCGCAGACCCTGGTCGTCCTCGACGCGGTAATAGTCGCGGGTGCGGGCCTCGCGGTCGTCGGCGCGCGGTCGCCACCATTCGGGCGACAGACGTTCCGGCCCATCGGCGCGGGCGACCCGGCGCGACAGACGACGCCAGGTGAACAGGGCCGGCGCCCCGTCGGGCAGTTCGGCGATGGCCTCGACCGGCTCTGGCGGATCCAGCAGCAGGATCGGGCGATCGCGGGGATCGGCATCGGCGGCGTCCGCGTCGGGCCGTGTCGTCGGCTTCAATCCCAGGGCGGGACGCCAGCGTTCGGCGCGTTCGGGCAGCCATGAGCCCTGCGGCTCGGCGACCCGCACCGCCCCCTCCCCGAGCCGGGCCGACAGGCGGTCGATCAGGGCGATCAGACTCTCGGTGTGACGAGCCGCAGCCTCGTCCTCGATCGAAACCTGATGCGGCCGCAGGGGCTCGGTCAGATCGGCCGACAGCATCAGGGCGTCGACCCCAAAGCCGAGGTCCAGACGTTCCACGCCCCGCTCGCGGAACAGCCGCATCCAGATCGGGACGTCGCGACCCGGCAAGCCCGATTTGATCGTCAGGGACGTCGTCAGGCCGTCTGTACGGAACCCGGTCAGAGTCAGAATGCGCGCCCCCTGCCCGTCTTTCTCCAGGGCGGCGGCGAGATCGGCGGCAAGGTCGGGCAACCGCCCCTCAACCCCGGCGATGTCGCACAGGGGCTCGGCGTGGGCCTCCCAGACCCGGTATTTCGGCGGCGGCCGGGTCGGGATCAGGGCCTCGGCGACCAGGCCCAGAGCCTGGTCCAGACGCTTGACCAGACCCACCCCCGCCCCGTCGCGGAAGCGGCGGGCGAGGCCGGCGCGCGGCATGTCATAGAGGTCGCCGACCCGCTTCAGCCCGAACCGCCGCGCCTGTTTGAGCGTCGCCGCGTCCAGACGCAGGGCCTCGACCGGCAGGGCGGACAGGGCGGCTTTCGTGCGGTCTCCGGACACCACAGGACGTTGCCCGCTCCATCTGGCCAGCCCCCAGGCGGCGCCGGGCGTTGCGGCCAGGGCGGCGCGGGCGCGGACGCCGGCCTCGGCCAGACGCGCCTCCATCCCGGCCAGAATCGCCGCCTCGCCGCCGAACAGATGGCAGGCGCCGGTGACATCGAGGAACAGCCCCTCCATCCCGTCCTGATCCGTATCGACCACGACGGCCGGGGACCAGCGCTCGGCCCAGACGGCCAGCCGCTCCAGCGCCGCGCGGTCCGCGGCGAGGTCGGCGGGGCGGCAGATCAGGGAAGGCAGGATGGCGCGGGCGTCCGCCTGGGTCTGGCCTGCCGACAGGCCCGCCGCCCGCGCCGCCGCGTTCAGGGCATGGACGACCGCGCCCCGCGGTGTGCGGGTGATCAGGGCGAAGGGCGGGCCCTCATGAGCGCCGACAGAAACCTCAGGCGGCGAGACCCGTCCGGCCCCGTTCGCCCAGACCGTCACCGGCCAGTCGATCAGCCAGACGGAGACGATACGTCTCATCATCCTGCTCCAGTTTCCACGCACCGGGCCGTTCAGCGCGGCTGCGGGTCAGTTCGGCGCGCAGGCTGAAACCGCCCGGGGCCTTCTCGTCCGCGGGGGGCTCCCTGCTCTTCAGGGTTGTGATCCGCCATCGGCGGCGCGCGGCGCTGAGCCCGCCTTCGGTCCGGCGCAGGACGATCCCGACGGCACCCCCGTCGCGAGCCGCGAATTCCAGCCGACGGGTCTGGGCCAGAGACGCCGCTTCGACGGTGGCCAGGGCCACCGAAACCGCGCCGGAGCGCAGGGCCTGCTCCATGATCCAGAGCAGTTCGCCTTCGGTGCGGCCCTCGGCCAGAATCAGCCCGCCGCTCCGTCCCTCCAGCCCCGAGCCCCGGAAACCGGGACCGTAGGGCCGCCCATACTCAGCCCCCCACAAACGGTTCGCCGCCAGAAGCACAGGTCTGGCGTCCGCATCCGGGAGCCGGGACAGGGCAAAGACCACCGCCCCCGCCATGTCCCGCGAACCACCGGCGCACACCTCTTCCAGACCCTCGGCGAGGGCGGGCCAGGCGGTCGAGCCCGGGAGGACTTGCAGGACAGGCGGGACGGACATCGGATGGATCGAACCTCGATGTTCATTATTTGTTCTGTCGGCCGGAGAGTCAAATCCTGAATCTTTGGCCGTGATCGCGAAACCTTGAATCAACCTGAAGGTGTCGCCCTGTCAGCCCGTCCCTGGCCTGATGCCTGCAGCGTTGAAACGCCGGCACCCCCACCGTCCCGGATCGGGAAAGACCTGTCAGATGAGCCTGCGCCCCTTCGAACGCGACGACCACGCCGCCGTCAACGCCCTGCACCACGCTGTCTGGTGGCCGGAACGGTCGGTCGCGGGCTGGACCTGGCTGGCCGACAATCCGGCGCGGCTGGACATCGGAGCGCCCTCCGGCTGGGTTATCCCGGGACGGGACGGAAAAGCGGCCGCCTTCATGGGCAATCTGATCCAGCGGGTGTGGAAGGACGACCGCCTGCATCACGTCGCCACGGGCTTTTCCGTCATCGTCCCGCGCGCCGCACGCGGCCAGAGCCGGACCCTGATCCGCGCCGTTCTGGACCAGCCCCACATCGTCGCCGGCTATACGCTGAACGCCAATCCCAGATCGGCGCCCCTGTACGCCCGCCACGGTATGAGCGCCTGGCCCGCGCGGACCAGCGCCTTGAAACTTTCCTGGATCATCGATCCTGTCGATTGTCTGCGCGGGCGGCTTCTGCGCGAAGCGGTCAAGCGGGCGCCGCTTCTGGCCGATCCGTACCGCGAACGCTTCCTGCACTCGGACCGCGCCCTCGGTCGGGTCCGGCAGGCCCGCCTTCCGTCCCTGATCTCGCCCCTGACCGACCTGTCGGACGGCTCGCCCTACGGGGATTTCTGGGAGGCGTTGAAGGCCGAGGGCCGGGCGATCGCGGACCGCAGCCCGGCGATGCTGCGCTGGCGCATCGCCGATCCGGACCAGACCGAGCCGCCCCTGCTGCTTTCCTATATGCGCGACGGCGCCGTGACCGGCTATGCGCTGGCGATGCTGGCCAAGGCCACGCCGATCGAGCCGGTGTTCCTGGAGATCCTCGATCTGGTCGCACTTCAGGACGAACCCCACGCCATCCCAGCCCTGATGCGGGCCCTGGTCGATCAGGCCCGGGCCTGCGGCGCAGCCAAGGTGCGGCTTCAGGTCGTCAACGAGGAACTGAAGCGCCGCCTGGGCGTCTGGGCCCTGGGCGCGCGCCACGAAGGCGGCTGGGGCCACGGCCATATGCGTTTATGCGCCGAAGCAGGAGCGGGCGCCGAAGATCTGGCGACCTGGTCGCCGACGCCGTTCGACGGCGACCACGGCTTCTGCCAGCGCCCGGCGCCCAACCGACGCCGGCGGGCGGCCGACGACTCTGGCCTTCGGACCCGGAGCCCGGCTTAGGGGCGGGCCTTCAGTTCGTCGCGAATCTCGCTCAGCAGCCGTTCGGTCGGGGTCGGGGCCGGCGGGGCTTCCGGGGTCGGGTCGGCGGCTTCCTGGCGGCGCAGATGGTTGATGCCCTTGACCAGCAGGAAGACCACGAAGGCCACGATGGCGAACTGGATCACGGTGTTCAGGAAGGCGCCGTACTGGATCGAGACCTTTTCGATTTCCACAGTCGCCGGGTTCTCGGGCCGCAGAACCCATTCCAGTTTGGAGAAGTCGATGCCGCCGGTGATCAGGCCGATCGGCGGCATAACCACCTGATCGACCAGACTCTTGACGATGGAGTTGAACGCCGCCCCGATGATCACGCCGACGGCGAGATCGACGACATTGCCCTTGATCGCGAACTCGCGGAACTCGGAAACGATGCTCATGGGGCGGGCCTTTCTCGGCATAACGACAAGCGACCGCAGACGCGGTTCAGGACGCCATGTGAGCGTGGTTCGCCCGCGCTTTCAACCCGGTAGACGCCTCAGGCGTCGCCTGAAGCGTTGAGCCGCTCGCGCAGTTCCTTGCCGCTCTTGAAGAAGGGCACCGACTTGGCCGGGACATCGACGGTTTCGCCCGTGCGCGGATTGCGGCCGGCGCGGGCCGGGCGCGAGCGCACGGAAAAGGCGCCGAAGCCACGCAGTTCCACGCGGCCGCCGTCGGCCATGGCTTCCGTCATACGACCGAGCACGACATTGACCACCCGCTCGACCTCAGCATGAGTGAGGTGGGTGTTTTCGGCCGCCAGCTTCTCGATCAACTCTGACTTGATCATCGATTCAAGGCCCCCGCCCTGTCTGTTTTGCCCTTCCAGAGGCGTTCGGCGCCGTCAGGTACGCGACGACGTACGGGCACCCTAACCCTCGCGCGACGCGTGAAAAAGCCCTCATGAGCAAAAGCGGTCTGCAAAGATCATTAATTGTACGCAACCTGACAGAGGTCGTTGAGGCTTGATCGGCAAAGAAAAAGGCGGCCGGATCGCTCCGGCCGCCTTATCATTCAGTCTGTCCGGTCAATCCACGGACCTCACGCAGTGAGGTTTCGCAGACCGAACGGCAGGCCCGACACGGACAGATCAGTCCTTGCCGGCTTTCTCGCGCAGGGCCGCGCCGAGAATGTCTCCGAGCGAGGCGCCCGAGTCCGAAGACCCGAACTGCTCGATGGCTTCCTTCTCGTCAGCCATTTCCAGAGCCTTGATCGAGACCGAGATGCGGCGCGAAGCCTTGTCGATGGTCGTGATCTGGGCGTCGACACGGTCGCCGACGGCGAAGCGTTCCGGACGCTGCTCGTTGCGGTCGCGGCTCAGGTCCGACTTGCGCACGAAGCTGGTGACCGGAGCGTCGTCTTCACCGAACTTGACTTCGATACCGCCCGTTTCGATCGAGGTGACGGTGACGGTGACGGTCTGACCCTTCTTGTAGACATCGCCTTCGCCGACCGGATCGCCGCCCAGCTGCTTGATGCCGAGCGAGACGCGTTCCTTCTCGACGTCGACGTCCAGGACCTTGGCCTTGACCATTTCGCCCTTGCGATAGCGCTGGATGGCTTCTTCGCCCGAGACCGACCAGTCGAGGTCGGACAGGTGCACCATGCCGTCGATGTCGTTGTCCAGGCCGATGAACAGGCCGAACTCGGTGGCGTTCTTGACTTCACCCTCGACGGTCGAACCGATCGGGTGCGAGGCCACGAAGGCGTCCCACGGATTGTCCTGGGCCTGCTTCAGGCCCAGCGAGATGCGGCGCTTGGAGGCGTCGACATCCAGGACGACCACGTCGACTTCCTGCGAGGTCGAGACGATCTTGCCGGGGTGAACGTTCTTCTTGGTCCAGGACATTTCCGAGACGTGCACCAGGCCTTCGACACCGGCTTCCAGCTCCACGAAGGCGCCGTAGTCGGTGATGTTGGTGATGCGGCCCGTGTACTTGGCGCCGACCGGATACTTGGCTTCCACGCCGTCCCAGGGGTCCGACTGCAGTTG
>Ga0209023_10004809_pt1 | contig 15134 bp, 12 predicted proteins | sample LakOneMetagenome_FD_187468 | JGI IMG/M metagenome (GOLD analysis project Ga0209023, IMG submission 187468) | Freshwater and sediment microbial communities from Lake Erie, Canada (SPAdes) (version 2) | ecosystem: Environmental > Aquatic > Freshwater > Lentic | place: Lake Erie, Canada... | reverse complement strand
GAGGACATGGTCGTCGATGCGCACGATCCGTCGAAAATGCATCCGCCGATGATGACCACGGCCGACATGGCGATGAAGATGGACCCCATCTATGGGCCGATCTCACGCCGCTATCTTGAAAACCCCGATCAGTTCGCCGATGCCTTTGCCCGCGCCTGGTTCAAGCTGACCCACCGCGACATGGGGCCGAAGGTGCGCTATCTGGGGCACGAAGTGCCGGCCGAGGACCTGATCTGGCAGGATCCGATCCCTGCCAATGGCTCGCGCGGGCTAGACGCGGCCGACATCGCGGCGCTGAAGGGCAAGATCCTGGCGACCGGCCTTTCGGTGGCCGATCTGGTGTCTGTCGCCTGGGCCTCGGCCTCGACCTTCCGCGGGTCCGACAAACGCGGCGGCGCCAACGGTGCGCGTATCCGCCTGGCCCCGCAAAAAGACTGGGCGGCGAACAATCCGGCACAACTGGCCCGGGTTCTGGCGGCGCTGGAAGGCGTTCAGAAGGGGTTCGATAGCGGAGCCAAACACGTGTCGCTGGCCGATCTGATCGTGCTTGGCGGCGCGGCTGCGATTGAACAAGCGTCGGGCGCTGCGGTGCCCTTCACCCCGGGACGGGCGGATGCCAGCCAGGCCGAAACCGATGCCGAAAGCTTCGCGGCGCTCGAGCCGCAGGCGGACGGGTTCCGCAATTATCTGCGAACCAAATATACCCTGTCGGCCGAGGAACTGCTGGTGGACAAGGCCCAGTTGCTGACGCTCAGTGCGCCGGAAATGACCGTGCTCGTGGGCGGCCTGCGGGCCTTGGGTATCAGCCAGGGCGCACACGGCGTGCTGACCACCACCCCCGGAAAACTGACGAACGACTTCTTCGTCAACCTTCTCGACATGGGCACAGTCTGGAAACCCGCATCTGACGCGCAGGATCTGTTCGAAGGGCGCGACCGGGCGACGGACGCGGTCAAGTGGACGGCGACGCGTGTTGATCTGGTCTTCGGATCGAACTCGCACCTGCGCGCGCTGGCTGAGGTGTATGCTCAGGACGACGCCAAGCCGGCATTCGTGCAAGCGTTCGTCAATGCCTGGGTCAAGGTGATGAACCTGGACCGCTTCGATCTCGGCTGATCGGGCGACCCGGCGCTAGGAAACGGGGGCGGTCGCGCCCCCGTTTTCGTTTGAGGCGGCAAATTCGACGTTCCCGTCAGGATTTTCCCCCTGAAAGGGTTCGCAATTCGCGTGCTAAACGGACCCCGCGCGGCAGCCAGGCAGGCCGCCGACCGCTAAATGCGCAAAACATGCCGCCGCAGAGGGCGGAAGGGAAGAGTAACATGTCGAAGAAATTGTTTGCCGAAGCTCTGGGGACGCTGACCCTCGTGCTTTTCGGCTGTGGTTCGGCCGTTCTGATGGGCGCACAGATCGGTCTGATGGGGATTGCGCTGGCCTTCGGCCTGTCCATCGTCGCGGCGGCCTATGGGCTGGGTGCGATTTCAGGGGCGCATCTGAACCCGGCGGTCAGCCTTGGGATGGTCACCGCCGGCCGGATGAGCGTGGCCGACTTCGTCGGCTATGCCGTGGCACAGACCATCGGCGCGATTGCGGCGGCTTTGGTGCTTTACCTGATCGCCACCGGCAAGGCGGACTACAGCATCGCTACCAGCGGTCTTGGCCAGAACGGCTATGGTGCGGGCTATCAGGGCGAATATTCGCTGTCGGCGGCGCTGATCTTCGAGGCGGTGATGACGTTCCTGTTCGTCACCGTCATCCTTGGCGCCACCGGCCCCGGGTCGGCCCCCGGCTTCGCGGGCCTCGCCATCGGCCTGACCTTGACCGCGATCCATCTGGTCGGCATCCATGTGACGGGCGTTTCGGTCAACCCGGCGCGGTCGATCGGACCAGCGCTTTTCGTCGGCGGCACCGCGCTGTCGCAGCTTTGGGTCTTCATCGTGGCGCCCCTGGCGGGTGGCGCTGTGGCGGGTCTGGTCAACGCAATGGGCCTGACGCGCGCCTGATCGGGCGGGGCGCCAAAGCGGCGCCCCCCAGCCTTTTCGCGCCCTGCCCTTTTGATCGGCATCAGCCGATCAGAGGCAGCTTGCCGCCATATACCTCGTCATAATGCCGTTTGAGGCGGGTCAGCGCGATGCGCAGCACGATCTTGCCGGACCGCGCCGACCAACCCATCCGCTTTTCCGCGACCTCGAGCCCTTCCAGATAGCAGCAGCACCGCAGAACCACATCGCCAAGCCCGGGCCCCAGGTCGCGCAAGGCTGCCGCAACCCGCGCCCGCGCCCTCCCCGGCCCCTCGGCCTGCCCCGCGTCAGGCTGAAATCCGCCCCTGTCGCCTGCGGTCAGGAACCTGCCCCAGTTCTGCGCCACCCGCACACCCATCTGCGCCAGTTCAAAATCTTCGCGCAGCCGCTCGCCCGCCGCCACCAGATCCGGCTCGAGAAACACCTTGCCGTCCTTGTCGCGGCGCCGGGCGAGCGTTGCCAGCGGGCTTTCCGCCAGATTGTAGCGCAGCTTGCGCGGTGCTTCGCAGCCCGGCTCCATCACATTGCGCTCGTCCCATTCGCGGTGCTGGTCGGCAAAGGGCATGCGCGCCTCGGCAAAGCCCGCCCGTTCGGCGCCGTCTTCCTCGAGCAGACGTTTCAACGCTGCCCGCCCGGCGCCGGTGATCTCGTAGGTGGTGACCCGGCCGGCCGCCTTGACCGCGATCCAGTCCTTGAGCGCGAAGGCCTGCGCGACCGGCCGTTCGACCACGGCGGTGCGCACCGTGCCCTTCAGAACGGCCGCCCTGTCCATTTCGGGGGCCACCGCCAGAACCGCGCCGATCTCGCACAGGCGGCGCAGGATGCGGCGTGCTTCGCGGGCAATCGCGGCTTCGTCAAGCGGGGCGCCCATCGTGGAGCGGATCGGTGCGGTCATGGCTGGATGGTCCTTCTTCTGAAATGGAACGCTGTCTGGATCTGGCTGGCAATGCCTGTGCTCGAGCACGCTCAGCGCCTCGTCGACCAGGGGATCGTCGCGGCGCATCTCGAAGGCGCGAACCCTGCGCTGAACAGTCGACGCATGACAGCCCTGGCGCCGGGCCAGCGCGCGGATGGACTGGCCGCCGCCGACATGGCAGAGATAGAGCCGCGCGTTTTCTGGCAGCCAGGCGGGCCAGTCCGCCAGTCTGAAGGCCGAAGCCGTCATAAGATCCCCCGATTTGTCGCGATATCTGCGTATCGCCTGGATTTTGGAGTATACAACCCTGAGTTGTATTGATTACCCAGAGGTTAATTCCAGGCTCGATCCCGATAATTCTTGATAAATTATAAATTTCCTTGAAAGAAACGGTCGGTCAAATCTTCAATCGCGCAACGGGGGAAGAATTGAACACATCCTCAGGTTGTCAACAAACCCGGGAGATATGCCGATGACCGATCTTTTCTCGCTTGTGTCCGACCTGCGCCGTCCACGCCTGCTGATCCGGGCGGCCCGCGCCGGCCTTGCCGACTATAACCGCGGCCGCGACCTGAAGCGGCTGACGCGCACGACCCCGACCCCAAGCCCCGACCGGGCCGTCAGCCTTCTTCTGGCCGAGGAAGAGCGGCTTGAAGAAACGCGCCGCTTGGGCGACGCGGGTTACAATCTGAGACGGCATATCGAGGTTCTGATCGCCATGATGGCCGAAGCGCGGCTCTTGCCCCGCACAGCGCAACCGCAGGCATGAAAAAGGGGCCGCGCAATGCGGCCCTTTTCCTTCATCCGCCACGCTTACATGAAGGCGTCGGGCATCGAGGCCTTTTTCCTGGCCACATAATCCTTCAGCGCCTCGTCGATGGCAGGGTCGATCGCCGGCTGGCGATAATCGTTCAGAAGCTTCGCCACCCGCTCGCGCGCCAGCGCCACGGTATCGCGGGCGCCCTCTTCTTCCCATGTCTCGAAGGGCTTGTAGTCCAGAAGGTCGGTGCGCCAGAACGCGTCCTTGAAATTCGCCCGCGTATGGGCCGACCCGAGGTAATGGCTGCCCGGCCCGACTTCACGGATCGCATCCATCGCCTGGCCGTTTTCGGAAATGTCGACGCCCTTGGCCAGACCGTGCAGGATGCCAAGCTGGTCGGCGTCCATGACGAATTTCTCGAACGAGGCCACAAGCCCGCCTTCCAGCCAGCCGCAGGCATGCAGCATGAAGTTCACGCCCGACAGAAGGCCCATGTTCAGGCTGTTGGCGGTTTCATAGGCGGCCTGCGCGTCGGGCAGCTTCGAGCCGCAGAACGACCCGGCCGACCGGTAGGGCAGACCCAGCCGCCGGGCAAGCTGGCCGGCGCCATAGGTGATAAGCGCGGCTTCCGGCGTGCCAAAGGTGGGCGCGCCCGAGTTCATGTCGATCGAGGTGACGAAAGCCCCGAAGATCACCGGCGCGCCGGCGCGCACCAACTGGCTGTAGGCGACGCCCGCCAGAACCTCGGCCAGAACCTGCGTCAGGGTGCCCGCCACCGTCACCGGCGCCATCGCGCCGCCGACGATGAAGGGCGAAATGATCGCCGCCTGCCCCGCCTTGGCATAGACCTCGAGCGCGCCCATCATGATCCCGTCGAAGGTCATCGGGCTGTTGATGTTGATGAGGCTGGTCATCACCGTGTTCTGGTCGACGAAGTCCGACCCGAAGAGGATCTTAGACATCTCGACCGAATCCGCCGCCCGGCTCGGCTCGGTGACCGACCCCATGTAGGGTTTGTCGCTGAGCGTCATGTGGGCGTAAAGCATGTCGAGATGGCGCTTGTTGACCGGGATATCGGTCGGTTCGCACACCGTGCCACCGGAATGGTGCAGCCACTTCGACATGTAGCCAAGCTTTACGAACTTGCGGAAGTCCTCCATCGTCGCATAGCGGCGGCCGTTTTCGTCACGCACGAAGGGCGGGCCGTAGACCGGTGCCAGCACGAGGCCGCGGCCGCCCACGGTCACATTGCGCTCGGCATTGCGGGCGTGCTGGACGTAGGACGAAGGCGCGGTCTTGCAAAGCTGCCGCGCAAGCCCCTTGGGCAGGCGCACCCGTTCACCCTGAACGTCGGCTCCCGCCTGGCGCCAGCGTTCCAATGCGGCCGGGTTTTCGACGAAATTGACGCCGATCTCTTCCAGCACCTGTTCGGCATTGGCCTCGATGATCTGAAGCGCCTCTTCGTTCAGAACCTCGAAGTTCGGAATGTTGCGTTCGATGAATTTCGCGGTCTCGAAATGCACCGCTGTCCGCTCTGCCCGCCGCGCAGCACCGCCACCCCGCGCCCTGCGGCCCTCAACTACGTCATTCATCGCCAGCTCCTCGCGAATACCCTGCTCGTCTTTTACCCGCTCGCCGCCCCGCCCCCCAGCGGATAACGTCACTTGGCGCGCAAAAACGACATGATCCTATGTCGCGTTTACGCCCCGCATAACCGTTTTTGTCCGGCAATACCCCCGCGGGGGCGCCGGCGACGCCGGCCCAAAGCCCCCTTGCCTCGCGCGACCCAAATCAATATTCCCCAGCCATGACACAGCATGATCGCCTTCTCATCATCGACTTTGGCAGCCAGGTCACGCAGCTCATTGCCCGGCGCCTGCGCGAACTCCGGGTCTATTGCGAAATCCACCCCTACAACCGGGTCGATGAAGCGTTCCTGAAAGCCTTCGCTCCCAAGGCGGTGATCCTGTCCGGCGGGCCGGATTCGGTGACGCGCGCGGGTTCACCCCGTGCCCCAGAAACCCTCTGGTCGATGGGGTTGCCGATCCTCGGCATCTGCTACGGCCAGCAGGTGATGATGCATCAGTTGGGCGGCCGCGTCGAAAGCGGCCATGGCACGGCCGAATTCGGCCGCGCCTTCGTCACGCCGTCGGCGGGCGCGCTGCCGCTGCTGGACGGCTGGTTCGCCGACGGGCGCGAGCAGGTCTGGATGAGCCACGGCGATCACGTCAGCCAGATCGCGCCGGGCTTCCAGGTCTATGGCACTTCGCCGAACGCTCCTTTCGCCATAACAGCGGATACGGCCCGGCGCTTTTACGCCGTCCAGTTCCACCCCGAGGTGCATCACACCCCGAAAGGCGCCAAGCTTTACGAGAATTTCGTCGGGCTGGCCGGTTTCAAGGGCGACTGGACGATGGGCGCCTACCGCGCTGAGGCAATCGCCAGAATCCGCCACCAGGTCGGCGACCAGAAGGTCATCTGTGGCCTGTCGGGCGGGGTCGACAGTTCGGTCGCCGCCGTCCTCATCCACGAGGCGATAGGCGCCCAGTTGACCTGTGTCTTCGTCGATCACGGGCTCTTGCGACTGGGCGAGGCCGAACAGGTCGTGACCATGTTCCGCGACACCTACAACATCCCCCTGATCCATGCCGACGAAAGCACGCTGTTCCTCGGCGCGCTCGACGGCGTTTCCGACCCCGAAACCAAGCGCAAGACGATCGGCCGCCTGTTCGTCGAGGTGTTCGAAAAGCACGCGAAATCCGTCGGGGGGGCGATCTTCCTCGCGCAAGGCACCCTTTACCCCGATGTCATCGAAAGCGTGTCGTTCTCGGGCGGCCCCTCGGTCACCATCAAGTCGCACCACAATGTCGGCGGCCTGCCGGAAAAGATGGGCATGAAGCTGGTCGAACCCTTGCGCGAACTGTTCAAGGACGAGGTCCGGGCGCTCGGCCATGAACTTGGACTGCCCGAACCCTTCATCCGCCGCCATCCCTTCCCCGGCCCCGGCCTTGCCATCCGCTGCCCGGGCGAAATCACCCCCGAAAAGCTCGCGATCTTGCGTCAGGCAGACGCGGTCTATATCGACCAGATCCGCCGCCACGGGCTATACGACGACATCTGGCAGGCCTTCGCCGCGATCCTGCCGATGCGGACCGTGGGAGTCATGGGCGACGGGCGCACCTATGATTATGCGCTGGCGCTGCGCGCCGTCACCTCGGTCGACGGGATGACCGCGGATTATTACCCCTTCACCCACGAGTTCCTCGGCGAAACCGCCACCCGCATCATCAACGAAGTGCGCGGCGTCAACCGCGTGTTCTACGATTGCACGTCAAAGCCGCCCGGCACGATCGAACTGGAATGATTTGGGGCCTTTCGGCGGCATCCGCCAACAATCGGAAAATCGCACTAACCCACTGAACTAAATAAAAATACCTGTCATGATCAATTGCCGTCATTTTGGAGGCAGCGCTCCAATATGACGGCATCATCACCTCTTGCTCACGTCCGAAACTCGCGATACCGTCAACCCGTTGATGCCGTTTGACGGTATTTTTTTCCTCATAAATTACTGATATAAATGAGGAAAATGAAAATGATGCGGTCGAAAAAGGCCTGACAGTATTTTTCTCAGAGGTGAGAGCGATGCTGACGGGCGTAGCCCTTAAGAACCTGAAATCTAAGGAAAAACCGTACAAGGTGGCGGATCGCGACGGCATGTATGTCGTCGTCGCACCGTCAGGAACGGTCACGTTCAGGCTCGACTATCGGCTGAATGGTAGGCGCGAGACCGTCACTTTCGGTCAATACGGCCCCGCCGAGTTATCCCTGGCCCGCGCCCGTGAGATGACGATTGATGGGCGCTGTAGCAGAACTCTGATCGTAGAGGATTCACATTGTGAATCCATGCGGTTAGACAGGCCGCATGAGCAAACCGACACCCGCGCGCTACCGCACGACGAACTGGTCCAGCTACACTGCCTCGCTTCGCAAGCGCGGGTCGCAGTTGATCTGGCTAGACAAGGAGATGACCTGGCTCGCACCGCCTGACGGCAGCCCAGGTCGCCCTGCGGTGTTCTCGGATGCCGCGATCCAGTTCTGCCTGACGATCAAGGCCCTGTTCAAGCTGCCGCTCAGGCAAACGACCGGGATGGTGGCCCGCCCGCTGAAGATGGCTGACTTGGCTTGGGCCGCGCCCGACTATACGACCCTGTGCCGGAGGCAGAAGACCCTGGTGGTCCAGATCCCTTATCGGCGTGCTGATGGCCCCTTGAACTTGCTGGTGGACCGCACCGGGATCACGTTCCTTGGCGACGGTGAATGGCAGGCCCGGAAACATGGCGTTCAGGGGCGCCGCCAATGGCGCAAGGTGCATCTGGCCATGGGCACCGCCACGTCGGATATCCGGGCGGTGGAGTTTACCCCCCGCAGCGATGCTGACAGTCCTGTGCGGCCAGAACTGCTCGACCAGATACCCGCAGGCGAAGAGATCGGAACTGTGACCGCGGACGGTGCCTATGACACCCGCCGCTGCCACACAGCCATCATCGACCGCCAAGCAACCGCGATCATTGCCATCCGCAAGAACGGGCGGCCCTGGAAAGAGGACTGCCCGGCCGCAACCGCCAGAAACGAGACCCTGCGTGCCACCCGGCACTACGGCCGTGCATTCTGGAAACGCTGGACCGGATACCACTCCCGAAGCCGGATCGAGGCGAAGATGCCCCCGCCAGTGGTTCTCGAACCGATGGCGCACCGCTGGCTCGACCTGAAAGCCTTCGGAGACCGCATCGCAGCGCGAGGCCCAGACCGCCAGACCGCCGAAATCCAGATCCGCATCGCGTTGATGAACCGCTTCTCGGCCCTCGGAACAGCCGAGATCGTTCGCGTGACCTGATGCGCAAGGGGAAAGGGGCCGTCATGCCTCAGGCGCGAGTTACGCAACAACGCCCGATGGTCGCCTCCTTGCATTTCCAGCAATATAACCAGAGATCCTGCGGAGAGCAATGCGCGAGCCGGCCAAGGTGGATCGGTCAAGCCGTCTCGCGCTCGCGCAGGCAGCGGCCGCTGTATAGGGCCGAACGATCACAAACGGCCGGTTACCCGGAGCGGAAGGGGTGTGCGTAATATTGTGATAGAATTGACTTAATTGGGCATTTGACGGTATTTTCCTCCCAACGTTTTCGCGTCGATCGATAATGCGGCAGTTGGATAGAAGCCGGCATTTGACGATCAATTTCGATAGACGGCGATAGGAGAAATTTTCCAACGCTCGAAATTTCCCAATGAAATCAACAGCTCGAATTTTTGACGGTATGGCTCACGGGAAAAGCGAGATGGCTGGACAGGTTTTCTAAATGAAAACAGACCCTTACGGGCCTTTTGAACAATTGATTGGGAATAGCCCGGGGGTTACCAGAGCCCGGCAAGATCGACGGCAAAGGCGAAGGCCCTGCACCGGGCGATCAGATCCACGACCGGCACAAACCGCAGCGGCTTGCCGGGGCGCTTGTCGCCACGGGGGCCAAGCGCTTGGGCGCCGACCCCTGCGCACTTTGCCCTTGACCCTTGGCCGCCGTCTGGCAAAAGGCAACCCATGGCGCAGGGCATTCTCGACATCGACCTCAATGCGATCACCGCGAACTGGCGCGCGCTCGATGCCGCGACCGGACCCGACGTGCGCACCGCCGTCATGGTCAAGGCAGATGGATACGGCCTTGGGGCAGGGCCGGTGGCGCGGGCACTGATGGCCGCAGGCGCGCGGCAGTTCTTTGTGGCGCTGACCGAAGAGGGCGTGTCGCTGCGCCACGCGCTTGGGTTCGAGGCGGAAATCTTCATTCTTTCAGGGCACATGCAGGGCGATACGGCGCGCATTGCCGACTTCGGCCTGACCCCGGTGCTGACCAGCCGCGACCAGGCCGTGCGGCACCTGGCCGAATTGCCCGGGCACGAGTTCGGCGTGCAGATCGAGACAGGGATGAATCGCCTTGGCATGGACGAGGCGCATTGGCAGGCGATGGCGCCGGGGCTGCTGGCGCGGGGGCCGCGGCTCATCATGTCGCACCTGGCCTGCTCGGACGAGCCCGACCACCCGCTGAACGCCCGTCAGCTAGCCAATTTCCGCCGCCTGACCGACGGCACCGGGGTCGCGCGGTCCTTTGCCGCGACAGGGGGAATCTTTCTGGGTCCCGACTATCATTTCGACCTGACCCGCCCGGGCATCGGCCTATACGGCGGCGCGCCCTATGCCGACGCTCGGCCGGTGACGCGGCTGTCTTTGCCGGTCGTGCAGGTGCGCGAGGTCGGGCCGGGCGACGAGGTCGGCTATAACGCCACATGGGTAGCCGAGCGGCCGGCGCGGATCGCCACACTGGCGGCGGGCTATGCGGACGGCCTGTTCAGGGCGCTGTCGAACCGGGCGGTTCTGTGGCACGAGAAAACGCCCTGCCCCCTGGTCGGGCGGGTGTCGATGGATCTGATAACCGTCGATGTCACGGCGGTAGCGGGTGTGCCCCATGCGCTCGACCTGCTTGGCCCGGCGCAGGGGATCGACGATCTGGCGGCGGCGGCAGGCACCATCGGCTATGAAATCCTGACGGCCCTTGGCCAGCGCTATGCGCGCCAGTATACCGGGGCGCAGTGATGTCAGTCCTGTCCCCCATCGCCGCCCTCGGCCGATTGATCCAAGCCTGGCTTGCCGCCATCGGCCGGATCGCGATGTTCGCGGGCGCGGCCCTTGGCCATCTGGTCCGCCCCCCCTTCTACCCACGCGAATTCCTGACCGCACTGATGCAGATCGGCTGGTTCAGCCTGCCGGTCGTCGGCATGACCGCGCTGTTCACGGGCGGGGCGCTCGCCCTGCAAATCTATGCGGGCGGGTCGCGGTTCTCAGCCGAAACGGTGGTGCCGTCGATCGTCGCCATCGGCATGGTGCGCGAGCTAGGCCCGGTGCTGGGCGGTTTGATGGTGGCGGCGCGGGTGGCCAGTTCCATCGCCGCCGAGATCGGCACGATGAAAGTGACCGAACAGCTTGACGCGCTGGTCACACTGTCGACGCATCCGATGAAATACCTGACAGTGCCGCGGGTTCTCGCGGCGACGCTGGCCATGCCGGTGCTGGTCGCCGTCGGCGACAGTATCGGGATTTTCGGCGGCTATCTCGTCGGGGTCAGCAAGCTTGGCTTCAACCCCGCCACCTATCTTGCCAACACATCGCAATATCTCGAGCCCTGGGACGTCGGCTCGGGCCTGGTCAAGGGCGCGGCGTTCGGCTTCATCGTCGCGGTCGCGGGCTGCTACTACGGGATGAATTCGGCGCGCGGCGCGCAAGGGGTAGGGCGCGCGACGAAATCGGCGGTGGTGGCGGCGTCGGTCCTGATCCTGGCCGCCAACTACATTCTGACCGAGGTGTTCTTTTCGGCATGATCACCTTGCAGGGCGTCCATAAATCCTTCGGGAAAAACCGGGTTCTGGCGGGGATCGACCTGACCATCGGGCGCGGGCAGAGCATGGTCATCATCGGCGGGTCGGGCACTGGCAAATCGGTTCTTCTGAAATGCATCCTCGGGCTGGTGACGCCCGACGCCGGGACGATCACCGTGGATGGCCAACCGGCGGCGACAGACGGCCCGGCGCGCGAGGCTTTTCTCGATCGCTTCGGCATGCTCTTTCAGGGGGGGGCGCTGTTTGACAGCCTCGCGGTCTGGGAAAATGTTGCATTCCGCCTTTTGCGCGGTGCCGCCAAGCGGCCCCGCGACGAGGCCCGTGCCATCGCCCTCGAGAAATTGCGCCGGGTCGGGCTGAAACCGGATGTGGCCGATCTCTTCCCGGCCGAACTGTCGGGCGGCATGCAAAAGCGCGTAGGCCTGGCGCGCGCCATCGCCGCCGAGCCCGAGATCATCTTTTTCGACGAACCGACCACGGGCCTGGACCCGATCATGTCGGGGGTCATCAACGATCTCATCCGCGAGATTGTCACCGAAATGGGGGCAACCGCGATGACCATCACCCATGACATGACCAGTGTGCGCGCCATCGCCGACCGCGTGGCGATGCTGCATGGGGGTCTGATCCGCTGGACCGGACCGATTGCAGAAATGGGCGCAACCCCCGACCCTTACGTGCAGCAGTTCATCCACGGCCGCGCCAACGGCCCGATCGAAAGCGTGAGATAGGCGGGTTGCCGCCGCGCAACCCTAAGGGTTTGACACCACATTGCCCGCCGCTTACCCTGTTTGGGCCATTGTTGTGAACCAGAATACGGTCGACATGACACTGCCGAGTTCCGCAATCGTGATGATCTTGCTCAGCGCTTTCCTGTGCTTGCCGCCGTTCATGGCGCTGCGGCTGGTGGCGCGCTTCTATCGGCGGGCGCGGCGACACAATCTGAATGGCGGGCGCTTCCTGATCGCGCTGGCAGTCCTGCTGGTTGCCTTCCTCTTCAATCTCGGGGTCATCTATGGCGCTGCCGGCGCCATGCAGTCGGGCGGCCTGACAATTGGGCGGGTGCAGGCCGTCGCGCTTGGCATATCCTGGGTGGCCTTCTGGTTCTGGATATTCATGGCTTTCGGTATCGGCCAGCCGGTCGGCCGCGGAGGTCGCCCGCACTAGTACCGGTGCGACCGGACCCGCGCGACGCGCCGCTTGAACCTTGGGGGCCGGTCGGGCACAAGGGCGCATGGCGAAACCGAACACAACCTTTACCTGCAACAGTTGCGGCGCGGTTCACAAGAAATGGGCGGGGCGCTGCGATGCCTGCGGCGCCTGGAATTCCGTTGTCGAGGAAGCGCCGCTGAGCGCCGGCCCTGCGTCGAAAGGCCTCGGCGTGGCGCGCGGCCGCCGGATCGAGCTTTCGACGCTGTCGTCGTCGGAGGCGCCGCCACCGCGCGCCGCATCGGGGATGGACGAACTTGACCGGGTGTTGGGCGGCGGGCTGGTGCCGGCCTCGGCGGTTCTGGTTGGCGGCGATCCCGGGATCGGCAAGTCGACGCTTCTGTTGCAGGCGGCGGCAAGTTTTGCCCGCAATGGCCTGAAATGCCTGTATATATCTGGCGAGGAGGCAGCGGCGCAGGTCAGGATGCGGGCGCAGCGGCTGGGGCTGGCCGATGCGCCGGTGTCGCTGGCCGCCGAAACCAACCTGCGCGACATCCTGACCACGCTCGACGCCGAACGCGCCGATCTGGCCATCATCGATTCGGTTCAGACCCTCTGGTCGGACACGGTGGACGCGGCGCCGGGGTCGGTGGCGCAGGTGCGGGCCTGCGCGCACGAACTTGTCACCTTCGCCAAGCGGCGCGGCACGGCGGTGATCCTGGTCGGCCATGTCACCAAGGATGGCCAGATCGCCGGCCCGCGCGTGGTCGAACATATGGTCGATTGCGTGCTCTATTTCGAGGGCGAGCGGGGGCATCAGTTCCGCATCCTGCGCGCGGTCAAGAACCGCTTTGGCCCGGCCGACGAAATCGGGGTTTTCGAGATGACCGGGGCCGGGCTGGCCGAAGTGGCCAACCCTTCGGCGCTTTTCCTGTCGGAACGTGGCCAGGCTCACCCCGGATCGGCGGTCTTTGCCGGGATCGAGGGGACGCGGCCGGTCCTGACCGAAATTCAGGCGCTGGTAACCCCGTCGACCCTTGGCACGCCGCGTCGCACGGTGGTCGGGCTAGATGGCGGGCGGCTGTCGACCATTCTGGCGGTTCTGGAGGCGCGCTGCGGGATTCCCTTTGCCGGGCTTGACGTGTTCCTCAACGTCGCTGGCGGGATGCGGGTGTCCGAACCTGCCGCCGACCTTGCCGTGGCGGCGGCCCTTCTGTCGTCCCGCGAAGATGTGGCTTTGCCGCCAGATATGGTGGTTTTCGGGGAAATAAGCCTTTCAGGGGCGCTGCGCCCGGTCAGCCAGACGGAAAACAGGTTGAAAGAAGCGCAAAAACTTGGTTTCTCGCAGGCAGTGGCGCCCGAAAGAACCAAATTCGAGGGCGGCACGGCGATGCGGCTGCGCAAGATGGCCGATCTGGTGGCCTTTGTGGGCGAGTTATTCGCGGCAAGATAGGCGTAAGGAGCGGAACGTATGCAGGGTTTCACCGTCGTCGACGCAGGCGTCGCCGTTATCGTGCTGATGTCGGCGATTCTCGCCTACAGCCGGGGGTTCGTCCGCGAGGTCTTCGCCATCGCGGGCTGGGTGGCGGCCGGGGTTCTGGCCTTCATGTTCGCCGGCAAGGCCGAGCCGCTGATTCGCCAGATCCCGGTTCTGGACAAATATCTTGGCACAAGCTGCGAACTGTCGATCATCGCGGCCTTTGCCGCGGTCTTTGCCGGGTCGCTGATCGTCGTGTCGATCCTGACGCCGCTTTTCGCCTCGATCATCCAGCGTTCGGCACTTTCGGGCGTGGACCAGGGGCTTGGCTTTCTGTTCGGCGTGGCGCGCGGGGTGGTGCTGGTCGCTGTCGCCTTCGTCGTCTACAACCGGCTGATCGCCGATCAGGCTGTCGCGGCGATCGACAAATCGCAATCGGCGCGAATCTTTGCCCAGCTCGAATCCAAGCTCAATTCCGAAGTGCCCGCCGATGCCCCCGGCTGGATCGCGGCGCGCTATGGCGACCTGACCAAGCAATGCCCGGGCCAGACGGCCACCGCCCCTGCCGCCGCAACGGCCCCTGGCGCGACGACCCCTGCCACGTCGACGCCCAGCGTGGGCACCAATTCCGCCGGTGCCAAGGTCGTCACGCCCTAGGTTGGGCCTAAAACGAAAACCTGCGCAGTTTTCGATGACACGGGCGTGACACTGGCCGCGCAAGCGACTAAAGGATGCGCACGGACCGCTGCCACCGGACCAGGAGAGCCTGCCCATGCGCCAATTCCTTCAACATCCGTTCGACGATGACAAACTGAAGGAGGAATGCGGCGTGTTCGGCGTGATCGGCGTGGCCGATGCGGCAAACTTCGTGGCGCTCGGGCTGCACGCGCTTCAGCATCGCGGACAAGAGGCGGGCGGCATCGTCGCCCATGATCCCGAGAGCGGCTTCAACAGCGTTCGCCGTTTCGGCTATGTGCGCGACAATTTCACCAAGCCCGACGTGATGCAGACCCTGCCGGGAAGCCTCGCCATCGGTCATGTGCGCTATTCGACCGCCGGGTCCAAGGGCCATACGGCGATCCGCGACGTTCAGCCCTTTTTCGGCGAGTTCGCCATGGGCGGGGCCGCCATCGCCCACAATGGCAATCTGACCAACGCCAAGTCGCTTCGCCGCGACCTGATCGGGCGGGGGGCGATCTTTCAGTCGTCGTCGGATTCGGAATGCATCATCCATCTGATGGCGCGCTCGATCCAGAAGTCGATCCCCGAGCGGATGAAGGATGCCCTGCGCGCCGTCGAGGGCGCCTTTTCGGTGATTGCCATGACCCGCACCAAGCTGATCGGCGTGCGCGATGCGCTTGGCGTGCGGCC
>Ga0209023_10004808_pt1 | contig 15140 bp, 9 predicted proteins | sample LakOneMetagenome_FD_187468 | JGI IMG/M metagenome (GOLD analysis project Ga0209023, IMG submission 187468) | Freshwater and sediment microbial communities from Lake Erie, Canada (SPAdes) (version 2) | ecosystem: Environmental > Aquatic > Freshwater > Lentic | place: Lake Erie, Canada | collected... | reverse complement strand
ATCGTTTACGGCGGACGTGGCAAAGCTGCCCGTAATTTTGAAAGCCTCGATCTTATCATCAAGGCGCTGAAGGATCTGAATGAAGATGAAACATTACTGATACAAAGCGGCAAGCCCGTTGCTATGCTGAAAACACATAAAGATTCACCGAGGATATTGATAAGTAACAGCCAGCTTGTTCCTAAATGGGCTACCTGGGAACATTTTGATGAACTGGAAAAAAAGGGCCTGATGATGTACGGGCAGATGACGGCGGGCAGCTGGATATACATTGGTTCACAGGGGATAGTACAGGGTACTTATGAAACTTATGCAGCTGCTGCCGATAAACATTTTGGAGGCACTTTGAAAGGCACTTTGAATGTAACGGCTGGCCTGGGTGGTATGGGCGGCGCCCAGCCATTGGCAATAACAATGAACGAAGGTGTTGCCCTGGTTGCAGAAGTGGAAGAGTGGCGTATTGATAAACGCATCGAGACAAGATACCTTGATGAAAAACATACCAGCATTGATGAAGCCATCAATGCGGCCATTCATTACCGGAAAGAAGGCGAAGCAAAAAGCATTGGAGTGTTATGCAATGCCGTGCATCTCTTAGACCGGTTGATCCAGCGGGAAATTATTCCGGATACACTCACCGACCAGACCAGCGCCCACGACCCGCTGATCGGTTATGTGCCACATACACTCAGCAATGAAGAAGCCAATGTATTACGGGAACAAAATCCCGAACATTATACCGAACTCAGTTACGAAAGCATGCACCTGCATGTGCAACTGATGCTGCAACTGATGGATAAAGGGGCGATCACTTTTGATTATGGCAATAACATACGTGCCCGTGCACAGGAATACGAACAACGAACAACCAGCAACGCAAAACCAATAGAAAACAATTTCAAACCCGGCCGTTGTTTCGGTTTCCCGGGCTTTGTTCCCGCATACATACGCCCACTTTTCTGCGAAGGCAAAGGCCCTTTCCGTTGGGCAGCCCTGAGTGGCGACCCGGCTGATATTGCAGTTACCGATGAACTCATCATGAACATGTTCCCGCACAATAAAGGCATGCTGCGGTGGATGGAGATGGCAAAAGAAAAAATTGCCTTCCAGGGATTGCCGGCCCGTATCTGCTGGCTCGGACAAGGCGAACGGGAAAAAGCCGGACTTGCATTTAATGAACTGGTACGCACCGGCAAAGTAAAAGCGCCGATCGTTATCGGCAGGGATCACCTGGATACCGGCTCTGTTGCATCGCCCAACCGGGAAACAGAGTCCATGCTTGATGGCAGCGATGCCGTTGCCGACTGGCCTATCCTGAATGCATTGGTGAATACGGCAGGTGGAGCAAGCTGGGTTTCGTTGCATCATGGTGGCGGCGTTGGAATGGGTTACAGTATTCATGCGGGAATGGTAATTGTTGCTGATGGCACCGATGGTGCCGCAGCGAGACTAAGCCGTGTGTTGCGGAATGACCCGGGCATGGGTGTGATACGGCATGCAGATGCCGGGTATGATATTGCAAAAGACTACGCAAGAAAATATAAGCTGGATATTAAGGAACGCTTGTCATCCTGATCATTGAGAAAGAAGTTTATGGAAATTTAGAAAATGCTCAGCTATCCGTACAATTCGCTTCCTGGGTTCATAGCACAGGGCCTTAAGTTTTCTAAAATGACCCCCAAGTGAAAAACCTCACTTTTTCCAGATATTTTTCCCATCATTTACGGGATTACCGGTAATTTTATGATTCCGGGGTTACGACGCCCCGGTAAAAAACATGAGATCATCCCGTTATTTAAAAATTTTTGCAGTTTGTACTTTATTATATTCCTGCTCAAAGAATACAGGTGATCTGACCCCGCCTCCTGCAGCAGGCCTGCCAACGATAGCAACATCAGCTATTACTTCGATCGGTTCTGCAACGGCAGTAAGTGGCGGCAATATTACCAGTGATGGGGGAGCAGCCGTAACAGCAAGAGGTGTGGTATGGGATATAAATTCTAGTCCTACACTGGCAACCTCTGCAAGAACTGTTGATGGGGCAGGAACGGGAAGTTTTACCAGTTATATTACAGGCCTGTCTCCCAACACCATTTATTATATAAGAGCCTATGCTACCAATCAGAAGGGTACGGTATATGGCGATCTGAAAAGTTTTGTTACCCTTGCATCACCCGGCATACCCGGTGATAATGACCCCCTTACTCCTGGTAATCCCACCAACGCTCAGGCTTCCATAGCTTTCCCGGAAAATTATTTAAAGGACAATAGTTATTACAAACTGGCTTATAGTCAAAGCCGGGGAACGCCTGTTTGGGTAGCGTGGCACCTGCAAAGCGAAGATATTGGATCTACACCCAGGCAGGATGATTTCAGGCCGGATACAAATCTTCCTAACGGATGGTACCAGGTACAATCCAACAGCTACTCCGGCAGCGGGTTCGACAGGGGCCATAACTGTCCATCAGCTGATAGGACATCCACTGTAGCCGCAAACTCTTCCACTTTCCTGATGACAAATATGATCCCACAGGCTCCCACCCTTAACCAGGGCCCATGGGCGGGACTGGAAAGTTTTATCCGCAGTAGCCTGGTTGGCAGCAATAATGAGGCGTATATAGTGATGGGTAATTTCGGACAGGGAGGATACAATTCATCCAATACACTGTTCAATACGATTGACGGGGGTAATGTAACTGTACCTTCCAAAGTGTGGAAGGTAATTCTGATCATACCCAAAGGAACCAATGACCTGGCAAGAATAAACAGCACAGCAATTGTGCTGGCAGTCGACATGCCCAATGATAACCGGATGTATTCAGTAAGCAATAGCAATGACTGGAGAAACTACATAACTACTGTCAATAGCCTGGAGACAGAAGCCAATGCATCAGGCGTACCGTTAAATCTCTTCCAGGCCATAGCAGACAGTGTGCGGCCGGTATTGAAAGCAAAAATATACCCATAGGCACAGCAGCAACCCGGAAGAAGCAGGTATTTTTATGGAATAATCCCAAAAACTGATCTGTTGCAGAAAAAAATACTATGAGATCATTTCTTATCGCCTTCATTTTCCTGTTCTTCATTAAAGGGAATTTATATGCAACAACCAATAACGATTCGCTTTTGATCGGCACCTGGAAAGGAACATCCATCTGCCAGGTAAAACCCTCGGCCTGTAATGATGAGATAGCGGTTTATCATTTTACAAAGGGGCCAAAAACAAATACCTACCACGTTGTAGCGAACAAAGTTGTAAACGGGGTGGAAGAAGACATGGCAGTGAGTGATTTTACTTTTAACCCGGCTGATAATACTCTCTTCTCTTATATCGAAAAATATAAGGTCACCATTAAATTTACCGTAAAGGGAAACAATATGGAAGGAACACTTTCTTCGGGCGACAAACTTTACCGGGTAATAAAACTTAAAAAAGAGGGATAAGTGTATTGCACAGGCAACCATTGCATCCCGGTCTCCGACCGGGATGCAATGGTTGCAGGACTCTGTCCCGGAACATGCAATTAAACTAACCCTGCTTAAAATCTCACATTCCAAAATACCCAATGCAGGGTAGGGGAATCTTTTCTTTTTCATTTTACATTGGTAAAAATTTTACACTATGCGTTCCGGCAAATATCTATTGGTATTATCCTGCCTGTTCAGTCATTTACTGATGGCACAAATACCTGAACTGATTCCTTACCGCAAAGGAGACCTGTATGGATATGCCAACGATAAAAAAGAAATAAAGATTACTCCGGCTTACGATTATGCCGGGCTCTTTTATGAAGGCCTGGCTCTGGTAAAGAAAGGAGGGAAGTATGGTTTTATTAATAAGACCGGCGATGTGGTGATCCCGCTTATGTATGCACGTGCAGACCGGTTATCAGAAGGGGTGGCGAATGTACAGCAGGATAAAACCTGGGGATTCGTTGATGCGACAGGCAAAACCGTAATTCCTTATATATACGAAGATGCCTTTCCTTTTAAAAATGGTCTTGCAAAAGTAAAACTCAATGGCAGGTATGGGTATATTGATGGAAAAGGAAAAACAGTGGTGCCCGTTGAATATGATAATGCCAATGAATTTTCAGAAGGATTAGCCCTTGTAAAAAAAGACGGCAAATATGGTTTCGCAGATACAAAGGGAAAACTGGTTGTTGCACCTGAATACGAATATGCACTTGCTTTTTCTGAAGGGATGGCGCCGGTACAGAAAACCGGTCTTTGGGGCTTTGTTGATAAGGCAGGAAAGCTGGTCATTCAGCCGAAATACAAAAGGGCGTATATGTTCAAAGAAGGATTGGCTTATGTGGAACTGAACGGCAAATCTGGTTTCGTTGATAAAAAAGGAAATGAAGTGATCCCTGTTCAGTATGATGATGTAAGCCAGTTCTCCGAAGGCCTTGCACGAATAACCATGAATAACAAAAGCGGGTATATTGATAAGACCGGCAAACTAATTATTCCTATTCAGTTTGAATCTTATGGTGGCAAATTCACTGAGGGCCTGGCAAAAGTTACACTAAATGGAAACAAAGGCTACATCGATAAAACCGGTAAACTCGTCATAGCCGCACAATATAACCTGGCGGAAGATTTCAGCGAAGGACTTGCGATGGTATTTAAGAACCGCAGTTATGGCTTTGTAGATAAAATGGGTAAGGAGGTAATCCCCATGCAATACAGCGAGTGCTATTCTTTCAGCAACGGGTTGGCGCTTGTGTATATCAAAAGCAAAGCATGTTACATCGATAAAAAAGGAACACAGTATTGGGAAGATTAAGGAATGACGACTACGAAGCGCTTAATAATGACCAGAGCAGGACAATTCTCGTCCGGGTCTCCGACCGGGATGCCCTGGTTCCAGGACTTAGTCCTGCAAACCCCAAATCAATATTCATTTGTAAATTAGTGCATGAACAGCATCAACTGGGGTATCATCGGCTGTGGCGACGTGACCGAATTAAAGAGCGGGCCGGCATTCAATAAAGTTCCCGGCTCGGCATTGGTTGCTGTTATGCGCCGCAATGCAGATAAGGCCGCCGACTATGCAATGCGGCATAATGTACCACGTTGGTACCATGATGCCAATGATCTCATCAACGACCCCGAAGTAAATGCCATTTACATCGCCACGCCACCCGACTCACACGAACAATATACGCTTGCGGCCATCAACGCCGGGAAACCGGTGTATGTAGAAAAACCCATGGCCCTCAATTATGCAGCAGCACAACGAATGGCCAATGCCGCTGCTGAGAAGAACGTAAAACTTGTTGTGGCCCATTACCGGCGTGAATGGCCTTTGTTTAAAAAGATAAAAGAATTGATAAATGAAAAATTGATCGGTGAAACAAGGCTTGTACATCTTCAATTCTGCCGCCCTGCTTTGACCAAAGAAGAACTGGCTGTTGAAAAAAATGCCTGGCGGGTAAACCCGGCCATCTCCGGCGGCGGGCTCTTCCACGACCTGGCACCACACCAGCTTGATATTATATATTGGCTTTTTGGCAATACAAAAAAGATAAGCGGAACTTCCACAAATCAAAATAAACTTTATGTAGCCGATGATGCTGTTACCGCTGATATCTTATTTGAAAATAGCGTGGTCTTTAACGGCGAATGGGACTTTACTTCCGCAGAAAACAAAGACAATTGCGAAATCACCGGCAGCAGCGGCAAACTCAGCTTTGGTTTTTTTACCGGCAACGGTATTGAACTTGTTATAAACAATGAAACAACCCGGTTTGATTTTGAACCGCTGCAGCACGTGCAGCAACCGATGATCGCAAAAGTTGTGCAGTATTTTCTGGGCAATGCTGAAAATCCATGTACTGCCGATGAAGGAGCAGAGATCATGCGGTGGATGGATGTTATGACAGGAAAGTAATTTTCTATCCGTTTTTATATAATCTAAAGTTTAACTTTTTCTTATTTTTCTTTTTTGCTTCTCCAAATTCTTCGACTTTGCTCAGAAGAAACAAAAAAGGAGCCCGGCAATCGAATACGACCTCCCGCCTAAGGCGGGACCGGAAACAGCTATGTGCATCAGTTGTACTACTGTGGCTTCAACATTTGTAATTCTATTCTTAGGCACAAGTAGTCAGTAGAAATAAAAACAGCATTTAATTGAATGCATACCAACTGTTGAAATTTTATTGAAATAGATCTATCATGGTATTTTTCGATTTTGATCTTTCAGACAATCGAACTGCCACGCTTAAAATACTGAATTGTATGTTATTTAAAAATATTCGGAAGAACGTTATTAATTGAAAAGCAGTTGCGTAAAAGGAATACCGGTACTGTGGCGTTGGCCGGACAAACGGGCGGAGCCATTCGTGTTGTCCTTGACTTTTTTGTTTCTTTTTGCGTCAAGGCAAAAAGAAAAGAGAAAAAATAAACCGGCGAATTCAAAATAACTTCTTCGCAGGAAAATTAAAAAGCCTCCCTTACAGGAGGCTTTCAGCATCATACATTCATGACATCTTTACTGTATGATCAGCCTTTCATTGTATTGGTTTTTCTTATCAAAAATCAACACGTTGTATAAGCCGGATGGCAATCCCTTCAACTGAATTGATTCTCCGTTTATCACTGTTTTGCTTTTTACCATCTTCCCGGCCATATCATAAATTCTTATTTCTGCTTTAGCAGTTCCGTTTGGCAAACTGATGGTAGTAAAATCTTTTGCAGGAACGGGGTGAAGCCTGGGCGACTGCTGTGGTTCGCCTGCCTTTACCATTACCACAATGGAATACGTGAACCGGCCATCCCTGTCCAATTGTTTGATGCGGTAATAAACGATCCCGCTAAGGCCGGATGCATCGGTTATACTGTAATCATTCTGTAATACATTTCCTTTTGCAAGCACTTTACGGAACATGATAAAATCATCATTCCCTGTTTTGCGTTCTACAAAAAAGAGGCCTGTATTTATTTCATCTGTTGTTCCCCAATTGAGTACAATGCCTGCATTGCTTTGCGTGGCATTCACATACAACCACTTTAATGGAAGTGCTGTTGATACCAACGTACTTGTACTGGCAACATTCGTTGTATTATAAACCGGCGCATCAATGCCGTTGTATTCAAATACACTGTAGTAATAAGTTTTATTCGCCTGCAGCCCGGTAACCGTCACGCTGTTTCCGCTTCCTGCATACACAACATATTCACCGGCAGCAACCTGGGAGCCACTTTGAAAAATACTGCTGGCGGGATACTTACTCAGGTTGGCAGGTAAACCACTTACTGCACTGCCTTCTTTCATCACAACAATCCTTCCGTCTCCGGGGCCGCTTGTCCAGTTGATATTTATTGTAAGGTTAGAAGCCGTTCCGTTCAATGCAATACTCCCGGATACCGGGGCAGTTGCCGTACTCCTGTTTGCGGTTAATGCACCTGTCGTTAAATAGCTGATGGTTGCGCCGCTGCCATTGTATTCAAACACCGCAAAATAATAAACGGTGGAAGGAAGCAGGTTGGTAAGCGCAACCGTGTTCTGCGTACCATTGAAGACCACGTATTGCCCGCTGCCAAGATCGGTGCCGGTACCAAATGCGGCATTGGCGGTGTAATCAATTCCATTTGTTGGAATGAAACTTACCGGGCTGCCTTGTCTCATCACAACGATCCGTTTAACACCGTTTCCATTACTCCAGGCAAAAGAAAATTTATTTCCATCTATCAGGCTGAATAAGGCAGCGCTTGCATTGGTGGTTGGTGGCGTAACACCTGAACCCGTTGTAGTGAAACTGAATGAAGATCCGGGGCGTAAATAAACCGGCCCGGTGGAACCATTAAATTCAAACGCACTTACATAATACTGTGTATTTGGTGAAAGCCCGGTGATCGTTGCATTGGTACCCGAACTTGCTTTGTTCACCACGTAGTTACCGGTGCCGATCTCCTGTTGCCCGTAAACCGTTGAATAATTATAATTCACCAGGTCCTGTGGCTCCACATTCACCGGTGAGCCGGCACGCATGATGAAGAGGCGGCTGCTCCCGTTGCCTGCCACATAATTTATAGTTGCCTGTGTATTCTGTATGCCGCTTGCCGACAAGCCGGAAGTTTGTACAGAAGGCGCAGATAAAGTACTGCTGTTTCCTGCAAGAAAAGAAGAAGTAAGATAATCAGGACCCGCTGCAGTTGTATTGTATTCAAATACTGCCAGGTAATACGTGGTTCCGGTCTCCAGGTTCTGCAGATCGACCAGCCTGTTCACATCATCAGCCACCACAAACTGGCCCGTTGCGATTTCTGTTCCGGCTCCAAACACATTGCTTGCGGTATAGGTGACGCCATCAACAGGCATCGCTGTCACTGCTGCATTCTTTCTTGCTATCACAATTCTTCTTGCCCCATCTCCACCAATCCATTGCACCCGGAATGCATTGCCCTGCATGGTATTGAAAGTCATATTTGTTGCAGCTGATGTTGGTTCATTCGGAATGGTGATGCTTGCCGTGGCACCCGGTATGGCGTAAACAGGATAATTGTTTCCATTGAATCCAAATACAGCTACATGATACGTTAGACCGGGTGTGAGGCCCGATACATTGAGCAGGGTTCCGTTTTGTCCGCCGGTTAAAACATAATTACCGGGTGTGATCTGCTGGCCTGCACCGAATAACTGGTTGCCGTTGTATTTGGTAAGATCAGCCGGCGTTGCATCAACAGGCGATCCTTGTTTTATTACTACTAAACGTAAAGCGCCGTTACCGGCCACATGCCGGATATTCATGGAAGACCCGGTGATGTTTTCAAAAGTTACATTGCTTGCCTGCACCGTTGGTGCGGCAGCCGTACTGCTGTTATTTTGCGAATAAGAAGAACTGAGATAATAGGTATTGCCTGCCGCATCCATATCAAAATCATACACACGGAAATAATAGGTTGTTGCCGCTAACAGGTTGGTGAATGTTCTGTCGGTCAATAATGAATTTACCACGTATTCCCCGGGAGCTATTTGCTGGCCTGCACCAAAGCTGCTGTTGGCAGTATAGGTTTGTCCGTTCACCGGTACGGCTGTTACAGGCCCTCCTTGTTTCATGATGATCAGTTGATACTTTCCATTGCCCGGGGCAAAATTGGTGGTGATGCGGTTGCCTTCAATGTTGTTGAATGAGATGCTGCCCGAAGCCTGTGTAGGCCCGGCATTGGTAAGCTGACTGCCTGCTGATCCCGGTGTCATGTAAACAGGACCAACATTACCGTTGTATTCAAAAACAGCAAAATGATAAACTGTATTCGGATCGAGATTGCTGATGGTTGCGCTGTTGCCTGTTCCTTTGTAAACGGCATAGTTGTCGCCATTGAATACAGCGCCGCCTCCGAACATGGCAGACACAGAGTAATCAGTGAGATTAACAGGAAGCGCATTCACTGCTGCTCCTTTTCTTGCGATCACCAATCTTCTTTCGCCATTGCCATTGCTCCAGTTGATGGTTAGTTTGTTACCGGCAATTGCGGTAAAAGTTGTTATTGTTGCCTGAACCGTTGGCGCCGCTTTGGTGGTTACGCTACCACTGAGTGCAACGGTAAGGTACTCTGTAGTAACACCGCTGCCGTTGAATTCAAAAATGCTCACGTAATAAGTGGTAGCTGCCTGAAGGTTTGTTACCAGTTGTGAAACACTGCTGCTGCCATTGCTGCCGCGGAACACCACGTATCCATCGTCGGGCGCAAACTCGGTACCGGGCGTACCATACGCTGCATTGCCTGTATAATCCGTTCCGTTCACCGGTAAGCCACTCACCGGGCTGCCTGCTTTTACAACGATGATGCGGAAGGCACCGTTGCCCTTGTTGAAGGTCATGGTAAACCGGTTGCCATCTAAACTGGCCGCCGGAAACTGCAGGCTGCTCGACGGTACTGTTGGCGGTGCAGCCTGAATATTGCTGAATGCTGATAATAAAAGAATGAGAGATAAGATAAAATTCCTTTTCATAAATTGTTTTTATGTTTATACTTTAATGGCTGGGCAAAGTTGCCTTGCTGCAGTTTATATCAGAAGGTTTGTTGGTATGAATTGGGATAAATGATACGTGAATTGAGGGAACGAATATTGAACCTGCCTTTGCCGGCAGGCAGGCAGGGAACAAGGAACAAGGAATTTTGAACGGCTCCACTTCAATATTTTAAATTCCTTGTTCCGTGTTCATAATTTTCCATCTCTTTGCCTTAAATTGTATACCTAAACCCCCGCACATGCTCAAACTACTTTCCACCATCAGCCTGCTGTTCATCATCTCATTTGCCATAGCACAGGAAACGGTTGATATGCAGATGATGCAGAAGATCAAAGACGAAGAAAAAAATAACTCCCAGATCGTAATGATCGCCCACAACATCACCGATGTATGCGGACCCAGGCTCACCAACTCGCCGGGATATAATTGTGCATTGGATTGGGTTACGGAGATATGTACCAAATGGGGATTGCAGAATGCCGGGCGGGAGGCCTGGGGTGAATTCGGCAAAGGCTGGAAGAACGAGCAGGGCACACTTTCCTTAAAACTTCCTTACTATGAGAACATCATCGCTTATCCCGTGCCCTGGTGCAAGAGTACGAAAAAAGCAGTGAAGTGCGAACTGATCATGCTCGACCAGTTAGATTCTGCAAGCATCGATAAAGCAGGCGCTTCCTTAAAAGGAAAGATCGTGATGATAAAGCCCGGCGGAACAACCATTCCGGATGCATTTAAAGCCTATGCAAAAAGATTCGGCGACAGCAGCCTCGATAACCTTCCCGAAGAATACATGGTTACCCGTAAGCAGATGGAAGGTTTTTTGCCCTTTATAAAAAGAGATTATTACACAAGATTGTACATGGAGAAAAAGGGGGCGGTTGGCCTGGTGCTCAGCAGTCGCAACTCCATCGATGGTACCGTGTTTGTTGATGGCGGCGAAGGCTATATGAAAGGCTATGAAGCCAGTCTGCCTACCATGAAAATCAGCCGGGAAGATTATTTAAAACTCATGCGGCTTATCCAGGATAATAAAAAAGTGGAACTGGAAATGAATGTACAGAATAACTTTTACGATAAGGACCTCACCGGTTATAATGTTGTTGCCGAAATACCCGGTACTGATCCTGCATTGAAGAGCCAGGTGGTAATGCTGGGCGGACACCTGGACAGCTGGGCTGGTGGCACGGGTGCTACCGACAACGGTGCAGGATGTATTGCAACATTAGAAGCCATCCGCATCTTAAAAGCATTGGGCATTCAGCCACGCCGCACCATACGCATTGCATTGTGGGGTGGGGAAGAGCAGGGCCTGTACGGAAGCTTTGGGTATGTAAAAAAACATTTCGGCGACCCGGAGAATATGAACCTGAAACCAGAAGCAGCAAACATCTCTGCATATTATAATCTCGACAACGGAAGTGGTAAGATACGTGGCATTCATACGCAGGGCAATGAAGCGGTACGAGAAATATTCCGTGCATGGCTGGAACCTTTTAAAGATATGGGCGCCGCAGGTGGTGTTACGCTCAGCAATACCGGCAGCACTGATCATATTTCGTTTGATGCGGTGGGCATACCCGGTTTCCAGTTCATACAGGACCCGCTGGAGTATGAAACAAGAACGCACCACAGCAATATGGATACTTACGATCATTTATCCATCGACGACCTGAAGCAGGCTGCTGTGGTGATCGCTGCCTTTGTATACAACACGGCACAGCGAAACGATATGCTGCCTCGCAAGCCTTTGCCTAAGGCGGAGAAATTTGTGTTTGATTTTGATTTCCCGATATAGTGCGGATTGATAGAACACGGATGACACAGATTGATACCGATGAAAACGGATTCTGTCATGCTGAGGTACGACCTGTCCCGATCATTTCGGGAAGCACATACCACAGGCAGCAAACAAGGAATTTTGAATGCAACGACCAACACATTTTTATCTAAGTAAAAAATTGAACTCTTTCAACTTAAGAGTAGCGATATGCAGCTGAAGCTACAGTAGTACAACCGTTCAACATAGCTGCTTCCCGCAATCGGGCAGTATTCGATTGCGGGGCTCCTTTTTTGGTTCTTCTGAGCAAAGTCGAAGAATTTGGAGAAGCAAAAAAGAACAATAGAAAAACAGCATCTCCCCGGCGCAGCCGAAGTAACAAACAAAAGCAATCCTTTGCTTTTTAAACCTATTACCTTAAATTGTATATCCTAAACTCCCAACATTGAAAAAATATTTTCTCCTTGCTGCATGTATCATTCTTAGTTTACTGAATACCGCCGCTGCACAAAACGTAATCGACAGCGGCTCTTACTACCTTCACAAATTTGCACAGAACATCGGCAAAGAAACATATGTGATCAGTAAGAACGGTAATGAACTTACTTACGACGTGAATTTTAAATTCACCGACCGTAGCTCACCCGTTCCGCTGAAAGCAACGCTGGTTACTACAACAGATCATGAACCTGTAAGTCTTTTCATCAAAGGAAACACCTCCCGCTTTTCTGCCATCAACGACAGCATCCGCATTCAAAATAAAAAAGCAACGATATGGATAGACAGCGTGGTACATACCGAAACCATGAAACCCATTGCATTCCCCGTGGCCGGTTATTCACCCGGTACCGTGCAGATGGTGCTGCTGAAATACTGGAAGAAACATGGTATGCCCAAAAGCATTGCCATGCTGCCCAAAGGAGAAGTGATCATTAAAAGCGATGGAAAAGAAACACTCACATTTAATAACAACCCGCTTGTATTGGAAAGATACATTGTAAGCGGGCTGATATGGGGCAATGAAATTGTGTGGACCGACAGCAAGGGCAACCTCATCTGCCTCATCACCAACGATGCCGAGGGCGATAAACTGGAGATGATGGCTGTGGCCTATGAAAGCCTGTTGCCGCAACTCATCAGCAAGGCCGCTACCTATGGCATGAAACTGTTCAGCAGTTCGATGAAGATGGATGTGGCTAAAAATAAAACACTTGCTATTGTAGGCGGTAACCTGATCGATGTGGAAGGAAATGAAAATATAAACAATGCGACCATCATTGTAGCCGACGGACTGATAAAACAGGTTGGCAAAGCCGCAGATATAAAAATTCCTGCCGGCGCAACCATCATCCACACCGAAGGAAAAACGATACTGCCCGGGCTATGGGATATGCATGCACATTTCCAGCAGGCAGAGTGGGGGCCTTCGTACCTGGCTGCTGGTGTAACAACGGTTCGTGATTGCGGCAACGAATACGATTATATCAATGCCATCAAGTCGGCCATTGATTCGCACAAGGGCGTGGGCCCGCTGATATTGAAAGCCGGCATTGTGGACGGGCCGGGCAGCATGGCGCTGGGCATTGTTCGTGCAACCACAAAAGAAGAAGCCGTTAAAGTGGTGAACATGTATAAAGACAATGGTTTTGCTCAGATAAAGATATACAGCTCGGTAAAGCCCGATATTGTAAAAGCCATCTGCGAAGAAGCACACCGACTGAACCTCACCGTTACCGGCCACATACCGCAGAACATGAGTACGCAGGCGGGTATTGATTCGGGGATGGACATGATCAACCACATACAGTATGTTTATGCCATGATGAAAAAAAATAAGGACCGCTCGGTTGACATGACTGATTCAACCAGCAAAGCGGCGCTGGAATTTTTAAAAGCGCATCACACTGTTATTGATGCCACCGTGGGTGTGTATGAAATGGTGTTCCGTTCGGTGAATGATGACATACTGGCGATGGAGCCCAATTATTATAACCTGCCCGTTCCGCTGCAGCAATTATTTACAACCATGGGCATGCCTGCCGAACAGGCAAAGACCAATAAGCCACGCTTTGAAAGCATGATCGCCCTGGTAAAAATATTGCACGACAACGGCATCACCGTGGTGGCCGGCACCGATATGGGCTTTCCCGGGTACAGCCTGCCCCGTGAGCTGGAGCTTTATGTGCAGTCTGGCCTTACACCCATGCAGGCCATACAAACAGCTACCATCACCCCGGCGCAGGTGATGAAGATGGACAAAACAACCGGCTCCATTAAAGCCGGCAAACAGGCCGACCTGCTGATACTGGATGCCAACCCATTAACTGAGATACGCAACATACGCAAAGTACACCTCGTAATTAAAGAAGGGCAGCAGTACGACCCACATGTGCTGCATAAGATGGTGGGGTTTGGGAATTAGAATGTTATTACGAGAAGGCCTGCAGTTTATGGGATCATTTGATATCGTTTATTTCTCCCGGACTGCTTATTTTCTAAATCCTATTCTCTCCCTGTCTTCCCAATTTCTTTTAAGCACTTTTTCTTTGAGCAGGTTTTCAATGGCTGTATATAAAGTGTTCAGCCTGCTGTCATGATCACCGAGGCGCTCATAGAGTTCCCTGCGAAGTTGCTTCAGTTGTTCAGAAAGGGTTTCATCTTCTGCTGCTATTTGCCGGAGGGCTATAAAAGCCCGTACTATCGCTATGTTCATTTTTACGGCCCGCTCACTTCTTAATACGCTGGCCAGCATGGTAACACCGTGTTCGGTAAATGCCAGGGGCAAAGCTTTAATATTCCGTCTTGCCTGAGATGCGGTCACAAATTGTGACCGCATTTTATCCCATTCCTCCGGGATAAGCCTGAACATAAAGTCTCCGGGGAAGCGTTAGATATTCCGTTTAACTGCCTGGTTCAGGACTTTTGTTTCCACGGCATATAATTCAGCAAGGTCAAAGTCAAGCATTACCTTCTGTTTTCGTATTTCATAGATCCTGTTCTGAATTTGCAGCAGTTGCACCTGGTTTTTCTTGTGAATTTATTGAACGCCCTTAAATGAAGTAGGGGAAATTCACTGGTAAGATGTGTTGTTTCTCCCACTAACTGGGGCAGGTGTTCCCCACCGCAATACTTAAATAGCAAACGTACAGTTTATGGATTTCCTGATGCCGTTCTAAATCTACCGGCAAACAATGATTTATTTCATCACCTCATCAACCTCAATATTCCCCTCGTCGTTATTTGGTTTGAGTAGTCATTTTTTATCTGCTCTTCCAGTTGCTTTTCATCTTTCCGGTTACGTACTACCAGGAAGCTTATCCAAACCTATAAGGTCTGCCGGGCGGCAAAAGCCGGGGCTGCAGACCTTATAGGTTTCCCGG
>Ga0209023_10004807_pt1 | contig 15141 bp, 12 predicted proteins | sample LakOneMetagenome_FD_187468 | JGI IMG/M metagenome (GOLD analysis project Ga0209023, IMG submission 187468) | Freshwater and sediment microbial communities from Lake Erie, Canada (SPAdes) (version 2) | ecosystem: Environmental > Aquatic > Freshwater > Lentic | place: Lake Erie, Canada... | reverse complement strand
GCAACGTGGTGCTGGAAGTCGATGTGAGCAAGGATTCGAAGGGCGAGGAAACGCGCGCCGGCTTCGCCATCAACACCCAGCACGTGAAGACCAAGGTGATGGTCGAGAACGGCGGTACGGTGGTGCTGGGCGGGATCTACCAGCAGACCGAACGCAGCAACGAGAGCAAGGTGCCGCTGCTGGGCGACGTGCCGGTGCTGGGCTACCTGTTCAAGACCCAGGGCCGCGAAAGCGCGAAGACCGAACTGCTGGTCTTCATCACGCCGAAGATCGTGGCCGACCGCGCGGCGGTGTCGCGCTGACCGGGAAGACGCGGCAGGGACTGCCTGCACGAGTTTGATGTTTGCACAGCGACGCCGTCAAAACGCGTCGCTGTGCTGTTTCAAGGGCCGGGCCGTATGCCGGCTGCATGACCGACGACCAATCACCAACAACAGAGAAAAACCGAACGACGATGCAGCACTCTTCCAAATCTTCTTCGCCTGCCTCGCCCCTGCGCCTGGCGGCCCTCGGCCTGATCACCGCGGCGGTCCTGAGCGCCTGCGGCGGTGGCGGCGGCAATCCCGGCGGGGTGGCCGCACCCGGCGCCGGCAGCGGCACGGGCACGCCGGGCACGGGCGTCACGCCCGGCACCGGCACCGACACCGGCACCGGCGGCAGCACCAGCCCGACGACCCCCGCGGCAGCGCCGGCCACGGTGCAGTTCATTTCGGCCGATCCGAGCGAAAAGTCGATCGTGATGCAAGGCCAGGGCGGCATCAACCGGACCGAAACGGCCACCCTGAAGTTCAAGGTGCTCGATGTCTACAACCGGCCGCTTGCCGGCCAGGCCGTCAACTTTTCCGTGTCGGTGCCTGCGCTGGTCAGGCTGAACCAGGCGTCGGCGACGACCGATGCGAATGGCGAAGCCAGCACCACGGTCAATTCCGGCACGGTGCCGACCACCTTCCGCGTCATCGCCACGCTGCCGAACACGGGCGGGACCAGCGGAACGAACATCTCGACCACCTCGGACTCGATCGTCGTGACCACCGGCCTGCCGGTGCAGCGCGCCTTCTCCCTCAGCGCGGCCAAGTACAACCTCGAAGGCTGGGCGCACGACAGCAGCCCCACCCAGCCCGCCACCACCATCCAGGTCCTGGTTGCCGACAACTTCGGCAACCCGGTGCCGGACGGCACCCCGGTCATTTTCCAGACCAACATGGGTTCGGTCGGCTCGTCGGACAAGGGCGGCTGCAATACCGTCAACGGCGGCTGCAGCGTCGACTTCCGTGTGCAGGCGCCGCGCACACCGACCCCGGGCTTGCCGGCGACCCCGTGCAATACCGGCCCGGGCACGACCCCGGACAATGCCCGTCCGGGCCTGGCGACCATCTGCGCCAGCAGCACCGATGGCGCCACGACGATCTTCGGCCGCATCAACCTGTTCTTCGGCGACAGCACCGTGGGCAGCGTGTACCTCGACCGGACGCCGGTCGTCCTGGGCGCAGGCGCCATCGACCTGGGCACCCAGGGCTCGGCCGCACCGAAGGTATTCGAGCTGCAGTTCAATGACCTGAACCTGAATCCTTTACCGTTTGGAACCACCGTTGCGGTGACCAACATGGTGGGCGGGACGGCGGCGGCGGTCGTGCCGGCGACGGTGCCGAACATCTTCCCGCGTACCGCGGACGGGAAGGAACTCACCGACGCCAACGTGGAAACGGCCCTGGGATCGCGCCATACCTTCTCGGTTTCGAACCCTGCCGGCAAGGACTGCACGGCGCCCCTCACGTCCACCTTCGATGTCACCGTCACCACGCCGGGTAACGATGTGACCACGATTCCGTTTAAACTGACGTTCAGCTGCCCATAAGCGGAACACCGCGGCGGGACACCGCAACAACAGGCGGCCAGGCTAGCCCTGGCCGTTTGTCTTTTTAGACGAGCTGAATATCGTGCCCGAGGCGTACAGTAACAACATCTTTCTGGTCGGGCTGATGGGGTCCGGCAAGACCACCATTGGCCGGCTCCTGGCGCGCCGGTTGGGCCGGCGCTTTGTCGATTCCGACCATGCGATCGAGGCCCGCACCGGCGCCTCGATCCCGTGGATCTTCGAGATCGAAGGCGAGGCGAGCTTTCGCCGCCGCGAAGCCGAGATGATCCGCGAGCTCACCGGCCAGGAAGGCATCGTGCTGGCCACCGGCGGCGGCGCCGTCCTCGACCCCGCCAGCCGCGCGCTGCTGGCCGAGCGCGGCACCGTGATCTACCTGCGCGCCGGCATCGGCAGCATCCTGCAGCGCACCTCCCACGACAAGAACCGTCCGCTGCTGCAGACGGCCGACCCGCGCCGCAAGCTCGAGCAGCTGCTGGCCCAGCGCGAGCCGCTGTACCGCGAGATCGCGGACCTCGTCATCGATACCGGCCGACCTAACGTACAATCGATGGTCCAGACTATCCTAGAACAGCTGGACGCGCTCGCAGCCGGGCGCGCCCGGCGCGCGAAGGCGGCATCGATGAACCAGGCAGCAGAACACAACGCAACACAACTCACCCTCAACGTGGAGCTCGGCGAGCGCTCGTATCCGATCGCGATCGGGCCCGGCCTGCTGGCCGACCCGGCGGCGCTGGTGCGCCACGTCGGCGGCCACAAGGCGGCCATCGTCACCAACACCACCGTGGCCCCGCTCTACCTCGAGCGCATCGCGGCGCCGCTGCGCGCGGCCGGCAAGGAGGTGGTGGAAATCGTCCTGCCGGACGGCGAGGAACACAAGCAGTGGGGCTCGCTGATGGCGGTGTTCGACGCCCTGCTGGCCAACAAGTGCGACCGCAAGACCACGCTCATCGCCCTCGGCGGCGGCGTGATCGGCGACCTGACCGGCTTCGCGGCGGCCAGCTACATGCGCGGCGTGCCCTTCGTGCAGATCCCGACGACCCTGCTGGCCCAGGTCGATTCCTCGGTCGGCGGCAAGACCGGCATCAACCACCCGCTCGGCAAGAACATGATCGGCGCCTTCTACCAGCCGCGCGCGGTGCTGGCCGATACCAGCACCCTCGACACGCTGCCGCCGCGCGAGCTGTCGGCCGGGCTGGCCGAGGTGATCAAGCACGGCGCCATCCTGGATGGCGAATTCTTCGACTGGATCGAAGCCAACATCGCACGTTTGGTGGCGCGCGACCCGCAGGCGCTGGCGCATGCGATTGCCCGCTCCTGCGAAATCAAGGCCGACGTCGTGCGCAAGGACGAACGCGAAGGCGGCCTGCGTGCGGTACTGAACTTCGGCCACACCTTCGGCCACGCGATCGAGGCCGGCCTGGGCTACGGCACCTGGCTGCACGGCGAAGCGGTCGGCTGCGGCATGGTGATGGCGGCCGACCTGTCGCAGCGCCTCGGCCTGATCGACGCCGCCAGCGTCGCGCGCCTGCGCAAGCTGGTGGCGGCGGCCGGCCTGCCGGTGGTGGCGCCGGACCTGGGCGCCGAACGCTGGATCGAGCTGATGGAAGTCGACAAGAAGAACGAGGGCGGGGCGATCAAGTTCATCCTGCTCAAGCCGCTGGGCAGCCCGAGCATCACGAGCGCGCCGCAGGACGTATTGCGCGCCACGCTGGCCGCCTGCATCGTGCAGGACACACCGGATTGAGGAGGAGAGGATGATCGACTTCGACTGCAACCTGGCCCCGTATGCCGCGCATTCCTCGAAGTCGCGCGGCCGCAAGTTCGCCGAGCCGGCGCCCGGTTCGCGCAGCGAGTTCCAGCGCGACCGCGACCGCATCATCCACTCCACCGCCTTCCGCCGGCTCGAATACAAGACCCAGGTCTTCCTGAACCACGAGGGCGATTTGTTTCGCACGCGCCTGACGCACTCGATCGAGGTGGCGCAGATCGGGCGCACGCTGGCGCGCAGCCTGCGCCTGAACGAAGACCTGGTCGAAGCCACGGCGCTGGCGCACGACCTCGGGCACACGCCCTTCGGCCACGTGGGCCAGGACGTGCTGAACGAATGCATGAAGGACTACGGCGGCTTCGAGCACAACCTGCAAAGCCTGCGCGTGGTCGATCATCTCGAGGAGCACTACGGCGCCTTCGACGGCCTGAACCTCACCTTCGAGACGCGCGAAGGCATCCTCAAGCACTGCTCGCTGACCAACGCGCGCCTGCTGGGTGAGCTGGGCCAGCGCTTCATCGACAAGACCCAGCCCAGCCTGGAAGCGCAGCTGACCAACCTGGCCGACGAGATCGCCTACAACAACCACGACATCGACGATGGCCTGCGCTCGGGCTTGTTGACGATGGCGCAGATGGAAGAGGTCGAGCTGTTCGCGCGCCACCGCCATGCGGTCGAGGCGCAGTATCCGGGCCTGCCGGGGCGGCGTGCGCTGTACGAGACGATCCGCCTGATGATCACGGCGATGACGGCCGACCTGGTCGAGACCTCGGCCGCGCGCTTGCTGGAAGCGGCGCCGCGCGACATCGAGGACGTGCGCCAGGGGCCGCCGCTGATTCGTTTTTCCGACCGGATGCGTCTTGAAACCACGGCGCTGAAGCGCTTCCTGTATGCGAATTTGTACCGGCATTTCCAGGTGAACCGCATGCGCGTGAAGGCGAGCCGCATCGTGCGCGAATTGTTCGATGCCTTCATGACGGATCCGGTGTTGCTGCCGCCGGATTACCAGGTTGGCGCCGACAAGGTGGGCGCGGTAGATACCTTGAAACAGGCGCGCAAGATTGCGGACTATATCGCGGGCATGACGGACCGGTATGCGATTCGCGAGCATCGGCGGATTTTCTCGCTCGATACGCTGTAGGGTGGGTACTCGTACCCACCGTGATCCCGGTGCCCCGGCTTGAGGTCTTTGGCAGCAAAGGGCGGTTCGCAGGCAAAAGGCGGTTTGGCAAGGCGTGGGGTGCGCGCCGGCTGCGGGGCGGGGCAATTGTTTCGAGTTAATGCATTCGCAGGAGAGGTGGGGGACCCTCTACCCGGGCCTCTGAAATCCTGTCTCGTTTGGCGTGTGCATCCTGGTGTATCTTGTCTTTTTTTGGCTCGATTTTTTTCGAGACAAAAAAAGACATAAGGAGCCAGGTTCTACAGCCCGAACGAGACCACTTTTTAGAGGGCGCTGCGGGAGCACTAGCGGCCTGTCGCCGCTACAGCATTGCCAGTGAGATGTTGCTACCGGCGTGCTGTTCCTGCCGCACGGCACCGAGCTGCGCATGAGCACGGAGGCAGGCAATTTCTACGCCCAGGTCGACGGCGACGTCATCGTCCACAAGGGCAAGGCCGTGTCGCCGCGCCAGTTCACTGTCGCCGCCGCAGGCGAAGCGCGCAACGCCTGGCGCGACGTCTCGATCCGGCGTCCCGGCGACGACCGCTGGCGCATCGCCTCGCACCTGCGGCGCGAATGCGGCGCCGACGACGGCAAGAAGCAAAACGTGTCGCCGATGATCGCGATGCGCGAAGTCGCCTCCGCCATGGAGGCCACCCTGAAAACCGCGCAAGGCATCATCGCCGAAGCGAAGGGATTTGCCGAACCGAGGTTCGACCGCCGTCACACGCCTGCGCGCCGCAACGAAGACATCATCGAAAAAATCTCGCAGCTCGATTGAGTGCGGCGCCCGGAATCAAAACAAACTCGGCCGTCCCAACTCCAGCAGCAGCTTCTTCACCGGTGCCGGCAAGGCCGCCTGGTCGACGTCCGCCAGCTTCCACCACACGAACCCCGGCGGCGTCGCGGGGCGCGCCACAGGCGTCACCTTGTGCGGGAAGATATGCAGCTTGTAGTGCGTGAACACGTGCACCAGCGGCAGCAGCGCCTGTACTTCCTCCAGCTCGCCGAACCGCCCCAGCGCCCCCGCCATGCTGGCCTCCGAAGGCGCCAGCATCGACGGCGCCATATCTCCCAGCGCCACATGGCCCTCGACCTCGGGCAGCGACAACAGCCCGCCCCAGATCCCGCTGCCCGGCCGCTGCTCGAGCAGCACTTCGCCCTCGTGCACCACCACCAGCAGGTCCGCCCGTTTTTCCGGGGACGTCTTTTTCGGTTTGCGCACCGGCAGCTCGGCCGTGCGTCCGGTGGCATACGCCACGCAGCGCGCCTGCAATGGGCAGCGCCCGCAGTCAGGCTTCGAGCGCGTGCACAGCGTCGCGCCCAGGTCCATCAGCCCCTGCGTGTACGACTCGATGCCTTCCTCCGGCAGCAGCGCGTCCGCACGCCGCCACAGCGCTTCCTCGACCCGCTTCTCGCCCGGATACTGCTCGACCCCGAACACGCGCGCAAACACGCGCTTCACGTTCCCGTCCAGGATCGCGGCGCGGGTGCCGTTCGAGAATGCCGTGATGGCCGCCGCGGTCGAGCGTCCGATCCCCGGCAAGTCCGCCAGCAGAGCGGGGTCGCTCGGGAACACGCCGCCGTACTCGTTCACCACCCGCTGTGCGCAGGCGTGCAGGTTGCGCGCGCGGGTGTAGTAACCGAGGCCGCTCCAGTAGGTCATCACGTCCTCGACCGGCGCCGCGGCCAGGTCCTGCACCGTCGGAAAACGCTCCAGGAAGCGCGCGTAATAGCCCAGCACCGCGGCCACTTGCGTCTGCTGCAGCATGATCTCCGACAGCCACACGCGGTAGGCGTCGCGCGTGTTCTGCCAGGGCAGGGTATGGCGCCCGTGTGCGCGCTGCCAGGCGATCACGGCTTCCGAAAACGTCGGATCGGCCAGATCGTCAAATTCCGTCAAACGCTTCACGCCGCCTCCAGCATGGCCGGCTCGTCGAGCGCCGTGCAGACTGCCGCGCCGAGGTCCAGCACCTGGCGGCGCTGGCGTTCCAGCTCGCCCTGACGCGCTTCGAAGGCCGCGATCTTCTGCTCCAGGCTGTCGGTGGCGTCGTGGATGCGCTGGATCGAGGCCAGGCGGTGGCGCAGCTGCTCCTTGTGCTGGCGGATCTGGGTTTCGAGCGGCGCCATGATCACCTTCAGCCAGGCTTCCACGTCCGCATTCGCGGCGCGGAACACGCGGCGTACGCGCGAGGCGATGGAATCGAAGAAGCGCTCCATCAGCGTCGCGCGGCTGGTCATCAGCAAGGTTGCGGTGCCGAACTGCCTGGCGAACAAGGCCTCGATGGCGTCGATCTCCTCGCGGTAGCGCGCCAGCGTCAAGGCCGGCGGCGGCGACAGCGTCAGGCCGTGCTCGGCCGCGAAGCCGCGCACCATGGCATCGGTCATGCCGCCGATCTCGCCGACCTTCGCTTCCGAGGCGTCGAGCGCCGCGCGTGCTTCGTCGAAGAAGGCGCGCACCGGGGCGCGCATGCCGGTGGCGAAACGCGAGGCCTGCATCGCCAGGCGCACGCTCTCGGCCTGGCGCTGCACGCCGTCCACGCCCAGCAGGGTGTAGAGCTGTGTCGAGAGCGCGGCGAAGCGCGTGCGCGCTTCCTGCAAGCGCAGCAGGCCGGCGTCGAAGTCCTTCCGCTCGGCCTCGATGCGGCGCATCATCAGCGCCAGCACGGTCTGGTTCTTGCCGCGCAGGCTTTTCAGTTCCTGCAGCTGCTCGACCAGGTCGCGCGTGCGCGCGCCCAGCGCGGAGGCCAGTGCGCCTTCGAGCGTGGCCAGGTCGTCGCGCAGCTGGCGCGCCAGGATGTCGCGCTTCTGCGGGATCAGGCTGTGCAGCAGGGCCGCTTCCAGTGCGCCCACGCGGCTGCGTTCGAACAGCTCCATGTCGCCGTGGATGCGCCCGACCAGCGCCTGCTGGGCCGATACCGGGAACACCTGGTCGATCTCCAGCCCGAGCTGCTGCGCCACGCCCTGCTGCTGGCGCGCGATCTCGGCTTCGTTGCCGGCGTCGTTCTTGAGCGGGTCCCACATCGCATCGATCTTGTTCAGCACCACCAGGCGGCCCGGGCCGGCGCCGATGTGGGTGCGCCAGACGTCGATGTCGCTGCGCGTGACGCCGGTCTCCGCTGCCAGCACGAACAGCACCGCGTGCGCGTTCGGGATCAGGTTCAGCGTCAGTTCCGGCTCGGTGCCGATCGCGTTCAGGCCCGGCGTGTCGAGGATCACCAGGCCCTGCTTCAGGAGCGGATGCGGCAAATTGATGATGGCGTGGCGCCACTGCGAGATCTCGACCGTGCCGTCCGGCGCCAGGGCGTCGCCATGGTCCGGGTCGAGCGGGTCGTACAGGCCGTAGCGCTGGGCTTCCTCGGCCGGCACGCGGCGCGTCAGGCTCACCTGGCGGAAGGCGGCGCTCATGCTGTCCGGCGCGTCGAGGTCGAGCGCGATCACGGTCCAGGCCGACGGGTCGTCGCGGTAGTCGCTCGTCGACAGCTGGCCGGCGCGCGTGGCGATCGGCAGCAGGCGGATGCAGGGCGGCAGGGTGGCGTCGTACAGCAGCTCGGTCGGGCACATGGTGGTGCGGCCGGCCGCCGAAGGCAGGATGCGCTGGCCGTAGTCGGCGAAGAAGATCGCGTTGATCAGCTCGGATTTACCGCGCGAGAATTCGGCGACGAATGCCACCGACAGCCGGTCGTCGCGCACGCGCGCCTGGGCCTGGCCGACGCGCGCCAGGGTGGCCGCATCGCCCAGTTCCAGCTTTTGCAGCGTGGAGCGGTAGGCGTCCAGCGCATCGGCGATGGCGGCGCGCCAGGCGCCGTATTCTTGTATTTGTTGCATCTCTCACCCGCTCTTCAGGAGTTCACTTCTGGCAGGTGGCGCAATAAAAGGTGGAGCGCTGGCCCTGCTTGATTTGTCGTATTGGTGCGCCACAGTTTCTGCACGGCACTCCGGCACGATCATAGACGAAATATGTCTGCTGGAAATATCCTGACTGCCCATTTACCGCAATAAAGTCACGCAGCGTGCTGCCGCCCTGCACAATGGCGGCGGCCAGGATCTCGCGGATCGCCACCGCCAGCTTTTCGTAGCGCGCGCGGCTGATGCGCGAGGCCGGGGTCTTCGGGTTGATGCCGGCGCGGAACAGGCTCTCGCAGGCGTAGATGTTGCCGACGCCAACCACGATGTCGCCCGCCAGCAGCACCTGTTTGATTGGGGCGCTGCGCTTGCGCGTGGCGCGGTACAGCAGCTCGGCCGAGAACTGCTCTTCCAGCGGCTCGACGCCAAGGCCGCGCAGCAGGATGTGCTGTTCCAGCTCGCCGTCGTCGTTCGCATGCCAGAGCACGGCGCCGAAGCGGCGCGGGTCGTGCAGGCGCAGCACCTGCTGTTGCGCGCCGTCGCTGACCACCAGGTCGAAGTGGTCGTGTTTCTTCAGCTCGATACCGGGCGGCAGCACGCGCAGGTGGCCAGACATGCCGAGGTGGACGATCAGCGTGCCGCCGGCAAAGCCCAGCAGCAAATACTTGCCGCGCCGCTTGACGTGCTCGATGCGCTGGCCGACCAGGGTCTGCGCAATGTGGGCCGGAAAGGGCCAGCGCAGGCCCTCGCGGCGGAACACGACCTCTTCGACCACGCGGCCTTCCAGGTGCGGCGCGACACCGCGCCGGGTGACTTCTACTTCCGGGAGTTCAGGCATGAAAATCTGACAAATTCTTGTAAATTCGTGTTGCGGGCGCGCACGCGCTGCGGGGCTTGGGCGTAGAATCGGGACATCCTTCCCGATATGGACATGCTTTGAAAAACGCTTTCGTCATTGTAACTCTCTCCAGTGTGCTGGCGGCATGCGCTGTGGCGCCACAGCCGCAGTCGCAGGCCGTCGCGCAATCGGGTGCGCCTGCCGCGGCGAAGACCGCGGCCGATGCCGAAGCCGAACAGAAAGCGGCGGCCGAGGCGGCGGAAGCGGCGGCCGAAGCGGAAAAGGCCGCGCAAATGGCGCGCCTGCCCAAGGTCGAACTCACCAGCACCCTGCTGAACCAGCTGCTGCGCGCCGAGTTCGCGTTCCGCAATGGCGACTGGCAAGGCCCCTACCTGACCATGCTGGCCCTGGCCCAGCAGACGCGCGACCCGCGCCTGGCGCGCCGCGCCGCCGAAATGGCCCTGGCCGCGCGCCAGCCCGAAGACACCCTGGCCGCCGTGCGCGAATGGCGCAAGCTCGACCCCGAGTCCGACGAAGCGACGCAATACTATCTGGGGATGGTTATCCTGTCGGACAATATCTCCGACGCAGAAGAAATCTTCCGCAAGCGTTTGGCCGGCGCGCCGCCCGCCGTGCGCGGCGTGGTGCTCTACCAGGTGCAGCAATTGCTCTCGCGCGCCAAGGACAAGGAAGCGGCCAACGCCATGCTCGAGCGCGTGGTCGCGCCTTACCGCGATACCGTCGAAGGCCACGTGGTGCTGGCCCAGGCGGCGCTGGCGCGCGGCGCCAAGGAAGAGGGCGCGCGCGAGGCCCGTGCCGCCCTGGCCCTGAAGCCCGATTCCGAAATCGCCATGCTGACCCTGGCGCAGTCGAGCGAATCCGAAGCCCAGGCCACGGCGCGCCTGGAACAATTCCTGGCTGCGAACCCAAAGGCGCGCGAAGTGCGCGCCGCCCATGCCCGCATCCTGGTCAACAACAAGCAGTACGAGGAAGCGCGGCGCCAGTTCCTGCTGCTCGACGGGCAGCAGCCGGACAACGTCACCACGCTGTACGCGCTGGGCGTGCTGTCGACCCAGCTGAACGATCCGCCGAATGCCGAGCGCTATTTCTCGCGCTTCGTCGAAGTGCTGGGCCGCAATCCCGACGACGAGCGCGACCCCTCGAAAGCCCTGCTGATCCTGTCGCAGCTGGCCGAGGAGCGGGGCGATTTGCAGGCCGCCGTCGGCTGGCTCGATAAACTGCCCGAAGGCGACGAAAAGACGGTCTTCGGCGCCCAGTTGCGCCGCGCCCAGTTGCTGGGCAAGAGCGGCGACGTGCCGGCCGCGCGCCGTTTGCTCGCTTCCCTGAAGCCGGGCGAACCGACCGCCCAGGCGCAAGTGCTGGCGGCCGAAGCCCAGGTGCTGCGCGACGCCGGCCAGGCCGCGCAAGCCTACACGCTGATGCAGGCGGCCACCAGGCGCTTCCCGGACAACGCGGACCTGCTCTACGATTTTGCCCTGCTGGCCGAAAAGACCGGCCAGGTCGAGGAAATGGAAAAAGCCCTGCGCGAAGTGATGCGTCTGGCGCCGGACAACCACCACGCCTACAACGCCCTCGGCTACTCGCTGGCCGAACGCAATACCCGCCTCGACGAAGCGCGCGCCCTGATCGAAAAGGCGATGGGCATGGCGCCGGAAGATCCTTTCATCATGGACAGCATGGGCTGGGTCGAATACCGCCTGGGTAACCTGGAGGCCGCCGAAGGCCACCTGCGCCGCGCCTACAGCCTGCGCCGCGATCCGGAAATCGCGGTCCACCTCGGCGAAGTGCTGTGGCAGCGCGGCAAGCGTGCCGACGCCCAGAAGCTGTGGCTGGAAGCACGCGCCAAGGACCCGCAGAACGACACCCTGCGCAGCACGCTGGCGCGCCTGCGCCTGTCTCTGTGAAATAATTGTGTAAAGCTATAGATTGCGGCGGACTTGTTCCGCCGTTTGTTTTTCCAACTTTTATCCTGACCGATGCCGATTACCCGACGCCTCTCCCTGCTTGCCATCGCGGCCACCCTGGCCGGCTGCGCCACCGCCCCTCTATCCCAGTCCACCGTGGGCGACTACCGCGACACCATCGAACTGACCGGGCGCCTGGCCGTGAGCTATCAAAAGGATGGCCAGCCGGCTAACCTGAACGGCAATTTCACCTGGTCGCAGCAGCCGGGCCGCATCGACGTGGCGCTGTCGTCGCCCTTCAGCCAGATCGCCGCGATCAGCGTCACCCCGCAACAGGCGACGCTGACCGAGGCCGGACGCGAGCCGCTGGTAGCCAGGGACATCGACACGCTGACCGCGCAGGCGCTGGGCTGGGCGCTGCCGGTGGCCGGCCTGCGCGACTGGCTGCAGGGCTATGCGATCGGCGCCGACGGCAAGCGCTTCCTGGCGTCGCCGGCTAACAACAGCGTCACCACGAACGATGGCTGGCGCCTGCGCTTCGCTTCCTGGCAAGACGAAAAGGCGGTTCACCCGCTGCCCAAGCGCATCGACGCCGCGCGCACGACCGCGTCCGGCGAACTCGAAATCCGCATCATCATCAACCCGGCCAATCCATGAAGTCGCTGCACGATTGCCCGGCGCCGGCCAAGCTGAACCTGTTCCTGCACGTCGTCGGCCGCCGCGCCGACGGCTATCACCTGCTGCAAAGCGTCTTTCAACTGATCGATCGCGGCGATACCCTGCACTTCGACCTGCGCGACGATGGTTTGATTCGCCGCGTCAACGACGTGCCGGGCGTGCCGGAAGAATCCGACCTGGTGGTGCGGGCGCTGCGGCGCCTGGCCGACGCCTTCGAACAGCGTCACGGCCGTGCCGTGCGCGGCATCGACGTGCGCCTGGATAAAATCCTGCCCATGGGCGGCGGCCTGGGCGGCGGCTCCTCGGATGCGGCCACTGCGCTGATGGCGGCCAACCACCTGTGGCAGGGCGGGTTCAGCGACGAGGAATTGATGGCGATCGGCTTGCCGCTGGGCGCCGATATTCCCTTTTTCCTGTTTGGCGAGACCGCGTTCGTGGAAGGAATCGGCGAGGCGATGCAGCCGGTGCAGGGGCCGGATTGCTGCTACGTGGTGATCGAGCCGGGTGTCTCCGTACCGACCCCAGCAATTTTTACCGCGCACGATTTGACAAGAGACAGCAAACCCGTCAGAATAGCGGACTTTCCTGAAGCGCAAAACATCAGCGGCTTCGGAAGAAATGATTTGCAAGGAGTTGCAGTCAGGTTGTTTCCAGCAGTAGGGGAAGCGATCGCATGGTTGAGCCAGTACGGTTCGGCCAGGATGACCGGCTCCGGGGCTTGCGTGTTTGTTGCGCTGCCCGGCGAAGCTGAAGCGAACCATGTGCTGGGCCAGGTGCCAGGCAAGTGGAAAGCGTGGAAAGCAACATCGCTGGCGCGACATCCGATGAAAAAGCTCTTGCAAAACAGTATGTTGTAGAATAAAATTTTGCCTGTCGCAGCGAATGACGGTTAGAATAGTCAAGCAAAGCGGCAAGCTGTAAGTTGCGTAGGGGAATCGCCAAGCTGGTTAAGGCACCGGATTTTGATTCCGGCATACCAAGGTTCGAATCCTTGTTCCCCTGCCATTCGTTTTATCTGGCTGTCGATACGAATGTGTCCAGCGGATGAAATAGGCGGTACCGCACCAGGCGGTACAGTCCTTAAAGCATAATCAGCCGGTATAGCCGGCTGATTGTTTTTCAAAAGTATCAACGCTCTTCTCTCAGGACTCCCATGGCTTACGAAAACCTGATGGTTTTTACCGGCAACGCTAATCCGGCGCTAGCAGAAGGGGTCGCAAAAAGCCTCGGTATTCCTCTCGGTAAAGCAGTCGTTTCGAAATTCTCGGACGGCGAAGTCATGGTCGAAATCAACGAGAACGTCCGCGGTAAAGACGTCTTCGTGCTGCAATCGACCTGCGCTCCTACCAACGACAGCCTCATGGAAATCATGCTGATGGTCGACGCTCTCAAGCGCGCCTCGGCTGGCCGTATCACGGCCGCGATTCCTTACTTCGGCTACGCCCGCCAGGACCGCCGCCCGCGCTCGGCGCGTGTCGCGATCTCGGCCAAGGTCGTCGCCAACATGCTGGAAGAAGCCGGCGTCGAGCGCGTCCTGATCATGGACCTGCACGCCGACCAGATCCAGGGCTTCTTCGACATTCCGGTCGATAACATCTACGCGTCGCCGCTGCTGCTGGGCGACCTGCAGAAGCAGAACTACGACGACCTGCTGGTCGTGTCGCCGGACGTCGGCGGCGTGGTGCGCGCCCGTGCCCTGGCCAAGCGCCTCGGCTGCGACCTGGCGATCATCGACAAGCGCCGCCCGAAGGCGAACGTGTCGGAAGTCATGAACATCATCGGCGAAGTCGAAGGCCGCAACTGCGTGATCATGGACGACATGGTCGACACCGCGGGCACGCTGACGAAGGCCGCCGAAGTCCTGAAAGAACGCGGCGCCAAGAAAGTCGTGGCGTATTGCACCCACCCGGTCCTGTCGGGTCCTGCAATCGACCGCATCTCGAACTCGCCGCTGGACGAACTGGTGGTCACCGACACCATTCCGCTGTCGGCCGCCGCCGCCGCCTGCCCGAAGATCCGCCAGCTGACCTGTGCGCCGCTGCTGGCCGAGACCTTCAAGCGTATCGTCAAGGGCGACTCGGTCATGTCGCTGTTCGTCGACTAAGAAGTTCCGCTTCATGCGAGGCGCGCCAGGCTGACAAGCCGGCGCGCCTTTGTGCTGTAAAGAATTCGTTTTTTCTTGAGCATGTAGGCAGTGCTCAGCCATGCCAGCCCCTGGTCGCGGGGGCGGGCGCAAACCGGGAAATCGGGTGGGAACTTATCCTGCATGCGATCCCACACTTATGGAGTTTCACATGAAAGTAGTTGCATTCAACCGCACCCTGCAGGGCACCGGAGCGAGCCGCCGCCTGCGCAAGGCTGGCCAGACCCCAGGCATCATCTACGGCGGCGCAGCAGCCCCGGTCCTGATCGCCCTGGACGGCAACGCCCTGTACCACGCGCTCAAGAAAGAAGCTTTCCACGGTTCCGTGCTGGACCTCGAAATCGAAGGCCAGACCCAGCAAGTCCTGCTGCGCGACTTCCAGATGCACGCATACAAGCAACTGGTCCTGCACGCTGACTTCCAGCGCGTCGACGCTTCGCAGCCGATCCACACCAAGGTCGCCCTGCACTTCATCAACGCCGAAACCTCGCCAGCAGTCAAGCTGGGCGGCGCCATCGTGTCGCACGTGCTGAACGAACTGGAAGTCGCTTGCCTGCCAGGTCAACTGCCAGAGTTCATCGAAGTCGATCTGGGCGCCCTGGAAGTCGGCGGCTCGATCCACACCGACGACCTGAAACTGCCAGCCGGCGTGACCGCGCTGACCCACGGCCAGAACCTGACCATCGTCACCACCTCGGTGCCGCGTGGCGCAGCTGCTGCCGAAACCGAAGAAGCCAAGTAATTCTTCGGCGCTGCCTTCGGGTGGCCCTGCACGATAAAAACCCGCCGCGGCTCGCGCCTGGCGGGTTTTTTGTTTTCTGGTCACTCGCCGTTTCGGCGATAATCCTCTTTTTCCTGACGCGACCGCTATGTCCATCCGCCTCATCGTCGGCCTCGGCAACCCTGGC
>Ga0209023_10004806_pt1 | contig 15141 bp, 12 predicted proteins | sample LakOneMetagenome_FD_187468 | JGI IMG/M metagenome (GOLD analysis project Ga0209023, IMG submission 187468) | Freshwater and sediment microbial communities from Lake Erie, Canada (SPAdes) (version 2) | ecosystem: Environmental > Aquatic > Freshwater > Lentic | place: Lake Erie, Canada... | reverse complement strand
GAGCGGCTGCGGCAAGTCGAGCCTGCTGCGATGCTTGAACCGCCTCAATGACGAGATCGAGGGAAGTCGCGTCGCCGGCACGGTGCTGCTCGGCGGCGCCGACGTCTATGCTAGGGGCGTGGTGGTGCACGAGGTGCGCCGCCGCGTCGGCATCGTGTTCCAGCGACCCAATCCGTTTCCGATGTCGGTGCACGACAATGTCGCCTACGGCCTGCGCCTGCTCGGCGTGCGTCGCCGGCGCGAACTCGACGAGCGCATCGAGGTTGCACTCAAGGCGGTCGCGCTTTGGGACGAGGTGTCCAATCGGCTCGACGACAGCGCGCTCGGGCTTTCGCTCGGCCAGCAGCAGCGTCTGGTGATCGCACGCGCGATCGCGGTCGAGCCCGAGGTGCTGCTGCTCGACGAGCCCGCATCCGCGCTCGATCCCGCCGCGACGCTGCGGTTCGAGGAACTGCTGCACGAGCTCGCGCGGCGCTATACCCTGCTGCTGGTCACCCACAACATGCAGCAAGCCGCGCGCGTTTCCGACTTCACAGCCTTCATGCACGAAGGTCGCCTGGTCGAGTTCGGCGAAACCGACGCGCTGTTCACGAACCCGCGCGAACGCCAGACCGAAGACTTCATTACCGGGCGATATGGCTGAAGGCCGCGGTCGACGCGGATCTTCTCCATTCCGAATCCCTAGCCCCCGGCCCCTAGCCACTAGCCACTAGCCACTAGCCTCCAGCCCCTGACCAATGGACCGCCTGCATCTTTCCCAACACATTTCCCGCCAGTTCAACAGCGAGATTGAGGACGTCCGCCGCCAGGTGCTGGCGATGGGCGGCATCGTCGAGGAACAGATCTCCGCGGCAGTGCGCGTGCTGGTCGCGCGCGAGGCCGGCGCGCTCGGCGATATCCGCGAGCGCGAGCAACGCATCAACGCGGCCGAGCTCGCGATCGACGAGCAATGCGCGTTCATCCTCGCGCGGCGCCAGCCGGCGGCGTCGGATCTGCGCCTCGTGCTCGCGGTGATGAAGATGCTGGCCGATCTCGAACGCATTGGCGACGAGGCCAAGCGCATCGCGCGACTCGGCGAGCGGCTGTTGCACGAGGAAGGTGGCGCGGAGGTGACTGCGGCGCTTGCCGACCTCGGGCATTGCGCGCGCGACATGCTGCGAGGCGCGCTGGATGCATTCGCGCGCCTCGACGAGAAGCTGGCGCTCGACGTCATGCACCGTGACCGCCGCCTCGATGGCAGCTACCGCGTGGTCACCGAAACGCTGGTCGCGCGCATGCAGCGCGAGCCGGAGCAGATTCCGATCGAACTTGACCGCCTGTGGTGCGCGCGCTCGTTCGAGCGCATCGGCGACCGCTGCAAGAACCTTTGCGAGTTCGTGCTGTACCTGGTGCGCGGCAAGGACGTGCGCCATTCCGGCCTTGCCAAGGACGGTGGTGCGTCGGCGTCCTGATCAGCGCGAGGCGGGATCCATGAGCGCGCGCGCGCCGGCAGCACTGAACGGTTGCGCAAGCTGCGGCAGGAAGCCCTTGGCGATGGCGCCGTCGATGCCGATGTCTGCGGGCGGGCGACGTGGTGGATTGAAGTACGTGCCGAACACCTGGTCCCACAGCACGAAGTTTTCGCCGTAGTTGCGGTTGCCTTCGGCCGGGATGCGCGAGTGGTGCCAGCGGTGCAGCGCAGGCGTGCTGAACACGTAGTCGAGCGGGCCGGTGCGCATGACCACGTTGCAGTGGGTGAGCAGGCCGGTGATCGCGGTGACGGCGCTGATCCACAGGAACACCGGCAGCGGCGCGCCGAGCAGGTACAGCGGCAGCTGGCCGAGCGCGGCCTTGAAGCAGGTATCGACGATGTGGAAGCGCCCGGTGTTGACCACCCACAGGCGCGTCACGCTGTGGTGCAGCGCGTGGAAGCGCCAGAATGCCGGCCACTCGTGCGCGATGCGATGTGCCGCGTACAGGCCGAGCTCGGCGATCGCGAGTGCGAGGATCACCTGCGCGGCGAGCGGCCAATGCTCCGGCCACAGTTGCGGCAGGCCGCGATTGGCCGGATCGACGGCGGTGGCGGTCAGCATCGTCGCGCTGGTGACAGTCACGACCGCGAGTTGGACCAGTCCCTTGGTCAGCAAGGTGTGGGCCAGGTTCGTCGCGGTCTCGCCGTCGGCTTCCAGCCATTGCCGTTCGTGCGGCATCCATCGTTCCAGCATGCCGATCACGAGCGCGAGCGAGACATAGACCACGTTGAACCACAGCACCGGGTGGCTGCTGGTGAGCGCCTCGTGCACGCCAAGCAGGCCGCTGCCGTAGAGCAGCGGCCACAGCAGCCACGACAGCGGGTTCGAGGATCGGCTTGCTGCTTGCGTGACTGACGCCATGCCGCGCGCTCGTGGTTCAGTTCGCCGGTGCCGCGAGCGCGGTGCTGTCCCAGCCTGGCCGCGGCGTGAAGCGTGTGCCGTATTTCTGCACCAGCGTTTCGAGGCGTGCCTTCAAAGCAGGCGCGCCGGTATCGCGAATGTGCTGGATCGGGCCGCCGCGGAACGGCGCGAAGCCGGTGCCGAAGATCACGCCCGCGTCGAGCAGGTCGGCATCGTCGACGACCTTGTCGGCGAGACAGGCGACTGCCTCGTTGAGCAGGGGCAGGATCAGGCGGTCCTCGAGGTCATCGGGTGCCGCGTAGGTTGGATCGACCTCTGGCTTCTGCGGCCTGCCATCCTGCCACTTGTAGAAACCCTCGCCGTCCTTCTTGCCGCGCTTGCCGCCCTTGACCAGCTCTTCCAGGCTCGGCGGGATGTCGAGGCCGAGGAATGGGCCGAGTTCGGCGCCGACCGACGCGGCGACATCGAGGCCGACCGTGTCGATCAGCTCGATCGGCCCCATCGGCATGCCGAATCTCTTCGCCGCCTTGTCGATCACCGGGCCGGGCACGCCTTCGCTGTACGCGCGCGCGGCTTCGAGCATGTACGGCATGAGGATGCGGTTGACGAGGAAGCCGGGCGTGCCGGCGACCGGCACCGGCAACTTGTCGAGCGCCTTGCAGAACGCGAGCGCGCGTTTTTCGCAGGCGGGGTCGAGTTCGTCGTGGCGCACGATCTCGACCAGCGGCATCAGCGCGACCGGGTTGAAATAGTGCAGGCCGAGGAAGCGCGCGGGCTTGTCCACCGTCTTGCGCAGTTCGTTCAGCGGAATGCTCGAGGTGTTCGTCGCGAGCAGGGCATCCGCCTTCATCTTCGGCTCGGTGTTGCGATACAGCGTCTCCTTCGCCTCTGCGTTCTCGTAGATCGCCTCGATGGTCAGGTCGGCGTCCGCAATGCCGTTGCCTTCGACGTCGGCCTTGAGGCGCGCGAGCGCGGGCGCGATGCGCTCGGGTGTCTTGAGCTTCTTCGTGAACATGTCCTTCGCGCGGTCGAGCGCCGGCTGCACGAATTTCATCTCGCGATCCTGCAGAGTCACCTCGAAACCGCGCAACGCGCACCACGCCGCGATGTCGCCACCCATGACGCCGGCGCCGACGACGTGCACGTGCTTGACACCATGTTCGGCGCCGCCCGCGAGCCCCTTGAGACGTTCCTGCAGGAAGAACACGCGGATCAGGTTGTGTGCGGTCGGCGTCGCGGCGAGCTTCGCCACCGCGCGCGCTTCCAGCTTGAGGCGCTGGGCGAGGCTCGGGCCGCCGCGGCGCCATGTTTCGATCAGCGCGAACGGTGCCGGGTACTGCTCCTTGCGCGCCTTGGTCGCGGTCTGCTTGACCATGATCGGTGCGAGCACCTGGCGCACCGGCCACAGGTTGGTCGCCCAGGCCATTGCGCGCTGCTGCAGCGGGCGGCTGCGCGGATGCCGGATGAGTTCCTTCGCTGCCTCGACCAAGAGTTCCGGCGAAGTCAGCACGTCGACGAGGCCGAGCGATTTCGCGTTCTCGGCCGATGCGTTCCGGCCGGTCAGCATGAGTTCGAGCGCGGCCGGCGCGCCGATCAGGCGCGGCAGGCGTGCCGATCCGCCCCAGCCCGGGAAGATGCCGAGCTTGACCTCGGGCAGGGCGATGCGCGTCGACGCATCGCGCGAAGCGACGCGGAAGCGGCAGGCGAGCGCCAGCTCGGTGCCGCCGCCCATGCACACGCCGTGGATTGCGGCGACGGTAGGACAGGGCAGGCGGCCGAGGCGCAGGAAGATGCGCTGCCCATTCTCGAGCGCGTCCTGCACCGTACCGTTCTTCTCGAAGCTCTCGAATTCCTTGATGTCGGCGCCGACGATGAAGCCGCTGTTCTTGCCGGAACGCACGACCACCCCTTTCGGCGGCTCGAACGACAGACGTTCGACGATCTCCGACAACTCGTCCAGCACGGCACGCGAAAGGGCGTTGACCGAACTGCCGGCGCGGTCGAGCGTCAGCACGACGATGCCATCGGCGTCGCGCGCGGGTTGCCAATGCTGGAAACGCAGGCCCTCGAACATGAGCGGGCTCCGGGAAGCGGGCGTAGGGACGGCTATAATCCCGGCAAGCCCTGCGTCGGGTCAATCCAGCGACGCCAAGGGCTTGGGAAACACTCTTGCAGTCCGATCGAAAGAAGGATCGAATGCAGGCCGATGGAGGACCGGGTGGTCCGCATCCGTGGCACGGGTCAGGGGAACGCGTGGTCGAAACCAAAGCCGAGCTGCCGGTCGTCCAGAAGCTGCTGGACCGCATCGTGCAATCGTCCCAGCATATCGTGGCCCTGCAGACCTCCAGCGTCGGCGACACGATCGCGCAGATGCGCGTGCTGGCGATGCGCAGCGGCGCCTCGATCTATGCGTGGGATCCGGACGGCGGCGTGGCCTCGCTGCGCGAGAGCGGCATGCACGTGCCGGGCACCAAGCGCATGTCGGATGCGCTGCGCTACGTCTTGCAGAGCATGCAGTTCGGCGTCTACCTGTTCGTCGACTTCGAGGCGCACCTGAAGCCGGCCGACGTGTTGCTGTTGCGGCGCATCTCGCGCACGCCGACCAGCAACGAACGCAAGCTGGTGTTCGCCGCAGCCGGTACCGAACTGCCGGAAGAACTCGAGGGAATGTACGAGCGCATCGCGGTCGAGAGCGAGATGCATCGGCAACTGCGCCTGCGCGACGGACGGTGGCTCACATGAGCGTGCCGGCGGCCGAGGCGCGCGGTGCCGCCCTGATCGTCGCGGCCGATCGGGAGGATCGCCGCGTGCTGTTCGACGCGCTCGATGCACAGGCGTTCGAGGAGATCTATTCGGCGAAGGACATTTCGCAGGCGCGCAGTTTCCTCGGGCCCGACCTCGACATCGACGTCGTCCTGCTCGAATTCGACGAGCAGCCGGACGAAGCGCTGGCGTTCTGCGAGGAGTTGCGCAAGCAGTCGCGGCGCGACTTGCCGGTGATCGGCATCCTCGGCAGTCGTGGCGGCAGCTGGCGCGACGGGCGCCTGCCGGCCGGGCTGGTCGAGTGGATTGCGCGTCCGGTCAAGGCCGACGATGCGCAGGCACGCATCAAGGTCGCGCTCGCGGCGCACAGTGCCGGCACTGTGCGCAGCCCGCACGCTGCCAGTGCCGGCGACCGCTACCAGTTCGCGTTCGACGGCAGCCTCGACGAACTGGCGATCGTCGATCCGGCGAGCGGTCGCGTGCTGGAGATCAACGGCATGTTCGTGCAGCGTTCCGGCTATCCGCGCGCGCAGATCCTCGCCGGGCGCATCGATGGTTTCGACCTCGTGCTGACGCCAGACAGGCGCGAGGAGATCGAACGCAAGCTCGAGCGCGATGGCGCCGTGCACGTGCGTGCGCGCAAGCCGCGCGCCGATGGCGGCACCTACCCGGTCGACCTGCACGTGCGACTCGCGGTGCAGGAAGGGCGGGTGGTGCATTTCTACCTGTTCCGCGAGATCGAGGAACTGAGCCGGCACCAGGAGGCTCTCGTCGCGTTGTTGCGCATGGCGCAGGCGGGTGCCCACGATCCGGCGGAGGCGACCTTGCGCTGCCTGGTCGACTGGCTCGTGCTCGACTACGCCGTTTTCGTCGAGGCGCCCGCGGAGCACTCGACCGAACCACACGCGCTCGCGGTATTCAACCGGCGCGAGGGCGGCGAGGGACCCGATCCGTTGCGCGAAGTGAACCTGCGCCACGTGCTCGACGGCAATGAGATCCTGCAGGCGTCCGGCGCGTGGCGCGCGCCGGGTGCGGATGCGTCGGTGCGCGAGCACCGCTACGAGTGCGTGATCGGGCTGCCACTGTACGGCGAACGCCAGACCTGCCTCGGCGCGTTGATGATTGCGCGGCTGGATCCGCTGGTGGTCGACGCCGCAGTGATCGCCGGCGTGCGCGTGATCGCCCGTGCGCTCGCGAGCGAGCTCGACCTGCGCAACGCACGCGCGCAGGGTCGTGCGATCGGTCTGCGTGATCCTCTCACCGGGCTGCCGAATCGCCTGTTGTTCAACGACCGACTGAACTCGGCGATCACCGAGGCGCATCGCACCAGCGAACTGTTCGCGGTACTGTTCGTCGACCTCGATCGTTTCAAGAACATCAACGATTCGCTCGGCCACGCGGTTGGCGACCAGGTGCTCGCCGCCGTGGCCAAGCGCCTGCGCGCGAGCGTGCGCGGCTCCGACACGGTCGCGCGCTATGCCGGCGACGAGTTCACGCTGATCCTGCGCCATATCGTCCAGCGCGAGGACGTCGTGCGCATCGCCGAAAAGATCGTGCGCGCGATGGAGGCGCCGTTGCAGCTTGCGGGTGGCCTCGAACTCAACATGACCGCCTCGCTCGGCCTCAGCTTCTATCCGGACGACGCCACCGATGCGGAGCGCCTGCTCAAGCATGCCGACGTCGCGATGTACTCGGCCAAGGGCATGGGGCGCAACAACTTCCAGGCCTACGTCGCCGTACCGGAGGAATCGCACCAGCAGCGCCTCGCGCTGGAGGCGAAGCTGCGCCTGGCCGAGCGCAACGGTGAACTGCGCGTGTTCTACCAGCCGCAGATCGACGGCAAGAGCGAGGACATCGTCGGCATGGAGGCTCTGATCCGCTGGGAGCATCCGGAGCTCGGCATGATCAGCCCGGGGTTCTTCATTCCGCTGGCGGAGGAATCGGGCCTGATCATCCCGATCGGAGAATGGATCCTGCGCGCGGCCTGCCGCGACACGCGACGCTGGCAGGTGACCTACGGTTTGCCGTTGCGCATCGGCGTGAACCTGTCGCCGTTGCAGTTGCGCCAGCCGAACCTCGTGCAGGTGGTTGCCGAGGTGCTCAAGGAAACCGGGCTCGACGCGCAACTGCTCGATCTCGAAGTCACCGAAAGCATCAACGTGAAGTCGATCCCGAACCTGCTCGAAACGCTGCACGGCCTGCGCGAGCTCGGTTGCGGCATCTCGATCGACGACTTCGGCACCGGCCAGTCGTCCCTCGACTACATCAAGCGCTTCCCGGCCGACCGGATCAAGATCGACCAGGCATTCGTGCGCAACATCGGGGTCGACCCCGACGACGAGGCGATCGTGCGCGCGACCATCTCGATGGCGCACAATCTCAACCGCGAAGTCGTCGCCGAAGGCGTGGAGATCGAGCAACACCTCGATTTCCTGCGTGCCGAGGGGTGCGAGGTCCTGCAGGGTTTCCTGTTCTGTCGCCCGTTGCCGGCGGCGACCTTCGAGGCATTGCTGCAGGAGCGCGGGCGCCTGCTGGGGCGGGTGGCCTCTCCCGGCGATGCGGGACTGAAGCGGAACTAATCCAGCCGGGTGCGGTCAAGGTGGCATGCCTGACCGTGTCGGCAAACAGGGAGAACGGCCCGGATGGGCGAAAGCGACTCGGATCAGGCGCTCGTCGAGCGCGTGCAGAATGGCGACAAGCACGCGTTCGACTTGTTGGTCAGGAAATACCAGCACAAGCTGGTCAGCGTCATTTCCCGTTACGTCAACGACTGGAGCGAATGCCAGGACGTGGCGCAGGAGGCGTTCGTGCGCGCGTACCGGGCGATCGGCTCGTTCCGTGGCGACGCGCAGTTCTACACGTGGATCTACCGGATCGCGATCAACACCGCCAAGAACTGGCTGGTCTCGCAGGGGCGCCGGCCGCCGACCGAGGACGTGGCCGTCGAGGATGCGGTCCAGTTCGACGGCGCCACGCGCCTGCATGAATCGGCGACCCCCGAGCGCGAACTCATGCGCGAGGAAATTGAACGAACCGTGTTCGCCACGGTCGAAGCACTGCCCGAGGAGCTCAAGGTCGCGATCACCCTGCGGGAAGTCGACGGCCTGAGCTACGAGGAAATCGCGGAAGCGATGAACTGTCCCATTGGTACGGTCAGGTCACGCATCTTCCGCGCGCGCGAGGCGATCGACGAGCAGTTGCGCCCGCTGTTGTCGGAGGAAGACGAGAAGCCATGAACGAGCAGATCGACGAACAACTGTCAGCCCTGGTGGATGGCGAACTGGAACGCGACCAGACGCGTTTCCTGCTGCGTCGCGTCGCCGCGGATCCGGCGCTGCCGTTGCGATGGGAGCGCTATCAGGTCGCACGCCAGGCCTTGCGCCGGCAGCAGACCTTCGTGTTGCGCCCGGGTTTCGCCGCGGCGGTGATGGAGCAGCTGGCACAGGAGCCTGCGCTGCGTGCTCGCGGCGGACAGTGGCTGCGTTGGGGGGCTGGCGGCGCGATCGCGGCATCCGTTGCCGTCGCTGCGCTGGTGCTGACGCGCCCGGCGGAGGTCCCGACGGCGGTGGCGATGCGCAGCCCGCTGGCCGCACCCTCCATCACGATTGCCGCCGCACCGGCGTCGGCGACCACGACGGTAACCCCGGCGCCGGGCGAAATTCGCCCGCCGCTGCTGCTGCCGAATGCTCCCCTGGATGCCTCGCCGGCCAGTTTCGGCACCGAAATCGGATCGACCGCGGCACTCGATCCGCGCCTGCAGTCGTATGTCGTGCGCCACTATCAGGCGGTCGGCGGCAACGGCCAGTCCGGCTTCGTGCCCTATGTGCTGCTGACGGCTCCGCAGCGCCCGGCGGAAACCGCACACGCGGGTTCCGCCACGCCGCGCAATCGCTGACATCGCGCGCTGCCGCCCTTGAGCAGGACGAATGGCATTGCGGCCTGACCGGATCGCGGTCCTGTGGATGGTGCTGGCGCTCGCGGTCGCGAGTGCGCCTTCCCGCGCCGAACCGACCGCCACGAGCGATCCTCTCGCCCGGATGTATGCGGCGATCCGTCAACTCGACTTCCAGGGTTCTTTCGTCTACCTGCGCGGCGGCAAGGCGGAAGCCATGCGCATCTTCCATGCGGGCGGCAGCCCGGAGCGAGAACGCCTGGTCGGACTGAATGGGGCACGCACCGAGATCGCGCGCGAAGGGGGTGTCGTCACCTGCGTGAGTGGCGACGCGCCATCGAAGTTGTTCGACACCCCGGGCGTACGCCTGTTGCCGCTGTTGCCGGACCTGCGCGGTGGCTCGGTCGCCGCCTACTACGCGGTCAGTGCGGGGGACGAGGAACGGGTTGCCGGATACCGGGCGCGCCGGATCGATATCGTTGCGCGGGATGGCTATCGGTACGGTTATCGATTGTGGATGGAGGACCACAGTGGGCTTCCGCTGCGCTCCTCGATCGTCGACGCGTCGGGCCGGATACTCGAGGAGTACATGTTCGTCACGCTCGACATCGGGGCGCGTCCGCGCGACAGCGACCTGGCACCGAGCACGAATGCGGGCGTGGCCGAAGCCGCCGCGGAAACTCTCGTCGAGCCGCGCTGGCAAATCGCCGATCCGCCGCCGGGCTTCGAGCTCACGCGCACGCAGAAGCCCGCGCTAGGCGACGAGCGCAGCGAACATCAGATCTATACCGACGGGCTGGCCAGCGTTTCCATCTATGTGGAGCCGCACAGCGGGGCGAATGGCGCCGATCGCGGGTTTGCGCGCGGCATGTTGAACATGCTCACGCATGAGGCCGGCGGTTGGCGCGTGGCGGCGATCGGCGACGTTCCGCGCGTAACGCTGGAGCGCATGCTCGGATCGATGCGTCCATTTCCTGCCGCGCTGAAGCACGACTGAAGGCGTGCGCCCGAGGATGGAACTTCGGCGGCTGATCCTCGTCCATAGCGAGATTCGGAGTCGTGCCAAGGCGTGCGCGACTCCGCCAATCCGACAATGCAACCACGAGAGGTAGCCATGACGATGATTTCGCGCAGCGGATCACTTGCCCGCTGGATGCTTGCGCCAGTGATGGCGTTGGCGATGACGGCCCAGGCGATGGCCGTGGACCTTCCCGATTTCAGCGGACTGGTCGACCGCTACGGGCCGGCCGTGGTGAACGTGCAGGCCACCGGCAATCCCGACGCGCAGGCGCAGAATCCGGGCGACCAGCAAGAGGTGCCGGAGATCTTCCGGCGCTTCTTCGGCCCGATGCCGCAGCCGCGCGACCGGGGCATGCGCATGTCGATGGGTTCCGGTTTCATCATATCGGCCGATGGCTACGTGCTGACCAACAACCACGTCGTGGACGGTGCCGACAACGTCACCGTGCGCCTGTCCGATCGTCGTGAACTCGACGCCAAGGTGGTCGGCACCGACGCGCAGTACGACATCGCCTTGCTCAAGCTCAGTGCGACCGATCTGCCGGTCGTCAGCCTCGGCGACTCGAAGGTCGTCAAGGCCGGCCAGTGGGTGGTGGCGATCGGTTCTCCGTTCGGTTTCGACCATTCGGTCACCGCCGGCATCATCAGCGCGGTCGGCCGCAATTTCGGCGGTGCCGACCAGCAGTACGTGCCATTCATCCAGACCGACGTGCCGATCAACCGCGGCAACTCCGGCGGCCCGCTGTTCAACCTCAATGGCCAGGTCGTCGGCATCAACTCGCAGATCTTCTCGAACACTGGCGGTTTCATGGGCGTGTCGTTCGCGATCCCGATCGACATCGCGATGAACGCGGTCGAGCAGATCAAGAGCAATGGCCGCGTCAGCCGCGGCATGATCGGAGTGCAGATCCAGAACGTCGATCGCGAACAGGCGAAGGCGCTCGGCCTGCCGCGCAGCGGTGGTGCCCTGGTCAACAAGGTCACCCCGGGCAGCGCAGCCGACAAGGCCGGCGTGCAACTCGGTGACGTCATCCTCGGATTTGCCGGTCACGAGATCGCGATGTCGGCCGATTTGCCACCATTGGTCGGTTCGAGTCGCCCGGGCAGCAAGGCGGACCTCTCCGTCTGGCGTGACGGCAAGACCCTGACCATCCCGGTGGTGGTGGGCGAGCTTCCCGCGGACAAGGATGCGCTGGCAGGCGCGCGAGGCGCGGCGCCGAAGGCGGTCGCGGGCAACGCGCTCGGCATCGTCGCCGAAGACCTCGGTGCCGACCAGCGCAAGCAACTCGGGATCACCGATGGCCAGGGCGTCGTCGTCACCCAGGTCACCGGCGCGGCCGCACGGCGAGCCGCGCTGGAACCCGGCGACGTGATCCTGATGGTCGGGCGCAAGCCGGTGAAGTCGGTCGCTGATTTCAACGCGACCCTCAAGGAAGCAAAGCCCGGCGATTCCGTCATGCTGCTGGTGCGTCGTGACGAGCAGACGCAATTCCTCGCGCTCACCGTGCCCGCTCCCGGCAAGGACTGAAAACCCGCGCGAACGTGCATCCGGACGGGGCCGCAATGGCCCCGTTCCGCTTCATGTGTACACGACAGCGACGCCAGCCGCCGGATTCTGCGATAATCCGGCTCTTGTGCCGACCGCATGCCCTGCCCGCAATCCAGATGCAACACATCCGCAATTTCTCGATCATCGCCCATGTCGACCACGGCAAATCCACGCTGGCTGACCGCATCATCCAGATCTGTGGAGGGTTGAGCGAGCGCGAGATGGAAGCGCAGGTGCTCGACAACAACCCGATCGAGCGCGAGCGTGGCATCACGATCAAGGCGCAGTCCGTCTCGCTGCCGTACACCGCGAAAGACGGCAAGACCTACCAGTTCAACTTCATCGACACGCCAGGGCACGTCGACTTCAGCTATGAAGTCAGTCGTTCGCTTTCGGCCTGCGAAGGCGCGTTGCTCGTCGTCGATGCGGCACAGGGCGTGGAAGCGCAGTCGGTCGCCAATTGCTACACAGCAGTCGAGCTCGGCCTCGAAGTGGTGCCGGTGCTGAACAAGATCGACCTGCCGACCGCCGACGTCGATCGCGCCAAGGCCGAGATCGAGGCAGTGATCGGCATCCATGCCGACGACGCTATCGCGATCAGCGCCAAGACCGGCCAGAACGTCGAAGCCGTGCTCGAAGCGATCGTCGCGCGCATCCCGCCGCCGAAACCGCGCGACACCAACCGCCTGCAGGCGCTGATCATCGATTCGTGGTTCGACAATTACCTCGGCGTGGTCTCGCTGGTGCGGGTGATGCAGGGTGAGATCAAGCCGAAGGACAAGCTGCTGGTGATGTCGACCGGCCGGACCCATGAGGTGGAATCGGTCGGCGTATTCACGCCCAAGCGTTTCGCCAAGGACGCCTTGCGCGCGGGTGAAGTCGGCTGGGTCACGGCATCGATCAAGGACGTGCACGGCGCGCCGGTCGGCGACACCCTGACCCTCGCGCGCGAGCCGGCGGCGGCGCCTTTGCCGGGCTTCCAGAAGATGCAGCCGCGCGTATTCGCCGGCCTGTTCCCGACCGCCGCCGACGACTACCCGGCGCTGCGCGAGGCGCTCGAGAAGCTGAAGCTCAACGACGCCGCCCTGAATTTCGAGCCTGAAACCTCCGAGGCGATGGGCTTTGGTTTCCGCTGCGGCTTCCTCGGCCTGTTGCACATGGAGATCATCCAGGAGCGGCTGGAGCGGGAATACGACCTCGATCTGATCACCACGGCGCCGACCGTCGTCTACGAGGTGTTGCTGACGGATGGCAAGGTCATCACGCTCGACAACCCGGCCAAGCTGCCGCCTGCGCAGAACGTCGAGGAAGTGCGCGAACCGATCATCGTCGCGAACATCCTGACGCCGCCCGACTACATCGGCAACGTGATCAAGCTGTGCGAGGAAAAGCGTGGCGTGCAGCGCTCGATCAACTACATGGCGAGCCAGGTGCAGATCAGCTACGAGCTGCCACTGGCCGAAGTCGTGCTGGACTTCTTCGACAAGCTGAAGTCGGTGTCGCGCGGCTATGCCTCGATGGACTACCACTTCGAACGCTTCCAGACCGGACCGCTGGTGCGCGTGGATATCCTCATCAACGGCGATCGTGTCGATGCGCTGAGTCTGATCCTGCATCGGACAAGTGCCGATCGGCGCGGACGCGATCTGGTCGAGAAGATGAAGGAACTGATCCCTCGCCAGCAGTTCGATGTGGCGATCCAGGCCGCGATCGGCTCGCAGATCATCGCGCGCTCGAGCGTCAAGGCGCTGCGCAAGAACGTCCTTGCCAAGTGCTACGGCGGCGACGTCTCGCGCAAGCGCAAGCTGCTGGAGAAGCAGAAAGAGGGCAAGAAGCGCATGAAGCAGGTGGGTAGCGTCGAGATTCCGCAGGAAGCCTTCCTTGCGGTACTGCAGATGGACAAATAGCCGGGAATCGGGAGTGGAGAATGGGGAATCGCGGGAAGTCGGCATCCGGCTCTCCTGACGATTCCCCATTCCCGGTTCCCGATTCCCGTTTTCCGAAGGAAAACAAAGATGGATTTCGATTTCGCATTGCTGCTCGTCGTGCTGACTGGCGTTTCCGGCGTGGTCTGGCTGTTCGACTGGTTGCTTCTTGCCCGCTTGCGCACGCGCCACGCCGAATCGATCAAGGCGATGACCGCGCTGAGCGAGCCGGAGCGCGAGGCGCGTGCGCGCGCTGCGCTGCAGGAGCCAGTGCCGATCGAGTACGCGCGCTCGTTCTTTCCCGTCCTGCTGGTGATCCTGCTGTTCCGTTCGTTCATTGCGGAGCCGTTCAAGATTCCGTCCGGTTCGATGATGCCTACCCTGCTGGTCGGTGACTTCATCCTCGTCAACAAGTTCGCCTATGGCTTGCGTCTTCCGGTGTTGAATACGAAGATCCTCGCCGTCGGCGAACCCAAGCGCGGCGACGTGTTCGTGTTCCGCTACCCGCAGAACCCGAAGGAGGACTACATCAAGCGCGTGATCGGCCTGCCGGGCGACGAAATCACCTATCGGAACAAGACCTTGTCCGTGAACGGCAAGCAGGTTGGGGAAGTCGACCTGGGTGCCTACACCGGCGCCAGCGAGCCGGGACACCGGATGGACGGGGCGCAGGTCAAGCGCGAGGATCTGGAAGGGGTCGAACACCGGATCCTCGAAAACCCGCAGGTGTGGGTTGGTCACGAGGGCACCTGGACGGTTCCCGCTGGACACTATTTCGCAATGGGCGACAATCGTGACAACAGTGCCGACAGCCGTTTCTGGGGTTTCGTCCCGGAAGCGAATCTGGTGGGCAGGGCGTTCGTGATCTGGATGAACTGGGACGGCGGCATCGATTTCAGCCGCATCGGTACCGTGATCCGCTGACATTCCGCAATTCGACTGACGGGAGGGGTGTGCGCATGAACATGCATGGCAAGGTGAAGGGCATCACGCTGATCGGTTTCGTCATCGTGCTCGTCGTGCTGGGTTTCTTCGGATACATGGCGATGCGTCTGATTCCGGCGTACACGGAGTACTACGGCGTGGTCAAGTCGATGGAGCAGGAGCGAAGTGAGGCCGGTGCGGCATCGAAGTCGCTCGACCAGATCCGCCGCGACTTGGCCTTCAAATTCAGCACTCAGTATGTCGACGAAGCGAACGTGCCGCCGCAGGCGATCACGCTCAAGCGTGAAGGGGGCGCGTCCACGCTGCGTGTCAACTACGAACGGCGTATTCCGTTCATGTACAACATCGAGTTGCTGGCGACATTCGACAAGTCGATGAGCATGACGGGGGCGGGTGAGTAGCCAAGCGTTCCTCGGGCACACCTTCGCGGACGCGACGCTGCTGCAGCGCGCGCTGACGCATCGAAGTGCCAGCCACCAGAACAACGAGCGTCTGGAGTTCCTCGGCGACGCGCTGCTGAACCTGTTCGTCGCCGAACTGGTCTACGAAAGCCACCCTCGCGCAACCGAAGGCGAGATGACGCGTCTGCGCGCGGCGCTCGTCAACGGCGGCGCGCTGGCCGAGCTGGCGCGTGCGGAGGACCTCGGCGACCGGCTCAATCTCGGGCCGGGCGAG
>Ga0209023_10004805_pt1 | contig 15142 bp, 15 predicted proteins | sample LakOneMetagenome_FD_187468 | JGI IMG/M metagenome (GOLD analysis project Ga0209023, IMG submission 187468) | Freshwater and sediment microbial communities from Lake Erie, Canada (SPAdes) (version 2) | ecosystem: Environmental > Aquatic > Freshwater > Lentic | place: Lake Erie, Canada... | reverse complement strand
CGCCACCTCGGTTCCGACGCTCGTCGCGCCGCCGGTGAGAGCGGGCTCGAGCGCCTCACAGGTGACGGCCTCGCACCAGGCGAGCAGGCGCGGGGTGCCCAGCACCGGCAGGCTGCCCGACCCGACGGCCGCGGCCGTGTCGGCGTCCCCGACCGTGAATCGGCGCTCGGCACGCAGGCCGGGCCGGTGGACCAGCGCGAAGGCCAGCAGGCGGGTCCCGGGCTCGGGTGACCAGTCGCGCTCGGGATCGCGGGTGAAGCCCAGCCGGCCATAGATCCCGTGGGCCGTGGTCTGGTCGGGCAAGGAGCAGAGGACGACGCCGCGGTCGCCATCGGCGCGGGACCGCTCCAGGCAGGCGCGCACGAGGGCGGCTCCGACGCCACGGCCCTGGGCGTCGGGGGCCACCCCGAGCGTGCGGAACTCGCCCTCGTCGTCACGGCCCAGCTCGCGCCACGACGACCCGTGCGGGCAGTAGGTCACCGTGCCGAGGACCCGGCCGCCCTCGACGGCGACGAGCAGCTCCGCCTCGACGGCGCGGCGGGCGGCGTCACGCAGCTGCTGGACATAGCGATGCCCGGGGTCGAGGTGACCTCCCGACACGTAGGCCTGGGCGGTGAGGTCGCCGACGGCGTCGTACTCCTCTGGCCGAGCCGGCCTGATCTCCATGCGCGGGCCTCCTGCGCGAGCGTCGGCGGAACCCGTCAGATCCCGAAGGTGTTGCGCGGGTAGGCGGCGTTGACGTCGGTGATGACGTTGACCAGGTAGGGGACGCCGGAGGCGAAGGCGCGGTCGAGCGCCGGCCCGATCTGGGCCGGGTCGGTGACGGTCTCGCCGCCTCCGCCGAGCGCACGGACGACGGCGTCGTAGCCGGTCTGCGGCGCCAGGTCGGCCGCCACGTCATAGCCGTAGAGCATCTGCATCGGGCCCTTCTCCAGGCCCCAGGCGGAGTTGTTGCCGACGACGATCACGACCGGCAGGTTGTGGCGGACGAGCGTATCGACGTCCATCAGCGAGAAGCCGGCCGCACCGTCGCCCATGAGCAGCGCGATCTGGGCCGACGGACGCGCCAGCCGGGCGGCGATCGCGGCGCCGAGACCGGCTCCGAGGCAGCCGTAGGGGCCGGGGTCGAGCCAGCCGCCGGGACGCTTCGGTTCGACGAACTTGCCGGCGAAGGACACGAAGTCACCCCCGTCACCGATCACCACGGCGTCGTCGGCCAGACGCGGCACGAGCTCGCCATAGATGCGGGCGGGGTGGATCGGGTCGGCCTCGGCGGTCAGCAGTGCGGTGTCGCGCGCGACGGCGGCGGCCACGCCCGTCTGGAGGTCGGCCAGCCAGCCCGACCAGTCGGGGCGGCGCACCAGGCGGTGGCAGGCCTCCAGCAGCCCGTCGAGGACGCGGGTGAGGTCACCGCTGGCCGACCCGGCGAGCGACGCGTGCGTCGAGACCTGGGCGGGCGAGTCGGCGAGGTGTACGACGGCCGCCGGCTGCGCGCCGTCCTTGCCGCCGAAGACGCCGTAGCCGAGCCGGAAGTCGAGGGGCGTGCCGACCACGATGACGAGGTCACTGCCGCCGAGGGCCTGTCCGCGCGCCTTGGTGACCAGCAGCGGGTGTCCGCCGGGGAGGACGCCGCGGCCCATGCCGTTGGTCAGTGTCGGGATCTGGAGGTCCTCGGCGAAGCGCAGCGCAGCCTCCTCGGCGCCGTCGGCCCAGACGTCGGTGCCCAGCACCAGGACCGGACGACGCGCCGACCCGATGGTCTCGGCGATCTCGGCCAGGGCGTCGGCGTCGGGCTCGAGGCCGCGAAGCCGGGGTGCGGCGGGGGCCGGCCCGGAGGCCGAGTTGAAGAACTCGTCCATGGGGATGTCGACGAAGACGGGCCCACGGTGGGAGGACCGCGCCGCCGTGAACGCCTCGTCGAAGCCGCCGAGCACCGCGTCGGCGCTGCCGAGCGTCCGCGCCAGCTTGGCGACGGGGGCGACGATCGGGGGCTGGTCGAGCTCCTGGAGGCTGCCCATGCCCCAGCGGTTGTTGGGGGCGCGTCCGCCGACCACGACCATCGGCGACCCCGCGAAGGACGCCTGGGCGATCGCGCTGACCCCGTTGGTGACGCCGGGGCCCGCGGTGAGGACCGCGAGCCCGGGCACCCGGGTCAGCTTGCCCGTGGCCTCGGCCGCGAACGCGGCCGTCTGCTCGTGGCGAACGTCGAGGATCCGCATCGGCGGGTCGGCCTTGACGGCGCCGTCGTAGATCGGGAACACGTGCGCCCCGGAGAGCGTGAACAGCGTCTCGACGCCGTGGGCGCGGGCGACGGCCACGGCGAGCTCACCGGCATGGCCGCTGAGGGTGGCGTCGTTGTCGCTGGTGGTCTCGGGCTCGCCGCTGGAGGTCATGGGCGCATGGTACGCAAGCGGTCGCCGAGGACTACTCGAGGTAGCCGCGGTTGGTCCGGCGCAGGGCGTCGACCAGCACCAGCAGCAGGTCGGAGCGCACCGAGGGCAGCCGCTGGCCGATCGCGAGCTGGAGGTAGAGCGCCCGCAGGTAGGCCTCGGCGTTGCCGCTGTCGAGATAGGGGTCGCGCCGGTCGTCGCCGATGGGCGGGACGGCCGCCGAGGCGAGCCGCGCCACCCACGGCTCGACCACGCTTAGAGGGAGCAGGTCGCGGCGGAGCACGTTGAGGGTCGCCGCCGCCATCCGGTCGGGCTCGCCCGAGACGAGCAGGGTGTCGGCCCGCAGCAGCACCCGGTCGGCGATGACGTCGAGGAGCACGGTCAGCTCGGGGCCGGCCAGATGGGGCGAGGAGGCCAGGCAGCCGACCGCGTCGGCGCCGTGGGCGATCGCGTGGGCCCAGCCCTTGCCGGGGATGAAGCCTCGAAGGTCGTTCTCCCGGAGGTACCACGTGGTGATCCGGTCGCCCCACTCGAGCACCTTGTCGGTGGGCAGCCCCTGCTTGAGGTTGTCGCGCTCGATGCACTGGGCCAGGATCAGCGCCGAGAAGCTCCGACGGAACACCGTGTCGGTGCCCTGCTCGCCGAGCCCGACGCCCAGGCCCGCGGCCATGCCGTCACCGAGACCGGACAGCAGGTCGTCATAGACGCCCCGGTCGATCCAGGTCGCCAGCGTGGGATAGGCGGTCCCGTCGCGTTCGTCGGGGTCGGGGGAGCCCAGCATCGTGGTGAGCTCGGCGGTCAGCTCGTTGAGGGGTCGGTCGTCCGGGACGGTCAGCCCGGCCGCACGCACGGACTGCCAGTATCCGGTCCCCAAATCTCCGCTCCTCGCTCACCCCCGCGCCCGGGGTGGACCGGTCGACCCCCGGCCCTGGCCCTGCTGCTTGCCGGGCCAACACTACGCTGCCATGCGTGCCCTCGATGAGTGAACTGGTGCGTGCGCACACCGACCTCGACGCCGACGACGTCGGGTGGCTGCACCTGCTGCTCGCCGACTGGCAGATCATCGCCGACCTGTCCTTCGCCGACCTCGTCCTGTGGCTCCCGGACCGGGAGGGCAAGGGCTACTGGGCCGGTGCCCAGATGCGTCCGACCACGGGTCCCACCGCCTATGTCGACGACGTGGTGGGCACATTCATCCCCGTCGGGCGACGGCCGCTGCTGGACGCGGCGTACTCCCAGGGCCGGGTGGCGCGTGAGGGTGACCCCGAGTGGCGCGACGACGTCCCGGTGCGGGTGGAGACCATTCCCGTACGCCGGGGCGACCGCGTCATCGCCGTCGTGGGGCGCAACACCAACCTGCTCGGCGTACGGACGCCGTCGCGGCTCGAGCTGTCCTATCTCCAGACCGCCGGTGACCTCAGCCAGATGATCGCTCACGGGAACTTCCCGCCCACCGGGCAGCGCAGCGACCACGCCGACTCTCCGCGGGTCGGCGACGGTTTCGTGCGCATCGACCGGGCGGGGGAGGTCGTCTATGCGAGCCCGAACGCGCTGTCGGTCTATCGGCGCCTCGGGCACAGCGGAGACCTGTCCGGGCTCGTGCTGGCCGAGGTGACCCGCGACCTGCTCCCGATGCGCCGCAGCACCGACGAGGAGTCGCTCAGTGCCGTCCTCGGGGGGACCCAGGCCCGCGACACCGAGGTCGCCACCGAGGACATCGCGGTGATCGTCCGGTCGATCCCACTTCGGCCCGCGGGGGAGCGGATCGGGGCGCTGGTGCTGGTCCGAGACGTCACCGACCTTCGGCGGCGCGACCGCGAGCTGGTCACCAAGGACGCCATCATCCGCGAGATCCACCACCGGGTGAAGAACAACCTCCAGACGGTCGCAGCGCTGCTGCGACTCCAGGCCCGGCGGATCCAGGAGCCGACCGCACGCGGTGCGCTCGAGGAGGCCGTACGCCGGGTCGGGTCGATCGCCATCGTGCACGAGACGCTCAGCCAGTCCGCCGAGGAGCACGTGCAGTTCGACGACATCCTCGACCGGCTCTGCCGGATGGTCACCGACGTGAGCATCGTCGGTGCGTCGGTCTCCGTAGAGCGCGACTCCTCGTTCGGGGAGCTCCCCTCCGAGACCGCGACCGCCTTGGCCATGGTGCTCACCGAGCTGCTCCAGAACGCCGTGGAGCACGGCTACCCCGAGCAGGGCGCGGGGGGCGAGGTCGTCGTCTCGGCCCGGCGCAGCCGCGGGCGCCTGCGGGTGACCGTCACCGACGACGGGGTCGGCGTACCCGAGGACTTCGACCTCGAGGGCACCACCAACCTCGGGCTGTCGATCGTGCGCACGCTCGTGGAGTCCGAGCTCGGTGGCGAGTTCCGGGTCGACCGTTTCCGGCCGCGCGGAACCCGCGCCACCGTCGACATCCCGCAGGGCTGACCTCGATCAGACGGAGGTGCGGATGCGGGCGCGGGCGTTGCGGCGCTTGAGTGCACGCCGCTCGTCCTCGCTCAGGCCACCCCACACACCGTGGTCCTGCCCGGCCTCCAAGGCCCACTGGAGGCACTGTTCGCGCACCTCACAGCGTCGACACACCTGTTTGGCCTCCTCGATCTGGAGAATGGCCGGACCGGTGTTGCCGATCGGGAAGAACAGCTCCGGGTCCTCGTCGAGACACGCAGAGCGGTGCCGCCAATCCATGGCTTGGGGCTACCTCTTTCAATTCGATGGGGGTTGTGCAAACCGGGTAAGCCTACCCGGTGAGGCTGAGGAGCACCATGTGAACCAGTTCACGAGTGCATCGTTCAGGGTGGCAACACTTCGGCTCCGATACAAGTGCCTGTCCAGGTTTGTTGCGTCACACGGCTAATCTATGCCGGTGACCAAGCCGGCCGCCGACGACGACGCCACCACCCGGCCGCTGCCGCTCCTCGCGGCCGTCGTGGTCGCCGCCGTCGAGGGCGCCGTCCTGATCGTCTATGCGGTCCTGGAGACGTTCTCCGTGACCGGTAGCCGCCTGGCGATGGGGGTGACCACCGCCTTGTTCTTCGCCTTCGCGGGTGCTGTGATCGCCGCCTGCGCGGCGGCGGTGCTCCGTCGAGCCTCCTGGGGGCGCAGCCCTCTGGTCCTGACCCAGCTGATCGCACTGGGCCTCGCGTGGAGCTTCCGGGGTGGGTCGACGACCTGGGTCGCCGTGGTGCTGGGCCTGGCGGCCCTCGTGGTGCTGGTGGGGCTGCTCCACCCCCGCAGCCTCGCCTGGCTGTCTCCGATGGGCTAGTAGCCCGTCGGGGCTAGTCCTGCAGCGAGCTGCGCAGCTGGTCGAGCGTGCGGGTGAGCAGCCGCGACACGTGCATCTGGGAGACGCCGATCTCGCTGGCGATCTGGGACTGGGTCATGTTCTTGAAGAACCGCAGCAGCAGGATCCTCTTCTCGCGAGGATCCAGCCCCTCGAGCAGGGGTTTGAGCGACTCGCGGATCTCGACGTGCTCGAGGTTCTCGTCGTGGGTTCCCATCGCGTCGAGCATCGCCGCGCCCCCGCCGGTGTCGTCGCCGGCATCGAGGGACAAGGTCGCATAGGCGTTGCTGGACTCGAGACCCTCGATGATCTCTTCGATCGAGCACCCCACCGCGTCGGCCAGCTCCCGGGGCGTGGGGGAGCGGCCGTTGGCCTGGGTCAGCTCGGCCGTGGCCGCGGTGATCGTGATCCGCAGCTCCTGAAGCCGCCGAGGGACCCGGATCGCCCACCCCTTGTCGCGGAAGTAGCGCTTGATCTCACCGATCACCGTGGGCGTCGCATAGGTGGAGAACTCGACGCCGCGCCCGGTGTCGAACCGGTCGATCGCCTTGAGCAGCCCGATCGTGCCGACCTGGACGAGGTCCTCGAACGGCTCACCCCGGTTGCGGAACCGACGCGCCGCATGTTCGACGAGCGGCAGGTGCAGGGCGACCAGCTCGTCGCGCGCGGCGATGGCCGCTGCACCGTCGGTGTCACCGCTCAGCAGGGCGAACAGCTCCCCGGTACGTCGACGGGTCTCCTCGATCCCTGCCGGCGCGACGTCGTCCCCCGAAAACTCCGTCATGCTCAGCCGCTCGTCGCAGCGCTCTCCGGGCGCATCGTGAGCCGAAGGGCGAACGACCCCTCTCCCACGTCGGCGGTCACCTCACTCGCGAGCGTGCTCAGCACCTGCCAGGCGAAGCCGTCCTCGTCCGGCGGTGTCGGGGTGCTCGACGTCACGGTCAGGCTCAGCACGAGCTCACCGGGGTCGAGCCAGAACTCGCACTGCAGGTCGGTGCCCTCGTCGGCCTCGGGGAGGACCAGGGCGCTCGCCTCGCTGGCCGCGATCCGGAGGTCCTCGATGTCGTCGATGGTGAAGTCGAGCCGTGCGGCGAGGCCTGCCGTCGTGGTGCGGAGCACGGACGCGTAGGCGCCGTCCGCCGGCAGTCGGAGCTCCACGTCCGCGCGCCGAGCGCCCCCGGGAGTGGTCATGGTCGGTCCTTCGAGGCTGGGGTGAGGCTTGTGCTGGGTCTGCTGGGTCTCGCTCCGGCCACCCTAGTGGCTGGCACCCCACCCTCGCCGACCCGGCAGAGCCTCTGCCGGGTCGGCGAGGAAATGGGCTCGACCCGGCAGAGAATCTGCCGGGTCGAGGCCTGTTGTGGAGCGTGGAGAGGGCTCAGGCCTTCTTGGTCTCCCAGAAGATCTCGGCGATCTCGTCGATCTTGGCGAGCAGCTCGTCGGCCTTGGCCAGGTCGTGGTTGCCCTTGACGCCACCGGCACCGGCGAGCTTGGTGGCCTGGTTGAACAGGGTGTGCAGGTTGGGGTACTTCTCGAAGTGCTCGGCCTTGAAGTAGTCGGTCCACAGCACCCACAGGTGGTGCTTGACCAGCTCGGCGCGCTGCTCCTTGATGATCAGGGCACGGACCCGGAAGTCGGGGTCGTCGTTCGCCGCGACCTTCTCGATGATGCCCTTGATCGACTGCGCCTCGATTCGCGCCTGGGCGGGGTCATAGACGCCGCAGGGCAGGTCGCAGTGTGCGGAGACGTCGACGGTGGGAACGAAGATTCGCTTCAGCATGGATGTCCTCTCGATGCTCGAAAAGGGAAGAGTTGGTCGCCACCTGGGACACTACCCGTCGGCCCACGAACGCATGCAAGGGGAGGCACCGATGCCCATCGGGATGGCCCGGGTCCACGGCGACTCGATGCGCCCGGGGCTTCGGTCGGGTGACCGGCTGCTCGTGCGCTACGGCGCCCCCGTGCGGCCCGGTCGGGTCGTCCTGGCGCGGTTCCCCGACGGCACTCTCGTCGTCAAGCGTGCGGCGGACCGCCGTACGTCGGCGAGCGGAGCGGCCGCCTGGTGGTTGCTCAGCGACAACCCCGACGCCGGCACGGACTCCCGCCATCGCGGCCCGATCGTCGCCTCCGAGGTGCTCGGGGTGGTGGTGGCGCGCATCTGGCCACGGCCGGGGAGGCTGCCCTCACCTCCATCGGGGCCTGTGAGAGACTGACTCGCCGGGACACCCCCGGATCGCCCGGTTCCACGAGCCACCCGATCGTGTCGAGCCGACCCCGGTCCCCCGTGCATCCTCCCCGCTGGAACCCCTGTCAGGCCCTGCCTGGAAAGACGAGTGTCATGGTTGACGACCCGAAGCCCGGGACCCACCCGTTCGCGGGAGACCCGGTGTTCGACCTCCACGTCGGCGGCAAGATGCAGCTGGCGGCGACCGTGCCGCTGTCCGGTCGCGACGACCTGTCGCTGGCCTACACCCCGGGCGTGGCCCGTGTCTGCGAGGCCATCGCCGAGGACCCGGAGATGACCCAGCACTACACGTGGGTGCCCAACGTCGTCGCCGTCGTCACGGACGGTACGGCGGTGCTCGGGCTGGGTGACATCGGCCCGGCGGCCGCGATGCCGGTGATGGAGGGCAAGGCCGTGCTGTTCAAGCAGTTCGGCGGCGTCGACGCCGTCCCGATCTGCCTGGCCACCACCGACGTCGAGGAGATCATCGAGACCGTCGCCCGGCTGGCGCCGAGCTTCGGCGGGATCAACCTCGAGGACATCTCGGCGCCGCGGTGCTTCGAGATCGAGGAGCGGCTCAAGGCGCTGCTCGACATCCCCGTCTTCCACGACGACCAGCACGGGACCGCCGTCGTGGCGCTGGCCGCCCTCCAGAACTCGCTCACGCTGACCGGCCGCACCCCGGCCGAGACGCGCGTGGTCGTGTCGGGAGCAGGAGCGGCGGGCGTGGCGGTCACCCGGATCCTGCTCGAGGCCGGGATCCAGGACCTGGCGGTGCTCGACCGGCAGGGCGTGCTCAACTCCGAGAGGCCCGACCTCAACGCCGTCAAGCGTGCGCTGGCGGTGGACACCGCCGACCGCTTCGGCCGACGCGGCTCGCTCGCCGACGCCATGGCGGGCGCCGACGTCTATATCGGTGTCTCCGGGGGCACCGTCCCCGAGGAGATCGTGGCGTCGATGGCGCCGGACGCGATCATCTTCGCTCTGGCCAACCCGACGCCCGAGGTTCACCCCGAGGTCGCCTCGCGATATGCCCGCGTGGTGGCGACCGGCAGGTCGGACTTCCCCAACCAGATCAACAACGTGCTGGCCTTCCCCGGGATCTTCCGGGGCGCGTTCGACGTCCACGCCACCGCGATCACCGAGGGGATGAAGCTGGCCGCCGCCAACGCCCTCGCCGGTCTGGTCGGCGACGACCTGAGCGAGGAGCTGGTCATCCCGTCACCGTTCGACCCCCGCGTCGGCCCGGCGGTCTCCACCGCGGTCGCCGAGGCCGCGCGCCGCGACGGCGTCGCGCGCCGCTGACCGTCGTACGGCGGCCCGATAGGTTGTAGGAATGCTCGCCGTCTACGCCGACTCCTTCTCCTTCGACGACCCGCTGGCCGGACTGGTGGTGGGGGAGCGCCCCGACCCGGAGGTGCCCGACGGGTGGACCACCGTGACGGTCAAGGCCGCCTCGCTGAACCACCACGACCTGTGGTCGCTGCGGGGCGTCGGACTGCGCCAGGAGGCGCTGCCGATGATCCTGGGCTGCGACGCGGCCGGGCTGGACGAGGACGGCAACGAGGTCCTCGTCCACGCCGTGGTGAGCGACCCCGGCTGGACCGGCGACGAGACCCTCGACCCGCGGCGCTCGCTGCTGTCGGAGCGCTACCAGGGCACCTTCGCCGACAAGGTCGTCGTGCCGCGCGGCAACGTCATCCCGAAGCCGGCGTCGCTGTCCTTCGAGGAGGCCGCGTGCCTTCCGACGGCCTGGCTGACCGCCTACCGCATGCTCTTCGTCCAGGGCGGCATGCGCCCCGGCCAGACCGTGCTCGTCCAGGGCGCCGGCGGTGGCGTGGCCACCGCGCTGATCGCCCTCGCCCGAGCCGCGGGGCTGCGCGTCTTCGCCACCTCGCGCGACGAGGCCAAGCGCCAGCGCGCTCTCGAGCTCGGCGCCCACGAGGTCTTCGAGTCCGGCGCCCGCCTCCCGATCCGCGTCGACGCGGTGATGGAGACCGTGGGCAAGGCCACCTGGTCCCACTCGGTCAAGGCGCTGGGCCCCGGCGGCACCATCGTGACCTCCGGTACGACGTCCGGCCCCGACCTCGACAACGCCGAGCTCACCCGGATCTTCTTCCTCCAGCTGCGGGTGATCGGGTCGACCATGGGCACTCGCCACGAGCTGGCGTCCCTGGTGACGATGCTCGACGCCACCGGCGTCCGACCCGTCATCGACCGGGTGCTGCCGATGTCGCAGGCCCACGACGGCTTCGCCGCGATGGCCGGCGGCGAGCAGTTCGGCAAGATCGTCTTCACCCGGTGACGACCCACGTCGTCACCGGCGCCGGGTCCGGCATCGGCCGAGTGGTCGCCGAGCGGTTGCGCGACCGCGGCGACCGGCTGGTCCTGCTCGCGCGGTCCGCCGAGCGTGCCGCCGAGCTGCGGCCCGACTTCCCCGACGCGGTCGTCCTGGAGGGCGACCTGGCCCGACCCGGCTCGCTCCGGGGCCTGGGGGAGGCGATCACCGGAGGCGTCGACTCCCTGCTCCACGTGGCCGGGGTCGTCTGGCTGGGGCCGATCGTCGACCAGGACCTCGACGCGTGGCAGCACCAGCTCGACGTCAACCTGACCGCCCCGGCGGTGCTGACCCGCGAGCTCCTGCCGCACCTGCGCCTGGCCCGCGGCACTGTCGTCTTCGTGAACTCGACGGCCGGCCTCACCGCGAGCCCGGAGTGGGGCGCCTACGCCGCGTCGAAGTTCGGCCTGCGGGCCCTGGCCGACTCGCTGCGCGCCGAGGAGGCGTCCCACGGCGTCCGCGTGACGACGGTCTTCCCGGGCCGGACGGCGACCCCCATGCAGGAGCTGGTCCACGAGCAGGAGGGCCGGGCCTATGACCCGTCGGGCTTCCTGCTGCCCGAGACGGTCGCCGAGGCGATCCTCCAGGTGGTGGACCTCCCACGGGACGCGACGGCGGCCGAGGTCGTCCTCCGGCCAGGTCCGCGGCCCACTCCCTAGGCCACCCTGCCCGCTAGACGACGAGGCTGAGCAGCAGCACGCAGATCAGCCCGACGACCGAGATCGCGGTCTCCATCACCGACCAGGAGCGGATCGTCTGGCCGACGGTCAGGCCGAAGTACTCCTTCACCAGCCAGAAGCCCGCGTCGTTGACGTGGCTGAAGAACAGCGAACCGCAGCCGATCGCGAGCACCAGCAGTGCCACCTCGGGCGAGCTGAGGTCGGCGGCGAGCCCCGAGACGATCCCGGCCGCGGTGATGGTGGCGACCGTCGCCGACCCGGTCGCGAGCCGTACGCCGACCGCGGCGAGCCAGCCCAGCAGCAGCGGGGACAGATCGGCGCCCTGCGCCCAGTCGCCGACGACGCCGGCGACTCCCACGTCGACGAGCACCTGCTTGAAGCCACCGCCGGCGGCGACGATCAGCAGGATGCTGGCGATCCCGGGCAGGCCCGAGCCGAGCGCGCGCTCGACCTGGGAGCGGTCCATCCCGGTGCCGAACCCGAGGGCGAACATCGCCACGAGCACGGCCAGCAGCAGGGCCACGGCCGGCGTACCGATGAAGTCGAAGATCGCCTGGGTGCGGTTCTCCGGGTCGTCGATGACGAGCTCCACGATCGCCCTGGCCAGCATCAGCACGACCGGGAGCGTGATGCTGACGACGGCGGCGAAGAACCCGGGCCGGCGTCGAGCGGTTGACCGGGACTCCGGCAGCGTGGCCTCCTCCCGGGCGGCGACGTCGTCGGCCCCGGTGCGTGCCACCTCGTCCCGCTCGTCGCGCTCGCCGAGGCCGGGCCCGGCGTGCACGGGCACCCACCGCTGAATGGGACCGGCCAGCAGGGGTCCGCAGACGACCAGCGTCGGGACGGCGACGATGAGGCCGAAGAGCAGGGTCAGCCCGAGGTCGGCGCCGAGGGAGTCGATCGCCACCAGGGGGCCGGGGTGCGGCGGGACGAGGCCGTGCAGGATCGACAGGCCGGCCAGCGCCGGGATACCCACACGCATGATCGGCACGTCCATCCGTCGCGCGACGAGGAGGACGACCGGGATCAGCAGCACGACGCCGACCTCGAAGAACAGCGGCAGACCGAGGATCGCCGCGATCAGCGCCATCGCCCAGGGGAGCATCCGGGCGCCGGAGCGACCCACGATCGTGTCGACGATCGTGTCGCTGCCGCCGGACTCGGCGAGCATCGCGCCGACCATGGCGCCGAGGGCGATCAGCAGCCCGACGGAGCCGGCCGTCGAGCCGAAGCCGGTGGTGAAGCTGGTGACGAGTGCGATCGGCGCGGCCCAGGCCGCGAGCCCGAGCGCCGCGGCACCGAGCATGAGCGAGATGAACGGGTGCACCTTGCCCCAGACGATCAGGACCACCACGGTGGCGATGCCGGCGAGGGCCGCCAGGACGAGCTGGGTGTTCCCCGCAGCGCTGATCAGCGGTGGCTCATCAACCAGGGGGAGGAGCAGAGGAGTCACGCGCGTCTCCTTCCGAGACGTCGATGCCCAGCTCCGCGAGCACGCGGTCGAGCACCTGGGCGGCGGAGCCGTCGACGGACACGGCGAACCCCGGTTCGTCCGGGCCGAGCGGCTCGAGGGTGTCGAACTGGCTGTGCAGCAGCGAGACCGGCATGTAGTGCCCGCTGCGGTGGGACAGCCGCTCCCGGATGACCTCCTCACCGGCCACGAGGTGGCAGAAGAGCACCCCGGGTCGGCCGTCGCGGAGGAGCTCACGGTAGGAGCGCCGCAGGGCAGAGCAGGTGACCACGGCGGGTCGGCCCGCCGCCAGCTCCTCGCTCATCCAGGACCCCAGGGACCGCAGCCACGGCCACCGGTCCTCGTCGGTCAGCGGCGTCCCGGCGGCCATCTTGTCGACGTTGGCCTCGGGATGGAACGCGTCGCCCTCGGCGAAGGTCCAGCCCAGCAGTGACGACAGCGACTTCGCGATGGTGGACTTCCCGACGCCCGAGACGCCCATGACGACGAGGATCCGTGTCGCTTCGTGGCCGGTCACCCCCTCGGAGTACCCCGTCGTACGCCGCGCCACTCGGGCCGGGCCGGGCGCGGATCTCGGCGGTCGCATCGACCTCACAACGCACCCGCGAGATTTGTGGCATCTCTCGCCAAGCACGCCACCCCGGTCACGCCGCCATGATGCCTCTAAGGCCGTGAACCACGACCAGGCCGATGTCGGCGAAGGACCATCCGGCTCGCATCAGGGGGAAACGCAGTCGGATCCCTCACGAGGCATCGGATCGGAATCTTCCGGGCGCCACCGGAGCCGACTGACCAGCCAGCACCAGCACCCGGTTCCTTCAAGAAGTGAGGTCGCACAATGCAACTGTGGACAGTGCACGGTGACGGGAAGACACTCGGGCCCGAAGACGTCGTCGCTCCGGACGAGCGGCTCGCTTGGGGCCGCACCATCAGCATCGGTATGCAGCACGTCGTGGCCATGTTCGGCGCGACGTTCCTGGTGCCGATCCTGACCGGCTTCCCGCCTACCACCACGATCCTGTTCTCCGGCCTGGGCACGCTGATCTTCATCGTGATCACCCGCTCCAAGAGCGTCCGGATGGGTCTGCCGAGCTACACCGGCTCCAGCTTCGCCTTCATCTCCCCGGTCATCGCCGCGCAGACCCACGGCGGGATCCCCGCCGCCTTGTGCGGCATCCTCGCCGCCGGTGCCGTCCTCTTCGTGATCGGCCTGCTCGTCGACCGGTTCGGCTCCCGCTGGATCAACATCGTGATGCCGCCGGCCGTCACCGGCGCCGTCGTGGCCCTGATCGGCCTCAACCTCGCGCCCGTCGCGATCGGCAACGTCAAGGCGCAGCCGTGGACCGCGGTGATCACCTTGCTGGTCATCCTGCTGGCGACCGTCGCGCTGCCCGGCTTCTTCGGCCGCATCTCGATCCTCATCGGCGTCATCGTCGGCTACCTGGTGGCCTGGCCGCAGGGCCAGCTCGACACCCTCGGCGACAACCTGAAGGCCGCCGACTGGGTCGGCTTCCCGGAGTTCACCCTCCCGACCTGGAGCTGGCCGGCCATCGGCCTCATCGTCCCCGTCGTGGTCGTGCTCATCGCCGAGAACACCGGACACATCAAGGCCGTCGGCTCGATGACCGGTCGCAACCTCGACAGTTCGCTGGGCCGCGGCTACATGGGTGACGGTCTCGCCACCATGCTCTCCGGCCTCGGCGGCGGTTCCGGTACCACGACGTACGCCGAGAACATCGGCGTGATGGCGGCCACCCGCGTCTACTCGACGGCCGCCTACATCGTCGCCGGCCTCACGGCCGTCGCCCTGTCGATGATCCCCAAGTTCGGCGCGCTGATCACCAGCATCCCGATCGGTGTCCTCGGCGGCGCCACGCTGGTCCTCTACGGCCTCATCGCCGTGCTCGGCGGACGCATCTGGGTCGAGGGCAGGGTGGACTTCAAGAACCCCGTCAACCTGTTCCCGGCGGCCATCGGCCTGATCATGGGTGCGGCGGACCTGACCTGGACGCACGGCGACCTGTCCTTCAACGGCATCGCCATCGGCTCCTTCGGATGCATCCTCGCCTACCACTTGATGAACTGGATCGCCAAGGTCGGCCCCACCAAGGGCGCGCTCTACCTGCCTCCTGTCCACGAGACAGAGGCCGGCGACATCGAAGCTGCGGTCGAGTAACAGCTCCACCGAGAAGCCCCCACGCAGGCCGGGAGCAGCTCTGCGCTGCTCCCGCCCTGCGGGGCTGCCCTCATACCCCATCCGGCACCCCACCCCTCACGAAAGGCATGACCCGTGTTCGTCGAACCCCCCACCGAGGTCTCGCAGGATCACATCGACATCGATGTGCGTGAGATCGAGGCCATCCTGCAGGCCCCCCCGATGGATCTCGTCCCGTGGCCGGGCGCGCAGATCACCCTCAAGGACGGCCGCACCATGCTCATCCGCGAGGCCAAGCTCGAGGAGGCCCCGGCGATGATGAGCTACATGCGGAAGGTCATGTCCGCGGACCACGACTTCTACGACGTCGTCGGCGCCCGCGTCCACGCCGAGCTCGCCGGCTGGTACCGCAAGCGCCTCAAGGACCCCTACACCCTCGTCGGCCTGATCGACGGCGAGTGGGTCGGTCTCGCCAACGGCCGCCTGGTCAGCCAGGACATCAACATCAGCCTGCACACGATGGCGCTGGCCCGCGGTGGCCGCATCGGCGCGATCATGTACTACGCCAAGGCCTACTACGCCTTCGAGATCCTCA
>Ga0209023_10004800_pt1 | contig 15149 bp, 5 predicted proteins | sample LakOneMetagenome_FD_187468 | JGI IMG/M metagenome (GOLD analysis project Ga0209023, IMG submission 187468) | Freshwater and sediment microbial communities from Lake Erie, Canada (SPAdes) (version 2) | ecosystem: Environmental > Aquatic > Freshwater > Lentic | place: Lake Erie, Canada | collected... | reverse complement strand
AGTATCGGGTCTTCTGTTACCGTCGCGCTGCCTGTCATGGTATTGCCGCATTGGGTCAGCGGGTTCACGGCATATACAGTGTACATACCTCCGGTACGCGGTCCATAATCAAGCAATCCTCCTGCACCCATCATGCTGTCCACAAGCGTACTACCGTTAAACAGGTAATACTTTATCCCGCCTGTAGAACCCGTAAGCGATACATGCACACCCGTACCTCCCGCACAGAAATGCCCGTCGCCTGCCACAGTGAATGGAGATGGTAGTGGCCATATCGTCAATGGCGCTGTTACACTACAGCCTAGGCCGGAAGTATAGGTTACAGTAGCCCCACCTGTCATAATGCCGGTCGCTACCCCGGTCGTAGCATCTATGCTGCCATAGCCCCCTGCCGATATACTCCATGTGCCACCTGCCAGCGCATCACTAAGTAGGGTAGTATTACCTGGGCAAACATTCAGACTGCCTAGTATTGCTGTTGGCGATGGGTAAACTGTTATCGTATCTACCACAAAGCAGGTCGTCGGCAGTTGATAAGTAATTACGGCTGTACCTTTCGATACCCCATACAAACCACCCGAATAAATATCAACGATCACAGTCGCGTCAGTGGTGCTCCACGTACCGCCATAGGTAGTATCAGTAAGCGAGGTCAGTTGTCCTTCGCATATCTTGTTGGCGCCGGTTATCAATCCCGGCAGTGGATTAACTGTTATAGGGGCTGTCGTAAAACATCCCGTAGGCAAAGTATAAGTGATCAGTCCCGATCCTGAGTGATAAGCCGTCAGGTAGCCGCCTGTAGCTACTGTTACCAGCCAACTGGTCCATATTCCGCCTGCGTCAGGGTCGCTGGCATACATGCCTTTGTCGGAGTAGCACATCACCGGCGAAGTAAGTGTTATTGGTCCCGGATTAGGGTTAACTGTAAAACTCTTAACCGCAATGCACCCTGACGAAATAGAATAAGTGATCGTACCTACTCCCTTGCTCACACCCAGCACATCTCCAGTTATCGGATTTACGAGCGCGAATGAAGACGAAGTACCCCATGTACCCGATGTAACAGAATCACTCAGTGTTACCACATCGCCCACGCACACCTTACCCGGCCCTTTTATGGCTGGTAGCGGCGGGTCTACATTGATTGTTGTATTTACGGCGCATACGCCACCTATGGTATAAGATATTGTTGCTGTTCCGGTCGTCACTCCAAACACAATTCCTGAACCCACACCCGCTGTTGCTACTGCGGTATTGTTGCTACTCCACACCCCGCCGCCCACTGCGTCGGTTAGCGCTATGGTCATGCCTGTGCATACATTGCCCGGTCCGCTTATAGCGCCCGGCATATTGATCACGGTTACAGCACCTTTTGCTATTGCAGTATTGCATGTGCCCGTTACAGTATAGCTGATAGCTGAGGTGCCAATATTTATACCTGTTACCACACCTGTTGATGATATAGTAATATTGGTATTACTACTGCTCCACACTCCGCCAGGTGTGGCATCGGTCAATGAAATAGTGTTGCCAAGGCATACCGAAGATGGTCCGGTTATAATTCCTGCTGTTACTGCCGCACCTACCGTTATGGTGATGGTAGTCGTGTCGGCCATGCCGCTGCAATCCGTAATGCTCACCTGTATCACATCCGTTCCTGTGTAACCAGTCGTCGGGAAGTAAGAAAGCCCTGTCGGTATAATTGGGCTCCCTGTTGATGTCGTCGTGTAGGTTGCCGTCGCAGTGCCATGCACAGGCGGCGTTATCAGCTTCCATGTCTCAGTTTGTCCTGCGTCAGCATCGTTCATGGATAGCTGTGTATCTATCTTCACAAATCCTCCGCACATACTTATCGTCTGGTTGTGTCCGTTAACGAACACTGGTGCATTATTGCCGCCTAATGTTACTTTACGTACTGCATGGTTTAGCCAGTCTGCTATATACAGGTTGCCGTTGTCTACGTTCAGGTACGATGGCCAGTTCATCTCAGCTGCCGTAGCAGGGCCGCCATCACCGCTATAGCCCAGGGTGCCTATGCCTGCTATAGTTGTTATGATACCTGCAGCATCTACCTTGCGCACAATATTTTTTACTTTATCGCTGATGTACATATTGCCCGCTGCATCCACCGTTACTGCATAGCAGCCGATCTTTGCATTTGTCGCTAGCCCGCCATCTCCCGCATATCCTGAAGTCCCGTTGCCTGCAACTGAAGTGATGATGCCCGCGGTATTTATTTTCCTTACCTTGAAAACACTCTGGTCCGTGATATACAGATTACCTGAAGGGTCTATGGCCACACTAGCTGATGCAGCGATCTTGGCTGCTGTTGCTGGGCCACCGTCACCACTATATCCGGTCACACCTGTTCCGGCCACGGTGGTAATAATGCCAGCAGGGTCTATTTTACGTATCTTGGCACCGGTGCCATCTGACACGTATACTGTGCCCGCCCCGTCGGTACATATGCTATACACATTTACAAATGATGCTGTTGTTGCAGGAACACCGTCAGCAGTAGACATGCCTCCTCCTCCTATGGTAGTAATTATGCCGACATTATTTATTTTGCGTATCACTTTATTGTTGAAATCGGAAACGAATACATTGCCCGATGCATCTGCTGCTATTCCGTATGGATTCTTAAACGTTGCCGCTGTTGCAGGGCCACCATCACCACTATAACCAGGCGTGCCTGTCCCCGCAATAGTGGTGATCACTCCTGCAGCATCTACTTTACGTATCCTGTTATTAGAGGCCTCGCTTATATAGATATTGCCAAGCCCGTCAGGCGCCACACCAAAAGCAAAATTTATTTTTGCGCTGGTGGCAGGGATGCCATCTCCGTTATACCCTGCTACGCCCGTACCGGCAATGGTTGTGATGATGCCTCCACCACCACATCCGCCTGTGGGCAGCGGTGTCACGGTCACATATACCATCATATAGTTGCTGCCCCCGAAGCAATCACCGATCAGCACTTTGAAAGAATCAGGACCGGAATAGCCAGACGTTGGTGTATAGGTCATACCCGTTGGTATCATTGTGCCACCCACAACCACTTTGGTGTGCGCCATGGCTGCAGTACCATGGACTGGCCCGCTGACAAGACTCCAGGTCACTGTCTGGCCTGCATCTGCGTCTGTTACTCCCAGTTGCGTATTCACAGAGTTCGCTACAGAGTTTTGCAATACCGTCACACTGGCTGTATGGCCTGCCGTAAACAAAGGAGCGCTGTTGTTTCCTATTTTCCTAACCCGGTAATTATTTTTATCTCCTACATACAGGTTGCCTGCTTTGTCTATTTCCAGCCCTTCAGGTCTATCAAATAGCGCCCCTGTTGCAGGCCCGCCATCACCACCATAGCCAGTAGTTCCGTTACCTGCTATCGTGCTGATGATTCCTGCTGTATTGATCTGCCTTATTGTATTGTTCGCTGCCGAGAAATATATATTCCCTATACCATCTGCAACAATATAATAGGGTATATCTATATCGGCCGCGGTTGCCTGGCCTCCGTCCCCTGTATATCCGCTTGCTCCTGTTCCGGCGCAAGTACTAATAATACCCGACGGCGTCACTTTGCGGATACGTTTGTTGAATTGGTCGCTTATATAAACGTTCCCCGACGGGTCTACAGCCACGCCCAATGGAAGATTCAGCGTTGCGCTAGTCGCAGCTCCGCCGTCTCCTGAAAAGCCAAAGCCGCCAATGCCGGCTACCGTACTTATTATACCAGCAGGCGATATTTTACGGATATATGAGTTTCCGCTTTGTGCAAAATATAGATTGCCAGCTGCGTCAAATGCCATCTGCCCCGGTCCGGAGATCATAGCAGCTGTTGCAGGGCCGCCATCTCCGCTCCATCCTGCTACGCCTGTGCCTGCATACGTAGTTATGATACCCGCATTGTCTACTTTTCTTATCCTGTTTTCTGTAACATCAGTAATATATATATTCCCCGCCGCATCTGTTTTTACATCTCCTAGGAATTTCATTTTCACCGCCGTCGATGTAGCAAAAAGGCCATCGCCCCCGTAACCGAACGTACCGCCGCCGGCCACTGTACTAATTATGCCCGCATTGTTTATTTTACGCACCACGCTGTTCTGATGGCAGATGAGTACATTACCTGTATTATCGACTCCTACACCCATTGGGCTGTTTAATGCCGCTCCTGTAGCAGCGCTGCCATCATTTGTATAGCCAGGTGTCCCTCTGCCGGCAATGGTAGTTATATTGCGCACACAAGGTTGGGCAACCGTATAAAAACTGAAAAAGCAGAGAACTACTAGTAGGGAAATTTTTTTGTACGCTAAGAGTTTCCTATTCAGGGACACACCTGAGTGCAGGCTGGCATTATCTCGTTGCATTTTGTTCATAGGTTTATGAGTGAGATTTTAAAAATAATATATTGTTTCCATAATTCCAAAGCTGTATATGAACAGCCGCGTTTCCCAGGATGTTCTGATTTTATGGTACCGGCAGAATGCCGGCAGGTATTACCTCGTTATCATCATTGTAGGGGCTGGTAGTGGATTTGCAATCCTCGATCCCGTTAAAAAACTTACTCAAATCATAATTCCTCATAATCATTACCTTATTCATTACCTGCACACCAATGAGTTGCACTAAAATAATTAATATTTTATAATTTAATCCGCGTAGCGTGTTATTGAACTTAATTAAGCCATTAATCAATTGAGTAATTCAGCAATTAAAAATTGTTTGTCTGTCTCAATAGCTTTCACTATATTTGCAATCCAAAATTTATTGTTAACACCAAATAATTTCTATTATGTCGGTAAAGATTCGCCTGCAGAGGCACGGGTCAAAGAAACGCCCGTTCTACTTCATCGTCGTGGCAAGCACTACAGCTCCCCGTGATGGTAAATTCATTGAAAAATTAGGAACGTACAACCCGTTGACTGTTCCGGCTACTGTCCGCATCAGCCGCGAGCGTTCATTGCACTGGTTAGACAAAGGTGCACAGCCTACTAACACTTGCCGCAGGATCTTATCCTTCAAGGGCGTGTTATTCCTGAAACACCTTATGCGTGGTGTTGGTCTTGGTTTGTTCGACGAGCAGACTGCAATGGAGAAATTCGAGAAATGGAACAGCGAGCATGAAATACTTGTTGCTAACCGCGAAGAAACTCACCGTAAGCACAAGAGCGAAAAACGTCATGAGACCATGAAGGAATCAGTACGTAAGATCGAAGAAAAGAACGAAGCACGTGCAGCACAGATAGCAGAAGCAGAAGCAGAAGTAAATGCTGAAGACAATGCTGAAGCGCAGCCGGCAGAAGGCAGCGAAGCTGCTGAAGCATAAGCTTTCACAATATCATAATGAAAGAGCAATGGCCACAAGCCGTTGCTCTTTTCGTTTGTTATTTAAATCTATGCCATATAGTGAAACTGTCCCTGTTTCATGGGTTTTTTGACAAAAAATGCTACTTTTATAGCCTTAACTAGTTTTCTCCTTTTCTTTTATGATCAATGCTGTTGCGCCTGCTCTGCTTTCACTGGTAATACCATGCTACAATGAATCTGACAGGATCGACCTTTTGTTTGCAGGCCTCAGCTCTTTTAAGCAAAAATGGCCCGGCCCGTTCGAGGTCATCATCGTCAACGATGGCAGCAAAGACAACTTTGAGCAGCTGGCGCTAAACCACGAATTTTACTTACATAATAAAGATATAGTCTCCATATACTCCCAGGCCAATACAGGAAAGGGTGGTGCGCTCAGGAACGGGGTACTTAAAGCAAAGGGCAAGTTCATCCTTACTTTGGATGCTGATATGTCTACTCCACCGGAAGAATTGATTCGCTGGTATGCCATGTGGGGTGGTGCTCCTGCTGATAATACTATTTATACCGGTTCGCGCGAGCACAAGGATTCCGTGATCAAAAAGAACAACAACCGAAAGGTAGCTGGCAATATTTTTAACCTTATGGTGCGCGTGCTTACCCCGTTGAATATGAGAGATACGCAGTGCGGCTTTAAGCTATATCCTGCCGGCGAGGCGAAAAAGATATTCGGCGAATTACAGACCTTTGGTTGGGCGCATGATGTGGAATTACTGTACCGCGCGCATCTGGACAATGTGAAAATAGTAGAGATGCCCCTCGTATGGAATGCAGTGGAAGGCAGCAAGATAAGCGTGCTGGGTGATGGCATGAAGATGATCGTGGAAATATTAACTATCGTAAAACGCATTCGTGCGGAGCGTGCAAAAAAATAATACTTCAAAAACGATGCTCAATAAACTTAATTTTAAAACACTTACACTCGCCAGCCTCCTCATCATGCTCGTGGTGATGCTGTATGTAAGCAAGGATTTTGGTATCACCGGCGACGAAGTAACACAGAACACTTACGGCCAACTGGTCTATAAATACTATGCTACCGGCGGCCAGGATAAATCCTGCCTCGAGCCATACGGCAGGGTAGACAATGCCTTTTACTATGGCGGCTTTTACGATCTGTTGTGCGTTGTGGTCAATAAGTTTTCTCCTTTCAATGAGTTCAATACCCGTCACTTTATAAATGCCATATTCGGTTTCCTGGCCATTCTTTTTGCTGCCAGGCTGGCCCGCTTTTTCAAGGGTTGGGATGCGGCATTCCTCACCGCATGGTTCCTGTTTTTATCACCCCGTTTTTTCGGCGAGTGTATGAATAACCCTAAGGATATCCCTTTTGCACTGGGTATGCTCATGGGCGTATTTTATATTTGCAGGTTTGTAGCAGCTTTCCCTAAGCCTACGTGGAAGCATGCTGCCGGTGTTGCTATAGCTATCGGTTTTGCAATCGGTGCCCGTGTGGGTGGTATACTGTTGATCCCCTTCCTCGCATTCGCCGTGCTGCTGAAGTATATGTTTGAGTGGAGAAAGGACTATGCTATCGCATCTAAAGAGATCATCAGACTGGCGCTTATTTGCGCGGGTATCTGCGTCGCAGGTTATTTCCTTGGGCTTATCTTCTGGCCATATGCACTGCAGGCGCCACTAAGTAACCCGTTCAGATCGTTGGATGAAATGTCCAAATTCTCTGTCAGCATCAGCATGCTGTTTGAAGATAAAAGGCTGGTGAGCCAACAGGTGCCGTGGTACTACATACCTAAGTATATCTTCATTTCCTCGCCTATTATCATTCTCTTAGGATTCGTTATTTCACCATACTTGCTGCTGGTCAAAAAATATCAGAAGTCGCTCCTCCTCTTTTTGTTCTTTGCAGCCATATTTCCTGTGTTCTATGTCATCTACAAAAAGTCGCCCCTGTATGATGGCTGGAGGCATTTACTGTTTGTTTATCCTCCGCTTGCTGTTATCAGTTCGTTGGCTTTTGTCACCCTAATCGATCAGTTCAAAAGCAAAGCAGTTCAGTATGCATGCTGTGCGCTATTGTTTATCGGTCTTGCATTACCTGCAAAGTTTACCCTCGCCAACCACCCTAACGAGATCGTTTACTTCAATGAATTCACAGGTGGTGTCAATGGTGCATTTGGTTACTATGAAACAGACTACTACATGAACAGCATCAAGCAGGGTACCTATGAACTAGCTAAGATGAAGGAGCTGTTTAATACCAAAGACACGGTGATCATAGGCTCCAATGCTGCAGAGCCTGTTGTTGAGTATTTGAAGGCAATCAATCCGCGGCTCGTCTGCTTATACACACGCTACAACCAGCGCTACGAGAAGCCATGGAAATATGCTGTTTTCTACAGCAGATACATAGACAAAGTAATGCTGCAAAACGGCCACTTTCCGCCTGAAGGCACCATTGGTACTATCAAGGCGGACAATGCCCCTCTTTGTGCTATTGTACAGAACGATGCTGACCTCGCCGGATACAAGGCCCATCAGTTTCTAAAAGCCCAAAATCTGGACAGTGCTATCTACTACTTTGAAAGGCACTTCAAAGAAGCTCCAATGGATGAATCATCTATGGATAGTTATGCTGAAGCGCTGGCCCGTAAGGGTAAGATAGATGAAGCAGTCGCGGTCATAAACAACAAGCTGAAAATTAACCCCGATGATTTGCAGAGTTACCAGCTGCTGATCAACATATATAAGTCTATTGGAGATAAGGTCCGCGAGCAGCAAACCATCTCCAAAGCCCGTGCCATCGCCGCCCAACAGGAAGGGGAGGAATAACGTTAGTTTTAGTGTGTTTGCATCTACAAAAATTTTAAATTATTAAATTGCCATTTCGTTAACCGGAATGGCTATTTTTTATGTGCCTCGTATTGTCTATTCGCTGATGGATCAATGAGGTAAATTATGTGTGGTTTATAATTTGTTTATAATCAGTTAAATGCGAATTAAGGAATGCATGCATGCAAAAATCACGCCAAAATATTTTTACCAAAAGGTTATATAAACGTTAAAAAATGCAAAAACTTTAAATTATATTTGATAAGCTATCAACAATTCCTGCATTTTTTAACCATCTTAATTTGTGCCTCCAATGAAAAAGCTTATCAGTTCATTCGTCCTCATTTTTCTTTATTCAGTTGGTTACGGACAGGTCAGTTCCTACACTTTCGCATATAGTGCGGGAACCTACGTACCCCTTACAGGGGGATCTCCTTTAATTCCGCCAAACACAAGTATTGCCGGTAATGGGTGGGTTGAACAATGTTATAATGTTCCGTTACCATTTGTGTATTACTTCAATGGTATAGGCTATTCAAGCGTTTTCATAAACAGTAACGGGCATATAGCTTTCGGAAAGCCGACTTCGGTTACTAATCCACGTCCACATACAGTAAATAATGGCCAAAGCGGTGCTATTATGGGTTACGCGTGTGGTAGTACATACTCGTATTCAAGTGGCGCTGGTAGTATAATTTTGGGTGCGCTTGTGGATAATACCAATGCTAACCCAATAGTATATGGTACGATCGGCTCAGCTCCTAACAGGATATTTGTGGTGCAATGGACTAATGCATACAGGTCGCTTGCCTATTGGGGTACAAGTGCTACGGCGGTCGAAAATATCACATTCCAGGTAAGATTAGTGGAAGGTTCTAATGTGGCGGAAATGGTTTATGATGCTTCTTCAACAAATTATACTCCAGGTATAAATTCGGTGGTTGGCTTAAGTGGTGCAAGTACTGCAGATTACAACTTAGTAGGAGGTGCAGCGTGGAACTCTGTTACAAACAGTACCGCAGGTATAACCAATATCCCGTTTAGTGGTTCTGTCAGCATTCCTTCCGGAACTACTTACAGCTTCACCCCAAGTGCCGGCCAGATGCCAACGGCATGCAGCGGAACTCCTGCTCCTGCTACAGCACTGGCAACAACAGGTATCACTTGTAGCAGTGTAGGGTTAAGTCTGGCAGGTTTGCCTTTGTCTACGGGGCTTACTTATCAGTGGCAAAGATCAGCAACAGGTCTGTCAAATTCATGGACCAGTATATCGGGTGCTACTACTGCATCTTATACAGTTGCTTCACTGGGTTCTACTTCTTATTTCCAATGTCTGGTATCGTGCGGTGCAGGTTCACCTGTAGCTTCGTCTTCTGTCGCAGTTGGCTATGAATCTTCCTGTCCCGCAATAACATCTTATACGTATTGTTTACCAGGTGGTTGGCCTAGTGCACAGGTCGCCCAATTCCAGATAGCAGGCACAGGATGTGGAGGTGCTACTACATTTAATTCTAATAATGGCGGAGTAAGTAATAGTGTAAGTAGCTATAACTATACTGTATATAATGGTACTTCAGGTACACCATACAACTATGTTGATTATACAAATAGCGTAAACCGCATTCAACTTCAGGGCAGTACGTCATCGTCGACTCCTTTTACAGCAACAATAAATAATAATAGCACCAATGCCGGTATTTACGGTGTCTGGATAGATCTCGATGATAATGGGAGTTTTCTTGACGCTAATGAGTATGTGGGAAATATAGCGGGTGTTGCGGGCACAGCTACCAATTTTACGCTTACCATTCCGGCAAATAATTTTGGTATTCACAGGCTGCGTATTCGCGGTGCTTTTTCAGGAGCTTACAACTCAAGTACAATTACTCCTACAGGATCAATGAATTATTTCGGGCAAGCTCTTGACTTTGCTGTAGAAATATTGCCGCCTACACCGGCACCTACTAACAATAGCCCTGTTTGTGTTACCGGTACACTTACATTGACTTCTCCGGCTGTCACTGGCAGCACCTATACATGGTCAGGTCCGTCAAGTTATTACGCTACTACTACAAGTGTATCACGAAATTATACGGTACCAAGTACCGCTGCAGCAGGTACGTACACACTTAATACAACAATAAAGGGTGCTAACGCATGTTCTGCTGCTACAACCACTGTTACGGTCAATCCGCAACCATCGCTAAGCGGAGCTTCAGATAATGGTCCTGTTTGTACAGACAATACGTTGAGCTTATTTGCAAATTCGCCATCCAATGTTACCGGCTATTTTTGGGCAGGGCCGGTGGCAATTACATCTCCAACTTCATCAACAGCGACGGTGCCCAATGTTCAATTGAGCGGCGCTGGTACTTATACGGTTACAGTAAATAATGGTACCGGTTCAGGTTGCACCGTTCAATACACTACAACGCCGTCTTTACTGCAGTCACCTAATGTTACATCTTTCAGTACACCTTCCGCTACCAACCCTTGCCAGGGTTTTGCGTCAACAGTAACGGTCAATGCGCCGTCTCTGCCTAATGGTACTTATGCTGTTACTTATGACATCTCTGGTGCCAATACCGGCACAGCGCTTACAGGGTCATTGACCATAGCATCTGGTACAGGAACCTTTGTGACAGGAACTCTTGCAAATGCGGGCGCAACAACGGTTACTATCAATTCTATTATGAATGCAGCTTTTTGCTCAAAGTCGCCGTCTTCAGGCAATACTGTTAATTTCACTGTTAATCCGCTTCCGGGTGCGATCACAGGCACTAACATTGTTTGCGAAGGCAAAACTACAGCACTCACAGATGCTGGTGGCGGTACGTGGGTAAGCAGTAACATCACGAATGCTACGGTCTCAGGCACAGGTGTTGTTAGTGGCCTCCTTGCAGGAACTACGGACATCACTTATACACTGCCAACAGGCTGCCTTACTACACGTTCTGTCACGGTTAACGCAATTCCTGCCGCTATTACAGGCACGCTTGACGTATGTAAAGGGCTCATGACTACTTTGGCTAGTACAACTACTCCCGGCACTTGGAGCAGCAGCAATACAAGTTTTGCCACTGTAAATAGCACCGGAGATGTGACCGGAGTTGCGGCTAGTACCGCTAATATCACATATACAGCTACAAATGCTTGTTATGTAACTGCAGTTGTAACTGTTAATCCGCTTCCTGTTGCTATATCAGGTGCTATGAGTGTTTGTGAAGGGTTGACAGCAACGTTGAGCGATGCCACTCCGTTTGGTTTATGGACCAGTGGTACTTCAGCCGTTGCTACTATTGTATCAGGTTCAGGTGTGTTAAGTGGTCTTATCGCAGGCACTGCAGATATAACCTATACGCTTCCTACTGGTTGCCTTACAACTTCGGCTGTTACAGTTAATCCTTTACCGGCTGCAATTGGTGGAACAATGACCGTATGCGAAGGACTTACTACTACGCTAAGTGATGTCGATGTTCCCGGAACATGGTCTACCAGTGCTACAACAATATTTATCAACGTCGGCTCGGGTCTTGTTACAGCGCTTAATGCAAGTAACCCTGTAGTCACGTATACCTTGCCTACGGGATGTACAGCAACAGCAACGCTTACGGTTAATCCACTGCCTGCAGCTATTACCGGAACTGCCAAAGTGTGCGAGGGTTTATCCACTAATCTGAACAGCTCCACTCCGTCGGGAACATGGATGAGCGACAATACAGGCGTCGCCACAGTGCCTCCTACCGCTGGTTCGGTTTCGGGTATATTGGCCGGTACCGCAAATATTACATATACATTACCAACTGGTTGTATCGCTACAAAACAAGTGACCGTTAATCCATTGCCGGCTGCTATCACAGGAACAACAGATGTCTGCGTAGGCCTTACTACTAGTCTTAACGATGCTACTGCATTAGGTACATGGAGCAGTAGCGATCCTTCTTCAGCAACCATCAATAGTAGCGGTTTGGTAACCGGTGTTAACGCTGGTGCTCCTGTTATTACCTACAAATTGCCTACGGGATGTATTAATACCGCTGTGGTAACCGTGAACCCCGTGCCGGCATCAATTACTGGTGTAATGACAGTCTGCGAAGGCTTAGTGACCGCATTGAATGATGCTACACTTTCAGGTACATGGTCTAGCGGCAGCCCGAACGCAACTGTCCTTCCTGGTTCAGGTAATGTTACAGGGGTAACAGCAGGTACGGCTGACATAACTTATATGTTGTCTACGGGCTGCATTGCTACTGCGAATGTTTTAGTTAACCAGTCACCTGCTCCTATTGGCGGTACCCTGAATGTTTGTAAAGGATTACAAACTGCATTAGGTAATACTATACCGGGTGGTACATGGTATAGCAGTAACACAAATTCATCTATTGTACCTGCTTCTGGTCTGCTTACGGGCATGTCTGCAGGTACTTCCATTATTACTTATATGCTGGGTGCCGGTTGTAAGGCTACTGCCATAGCTACGGTTAATGCACTGCCAGCTACTATTACCGGTAGCAAGACAGTTTGCGAAGGACTTACTACAACGCTGGGAAATACATCAATTCCGGGTTCATGGACCAGCAGCAACACTACTGCTGCTACTGTTGTCGCAGGTACTGGTGTAGTAACTGGTATGCTTGCGGGTACTTCGGCCGTCACATATACATTGTCTACTGGTTGCCTTGCTTCAGTAGTGGTAACGGTTAATCCTTCACCGGCTCCGATACTTGGAGTTATGCAGGTGTGCAAAGGATTGGCAACACCATTAAGCGATGCTGTTTTTGGCGGTACCTGGAGCAGTAGCAATACAGGCATGGCTACTGTTTCCGGCACGGGTGTTGTTACCGGGGTCGCTGCAGGTGCTCCTGTTATTACTTATAAATTACCGAAAGGATGTTTCTATACTACTGTAGTAACAGTCGATCCTTTACCAGCTGCCATCACTGGCACTAAGCAGATCTGCCAGGATTTCTCTGTTACATTAAAAGATGTTACTACTCCGGGTATATGGTCTAGTAGCAACACGACAGTGGTTGTGGGCGCTGGCACAGGTCTAGTTACAGGTGCTGCCGTAGGTACCGCTATGGTAACTTACATGCTGGGTACTGGTTGTATCACCACTACACAGGTAACAGTTAATCCGATGCCGGCACCGATTACAGGTGCTGGAGCTGTATGCTCAGGTTCTTCTATTACACTCGCCAATACGGTTGCACCAGGCGTATGGAGCAGCAAGAGCATTGCAACAGTTGCTGTTGATGCAGGTACAGGTGCAGTAACAGGCATCACTCCTGGTGTTGCTGCAGTTACTTACACATTACCTGCGGGTTGTGCAGTTACTAAGAACATTACAGTTAATGCATTGCCTGCACCGCACAGTATGGCAGGTGGCGGTAGTTTCTGCATGCTCGATACAGGTGTGCATGTGTCCCTCACCGGCTCCGATACCGGTATTAATTATGAGCTGTATCGCTCTGGCACTTTGTTGACAACAACACTCGGCAATACACTCAGCATAGATTATGGTCTCATGACAACAGGCGGCGCTTATACAGTGATCGCTACTAACAGGAATACAGGCTGTTCGAACAACATGCCGGGTACTGCAGTTGTTACAGTGATTCCAATTCCTTCACCTATAATAGGTAAGTCTACTGTATGTGTTGCAGATAACATTACCCTGTCTCATCTGTCCAAGGGTGGCACATGGACCAGCAGCGATCCTGCATTGGCGACCATTGATGCTGCCACAGGTGTTGTAAAAGGTGTAACAACAGGAGTTCTTGATATTACCTATACGGTTCTTGCCGGTTGTAAAGTCGCGGCTCCGCTCACTGTAATTCCGCTTCCTGAGCCTATAATGGGTACTCCGGTTGTTTGCGCAGGCTTGTCTACTACGTTGACCGATCCTACTTCAGGCGGTACATGGAGCAGCAGCATTCCTGGTTTCGCAGCTATCGGACCTGTTTCTGGTGTTATGACAGGTATTTTCAGGGGCAACTGTATTATCACTTATACTGCGCCTAACGGATGTACTGCCTTGGCAACAGCTACTGTTAATCCTTTACCTGATGCGGTTGCCGGTGACGCTAGAGTATGTGTTGGCGCTGCCGCTTACCTCAGCGATGCTTACGCAGGTGGTACATGGAAGTCAGGTAGCAATGCTATAGCTACTGTCACTACAACAAGTACATTAGGCACTATGACAGGCGTTGCGCCCGGTACTACCATCATGACCTATACATTGCCAACAGGTTGCCTCACCACAGGCGTTATTACAGTTGACCCGCAGCCTAAGGCAGGCACCATATCCGGCCCGTCAGAAGTATGCCAGAATAAATCAATTACTTTAGTTGACACTACAAAAGGTGGTTCTTGGCACAGTAAGCTTGGATTGGTCAACGTTACTGATGCCGGTGTAATTACTGGCGCGTTTGGCGGTAAGGATACCGTCCTCTATTCTGTCACTAACGTCTGCGGCACGGCTTCTGCTAAATACGCCGTGACAGTTAATATCTGTGACTTTACAGCTGTGGATAATGTCATAAATGCGGCAGGGGAGATGAAGGTATACCCTAATCCTAATGATGGGGTATTCACTGTCAACCTCTTGTCAGATGTGAATGAGCCGGCAACAATAGTGATCACTAACGTTGTAGGCCAGAAAGTAAAAGAAGTAACAACTGTAACCAACAAGCCGCTCGGCGTACAGCTCGATATGGCTGCCGGTGTTTACATGCTTACCGGCTTTACTGCACATGGCACATATACAGCTAAGATTACGGTTACAAGATAATATTTGAATAGTTTGCATATAATAATTAATGCCGGTCTCTGACCGGCATTAATTATTAAAGGATGTAGCATTTTCCGCTTAGCCGTTGCCGTTGTTATTTGTAGTTATACTCCCCGCGCAATGGAATAGCATTCTTGGCGCAGGGCTTCCGTCCCCATAGGTCTCTTTTTTTCGGGACCTTGGGCATGCAGGCAGG
>Ga0209023_10004798_pt1 | contig 15154 bp, 14 predicted proteins | sample LakOneMetagenome_FD_187468 | JGI IMG/M metagenome (GOLD analysis project Ga0209023, IMG submission 187468) | Freshwater and sediment microbial communities from Lake Erie, Canada (SPAdes) (version 2) | ecosystem: Environmental > Aquatic > Freshwater > Lentic | place: Lake Erie, Canada... | reverse complement strand
TAGGTTGTGGGACATGCTTGGTGGGCGCGAGCGTCACTAGTCTGACGAACCCGAAATTGAGCTGACTGCGACCACCTTGAGCCTTTTGGTTCGGGATGCCGGCAATAACGACACAGGCGGGGCTACACACACGAGCGGTGCGCACCTTGGTACGCAGCCGCTTTTTTTTGTTCGATGGAGTTTGCATGCGCTACTGGTTGATGAAATCCGAACCGGACGAAGTCAGTTTCGACGACGTCCTGGCTGCGCCCGGCCAGACGGTGGCCTGGTTCGGCGTGCGTAACTACCAGGCGCGCAACTTCATGCGCGACGCCATGTCGGTCGGCGACGGCGTCCTGTTCTACCACTCCAGCTGCGCGGTGCCCGGCGTGGCCGGCATCGCGGAAGTGGCCAGCACGCCCTATCCGGACGCGAGCCAGTTCGACCCCGCCAGCCACTACTTCGACCCCAAGGCCAGCCAGGAAAACCCGCGCTGGATCTCGGTCGACGTGCGCGCCCTCGAAGGGGGACGCTACCTGCCGCTGACGGAAATGCGCACCATCCCCGCGCTCGACGACATGGTGCTGCTGCAGAAGGGCAGCCGGCTGTCGATCTCGCCGGTCACCGGGGGACAGTGGAAGGCCATCGTCGAACTGCTGCGCGAAGGGAAGCGCTGATGGACATCGGCTTGATCGTGGCGCTGCTGCTGATGGGCGCCTTCGGCGGCTTCGCGGCCGGACTGCTGGGCATCGGCGGCGGCATGGTGCTGGTGCCTTTCATCACGATGATCTTCACGGCGCGCGGCATTGCGCCGGAACTCACCATCCACATGGCGATCGCCACTTCGCTCGCCACCATCCTGTTCACATCGCTGTCCTCGGTGCGCGCCCACCACAAGCATGGCGCGGTCCTGTGGCCGGTGGTGAAGCTGCTGACGCCGGGCATCCTCATCGGGTCCTGGATCGGGCCCTGGATCGGCAAGCAGATGGACTCCTCCTTCCTCGCCGCCTTCTTCGGCGTGTTCGTCGCCTTCTCGGCCACCCAGATGCTGGTCGGGAAAAAGCCTGCCGCCGCGCGCGCGCTCCCGGGCACGCCGGGCATGTTCGCGGCCGGCGGTTTCATCGGCACCCTGTCGGGCATCGTGGGCGCCGGCGGCGGTTTCATCTCGGTGCCCTTCATGACCTGGTGCGGGGTGCGCATCCACAATGCGGTCGCCACCAGCGCGGCGCTGGGCTTTCCGATCGCGCTCTCCGGGACCATCTCGAACATCTGGTTCGGCTGGGGCGAGCCGGGGCTGCCGGAGTATGCGCTCGGCTTCATCTATACTCCGGCGCTGGCCATCATCGTGCTGGCCAGCGTGACCATGGCGCCGCTCGGCGCGCGCACCGCCCACCGCATGCCGGTGCGCCAGCTGCAGAAGGTGTTCGCGGTGATCCTGTATGCGCTGGCGGCGTATATGTTCTGGAAGGCCTTCCACTAGGCCAATACCACCCTACGCACTGAAGCTGCGCATCCGGGCGCGGTCCAGCGGCAGGTCGCGCACGCGCGCGCCGCAGGCGTCCGCCACCGCATTGGCGATCGCCGCCGCGGCCGGGCCTTGCGCCGCTTCGCCGGTGCCCAGGAAGGGCTGCCCCGGCCGGTCCAGCAGGTGCACGGCCACCGTGTCCGGCGCCTGGTTGAAGCGCAGGATCGGGTAGCCGCCCCAGTCTCGGCTGAGGATCTGTTTGTCGTCGAAGCGGACCTGCTCGAGCAGGGTCCAGCTGGAGGATTGAACAATGCCGCCCTCGATCTGGTTGCGCACCCCGTCGGGGTTCACGATCTCGCCGCAGTCCACGGCCGCGTCGGCGCGCACGATGCGGACAAAACCGGTGTCCAGCGCCACCTCGACTTCCAGCGCCACCGCGCAGTAGGCGGCCAGGTTCTTGTAGCGGGCAAAGGCGAAGCCGCGTCCGCGTCCCGGCTTGCGTTGGTACGCCTCCCAGCCGAACTTCGCGGCGGCCGTCCTGACGGACTCGATGGCGCGCGGATCCAGCAGGTGGCGCAGGCGGAAGGCCACCGGATCGCTGCCCGCGGCGCGCGCCAGTTCGTCCATGAAGCTCTCGATCGCGAACACATTGCAGTAGGCGCCGAGCGAGCGCAGCGCCGAGGTGCGCAGCACGCCTTGCGGCTGGAAGCGGTGGACCACGCGCGCGTTCGGCAGCACGTAACAGGGCACGGCGTTGCGGTCGCCGCTGCCTTCCGGCTGCGGGATGGGTTTCGGCGTGGGCGGCGCAAAGGGGCGCGCCAGGTGGGTGGCGGCGAGCAGGTTGCCGGCCTTGCCGGGGCGGGTATTGTGCGACTGGCTCCAGACCTCGTGCTGCCAATCGGCGATCCTGCCGTCCGGGCCGAGCGTGGCCTGCACATCCACCACCATGGCCGGGCCATAGGGCTCCCAGCCATGTTCTTCCTCGCGCATCCACTGCACCCGCACCGGCAGGCCGGGGAAGGCGCGCGCCAGCAGCACGGCGTCGGCGGCGACGTCGTCGGCGCCGTTGTGGCCGTAGCAGCCCGACCCTTCCATGTGGATGCAGTGCACGGCCTGCTCGGGCGCGCCGAGCAGTTCGGCCAGGGCGCGGCGCAAGGGAAACACGCCCTGGGAATGGGTCCAGACCGTGTAGCGGCCTTGTTCCAGCGACGCCACCGCGCAGGAGGGGCCGATCGAGGCGTGCAGCTGGAAGGGACGGGTGTAGGTGGCGCACAGCTGCCTGCCGGCGGCGCCCGCCGTGCCGCGCGCCAGCACGGCCTGCGGCACGCTCGGCAGGCCGCGCACGACATCAGGAATGGCGCGCCCGCCCGGCAGCACGGCCGGCACCTCCCAGCGGGTGGCGCGCGCCAGCGCGGCCGCCGCTTTTACCGCACGCCATTCCTCGTCGGCGATCACGGCCAGGAAGCGGCCGTCGCGCACGATCTCCAGCACGCCCGGCATACGCGCCACCTGGCTGGTGTCCACGCTCAGCAGGCGCGCGCCGGGCGACGGCGGACGCACCACGCGTCCATGCACCATGGCGGGCAGGCGCAGGTCGTGCACGTAGATCAGGCCACCCGCGACCTTGGCGGGGATGTCGACGCGCGGCAGGCTGATGCCGGAATAGCGCGGGGCGCCCGGGGCCGCGGGCGACGTGGCGGGCAGGGTGGGGCTGGCGCGCACATGCTGGTCGCTGCCCGCCACCAGTTCGGCAAAACTCACGCGCCGCCCGTCCCGGGTGCGGAACACGCCATTGGACAGCAGCAGCGTGTTCGCCGGCGCCGCCAGGCGCGCCGCCGCGCGCTCGTATAGCAGATTGCGGACCTGGGCGGCGGCGTGGCGCAGGGCCGCGCCGCTGTCCTGCATCGAGTGGCTGCCGGCGGTGTAGCCTTCGTCCGGCGTGCGCGCGGTGTCGGCGGACACCAGCATCATGCGGCCCGGATCGAGCCGCAGCTCGTGCGCGGCCACCTGCAGCAGCGCGGTCTTGATGCCCTGGCCGAGTTCGGCCTTGCCGGTAAAGACCGTGACGCGGTTGTCGGCGTCGACCCGGATCCAGGCGTCGAGCCAGGGCGTGGCGGCGAGGCTGCCCGGCAGCGCGCCATCTTGCGCGGGCGCCGCCTGCGCGCGCAGCGGCAGCGCGAAGGAGAGCGTGAGCGCGCCGCCGCTCTTCATGAAGCGCCGGCGCGCGGGGCGGGTCGGGGCGCCGCTCACCGTTTCTTCCTCGCCGGCGCGGCCGTCAGGGCGTCGGCCGCGCGCCGCACCGCGCGCAGGATGCGCATATGGGTGCCGCAGCGGCACAGATTCGGCTGCATCCAGGCGCGGATCTGGGCGTCGGTCGGCTCGCGCACGGCATCGAGCAGGGCGGTGGCGCGCATGATCATGCCGGCGATGCAGTAGCCGCACTGGGCCGCCTGTTCCTCGACGAAGGCCTGCTGCAGCACCACGGTCGGCACCCAGCGCGTGCCGGGCGATTCCACGGTGCGGATCGGACGCGGGCCGACCATCGACACCGGCAGCAGGCAGGACATCACCGGCGCCCGGTCCACCGTCACCGTGCAGGCGCCGCACTGGCCGCTGCCGCAGCCGAACTTGGCGCCATTGAGCTTCAGGTCGTTGCGCAGCACGTAGAGCAGCGGCGTGTCGGCATCGACGTCGACCTCGTGCGGCTTGCCGTTGACCTGCAGGCGGTACTTCGTCATGGTGTCCTCGTCTTCTTCACGGTGTCCTCGAGGCCGTCCCAAGGTTCCGCGTTCGCGCCATGACGCCGCAGGTAGGCGGCGAGCGCGGTGAGCTGCTGGTCGTCCAGGATGGTGGCGAAGCCCGGCATGAAGCGTCCCGGCTCGCCGTCCGGCGGCGCAATGCCTTCGCGCACGATGCGGAGCAGGCTGCGCGGGTCCGGGTCGTACAGGGCCACGGCCTGCTGCAGGTTCAGGGCCGCGCCGGAGCCGGCCTCCCTGCCGGCGTCGTGGCAGCGCGCGCAGGCCATCACATAGGTCTCGTGGCCCAGGCGCATGCGGGCGTCGGGCTCGTTCGCGGCGGGAGCGGGCAAGGGGCCGGGCGCGGGCGGCTTGCGCGCCGGCGCCCGCGCCAGGTAGCCGTGGATGTAGCCGGCAAGCGCCGCCACGTCCTTCGGCTCGGCCTGGCCCAGCTGCACCACCACGTCCTGCATCGGCCCGGCCGCGACCGCGTGGCCGGGGGCGATGCCGCTGCGCAGGTAGTCGGTCAAATGCGCGCGCGTCCAGGCCAGGGGCGAGGGCGAATGCGCATTGAGCGCAGGCGCATACCAGTCCTCGGCTTCGCCGCCGTCGAACTGGCGGCCCGGTTTCAGGCCGCCCAGCATGCCGCGCGGCGTGTGGCAGGCGCTGCAATGGGCCAGCGCGTGGGCGATGTAGGCGCCGCGGTTCCATTCGGCCGGCTGGCGCGCGTCCGCCTGCCAGGGGGAGGCGTCGAGGTAGAGCAGGTTCCAGAATCCGAGCAGCGGCCGCCAGCCGAAGGGGAAGTGCATGCGGTTCTCGCGCGCCGGGGCGTCGATGGCCGGACGCGTCATGAAGAAGGCATACAGGGCGTCAACGTCGTCCTGGGCCAGCTTGGTGTAATGGGTGTAGGGGAAGGCCGGGTAGAGCAGGCGGCCGTCGCGCGCCACGCCCTGGCGCATCGCGCGGGTAAACGCTGCGCCGGTCCAGGCGCCGATGCCGGTGCGCGCATCGGGCGTGATGTTGCTGCTGTAGACGGCGCCGAAGGGCGTGGCCAGCGCCAGGCCGCCGGCGAAGGGCTTCGCCGGGTCGGCAGTATGGCAGGCCGCGCACATGCCGAGGCGCGCCAGGTTGGCGCCGCGCCGCACCTGGGCGCTGTCGAATGCGGCAGGGGAGCCGCTGCGTTCGGGCAGGGCGGGGCGCCACATGATGGTCCAGGCGGCGATGGCCAGCAGGAGGCATGCCGCCCCCGCCAGCCACCACCTGCGGCGCTTTGCTTCCTGCTTCACCCTGGCTTTCCTCCTCGTCAGGGCGCCATCATCTCATAGCTTGCTTCAGGCCTGCGGACCCTTGCTCAGGTCGACCTTCGGCGCGTCGGCCGCCGGCGCTGCCTTGGGTTCGCGCCTGAACCACCGATTGTCACCATGCGGCGATGTCGAACTTCGGCTGTCCCGTTCGTCGTAGGGATGCGTCCACCACCATGTTTAAAAGGAGAACACCATGACCGAACCCGTCCGCGGCCCCGCATCCTACTTTCCCTCGATCGAGAAAACATACGGCCAGCCGGTCGCGCACTGGTTCGGGCTGCTGGAGGCGCAGGCAGGCCGGAAGCACATGGAGCTGGTGGCCTGGCTCAAGGCCGAGCATGGGCTGGGCCACGGGCACGCCAACGCCCTGGTCGCGCACCACCTGGCCGCGCGCACCCGCTAGGCCGGCAAGTGGTATGCTGGGGCCATGACTACCGATTCCGATATTGAACTGTCCGGCCCCTGCCAGGTGAAGGATGGCGCCGGCCGCCTGCTCGACGTCAAGGCGATCCGCATCTTCGACGAAGGCTACGGCATCATCGACGTCTACGTCGACTTCAAGGCCAGGCTCGAAGCGGGCGCGCACAAGGACACGGCGCTGCTGCGCCAGATCGTCGAGCGCCTGCGCGCCCTGGGCTACAAGGGCCCGGACTTCGGCCTGAGCGACCCGGGCCTGCAGGAAAGCAGCCTGATCGTGCTCGAGGCGCCCGAGGAGTTCACGGCCTTCGCCAAGAGCCGCGGCTGGAAGAACCTGGCCGAGGACTTCGACTAAGTCCCGCACTCGTCCCGCTCGGGGCGGCCGCGGCCGGGCGTTGCCGCGTCCGTTTGTGCCTATAATGGCCCTTTTTTCCATGGGCCCCGCATGCCGCGCCAGGCTTCCACTGTTTCGCTTCGCCGCCTGCTGGTGCTGCTCACGGCCCTCGGGCTGCTGCCGCTGGCGCTGCTGGGTGTCTGGGGGCTCTACCTGGTCGGCGACTACCAGCAGCGCGAGCAGGAACGTTCGCTGCTCGACCTGGCGCGCGCGCTGTCGAGCGCCGTCGACGCCGAGCTCGACGCCTCGGTGGGCGCCCTCAACGCCATGGCGCGCACGCCCGCCCTGGCCACCGGCGAGCTGCGCGCCTTCCATGCCTTCGCCCAGGCCCAGGTGGCGGCCCAGCCCGAGTGGCTGGCCGTGTTCCTGAGCGACACCAGCGGCGCCATCCTGTTTCGCACCACCGCGCCATTCGGCGCGCCCGGCGGGCCCGTGGCCGACCCGGCCAGCCTGCAGCGCGCGATCGATCTGCACCAGCCGGTGGCGGGCAGCGTCGCGCGCGGCAAGGGCGGCCGCCCCGCCTTTCCGGTGCGCGTGCCGGTCGAGAACAGCGTCGGGCGCGACTACATCCTGAGCGCCATCATCCGGCCCGACCGCATGCTGCGGGTGATCGAGCGCCAGAAGGCGCCGGCCAGCTCGGTGATCGCGATCATCGACGCCGGCGGCGCCATCGTCGCGCGCTCGCGCAACCAGCGGCAGGCGGTGGGCGTCCAGCCCAGCCCTTCGCTGGTAAAGCTGATGCGCGAGGCCGGCGCCGAATCCGTGGGCCGCACCGTCACGCTCGAAGGCGATGCGGTGACCACCGCCTTCGTCCGTTCGCGCTACGGCTGGTCGGTGGTGATCGGCGTGCCCACCGCGGCGCTGGCGCCGGCTTCGCTGCAGGGCATCGGCTTCTACGCGGCCGGCCTGGCCGCCTCCCTGCTGGCCTGCATCGCGATCGCGAGCATGCTCTCGAGCCGCATCGTGCGCAGCTTCCGCAGCCTGCAACAGGGCACCGCGGCCCTCGGCGCAGGCCAGAAGGTGGACGTGGCGCCGTCGCGCATCAACGAGATCGTGCAGATGCAGGAGGCGCTGCGCGCCGCGACCGTCCAGCGCGACGCGCACGAGGCCGAGCGTTCGCGCCTGCTGGCTTCCCTGGAGACGGCCCTCGGCGACAGCCGCGCCGCCGGCCGGGTCAAGGACGAGTTCCTGGCCATGCTCGGCCATGAGCTGCGCAACCCGCTCAGCCCCATCGTCGCCTCGCTCGACCTGATGGACATGCGGGGCGAAGCGGGGAGCCAGCGCGAGCGCACCATCATGCGGCGCCAGGTGAACCACCTGCGGCGCCTGGTCGACGACCTGCTCGACGTCTCGCGCATCGCCAGCGGCAAGCTGCGGGTCGAACTGGCGCCGCTGAACCTGGCCGAGATCGTGCGCCATGCGGTGGCTGCATTCCCGGGCGCGCCGGTCGCCTTGAGCGCGCCGGAGGAGGTCTGGGTGCGCGGCGACGAGAGCCGCCTGGTCCAGGTGCTCAACAACCTGCTGTCGAACGCCCAGCGCTTCGGCAAGGACAGCACCCGCGTGGTGCTGGAGGTGCGCGAGGGCATGGCGCGCCTGGCCGTGTGCGACGACGGCGTCGGCATGAGCGCGTCCATGCTGGAGCGGATCTTCGAACCCTTCTTCCAGGCGCCGCAGCCACTGGCGCGCCATACCGGCGGGCTTGGCCTGGGCCTGGCGATCGTGCGCCGCATCGTCGAGCTGCATGGCGGCGCCGTCAAGGCCTTCAGCGAGGGCGAGGGCAAGGGCAGCCGCTTCGAGGTCTGGCTGCCGCTGGGCGAGGCGGCGCAGGCCGGGCAGGACGCTGCGTCCGAGGCCGCGCCGGCGCGCCTGGACGTGCTGCTGGTCGACGACAATTACGATGCGGTGGTGACGACGGCCGCGCTGCTCGAGAACATGGGCCACACCGTGCGGGTGGCGGCGACCGGGGAAGAAGCGCTGCTCGAGGCGGCGCGCCAGGCGCCGGGCGTCGCCATCCTCGACATCGGCCTGCCCGACATGGATGGCTACATGCTCGCGCGCCGCCTGCGTGCGGCGCATCCGCACACCAGGCTGGTGGCGCTGAGCGGCTACGGCCAGCAGTCCGACGTGGCGCTGGCCATCGAGGCCGGCTTCGCCCTGCACCTGACCAAGCCGGCCACCCTGGAAGAACTGCGGCGGGCGCTGGCGCCCGCCTGAGAAGGGATTACGCGTGCGCCGCGCGGGTCGGCGCCTGGCGGTAGGCCCAGGCCAGCATGATCAGGGCGCCGACGATCATCGGCAGCGACAGCACCTGGCCCGAGGTGATCGGCAGCCCGAATACGGTGGTTTCCCAGTCCGGCACGCGGAAGTATTCGGTGGTGAAGCGCGCGCAGCCGTACAGCAGGGTGAACATGGCGCCCACCGCCAGGCGCGGGCGCTGCTTGCGCGCGTAGGGCCAGAGGATCAGGAACACCACGATCCCGTCGAGCAGCATCTGGTACAGGGGCGAAGGATGGCGCGGGCCTTCGACGCCTGGCCACAGCATGGCCCAGGGCAGGCTGGGGTCGGCGATTCGTCCCGGCAGCTCGGCGTTGATGAAGTTGCCGAGACGCCCGGCCGCATAGCCGAGCGGCACCATCGGCGCGATGAAGTCGTACACGTCGAGCAGGTTGCGCCTGGATTTGCGCGCCCACAGCGCCATCGCGATCAGCACGCCCAGGAAGCCGCCATGGAAGGACATGCCGCCGCGCCAGACCATGAAGATCTCGAGCGGGTGCTGGAGGAAGTAGAGCGGCTGGTAGAACAGCACCTCGCCCAGGCGCCCGCCCAGCACCACGCCCAGCATGCCGTAGAAGAGCATGTCGTCGAGGTCCTCGGCCTTCCAGCCCTGGGCCGCGATGTGCGGCTGCCTGATGCGCACCCGGCCCAGGACCAGGAACAGGGCGAAGGCCACCACGTACATCAGGCCGTACCAATGGATCTGCACCGGTCCGATGGCAAAAGCGATGGGATCCGGCTGCGGGTGTACTAGCATTGTCTATTCTTTCTCTATCAAATCCAGGAAGCCCCTGAGCACCGGCGATTCGCTGTCGCGGCGCCAGGCCACCCCGAGTTCGGTCAGCGGCGTGGGCTCGAGCAGGGGACGGTATTGCACCCCCGCGCGCATCAGGTTCGAGACGGATTGTGGCACAAGTGCCAATCCCATGCCGCCGGAGACCAGGCTGACGATGGTCTGCATCTGGATCGCTTCCTGCCCGATCACGGGCGTCAGGCCGGCCGCGCGGAAGGTCGCGAGGATGGCGTCGTGCAGTGCCGGCGCGAGTGCGCGCGGGAAGATCACGAGGGGCAACGGCGCCAGGTCGCGCAGGCTGACCGGGCCCTCGCCCTGCAGGCCATCCAGCCCGGCGGGCGCACACAGGATCAGCGGCTCTTCCAGCACCTTGCGGTAGGCGACGCTGGCGTCCATCCGGCCGGGCAGGGGCGGGATCACGAAGCCGGCGTCGATGCGCCCGTGCAGCAGCTCGTCGGCCTGCACGTCGGTGGTCGCTTCGCGCAGCGCCAGCTGCACATCTGGAAAAGCCGCGCGGTAGCGCTGCAGGATGCCCGGCAGGATGCTGTAGTCGGCGGTCGAAACGAAGGCCAGGGTCAGGCGGCCCGCCTCGCCGCCGGCCACGCGCTGCACCAGGCCGGGCAGGGCGCCGGCATCCTCGAGGAGGCGGCGGGCTTCCGGCAGCAGGGCGCTGCCGGCGGGCGTGAGCGTGACCTGGCGCCGGTTGCGCAGGAATAGCGGCGCGCCGAGCTGGCTTTCCAGGTTGGCGATGCTCTGGGACAGGGGCGGCTGCGTCATGTGCAAGCGCTCGGCGGCGCGGCCGAAGTGCAGTTCTTCGGCAACCGTGACGAAGTGGCGGAGCTGGCGGAGTTCGAGGTTCATTGATACGCGCAGTGTATGGTGCGAGCCCGGTGATATGTGCAGCATATCACCCTGCGGTATCGGAAGGGAGAGCGAAGGCGCTTATTTACGCTTGCGGTTCTTGTCGAAGGCCTGCTTCACGCGCGATGCGCGGCGCTGGTTGTCGACGTTGTGGGCTTTCTTCTTGTCCAGGCCGAGCATCTTCTCGATGAACTCGAACCAGATGAAGGCGGCCACCATCAGGCCGACGATGTACCACCAGGACAGGTCGGCGAAACGCCAGACTTCGAAAAAACGCAGGCCGCACAAGGCGGCGATCAAGAGGATGAGCGGCATGAATGACTCCTTAGGCAGCCATCTTACAAACAAAATGATGCCGTGTGGCAAAATTCCGGGCAGGCAGCCGCCGGATCGAGGGGCGGCGTTGCGTCTTCGTGACAGCGCGCGTTACCAAGTGTATCCGCGGCTACAGAGTGTTTCGTCCCATGGACCCCGTGGAAATTCACGGTAGAATGCAGATGTTATGAACCTGGAGAAACAAATGAAACGGTCTTTGTTGTTGTGTGTAGCACTGTCGGCCTTCGCGTCCACCAGCGCGTTCGCACAAGCCGACCTGGCGAAAGCCAAGAACTGCATGGCCTGCCATGCGGTCGCCAACAAGCTGGTCGGCCCCTCCTACAAGGACGTCGCCGCCAAGTACGCGGGCCAGAAGGCTGCCGAGGACAAGCTGGTGCAGAAGGTCATGAAGGGTGGCGCGGGCACCTGGGGCCCGGTGCCGATGCCGGCCAATCCGCAGGTGAGCGAGGCCGAAGCCCGCAGCCTGGTGAAATGGGTGCTGACGCAGAAATAAGCTGCCTTGCCCTGGAATGAAAGAAGCGCGCCTGCGTGAGCAGAGCGCGCTTTTGTTTTTGTAGGGTGGGCGGTCCTCCGCCCACGCGTTCAAGAAGCATGTGCAATCCACGGAGCAGGCCAGGATACGTGATTTGCACGCGCGGACGGGAGAGCCAGCTACGCGCTCCGGTCCACCCTACGTCATCAACGTCCCGGCGCGCCGCCGATACGGTAGATGACATCGGCCATCTGCCCCAGGCGCATCGCCGCGACCAGCGCCATGTCGGCGCCTTTCGGCGGCGCGCGCCGGTCGCCGATGTTGCGCGCGTAGGGATCGCTGGCCATGCCCATGGCGTTCGACAGGTTGCGCAGCGGCGCCACCGACACGCCGGTCGCCGGGCCGAGCCTGGCGCCGAGGCCCTTGGCGATGAGTTGCGCCTTGAGCCTGGCCTTGCCCAGCGCTTCATTGAGCAGGTCGGTCTCGATCTTCTCGCGGTCGCTGCGGTTGAAGGACACCGCCAGCGATTCGATATTCTTCAGCACCAGCACGGAGCGCATCAGCGGCGTCCACTGCGACAGGTCGCGCACGGTCAGGTGCAGCGAGACCCGGGTTTCCATCGGCAGCGGCTGGCCTTCCGGCAGCACCTCGACCTTGCGCGGCCGGCGCACGATATCCTGCACGACCGCGTCTTCCGGCGCCACGCCGTGCTGGGCGAACAGCGCGCGGCTCTCCTCGAGGCGGGCGTTGACCTCCTTCCAGGCGGCGTCGGCATCCGGGTCGAGCGAGGTGATGTCGATGTCGATCTCGCCGATGTCGGGCATCACGTAGAACTCGGCGCCTGCGGTGACGTGGATGAAGGGGTGGGCCGGCAGGTCGGCCGCCACGGCGGGAAGAAAGGTGGCGGCCAGGAACAGGGCGGCGGCGAATCGTTTCAGCATGCGAGGCACTCCAGGTGGGGTAGGAATGCCTCGACGATAGTTTATGTAGACATTGATGTCTACATATTTTTCGTATCAAGGCTGCAGCTTATGCCGTAGTCATAGAGCGGCCTGTCTGGGTTCGCAGATGCGGAAGCGCCGGTAGTCGAGGTCGCAGAAGTAGTCTTCCATCGCCTGCGCCGAGGCGCCCGGGTCGCACAGGGCGACGTAGCCGTCCGGCCGCAGCAGGTAGCCTGCATTGCGGCAGAAGCCGGCCTCGTCGTGCGCCGGGCTCCAGTCGAACTCGCGCAGGATCATGCCGTGGCGGTCGCACCAGGCGCGCAGGTCCGGATAGGCCTGGCCGTAGACGTGCACCTGCCAGTCGATCCGGGCCGGGGCAGCGTAGTTATCCTGTTCTTCGCGGGCCACCCAGGGCAGGCGGTCGCCGCCCTGCACCCGGCCCGCCACGCCGCTCGACAGCGGGCTGTCGTGGTAGTTGATCGTGGTCTGCGACAGGATCCGGAAGATCGTTTCGCGCACCGGCTTGACGCCGTAGGCCGCGCTGGCGAAGGTCGGCGCGATGCGGGTGCGGATGAAGTCGGCGAAGCCGCTCTCCGCCGTCACGAAGCTGAACAGGCGGTCGGTGGTCTCGACCAGCTTGCGGGCGAAGGCGATGCGCTCGCGCTCGTAGCTGCCGAGCAGGCTGTCGGGCGCCTCGCCGCGCACCACGGCGGCCAGCTTCCAGGCCAGGTTGACGGCGTCGCCGATGCCCGTGTTCATGCCCTGGCCGCCGGCCGGGCTGTGCACGTGGGCGGCGTCGCCCAGCAGGAAGGCCCGGCCCTTGCGATAGTGATCGGTCACGCGGTGGTGCACGCGGTAGGTCGAGAACCAGTGCACCTGCTCGACCTCCAGGCCCAGGCTGGTCATGGCGCGGTGGCTGACGTCGTTGAAGCTGAGCGCCCCCGCCTCGCCGCGCTCGTCCCGGATGGTGCCGACCAGGCGCGCGCGTCCGGTGTCGTCGTAGCCGAGCAGGATCACGAAGTCCGAGGTCTCCAGCGACAGGTGGATCTCGCCGTTGGCGGCCTTGCCGCGCGCCTGCACGTCGGCCACGTAGAACAGGTGGTCGTAGGTGCCGCCCGCAAAGCCGGTGCCCAGCTCGCGCCGGACGAACGAGCGCGCGCCGTCGCAGCCTGCCAGGTAGCGCGCCTCGACCTGCAGGTCCTCGCCGTCGGCGCGGCGCAGGCTGGCCAGCACGCAGTCTTCCCGCTCCTCGAAGCCGGCCAGCTCGGTGCGGCGCCAGACCGTCACGCCGGCAGCCTCGAGGTGGCGCTCCAGCAGCCGCTCGTGCGCGTCCTGCGGATAGATCAGCACGTAGGGGTAGGGCGTCATGCGGGCGCCGGCGTCGCGCAGCGAGAGCTGGGCGCGGCGTTTGCCGCGCACCCACAGGTTGATGCAGGGATTGGGACGGCCTGCGCCTGCGACCTCGTCGGCCAGCCCGAGCGGGCGGTACAGCTCAAGCGTGCGCGCCTGCACGGCCATCGCGCGCGAGGTGGTGCCGGGGCCGTCCGCCTTGTCGACGATGCAGGCCCGGATGCCCTGCTTGGCCAGCGCCAGCGCCAGCACCATGCCGGTCGGGCCCGCACCGGCGATGAGAACGTCATATCGGTCCATGTCAGCCTCCTCGGAGTGATGGGGGAATCCTACTCCCCCAGGCCTCCGTGCGGCTAAATGTTCCGTATCGGCTTATTCGATGACGAGGGCCAGGTCGCGCCCCTCCAGCGCCGCCTGGCCGGCGTAGTCGGCCGCGTAGACGCGCAGGATATACTCGCCAGGCTCGAGCGCCGCCACCTTCCAGCTGCCGGTCTTCGCCTTGCCATCCTCCAGGCGACTGTCGAGCGCATAGGCGAACTGGGTCGACTTGCTGCCGTAGACCGTGATGCCGCTGCTGGGCGCATACACGGCCTTGACCGCGTCCGGATTGCGCGGCAGGCGGTCGTAGACCTGGGTGATCAGGGGCCGCTCGTAGCCGGGGACGACGCTGCCGTCCGGGCGCAGTAGCTGGTAGCCCAGCTTGTACAGGCCCAGGCGGCGGCGCGCCAGGTTGCCGTCCACCTGGTCGTAGGCATCCACGACGATGTTCACTTCGCCAAGGGAACGCGGCACGCGCAGGCGCTTGTCGAGCACGGGCTTCTTGCGCGTGCCCTGCGGCGCACGCAGGCGCTTGCCCGTGCTGTCGAACAGGGCGATGCTGTTGATGCGCGGCGCGACCGTATCCGTGAATCCCACGAAGGGCAGGGTGAGCGGATTGACCACCGCGCCGCCCTGGTAATAGTCGAGGTGGACGTGGGCCATGGCGTTGATGGTGCCGAGCGGGTCGCCGACCGCGAAGCGGGTCCCGCGCGGTACGCGCACGCGCTCGGGCTTGCCGCGCGCCTTGCCCTCTTCGATGAGCAGCAGCTGGAAGCGCGCATCAAACGCCTTGCCGCGGCTGTCGCGGCCCACGCGCATGTGGATATACGACAGGGGCCCCAGGCTCAGGCCCTCGCTGAGCGAATCGAAACCCCAGTTGGCGTAGGGGTCCGAGACCTTGGAGGGGAACACGGCCAGCACCTTGGCGCCGACGTCGGCGCGCACGTCGAGGCCGGCGTGGAAGTGGTCGCGGTTTTCGCCCGTGTAGCTGCCGCGCACCTCGCCCATCACGCCGACGACCTCGTGCGCCATGTCCTGCGGGCCGACCGGCCAGGGCATCGGCGCCTCGCGCCGCACCGCCACCGGCCGCGGCCGGGCCGGCGCTGCTTCGCCGTCGCGTGGACGCGCGAGGCGGTGCAGGCGGTGGGCCTGGGCGTCGGCCACCACCAGGCTGCCGTCGCGCTCCACCGCGATGCCGCGTGGACCGTAGAGCTGCACGGTGCCGTCGGGGCCGAAGCCATCGCTCGACGGCGGTACGTCGGCATCCAGCAGGGCGCGGTACTCGCCTTCCGGCGTGAGCTGCAGGATGCGCCCGCCGGCGCTGGCGCCGATATACAGGTAGCCGTCGCGGGTGAGCGCCAGGCTCACCGGGCGGCGCAGCACGGGGCGGCGCTCGTCCTCGAGGGGCATGGCGATGGTGCTCACCACGCCGTCGCCGGTGATCTTGCGGATCGCGTTGTTGCCGGTGTCGGCCACGTAGAGGGTGCCGTTGGTGGTCACCGCGATCGCGCTGGG
>Ga0209023_10004797_pt1 | contig 15154 bp, 16 predicted proteins | sample LakOneMetagenome_FD_187468 | JGI IMG/M metagenome (GOLD analysis project Ga0209023, IMG submission 187468) | Freshwater and sediment microbial communities from Lake Erie, Canada (SPAdes) (version 2) | ecosystem: Environmental > Aquatic > Freshwater > Lentic | place: Lake Erie, Canada... | reverse complement strand
GGGGGGCTCGTGACGGCTCGACTCGACGTCCCACTCGACCCCGGACAGGGAATGGCCGGGGTGGAGACTCACCTCACTGCCCGAGGTGACGTCGTTCGGGCTCCGTTCGGATCGGTCCTGCCGGCGCACGATTGGCACGATCTCTCGCTCTGGATTCAGCGAGGCGCCTCGGGGACTGGGAACTGACCGGTTGCACGGCGTCGCTCCCCCGGGGGCGGCGCCGGCAACCGGATCAGATTCAGACCGTGTGGGTCTGACCGGGATCCAGGAGGACGACGCTCGAAGAGGTCGTCTCCTCGACCTTCGTCTTGAACTCGGCCGGATCGACTTCGATGGCCGGGAACGTCCCGAAGTGCATCGGCAGCACCGTCTTCGCGCCGATCAGACCGCAGGCATAGGCCGCGTCGTCGATTCCCATCGTGTAATGGCCGCCGATCGGGACGCAGGCCACGTCGACGGGCGTCCGCTCGGCGATCAGCTTCATGTCCCCGAACAGGCAGGTGTCGCCGAGGTGATAGACGGTGACCCCGCCGATGTTGATGACCAGGCCGGCCGGGGTTCCGATCGAGGTGCCGGTCTCTGCGCTGAACGGCTCATCGCCCTCGCCCGGAGTCGTGTTGGTGTGCCAGGCGGGCACGAGCTTGACCCAGCCCCAGTCGAACTCGACGATGCCGCCGAGATTGGGGTCGAACGTCTGCTCCACGCCTCGGGCGTCGAGCCACTTGGCGAGCTCGACGATCGCGACGACGGGCGCGCCCGTCCGGGTCGCGAGGCCGACGGCGTCGGCGACGTGATCGGCGTGACCGTGGGTGAGCAGGATGTGGGTGGCGTCGACTTCCTCCGCCGTCACCGGTGCGGTCGGGCTGTTCGGCTTGAGGAACGGGTCGACGACCACGCGGGCGTCGCCGTCGCTGAACTCGAAGCAGCTGTGTCCCAGCCATCTGATCTCCATCGTCAACTCTCCTTATCGGGTTCGGATTGGTCCAATTCGGTCTCGGGAGGTCCGAGCTCATCTGCCAGTACCCAGCCGACGGCGACTCCGACCATCATCGAGATCCGCGTCTCCTCGGCCAGCAGGAGGTCGAGCGCGGCCGCCCGCTCCCGCTCGTCGGGAATCCGGGCGATCCTGTCGATCTCGGCGCGGTGGGAATCGTCGAACCAGCCGCCGGAGGCGAGCGCTTCGGCGAGCACCCGCTGGAGGGCCGGCGCCACGCCGCCGACGTGCGCCTCCGCCTCCCGCAGCCTGGAGCCGTCGGTCAGGCGTTCGACGGCCTGCTCGAGCTCGGCCTCGGAGAATCCGGCGCTCACTGCTCGGGTGGGCCCTCGACCCGGCGCGAGGCGAGCCCGCCCATCGCCAGCCCGACCAGTCCGCCGACCAGGCCGGCGACCGCGTCGGCGCCAACCTCGACGAGCGGCAGGAGCAGCAGGACGATGGCGGCGACGGTCACGGCGATCGTCTCGAGCGGCTCGCTGAAGTGGTGCTTGGCCTCGCCGCGCCACAGCATCAGCCAGGCGCCGAGGAGGCCGAGGGCGACGCTGTTGCCGCCCGCGACGACGAGGAAGTCGGTCAGGCCGGCCGTCACCGCAGCTGAAGCGGCCAGGGCCCCGAGGGTGCCGGTGGCGAGGATCAGGGTGCCGGTGGCCAGCGAGCCGAGGCGCCGTTCGACGGCGCTGCCGAACACCCAGATCGCCGTGCCGACGACCAGGAAGGCGCCGAGGTCGTTGTAGACGAACGGGGCCGTGACGTAGCGCCACGCATCGGATCCGACCGGGCCGATCGCTGCCCCGAGCTCGTACAGGGACAGCGGTACCGCGCGGCCGAGGATGATCAGGATCGCTCCGATGATCAGGGTCCCCGCCGTGGCGATCGGCCGGGACGCGATCGCGAGCGAACGGCGCTCGACCGCCTTCTCCCGGCGCAGCCGGCGGCGCTTGTCGCGGCGGCTCTCGTGAACGCGGATCTCGTCGCCCTCGCGCTCGAGGCGGGGCGCCCGCTTGCGGAGCCGGTGCCCGCAATAGGGGCACTCGGTCACGTACGGACTGACCTCGGAGCCGCAACTCCGGCAGACGACGCTCAACTCCGGTGCCGGTGCCACGGTCCGAGGATAGCTGCGGGCGCCCAGATGAATGAATGGGCTCGCGGGATCAGCGTGCCGTCAGCGCGACGGTCGCCTCGACGAGCTCGCGGAGGTCGTCGCCGTGATCGTCGACGAACGAGAGCTGCCGGCGGGCGCCGGTGCCCCCGGAGACGATCTGGCGGACCCGGCTCAGCTCCTCCGAGCATCCGAGCTCGGCGGCACTCGGCTCGATCTGGGTGAGGAGCGTCTCGGCCATCTCGGCGGCCTGCACCGGGCGGCCGAGCGAGAAATCGACCAGCTCGCCCTCCATGCCGCGGACGGCGGCCCGGACCTTGTTGTCGTCGACGAGCTCGAAGGGAGCCTCGACGAGCGGCTCGCCCTCGTCGAACAGTTCCGCGAAGCGGTGCGAGAGCGCCAGCGTCATGGCCGCGAACGCCGCCGTGTCCTCGATCCGGGTCGCCTGGTCGAAGATCCGGGTCTCGACGGTCCCGAGGCGCGGATGCGGGCGCACGTCCCACCAGAGGAACGTGTAGTCCTCGATCGCACCCGAGTTGGTCATCTGGCCGACGCGGCGGGCGTAGATCTCCCAGCTGCCGTAGTGCGGCGGGACCCCCTGCCTCGGGAAGGCCCTGAACACCGGCGTCCGGGCCGACATCAGGCCGGTTCGGCGCCCCTCCCAGAAGGGGGAGTTGGAGGAGAGGGCGAGCAGCAGCGGCAGGTGCCGGCGGATCCCGTCGGCCACATAGATCGCCTTGTCGGCCGAGTCGATGCCGACGTGGACGTGAGTGCCGAAGATGAGCTCGCGCTCGGCGATGAAGCCGAGGTCCTCGATCAGCTCGCGGTAACGGGGCCGGTCGACGATCTCCTGGTCGTCGCAGCGGGCGAACGGGTGGGTCCCGGCGGCCCCGAGCAGCATGTCGTTGCGCTCGGCGATCGAGCCAACCATGCGGCGCAGCGAGGCGAGCTGCTCGGCGGCGTCGGAAACCGTTGCGCAGGGTGTGGTGGCGACCTCGAGCACCGACTTGAAGAGCTCCGGCTTGACCTGCTCGGAGTGCTCGGCGGGGACGTCGCCGAGAACGGCCTCGATGCCCTGCGCGAGGTCGAGGGTCGCGGGGTCCAGAAGCATCAGCTCCTCCTCGATCCCCACGGTGAAGGGTTGGCCGTTGAAGCTGTGCTCGAGCAAGTCGGTCGGGGCGATCCTACCCCGGTAATTCGGTTCCTACGCACCTATACTGGCGATCCCCCCGGCCATCTCGTCAGCTCGACGATCGGTGGCGTCACCAGATCCAAGGAGGAACTCCACGTGGAGGTCAAGAGCATCACCGAGCAGAAGTCGCTTCTCGAGACACTGGCGCCGGGTAAGCGCACCCGTCTGCACCGTCTGCTCTTCGAGTTCGGTCCCGGTAACGGAACCCTGATGCTGCTCCCGATCGACCAGGGAATCGAGCACGGCCCGCGCGACTTCTTCCCGAACCCCGCCTCCAAGGATCCCGATTACCAGTTCCGTCTCGCCGCCGAGGGCGGTTACTCGGCGATCGCCTGCCAGATCGGGCTGGCGACCAAGTACTACCCCGACTACGCAGGCAGCGTGCCGCTGATCCTCAAGGTCAACGGCAAGACCGACATCCCGCCGTCACCCCGGGCCCTCTCGACCGTCAACGCCTCGGTCGAGGACGCAGTCAAGCTCGGCGCCGACGCAGTCGGCTACACGCTCTACGTCGGCTCCCCGCGCCAGGACGAGGACCTCCTGCAGCTCAAGCAGGTCCGCGAGGACTGCGACCGCTTCGGCATGCCGCTGGTCGTCTGGTCCTACCCGCGCGGCGAGGCGGTCGAGTCGAAGGGCGGCCAGAACTCCTTCTACGCGATCGACTACGCGGCCCGGATGGCCATGGAGATGGGCGCCGACATCGTCAAGCTCAACATGCCGAAGATCGACCCGGACAAGGACAAGGACTCACCCGCTCCCTACAACGAGGGCAACTTCACCCAGGAGGACGCGATCAGCCATTGCGTCGAGTCCGCGGGCCGGTCCCTCGTCGTTCTCTCCGGCGGCTCCAAGATCGACGACGACGCGCTGCTGCAGCAGACGAGCGCCGTGATGGGCGCCGGCGGCTCCGGTGTGATCTACGGCCGCAACGTCTGGCAGCGCGAGTGGAGCGAGGCCCTCGAGATCATCGCCCAGATCAAGGAGATCATGCTCTCGAGCGTCTCGCGCATCCCCTAGCGCGGGGGCCCGGAGGGGCCGACGGGGGTATTCGGGGTCGATGAACCTTTCGGGCAGAGGCGGCGGCGCGGGAGCGCTCGCCCTGCTCGCGGTGCTCGTCTACTTGCTCCTGGCGGGCGGGGGTGGCGGCGGCGATACGACGTCCGGCGGCGGCACGACTGGGCTGACGACGGGAGGAACCGTCACGGCGAAGGTCGTCAGGGTCGTCGACGGGGACACGGTCGAGGTCTCGATCGGTGGGCGCGAGGAGGACGTCCGCTACATCGGGATCGACACGCCTGAGACGGTCAAGCCCGGTGAGCCGGTCCAGTGTTACGGCCCGGAGGCGTCGGAGGCCAATCACGAGCTCGTCGACGGCCGTTCGGTCGTGCTGCGGTTCGACCGGGAGCTCCGCGACGTCTACGGCCGCCTCCTCGCCTACGTCTACGTCGGCGAGGAGTTCGTCAACGAGGAGCTTCTGGCGGGCGGCTACGCGCGGACGCTGGAGATCGAGCCGAACACGTCGATGGCGGGCGAACTGGCGGCCGTCGAAGAGCGGGCCGGAGAAGCCGGGAAGGGCCTCTGGGAGGCGTGTTGACGTCCGTCTGCAACTTTCGGCCCGCGGGCAGGATTTCTTAGCGACAGCTAATATTCCGCGCGTGGCAACCGACCCCGTAACGCGAGTCCCCGCCGCGTCCCGGATGCACAAGAGCCTCGATCACTTCGAGGAGGCATTCGAGCGCGAGCAGGAAATCGAGGAACAGCGACGCCTCGAACTGCGCAAGCGCGCCAACAACCGGTCGCGTGCGCGCCACATCGTCAAGACCGAGAAACGCGGACGCGTCCGCTTCGGCCTGCTCTTCGTCTGCCTGACCGTGACCGTCGTGGTCGTGGTCGTGGTGATGTTCGAAACCCTCGCCTGGCTAGTCGGCGGCTGACGGCCCCGGAGGCGCCAGGCTCATCGTCATCGGCCGCCTCGCGGCCACTTGGCCGCGTCGGCGACCTCTTCCTCGATCTGGCGGCTCCGGAACTCGCCAGAGCTGCTCAGTCCTCTGGCGAGGTCTCCTCGGACTTCTCGTCCATGTTCTCGTAGACCTCCTGGCGGAACACCGATATGTCCCGCGGGGCCTCGATGCCGATCCGGACCTTGTCGCCCGAGACGGACAGCACCGTGATCTCGATGTCGTCGCCGATCATGATGCTCTGGTTGGTCTTCCGGGTGAGTACGAGCATGGGCGCCCGGACCTCGGACCGGGGGCTGAAACGGCTTATCGGCACGGTTCCCGCGAGATACGGGGATTCGACCCTAGCGAAAGCAGAATGAAACGTCCATTCTCGAGCAGGACCCCGCGGCGCATTCGTGCCGCCGTTGGGTAGAGTCCCGGGCCGCGATGGCAGGCAAGCCCCTCAGATCACAGCTGAACCAGATCCGCGCATGGGTGCGCGAGGGTCGTACCGACGCCTGGATCGCCCACCAGCTCGACATCTCGGCGTCCGAGCTTCGCGAGTTCCGACGCCGGCACGATCTCGAGCCCGATTCGGAGCCCGATACGTCAGACGACCTTCGTGACGAGATCGAGGCGGAGGTCGAAGCTGCGACGCTCGCCGACGCCGAGGCCGCCGAGGCCGAGCCGGACGCCGACGACCAGGACGAGGACTCCGACGAGGACGACGACTCCGACGACCGTGAGGACCGCCCGCGCCGCCGGCGCCGTCGTCGCGGTGGCCGCGGCCGCCGTCGCGGACCCGCCGCCATCGAGGGAACCTTCGACCACGGCGACGAGGGATACGGGCTCTGGCTCGACCCCGCCGTCAAGGACAACCCGGTCTACGCCGAGAACTGGGCGGGTCACCGCTCGGTTCGCGTATCGATCGAAGCGGATCAGATCGTGATCCGCAAAGCCACCTCAGACGACTAGTCGGACCCGGAGGCGCCGGGCTCGGCGTCCTCGTCGGCTTTACGGCCTGCGGCCGCTGCGCCTCCTGCGTCCTTGATCCGGCGGCTCCGGACCTCGCCTGACTAAGAACCTTTCTGCCAGGCCGAGGCGTCCGCTCGCTTGAGCGACGCCAGGACGGCCTCGAGCGTGTGCAGGTCGAACGGATCGGCGACCTCGTCGTTGATCAGCTTCTTGCCGATCTGGTCCCGCGTCGCGAGCGGCTCCTGCGAGAACAGGAACCCGCCGATCTTCGTGTCGCGGTCGACGTCCGGGTTGCGCGGATAGTTGTTGGGGACGCCCGGGGCGCCGCCCTCCTTCGCGGCCCGCCGCAGCAGAGTGACGAGCACCGCGTTGGCCTCAGTGCCGTTCTTGTTCGAGTTGCCCTTCATGCCGAGCACCGGCTCCGCGGCCTCCTCGGCCGGCAGGCCGCGGACGACGGCCCGGCGCAGCGACTTGCGCTCGCGCGGCCGCAGGGCCTCGAGGGCGAGCGCCGGCTCGAACCCGTGGCCCTTGTCGCGCAGGCCCTTGAGCATCGACCAGAGAGCGCCCCGGTGGGCTGCCGGGATCCCGCCGAGCAGGACGCAGAGGACCGCCCAGGCGGCGACGGCGACGACGCCGGACAGGAACTCGAGGACCAGGCCGCCGGGATCGAGCATGCTGTGGGCCACGGCGACGAGGACGGCAGTGCTGCAGCTGACGAACATCGGTCGCCAGGGCAGGACGATCGGGCTGCGCCCGCGCTGGCTCTTGAAGAAGACGAAGACCGTCGGGATCGCAAAGCCGAGCATCATCGCGATCGGCGTGCCCTTGACGCCCCACTGCGGGATCAGCAGGAGCGAGAACCCGATGAAGGCGAGCATCGCGAAGATGGCCCCGAAGATGAACGGCACGCGCTTGTCGGCGTATTTCACCGACTTGTTGATCATCCGGTAGACGGTCGGCGCGACCAGGCCGCCGGCAACCAGCGGGATCAGCGGCGCGGCGTTCGCGTAGGAGGGCGGCGCGATCCGCACCATCAGCGTCGCCATCACGGTCGTCAGCAGCATGGTCGCGGCGAGGACGAACGTGAAGTACCCGAACTGGATGCCGCGGGCGTTGCCGACGCCGTATTCGTCCTCGACGGCGCGGAACATCGGCGTCTTCTGGAGCGGTCGCAGGGCCTTCCGGTATCCGCCCGGGAGGATCGCGACGAGGAAGGCCATCTTCGACGCCAGGTGGTAGGTGCCCAGATCGGCGTGGGAGACGAAGCGCGAGAGGATGAAGATGTCGGCGTAGCCGACGACCCACATCGAGAGGACGAGCGGGATCCGGATGGCGCCCTTCCGGTAGATCGCCTTCATCTCCGCCCACTCGAAGCACGGGGTCCAGCTGCCGCGGAGGATCACGAGGGAGAGCAACATCGCCAGGCCCGTGCCGAGCGCCTGCCCCGCGATCGCGCCCGTGATCCCCGCCCCGGCGAGCAGCAGCGGCACGACGGCGGCAAGGGTGAATAGGGGCTTCGACGCCTCGACGGCGATGTAGGAGTAGGGACGCCGCTCGATCCAGACCGCGATCGACGTGACCCGGTACAGGGCGCCGGTGCCGCCGGCGATGGCGGCGTAGACGAGGAGGTTGGGGTCGGCGTTGCCGCCCAGGAGCCCCTCGGTGATCGGCTTTGCGAAAACGATCGAGAGGACGGTGCCGATCGTCGCGACGATCGTGATCGTCGAGATGCCGGTGCCGAAGCTGCGCTTCGGATCCTTGGCGACCTCGTCGTCCTCGTCCTCTTCCTCGTCCTCGTCGTCCTCGTCGTCGCCGCCGAACGTGCGCTTCAGGGTGCCCTGTTTGCTGCCGAGCGTGAACAGGAGCGTGAGCAGGCCCGAGTAGAACATGAGCAGGCCGAGCTGGCCGAACTCGGCGGGCTGGGAGAAGTTGGCGATGACGATCGTCGAGATGAACGTGATCGCGTTGTTGGCGACCATCCCGATCCCGTGGATGCCCGAGTAACGGAGGACCTGGGTGCCGAACTGGGTACCTGTTCCCTGGCTCTGGTCGGGTCTCTTCGTGCGGCCGCTCTGCTTGCCGCCCTTGCCGCCCTTCCCGCCCTTGCCGTTTCCGTTGCCGCTCAAACCGACCAGTTGTCGAAGGTGCGGCCGGTCTGGGCCCGCAGCCTGTCGGCATCCTCGTGGAGGACCTCCAGGACCTCCGGGCCGAGCGCCTCGGCGACGCCCTCCGGCTTGTCGATCGGCTTCGACAACGGCAGGGCGACGTCCATCGCAAGCCAGGCGCGACGCGGGATCCGGCGCCCGGTCCTGGTGCGGCTCATCTTCTGGACCTTCATCCCGAGGCGGGTGGCACGCTTCTTGCGTGAGGTCGAGTGGCGGACCTGCTGGAACTTCGGGTGCTCGAACGACGGGTCGACCCCGGCGAACTCGAAGAGGCGGCGCAGCGTCGGCATCCGGTCATCGCGCAGATCGGCCTGGTCGAGGACCAGGATCTGGTCCTCCTTGAAGTACTCGAGGAACCGCTGCAGTTGCATGAAGTACTTGCTGCGGGTCACGTAGGAGGTGTTCGGGTGCAGCAGCGTCTCGCTGAGGTCGCCCTTCTCGCGGCGCTTGGCGAAGTTGTGGACGTAGTGGGCGGTGATCCGCTCGATCGGATCGCGAACGATGTAGACGAGCCTGACGTCGGGGACGGCGGCATGGATGCGCTCCGGCACGCCGAGGTGCTGCGGGTAGGCCGTGTAGTTGGGCGATGCCTCGCCGCGGCAGCGTGCGGAGGGGTCGAAGTGGCGCGCGTACCACTCGAGGCCGCGCGGGTAGTTGCGCTCCTCGATGAAGAAGTTGAGTTCCTTCGGCGTCGACATCGACACCTCGGGATGGAGGCTGAGGTAGTAGTGCAGGCCGCTGGTGCCGCACTTCTGCGCGCCGATCACGATCAGATTGGGCAGCGTCAGATCGCGCGTCCCCTGACCGGGGCGCGCACGGGGTAGCGTCTCGTTGGCGTCGTCACCCCCTGGGACGACGACCGTTTCAGTCGGGGCCGGAGCCTCCATAGGCGCCCCCGAGGATACCGTGGGCCGCGGCTCAGTCATCGCGCGCGCGGGTCCGCCGAAGCTGGGTCGAGGCCGAGAAGCTCCCCGCCGCGGGAGCCGATCGAGATGGCGCGGATCGGCCGCCGCCGCTGGAGCAGGAGCCGGACGCGCGCCCGCAGCCGGTCGATCTCGGGACCGACGGTCGTGTCGGCCGGCCAGGGCGGGAGCAGCTCGAAGCCGACCCCGAGGCGCCGCAGGCCGGGGAAATCGAGGGAGTCCGTCAGAACGAGTACGCGGTCGGCGGGGACGTCGCCGATCGCCTCGCTGATGCGACCCGCGATTTCGTCCTCGGGAATCCCGAGGGCCAGGACCGCGAGCCGCGGAGCACGGCGCTCGGGGTGCTGGAGAAGGTCGCGGGCGCCGATGGCCGCGACCAGCGGCAGCGATGGCCCGACCGCGTGGCTGGAGAGGCGCAGCCAGCGGTTGAAGCGACCGCGATCCCGCACCGTCGGCGCGACCCGCTGCCCGGCGAGCATCGCGATCAGCATCGATGCGGCGTCGCCCGCTCCGTTACCGGGGAAGACCTCGCCGCAGCGGGCGGCCAGGGACGCGCCCGTGGCGGGATCGGCGAGCCGGCGCAGCTGCTCGGCGAGCGACGGGTCGGAGGCGCCCTCGACAGCCAGCGCGGCGCCCGCCTCGTCGGCCCAGCGCGCACGGGCGGCCTGATCGTCGGTGTTGCGCGGCATCGGTACGAACAGAGTCGGCACCGCGAACGCGATCAACTCGTGGAAGGCGTTGTAGCCCGCCGCGGCCACCGCCATGTCGAAGGCGCGGAAGTAACGGCTCATCGGGAAGGTCGAGTCCAGGCGGACGACGTCGGCCGGGATGTCGAGATCGGGCGCGATGCTCGACTGCAGGGCGGCCACCTGCAGGCCCGGGACGGCGGTCAGCTCGCGCAACGAGTCGGCGACCGCCCGGTCGACGTCTCCACCCTGGCCGAGATTGACGAGAGCCGTGCGCCGCGAGGGATCGAGACCGAGCGCGGCCGCGGCGGCCCCGCGATCGAGCAGCTCCGCCCCGTCGAGGTAGACGATCGGGCGGATCCGCTTCGCCTCCCCCCTCCTCGCGACCGTCGCCCCGCCGTCGACGGATTCGGCGAGCTCCCCGGGCTCGAGGACGGCGTCGAAGGCCCCGACGCGCCCCAGGGGGCCGCGAGACGGCGTCTGCGGCCTCCACATGGGTCTTCGGCACCAGACGGACATCGGGGCGCCGCGAGGGCTCAGCAGGTGCGTGAGGGCGCGATAAGGGTGTACGCCGTCGAAGACGACGAGATCGGGGCGTCGCTCTTCGAGCACCTGCCCGAGCATCGCCTTCAGCCGCAGGTCCCAGGCGCGGTCCGTGCCGGATGCCGGACGACGGTAGGAGGCGAGGTAGTCGACGTCGTAACCGGTTCGCGCGACCACCGGGGCGGCGCCCGAGAGGGTGAAGAAGGAGAACTCGTGGGCCGGTGGCAGGCGACGGGCCATCGCCATCGCCCGGTTCAGATGGCCGAGGCCGGTGCCGTTGCTTGTCGCGAAGAGGATCCGCGGCGGGCCGGCGGGCCTCGGGCCCCCGCCCGGGCTCATCGGACCGCCCCTGCCGCGGCCTCCCGGTCGAGCGCGGCGCGCAGGCTGGGCGCGGCGTGATTGCCCTCCCGCTCCAGCGCGCCGACGGTCCATTCGTAGCGGCGCTGCACCCAGAGGCGCCCGGGGGCGCTGAGCTGCTGTCGCCAGCGACCGAGGTGCGCGGTCTCCGGGGTCATCCCGGCGTCGAAGAACTCACGGATACCGGGCTCGTCCTCCACGCCGAGGAAGGCGAGCAGGTCCGCGTAGGTCTCTTCGCGGCGCGCCCCGACGAGGTCCTCGAGCAGGACGACCCGGAAGCGATCCTCGGGAATCGAGAATGCCGCTCCGTCCTCGTCACCGCGGATGCCCTCCTCGATCGAGCGCAGCCGGTCCGCCCACCACCCGATCGCCGCACCGACCCGGCGCGGGCCCCATGTCTTACCGGTCACCGAAGCGGCCGAGTCGCGGCCGTCGCGAAGCGCGTGGACGAACCGGGCCTCGGGGAAGAGGCGCAGAAGCGTCTGGGAGGCGCGGATGTTGTGCGACGACATCTCGACAAGCCTCGGCTTCCCGCGGCGGTCGGCGACCGGCATCAGCAGCTCGAGGTAGAGCTCACGGCAGCCGCGGATCGGGTCCTCGGCGTAGGCAGCTTCGAATCGCTCGAGGGCGGCATCGAACTCGGCCTGGCGCAGCAGGTTGTAGAGGCCCCGCGGCCGGCCGTCGACCCGCACCCGGTGCCACCAGAAGCCGCGCAGCTTGGCGATGTAGCCCTGCAGGGTGATCCGGCCCTCGAGCAGATCCGGCATGCCGCGCTTGTTGCAGTGGAACCGCGCCTCGATCGGGACGTCGGCGAGGAGGCTGTGGCGGCCGAGCAACTGGGCGAGGGCGTGCGTGCCCGACCGCCCCGTGCCGCCGATGAAGACGAGCTCGGACCCGTTCACACGGACTGGTGCTCGTAGGCCCGCCGCAGCTCCGGGGCGCAGTGGAAGCCCTCGCGCTCGAGGCGATCGAGCGTCTTCTCGTAGTCGAGGACCAGGCCGTCCTGCTGCTCCGGCGTGAGCCCCTCCCGCCAGCGCTCCTTGTGCGCAGCCGAGGCGCTCATCTCATCCTCGAAGAACGCCCGCATCGCGGGTTCGTCCTCGAGGCTCAGGTAATCGAGGATCTGGCCGTAGACCGCTTCGCGATCCCCTTCGACGAGCTCGTCGAGGCTGATCGTCAGCAGGCGTCCGTCGGGGAGCTCCCTGACGCCGGCCTCGATCTTGCGCAGGCGGCCCTCCCACCAGCGAAGGCCCTCCGAGCCGTCGCGGGGATGGCTGCGCTTCTGGCGCTTGGAGACCTTCGAGGAGCCGGCGTCGCGGCCGTCGCGCACGGTGTGGATGAGCTTCGCCTCGGGGAAGAGGCGAATCAGCGTCGGGCTCTCGGCGATCGTGAAGCAGCTCATCTCGATCAGACCGGGCTTGCCCTCCTCGACCGCGACCGGCCAGAGCAGGTCGAGGAACAGGTTGCGGCAGGCGAGCTCGAGATCGTTCTGGTTGCTCGAGGTGCGCTCGAACTCCTCGAGGGCGGCGTCGAAGCGCTCCTTGTCCACGACCTTGTGCAGGCCGCGAACCTTGCGGCCGAAGGCGATCCTCCGGGCGACCACGGGGGCGACCTCGCCGGCGCGGATGCGACGCCACCAGAAGCGCTTCATCTTGCGCAGGAACTGGTCCGGCGAGACCTGACCGGAGAGCAGGTCCGGGAAGCCCTGCGGGTTGACGTGGAAGCGCGCCTCGATCGGAACCCGCGCGTAGTGGGAGTGGTTGGCGAGCAGCTGCGAGATGACGTGCGTGCCGGACCGTCCGGTGCCGCCGACGAACAGCAGGTCGGGATCGGTGGGCCGCTCGGCCGCGAGATCGATCATGCCGTCCTCCGCTGCTTGACCTGGCGGAGGAGCCGGACGCAGCCCACGCCGTCGGCATCGAGACGGTCGAGGACCTCCTCGTATGCGGCATCGACTTCGGCGTGCTTGCGGACGGGCACGTCGGCGCGCCAGCGCTCGGTGTGGGCGTTGCGGACCTTGACCCGCCGGACGAAGTACTCGAGCATCGCGTCCTCGTTCTTGAGCCCCGAGAACTGCCTCATCTTGCGATAGGTGCGACGGCGGTGGTTGCCGGAAACGAGGTCGTCGAGGCAGACCTCGAAGACGCGCTCGCGACCGGCGGCGCGGATGCCGTTCTCGATCCGGCGGATCCGCCCCTCCCACCATTCGAGGCCCTGGCGCATCGTCCGGGGGTGGGTCAGGAACCCGGCCTGACCGACGCGCGAGGCGGCGACGTCGCGGCCGTCGCGGACGACGTGGATGAACCGGGCCTCGGGGAAGAGCATCGACAGCGGGCCCGCCTCGGCGACGACGTCGCAGCTCTGCTCGATCAGGCCGGCCTTCGACTCCTCCGCGGCCAGCGGCCAGAGCAGGTCGAAGAAGATCTGCCGGCAGGCGGCCTCCAGCTCGCCGCTCTCGGCGCGACGCAGGAAGGACGTCGTGGCGGCGTCCAGCCGGCGCTTCGGCACGTAGCGGTGCAGGCCGCGGAAGCTGAGCCGGGTGGGCTCGAAGTTCCGCCACCAGTAGTGACGGAGCCGGTAGGCGAAGAGATCGGGGCCCGTGGTGCCGTTCAGGACGTCGGGCAGGCCGCCCGGGTCGGTGTGGAAGCGGGCCTCATTCGGGACCTTCCGGAAGTGGCTGTGATTGTTGAGGATCTTCGAGACGACGTGGGTCCCGGATCGCCCGGTGCCGCCGATGAACAGCAACGGGACCGGCTCAAGCAAGTCGGTGTTCGCTGTGCGGCCGGGCACAGCCTCGATGTCGAGTCCAGTCGGCATAAACCTGAAAAAGGGCGTTGAAAAAGGGGATGGCGCGGTTGAGATGCGCCGACGCGCCCGGTCGCTGGTACCGGACCACGTCCCGACAGGTTAATGGACGGGACTACCTGATTCCGTCGATGACGTAGGCCTGCTCGGATGCGCCGACCAGGCCAAGCTTGCGAGCCTCGGCCATGACGGCGGTCTGGCTCTCGAGCGCCTTGGCCTTGCGCGTGAGCTCGGCGTTCTCCTGCTTCAGCTCCGCGAGGCGGGCCTCGGCGTCGTTCGACTCGCGCCAGCCCTCGAACACGTGCAGCGAGGGGCCGACGTAGGAGGCGAGCACGATGAAGAGGACGAGGACCAGGACGATGCGCCCGAAGCGGTCCCAGCGGATCCGTGAGCCGCGGCTGCCGCCTTGCCGGGGTGCGACCCTGGCGCGGTAGCGGGGCTGGGCGACGGATGCCATATGAGTCCCCAGTTCGGCGCCCGCAGCCGGTCCCCTTCCGGTGAGCGGAGACTTTCGATCCGGCCGTCGGGCGGCCCGGGGCGCGCCTCAGCGGCCGCTGAAGGCGGAGAGGCCCGGGAACACGGCGGCGTCGCCGAGCTCCTCCTCGATCCGGAGCAGCTGGTTGTACTTGGCGACGCGGTCCGAGCGGGACGGCGCGCCGGTCTTGATCTGTCCGCATCCGGTCGCCACCGCGAGGTCGGCGATGGTCGTGTCCTCGGTCTCGCCGGAGCGGTGCGACATGACGGCCGAGTAGCCGGCCTCGCGGGCCATCCGGACGGCTTCGAAGGTCTCGGTCAGCGTTCCGATCTGGTTCACCTTGACCAGGATCGAGTTGCCGACGCCGGCCTCGATGCCGCGACCGAGCCGGTCAGGATTGGTCACGAAGAGGTCGTCGCCGACGAGCTGGCAGCGATCGCCGATCGAATCGGTGAGGGCCTTCCAGCCGTCCCAGTCCTCCTCGTCCATGCCATCCTCGATCGAGATGATCGGGTACCGATCGACCTTGTCCGCCCAGTACTCGGCCATCTCGGCGGCGGACAGCTTGCGGCCCTCGTTGGCGAGGTCGTAGGAGCCACCCTCGAAGATCTCGCTGGTCGCCGGGTCGAGCGCGATGAAGACGTCCCTGCCGGGCTCGTACCCCGCTGCGGAGATGCCCGCGACGAGCGCCTCCAGCGCCGCCTCGTTGGAGCTCAGATCCGGCGCGAAGCCGCCCTCGTCGCCGACGGCGGTGTTGAGGCCGTTCTCCTTCATCCATCCCTTCAGGGCGTGGAAGACCTCGGTGCCCCAGCGCAGGCACTCGGAGAAGTTCTCCGCGCCCGCCGGGACGACCATGAACTCCTGGAAGTCGACCGAGTTGTCCGCGTGCGCGCCGCCGTTGACCACGTTCATCATCGGCACCGGCAGGACCGTCGGGCTATCGACGCCGTATACGGGGCCGAGGTACCGGTAGAGCGGCAGCCCCGCAGCCAGCGAGGCG